>Ga0255776_10004143_pt1 | contig 15364 bp, 7 predicted proteins | sample 071ome_19_FD_179974 | JGI IMG/M metagenome (GOLD analysis project Ga0255776, IMG submission 179974) | Coastal salt marsh microbial communities from the Groves Creek Marsh, Skidaway Island, Georgia - 071413AT metaG (version 2) | ecosystem: Environmental > Aquatic > Marine > Intertidal zone > Salt... | reverse complement strand
AGGCAAGATGTAAAAAAGAGATACGCTGTCATATTAGTATTTTGATTCGAGATGGGCTATGCGCTGCTCGGCATGAGTGCGACCCTGCGTATCTTCTTCGGTTTGGTCGAGAAACTGTCTATATGCATCGATGGCAAGATGGGTGGAATCAACGGATTCATAAACGGTTGCCAATCCTAGATAACTGCGTGCATATTGTGGATCTAACTGAAGTACGGTGCGAAATGATCTTAGGGCAGAAGGCCACGCCTTTTTTCTCTGATAGATAACGGCTAGGTTAAAATGGGCATCGGTGAATAGGGCATCTGTGGCAATGGATTGTTCGAACGAATACTCTGCTTTGGATAGGTCACCACGTCTCTGCTGTAGGTTCCCTAAGTTGTTCCAGGCGTGTGGTTGTTTTTTATCTAGTCTTAAAGATCGGGTGAAGTGACCTTCTGCACGTTCGTATTCCGCTCGCAGTAAGTGTATATATCCCGCAGTTGAATGGAGCTGGGCGACTTGAACGTCCTTTGGAAAAGTGCGGATGCCGCGTTCGCATAGGGAAAGACTCTGGGCCAAATCTTGCTCTTTAAGTAAAAATGTGGAAAAGCGAACAATCGTTTCTAAATGGAGTGAATCCACGAGTAGAATAGCTTGGTAATGGCTGTGTGCACGCTGCTTTTCGCCGAGGGCTGTGTAGTGATTTGCCAGTTCTGTATGAAGTCCAATGTCATTGGGCGCATCATCCAATGATCTGCGCAACTGGGCTATATATGCACCTCGCTCGGCTAGCTCCTCAAAACGCTGCATATACTCGTTCGCTTCTTTTCTCCGTCCAGCCTTCGCCAAAGCCGTGGCCAAGTTGTAATGGGTCTCCGTGTGCGTTGGACGTAGGGCAAGTGCACGCCGTAGAAAACCGACAGCGGCAGATGGCATTCCCTTGTGTTCGTTTAATAGGCCTAGGAGTCGCGCGGTTTCAGCATGTGTTGAATCGATATTCCACGCCGTTTCTAATACATCAGTAGCCTTTTCGTAGAGGCCTTGCTTCATGTATAAAGAGCCTAGGTCGCGGTGAAGGTCTGCTGATGTGGGCTCGATGGAGAGGGCGCGTTGGAGTGCGTCCGTCGCCTTTTGATACTCTCCCTGTTTAGTCGAAAATACAGCAAGCGTAGCGAGTGCTGGAACGTACTCTGACATACTTTCCAACAGAGTGACTGCTTCGGGAAGCCGGCCCTGATCTGCGCGCAGCACGGCCAGATTATGCCGGCTCTCAGCGTGCTTGGGATCCACGGCAAGTGCAAACTCGTATTCTTGTGAAGCTAAATCTGGTTGACCTAGGCGGGCATAAATATTGCCACTCTCAAAGTGAGCTAGATGGGCGACGGCGGGGGACGTTTCTCTTGCTGACTGAAAAAGATCCAGCGCCTGCTGATAGTGTTTATTCTCGGAAGCGAATCGGCCCTGTGTCAGTAGGGCTTGTGCCGATGAAATATCGCCGTCGGGTGGTGAGACACAGGCACCCAATAGATAGAGAAAACATAAAAAGAGGGCATTGATCATGATTGGCTACGGAGCATTGTGCATGCGCGCTTGCGCAATCTTTTGTTTCAATTCGGATGGTCGATCTTGAGGATCTATTCTTTCCCATGCTTCAAGCGCATTCGTCCAGTCCTTTTGGGCGGCATAAATATCGCCTAGCGTTTCACGGGCACCGGTCATGGTTGGCGTAATTTGTAGTGCTTTATCTGCCGCTTGGAGCGCTTCTGGATACAGCTTTAAGTCCAAATAGGCGCGGCTCAAATTAGCCTGGTAAAAGCCAGCCTGTGTATCAATTACAGTGGCTCGTTCGTAATGTTGCACTGCGGCTTGTATATCGCCGGATCGGTGTAGCAAGAGGCCGAGGTTGTTGTGCGTTTCTGCCAGCTGTGAGTTTAGCTCTAGCGCCCGCAAATATAGCGCGCGCGCCCTGCTGGCGTAGTTGGCTCTTGCTTCGGCCGTGGTGCCCAAGCGCAGGAATAAATTACCCAAGCCTTGATATGCGAGGGCATAGGTACTATCAAGAGCAATGGCCTTGCTGAAGTGCTGTGCAGCCGGTCGCAATCGGTCAAAGCGGGCATACATGCTCGCCAAATTATAGTGTGCTTCAGGTTGGTTAGGATTTTGTCTCAAGGCATTTTGGTGAGGCGTCAGCTGAGTCGCCTGTTCTTCAAGCTGCTGGGCACGCTGTAGCAGTCGTTGACCGGCTATAGTATTGCCCTGACGGATAAAAGTCTGGCCCAACCCATGAAACGCAGCGCTATAATACGGTTGAGATGAGGTTGCGCGTTTAAGCTCCGATTGTGCAGTTTCTATATCTCCTTGTTGTAAGTAGGCTAGCCCTAGCTGGGTGCGTGCCTGTGCGTTGCTCGAATCAGCCTCGACCAGCTCTGAGAATAGGCGGATTGCTTCTTCAGACTGACCTTCGCGAAGCTGTATAAGTGCCAGTGTATATCGGGCCTCGGCGGCTTGGGGAGCGAGTTCAAGTGCTTCGCGAAGGAGTTTGCTGGCCGCTTCGGAATTGCCGTCTACGTCGTATAGGAGTTTTCCAAGTGCGATACGGGGTGCTGCATAGTCTGGCTTGAGTCGCATAGCTTCCTCAAAAAGACTGCGCGCTTCTCCATACCGGCTGGTCGCGTGTAAAACAGTGCCCAGATAAAAGGTGTACTGTGGGTTGCTAGGAGCGACTGCAATTGCTTGGCGGTAGCGCGCTTCAGCGCCTTTAAAGTCGGCACGAGCCTGTAATCTTCTGCCTTCCTCAAATAGCTGACTATCAGTTGGTTGAGCCGACATTTCTTGCTCAAGATTAGGCTCTGCGGCCGGTCCGGCTTCCTGAGATGGAAGAGTGGATTCTTGGGCGCAGCCGACACACAGTGTAAATAGACAGACGAACATGAACTTCATGGTTTACTCCACGGTAATCTTGTAAGCTTCTTTTGCAATGGTATAAAATTGATTTGCCGCGACGGAGGCGTAGTGCTGTTCGGTTCCATCGGTCCACTGCACCGTAATATCTGCTAGCGAGGCTTTCGCTAGGCCAAAGTGCTGCCGCATATCGTTTTGAGATTGGAAGCTTGTCCCCGTGCGAACTTCGCGCATCTGTCTTCCATCTTCAGTCTGGAGATAAATGCGTGCTCCAACGCCTTCCCGGTTCGAGCCGCCTGACCGAAGGCGCAGCGATAACCAATTGCCATGCGCTTGGCTGTCGTTGCGCAGGAGATTTGGAGCTGCGTCTATATTGGCAACTAAGATGTCGAGGTCGCCGTCGTTGTCGTAGTCGCCGTAAGCTGCTGCTCGACTCACTTCTTTTATCTGCAGTCCGGAGCCCGCCTGATTGGATATGTCGATAAAGCGCCCGTTGCTTCCGTTCCGGTACAGTAGGTTCTGCTGTCGATACTGCATGGCGATTCCCGCTTGTTCAATCTCCGGCATGAGATGACCATTCGCTACAAAGAGATCTTCATATCCGTCAGAATCCACGTCAAAAAAGAATGTGCCCCAGCCCATATGGGGACGACTCGTGCCGGCTAAATTGGCTCTTCCACTCACATCTAAAAAATAGCCCTGTCCGCTGTTGCGATACAGCGTATTGTGATCTTGCGAAAAGTTAGTCACGAATATGTCAAAGCGTCCGTCTCTATCATAGTCTCCTGCAGCCACTCCCATGCCCGCCTGCGGTCGTCCATCTCCGCTGTAGGCTACTGATTCGATCAGCGCAACGTCGACAAAGCGATGACGGTCGTTTCGAAACAGGCTGTTGGGGTGGCCGTCATTGGCAACGTATAAATCTGGGTCACCGTCGTTGTCGTAGTCCGTCCAGAGGACGCCCATGCCGTAATAGCTCCGTCCAGTCAAACCTATTTCAGCGCTAATTTCCGTAAAGTCCCCATGTCCTTCATTTCGATAGAACAAATCGGCTTGGGCTGCAGCGCCGACGGGACCGCAGGCTGCAGGAACTCCATTGTGTGTACACCACTGGTCGTAAAAAGGGGAGCCACCAAGGGTAAAGTCGATATAGTTGGCGACGTATAGGTCGAGATCACCGTCGAGATCAAAATCGGCAAATGATGCACCAATACCCCACCGGGTTGAGCCCAACCCAGATGACTCAGTGTGGTCAGAAAAGGTGCCGTCGCCGTTGTTGCCTAAAAGGACATCGGGTCCCCAACGAGTGGCGTATAAATCAGCATCGCCGTCTGCATCATAATCGGCGAACGTCACACCCATTGTCCAACCCGTTAAGAACGCATTGCTCCTCCTCGTCGCGTCTGAAAAGCGGGCGTCTGTCTGGCCTTGGTAGAGTGCGGTTCCCACAGAATCTCTCCGAGTGCTATCTTGGGCCACTCCGTTGGTAAGATAAATATCCAGTATTCCATCGTTGTTGTAATCCCAAAATCCGCCTCCAGCAGGCTGGGTCTCAATGATATACTGTTTTTTTGCTGAGCCAGATGTGTTTATATGGTCAATGCCTGAAGCCGCTGCAACGTCGGTAAAAGAGATTGACTGAGCGTGGCCGAGATGTGGCCCAATAGACCACCCTAAACAGATAATCAGCGCTATACTGCGGATTATGAAAGGGCGATTCAATTTGATCATGGGGTCTACCTGCGAGGTTGAACGGACCGTATAGCCTGACGGATGGTTTCAGAGTTGGGAAACTTATGTTCGAGTTCAGCCAATCTGCGCAACCCCTTTTGAGTGAGGCCTCTACGCACGTCGAGCAGAGATAGGTTTACAAGTGCTTCGATATTATTGCTTTCTACCTCAAGAGTATACTCAAAATATCTTTGAGCTTCATCTAAACGGCCCGCGAGAAGATGGACGGCTCCAATGGCATTGGCTGCAGCGGGCAATCGCCCGATAGACCATGCATTCTCATAGGATGAAATTGCTCCAGCAGAATTATTTGCGCGATGTAAACTGCGTCCGAGATCGTAGTGAATCCAAGGGTCGTTGGGTTGCCATAGGCTAGCTTCTTTTAGGTGATGGCTTGCTTGGGTATATCGCTTGTTGTCGTATAGGAAGCGCCCGTAGTAATAGTGCGTCATTCCGCTACTGGGAGCGATTTCCAATGATCTGCGGAATGCGCTGTTGGCTCGCATTATATTTCCTTGTTTTGCATAGGCGCGTCCCAGAATTGCATGGGTATCCGGTCGATGTGGGTTTTCACTCACCGTGCGTTCACCCTCAATCACTGCCTGCTCGGTCTTTCCCAGATGCAAGAGTGCGACCGTCAAGTTGTGACGTGCGTAATTATACGACGGTTCCAGTGCTAACGCGCGCTTTGAGTGCATGGCTGAACGCTCATACTCGCCTTTTCGAAGAGCAACTTCTCCCAAATCAAATTGCAGTTGGGCGTCTTGTGCACTACTCGGTGTTGCGGTCCAGTTTAACGCGATGGAGAGAATGAGGAAGGTCGGTAGCAACAGACCCTTTCTCCGATTGCGGATGTGTTGATATAGAGTCTGTGCGCCGACTGCCGCAAAGAGTATGAAAAGGGGTAGTACCGGTATTCGATAGCGGGCGGTCACAAAAAATAGCAGGACTGATAGCGTGTATGCGAATACGTACAGGTGTAAAATGTCAATGGATCTCTGGTTACTATGCCAAGTTGCAATGAGCCCAACTAAAAAGAGTGGACCAATAAGTCCGAAGGGGAAGGATAATACATGGTCCCACAGCAGCACGCGCAGTACGTGAGAGTATTCTCGGGCAAAGTAAACGTCGATGTTGCGCTTGATTTCGGGGCCGCTTAAAAAGAGATACAGTTTGTATGAGAGGGTTTGTGCATAGTCTAAAGGCTGCGTCATAATATAGGAAAAAGACCGCGCATAAAAATAGGCAGATTTAGATGCGGCCGTCGTGTAGCCGGCTCGAACGGGCTCCATCGCCATCGCTTCCCACTGCATGCCGGGATGTATAGATACCTTCTCTCTATACTGGCCACTGTTTCCTATATAGAAGTTGATTCCACCGTTGGACGATATGAGCACGACGTCGGATTCGAAGGTATAGTTGCGCACTGTAACCGGCAAAATAGTTAGGAAGATGGGGAGTAGTAGAAACAAAGAGAAAACGAATCGTTTCCGAACGTTGAAGCGTGTATCTCTATTGCCCAGGATAAGCCAACCAACAAATATTGCAATAAAGAGCAAGATATTAGGGCGCGTAAGAGCCGCTAATCCCGCGAGGATACCGGCGGTAATCCAGGAGGGGTATGTTGGATCGTCAGATGCAACGATGAGTTGTCTGAGTAGGAGTAGATTTAAGCATACTTCCAAAGGGACGGCCAGCAGCTCGCCCTCAAAAAAAATAAATGTGCCGCAAATAGATGCTGCGATGCCGGCTATGCGGGCTGTGCGTTCGTCGAAGCATCGACCTGCAATGCGATACAGCAGAACGCATGAGAACGTTCCCAAGGCGATTTGAACAAGGCGGATAACAATGAAATAATCATCTGGAGAAAGCCAGCAAATAAGCGCCAGCAGGTAGATGTAGAGTGGAGGTTGCCAAAAAGGTTCGTTTCCGCCCCACAGGTCGCCGCTGGCAATATTTAGTGCCTGTTTTAGAAACGTGTGTGCGTCTACGATTGGAGCGTCGAAAAAAGGACTAGCCGTCGACTCCCACACGTAGATCAATCGGAGCAGGAATGTCCCGATTATAAATAGGGGTAAGAACAGGGAATTGCCCAAGGTCGACCCGGATAACACGAACTTGTAGATAAAATAAATTCGGGGGACCAGGCCATGTCTCGTCCCCCGAATTCGTCAGAAGGTTACTACTGTCAGCATCAATAGACCAATGAGATGGTACCCGAATACTCGTTGGCGGTATCGTCGCTGCCGATTTTCAAGTAGTACAGGTATATGCCAGGTGCTACCTTGGCTCCATTTTCGTCATTGCCATCCCAGCCTATACGAACTGTTCCCGCACTGCTGTCAGCCGCGTTTAGCTGGCGGATAGCCTGCCCTGATAGGTCGTAAATACCCAGCGATATATCGATCTCGTCGAGGACCAGGAATAGGTCGAAAGAAAATACGACTTCGTCGTTGATGCCATCGCCGTTGGGTGTAAATGGGTTGGGCAGCACGTTCGGAGCTTTGAGAAGCTGATCAATTTCGTCGACTACGACCAAGAGGGCGTTACTTGCTACTTCCGGTGTGGCGTCTCCGCCCTCTGTCGGCTGTGGGATAGACTCGCCCTGATCTCCTACTAAATCATTCCAAACAGAACTGGTAAACTCTTTTGAGCCGCGAAAGAGTTTGGAGCGAAAAACAATCTCTATGTTCTGCCCAAACTGAAAATCGTCTGAACGCATTTGGGGCAGCTTAATGAGGAGTTTTGGTGTTTGCGTAATGGGATCAATGACCACGCTCTGGGCAAATTGTCCGAGAGAGTCGGCGCCATCGGTCAACGGGGCGATGCGATTCACTTGTAAATTGGCCAGTGGATCTTGATCCTCTGTCGTAGCAGTGGCAATTTCCGTCCAGGCCCGGCCATCAAAGAAGAGAGTGTCTATACGCGTATCAGCAGAGGGGACTGCAATTTCTATGCGGTTAAAGCTGCCCGATTCATCGATGCCAAACAGGGGACGCATAAAGTAGCGAAACGATGTTTCCTCACCTAGTGTAACTTGGGAAGGGAAGATTTCTGCGACCACGCCCCCATCTACCAGTGGACTGTCGTAATCAAACTCTAAGAAATCTAACTGAATGGCACTGTCGTCTGTGCTGTCAAAGAGAATTCGAAACTGTATGAAGCGCGTTCCTCCCGGCAGCGGCAACTGCACGCCCGTATTGCTCCACTGTTCCACGGGTAAACTCTCGTCGATTAGACCGTCTTCGAACTTGAAAGGAGCAGACCAATAACTCCATCCTGCCGTTCCGTCTGAACCCAAGTTGGCGCCGAGTTCATTGTATTGAAGTTCGCGCTCTTCGATGCGTCCGTCGGTCAATTTGATCCACGAGAATAAATCGAGGGTATTGCCATCCGCATCTCGAGTATCACTCAGGCCTGGACCAAGGCGTCGTGCATACAAGTGGGTGTCCAAGGTATTGCCAACGCGAAACTGTATGCGCACGTCTCCATCTTGTCCAATGCGCTTTCCGCGCCAACGCACCCGTCCCCAGTTGACTATATCGCCCTCAGAATCTGTGGAGAACTGTGATAAATACGTCGACTGCTGCGATGAAGAAAACTGCTCAATTTCCCTATCGTAGCGACGGATGCGGGGCGTTGGTGTGCCAACGTCAATTACTTCTGAGGTAAAGACCGCATCGGTAGCAAAGCCCTCTCCATAAAACTGGGCCTCTGCCGTTTCTACACGCGTTCCATTCGGGTCAATTGAGACGATATCAATGCGTCCCAAAAGCTCGGGGGGATCAAAGCGAAGGTCCTTGACGACTGGATTAAATTCTCCGCGCACGGTTGGGACGATGAGACGGTCTGCCTGAATGCCCTGCACGCGCTCGTTGATCGAGTCGGTGCCGCCTGCTCGGACATAGTAGTTTGCTATCGTTGCATCGGGTAGCGTGGGGCGTGGGCGGAAAACAATTCTGTTTATGTTGTAGAAACCCATGAGGTTGACGCCGACGCCACCGCGGTTGACTAGCGCAGAACCGTAGGCGGTCGTCATATCGCTGTCGACCATCAGCGTTGCATCCTGGCGGCCGATGACGGCCGATGTGGCCCAGTAGTCAGGTGAAATAGGGTCGGCCGTTTCGTTGCGGTAGCCAAATTCGCTGGGAACGATCATGAACGGCCTGCCTGGCGCTTTGCCCGGCACTATGCCACCAAACTCACCGGCAATGAACCGCTGGTTCACCAAGTAGGCCAGATTGCGTAAGCTGTCTAGGCGGACGGGATGCAGCCACAGTGTTTGATTGTCAGCGGTGCTGTGCTGAGGTAGGGGACCGTCTTCGTCAATTAAGCCATCGCCATCGTCGTCGATGCCGTTACGCGGATCTTCGTTTTGCAATCCATCGTAGTCATCGTCGAAGTCGGAGTAGATCCCATCTTCTCCAAAAAGGCCGTCTCCGTCGTTGTCTATCTGCGGATCGGGTCCATCTTCATCGATGAGACCATCATTGTCGTTATCGAATGCCTCGACGGGATCCTCATCAATCTGTCCGTCACCGTCGTCGTCAATGTTGTTGATTGGATCTTCGTTTAGGGCACCGTCACCGTCGTTGTCGACCTGGGGATCAACGGGGTCTTCGTTGATGAACGCGTCGCCGTCGTTGTCGATAAGTTCGACGGGGTCTTCGTCAATCAGCCCGTCGCCGTCGTCATCGGCAAGTAGCTCGACGCCCCAACCTCGTCCCAAATCAATGCGCCCAGATACGGGTTTCAACGTCCAGGGGTGTTCAGCATCGCCAACGCGCCAACTGCGAATTTCGGCCTCAATGGAGGCTCCGAGGAGTAGGACAGCGCCCAGCGCTAAAGCGAAAAGTCGAATCATTAGTTCGCTCCAGGTCTCTTTTTGTTTTTGTTTGTTAAACATCTATATTGATCCCTATAAGTTTACAAACTAAGAAAAAACAAGACTCTCCACAATTGGATTTACGGTGCTTTTTAATCACCGCGGGGGACCTTAAAGCGTCTTTTTTTTTGACGTGATACTCCTCTTTGAGAAAATTCGTCGCGTCGACTTTATTAATTGGTGTGCATTTGCGTCTCTCTGATGGACATGTAGCTCATCCTTAAGCGCCAAAAAAGAAAGATATGCTCCGTACCATTCCCCTTATCTGGCTGAGTATACTGCAGTTTGCACTGCTGGTTAAATCGGCGGAAGCCGTTGACTCTCTTGGTGTTGGTTTTCGAGGCAGCATCGCCCGGTGGAACCAGGGGGTGGCAGAGGCGCGTTTTGTCGCTATCCGCGCCGACTCCATATGGACGTGGAACGTGCAGCCCAATAGCAACCTAGCCCCCGGAACAGTGGAACGCCAAGGCTATGTCTTAATGCCAGGTGCCGGTGAGGGGGTCGCCACGTTCATAGCGGGAGCCGAGGTGATGTTTGATGGGGCGGATTCAACGGCCTTTAATCCCGATGATTTTGCCGATCGCTTTGGCGTGGAACGCACATCTCCCCTGTACATCGATCTTGGAGCGACATTTCGCGTGGATCGTATTCGGCTTTACCCTCGGCAAGACGCCGATCATAAAACGCTTTTTCCGCGTTCTTTCAGTTTATCCACGAATGGAGGTATTGATCAGGAGCGAGAGATTGAAGCGGGCAACCTGCTCGAAAGGCGCTTTGAATCCGTCTTTAACTACTACACTTCCAATCCAAACCGCGAACCGGTGTTGGAAAGGCGCTTTGAAAGCCGTTATGTGCGCTTTATACGCATACAAGTTCGCGATAATCAACCTTGGGAAATTGCAGAGCTTCAGGTGTTTAGCGATGGAACGGGTATTACTGGTGAGTATACCTCAATTCCGATCCTCGCGGCCCGAGGGCCGAGACCCCTGTGGGGACGTGTGCGGTATGAAGGGGGAGATATTACGGATTTGCCCGTTACAGTCCAAACGCGAACGGGGCCAGATGCATCTCCACAACTCTACTATCGTTATACGGGAGTTGGCGGCGATCGAGAACAGGTAAGCGCCGCTGAATACACGCGACTCGACTCCATTGAGCAGGGGCCCATACTCCGCAATCCAGATTGGTCTTCCTGGGAGACGGTTACGGATGGCCGCGTCCGCTCACCGAGTAACAATCCATTTATCCAGTTTCGCCTGCAAATTAGCGGTCCGGGTACGGTGATAAGGCGGCTGGCTATAGAGTATCTCAACCCGCCGATTGCCGATGGATTGGATGCGGAGATTACACCCGTTGTCGTGGAGGCAGGTCAGCAGACAGACTTTGTCGTATCGCTGCAAACCCATATGCGCGTGTGGCGAACAGATGGGTCTCTTCTTCCCAACGCAGATACGGGATTCCAGAGTTTGCGTATTCAAACTACGGCCCGCATTGATGTTATAGACAGAGTGTTGGTGGATGATCGAGAGGTTGAGTTCACGGCAACTTACGATCCAATTGAGGGGACTGGGATTCGTCTGCGGCGAACGATTCTTCAGGACGGGACGTTTATACAGATTTTTTTGCGCGGGGCGGTTTTTCGCGACGCCACGCGCTTCGACGTGCAGGCTAGTGACCGTCGGTTGGTCGAGGGAGAGTTGCTGACCGTTCACCAGTCTGCTCGCGAAGACGACGTCGATCCTCTGTCGCTTGGAGGCAGCCTCGTCGTGCGTATTGCCAGCGAAGAAGGGCGTTTGCCGCTTCTCCAGAGCGTTTCTCCTTCTTCGCCGATTATATCGCCTAACGGTGACGGCATAAATGACCGTTTTGAGCTCCGTTATGCTCTCTTGAAACTGACGGATGCGGCGCCTTCGTACCTTAATATATATGCGTTGGATGGCCGGTTGGTGCGTCAGATAGAGGGTGGATTACAGCTGAATGGTGACCAAATATACCGCTGGGATGGGTTTGATGCTCAGGGTGATCGCCTGACTCCGGGGCTGTATATATACCGCCTTTCCATCCATACAGACGAGGGGGTTGTGCAAGAGAATGGCGTGATAGGAGTAGCATACTAATGCGTGCAGTAACGCTTGTGATTTCACTGTTTTGGGTCGCTTGGATTTCTGCTCAGGAAGGGTATGAGCTTCGTCCACGTAGCGTAGTTGTCGAAGGCATAGAGGCTTGGAACGCTTGGGATACGCCGCCAGGTGTGCGTGAGATTGACTCGACTGGTACGGTGCGTCCGCGCTTTTTGCGCTCTGCAAATAATGCCGTGCGCAACGCCGGGCAATTTTTTCGCGTCGAGGCGGAAGAAGATACGATCTATGGAGGTATCGGTGCTGCCGGGAGTAATCTTTTGGCGGCCCCTTATGTGATCGACGGCGACATTGAGACCTTTTGGGAGCCAAACCGGGAAGACGATGTAAATAGCTGGTATGTGGAGATTGATTTGGGAAGAACCATTATCGCGCAGCGGATTGTGGTTCGATTTGCTCCAGAAGGACAGGGCGATCCCTTCCTTAAATTTCGCGTCATGATTTCGGATGGACGCGAAGCGTTTGGTAGTGATAATCGCCGGCAGTTTTTGCGCGTCGGGCAGATCAACTTTCGAAATAAAGACCAGCGAGAGTTCACCTTTGACGTGACCCCCTTGCGGCCAGCGCCGGCGGGCGTTGCCGGAGCAGTAACACAATCTGTTCGCATTGATGTGCTCGATAGCGACGGTGATCGAGGGGCGGAAGTTACGCCCGATGCATACGAACTACTCGACGAAGAAGACCGAGGAGCGGTGGATTATTTTCGCGTAACGGTCGCTGGGCGTGAAATAGCCGTCCTGCCAGCTACGTACGCGCTTTTACCCGAAGTTGAACGTGGTCCCGTGCGATATTACAGGCGCGAGAGGCCGCGTTTGGCTGAAGTCGAGGTGATCGAACTGGGAGACAACGTAGTAGCGTTAACGCAGCGTGAGCTGTTTCAAGATCAGACGCTGTTTGGCAACCTGCTGAGGAGGCAGCTTACGGACGGCCTGCACTCTTCTTCGTTTGACCTGCGCGTATACGATCCACTCAAAAACGAGAATCAGTTAGAGGTTGATCTCGGTGCTAAATACTGGATTGATCGAGTGCGACTAATTAGCCCAGAAAACCCACCCGTCGCCTATCAAATACGGGTTTCAGATGGTGCACTTGACCCTGCTGGTGATCTCGTATGGCGTCAATTTGAAGAGCGGTTTAACCCGCAGTCATTTGTTCAATTAGAAGAGCAGTTTATACGGCAGGAAGTGCGTCATATAGAGCTGCGTCGGTTGGAGTTGGTCGGATCTAGCGCTGAACGCGCCACGCTGAGCGAGGTGCAGGCCTACGGAGAAGGATATGTATCTGACGTGGTCATGACGTCTCCGCTCATAAAATTGGATCGAGCGCAGATCTTTTCGAGCGTTGAGTGGGACGCTGACGTACCTCGGGGGACGCGTCTCGAAGTGCGTACTCGTTCCGGAGATGATTTGATCGAAGACGTGCACTATTACGACCGCTATGGAAGGGAGATTAGCGAAGAACGCTGGGTTAATATTCGCAACCCCGATCATCGAGGACCGGTCGTGGTCAATGAATTGATTGGTCCAAAGTGGAGTAATTGGAGCGAGGTATATGACGAGAGTGGGGATAGATTCCGCTCACCTAATCCACGTCGTATGGTGCAAGTACAGGCTCGTTTGCGCAGCACGGATCCGCTGCGTTCACCCGCTCTCCGTCGAATGGAACTCAAATTTAGTGCGCCCTTAGTAGACCAACTGCTCGCTGAGGTTTGGCCAGTGCGGGGAATTGAACCCGGACGCGAGCAAGAGTTCACTGTGTACCTATTGCCTTCATACAGAATCGGTGATCCCGGATTTGATCGTCTCAAAGTGCAGGCGAGTTCATCGTCCAGGTTAGAGTTGGTCTCTGTGCGTTCGGGGAGCGCAACTGCGCTGCGCTTTGGTGCTGGACAGGCCCTTTGGCCAGGGGCTTGGTCTTTAGCCGGAGAGGGCCCAGGCTATGTTGAACTAGACTTGCCGGAGATCGCCCGCCGCGGTTCTCAGATCTATGCGATTACGTTTAAGACGCGCGTATTCCTCAATAGCACAACCTTCTCAGTGGAGTTGAGTAATACCACCCGACCTGGTATGGTGCAAGTTGCCAGCGACGGTGATGTGAGTGATCTGGCTGGGAGTCAGTCCATGGTCGTAGTAACAGACCTCCTAAAAGCCCCCTTATTGGATAGTTTGCGGGTTGAGCCCGAAGTATTTACACCCAATGGGGATGGAATAAATGACCAAACGCAGATACGCTTCTCTGTTTTCAGGATAGATGAGGCTGCGCTGTTTTCTGTGCGGATTCACGACTTGGCGGGCAGGGCTGTTCGAGATTTGTCTTTTCTGCGATCCGATGCGAGCGGGGACCATTTCCTGGAATGGGATGGGAGAGATGATGCAGGTGTCAGTGTCTCACCGGGTACGTATGTACTCCGCGTAGAATTTACCGCCGATGCAGGAGGAGCGCTCGGTTATATCGTTCCAGTTCGGGTGGTTTACTAATGTATTTCCTGAAGGGCATTGCGGTTCTATTTGCGCTCATCATCTCAGAAATAGATGTCCACGCGCAGGTTCGAGTTTCGGGTTTGTCTGCGTTGGGAGGTGGCGTCGATCGAGGTGCCGCGCCGCGTTTTGGCGTAGAGTATGTCCTACCTGAGATGCATAAGTGGTATGCGCCGCGCCATCTCTTTGAAACCTATTCCGATCCTTGGTATGTACGAGATACGGGGTATGCGGAGGGAGACTATCGCCGCTACGTAGCTCAGTTACTCGAAGGATCGGAGTGGTACGATAGCTTCGGTACATCTCTTGGCCGAGGTTGGCTCGTATACAGCTGGAACCAGATTCAATCTGCTTCGCAGGGAAGCGTCATCATGAAGCGGCCCGCTAGTCCCGAACGCCGCAATACCTACTCGGGCTTCTTTAGTCGGCTGGTCATTGCTAGCGATGGAGATGGCCGCGGCACGTATCGCCTCATGATTGGCGACCAGATTTACACTAACTTTACGCCACTTACGTTTTACAAGCCCCGCTTTAACGGTTTGCGCATGGACTATGCGACGGACCGCCTATTAGCCACTGTTCTCCTGTCACGGCCAAGTGAGCCCAATCGCGACGCGCGCACAGACGTGACAAATCTAATGGGTGGTCATCTCGATTTCGATATGACGGAAAAGCTGCGTTTTGGACTGACGTTTATGAACGCGCACAATGCACGGACCAAGGAAGAGTTTGCCAGCGGTAATCCTTTTGCCGGTGTGCTTACAACGGCTCAGAACCAACCCCTACAAGACCTTTGGGTAAGTATTCGCGACGACTCTCCTGCCGATGATGGGGAGGGGCCGGCACTTTTTTCGTATGACATTGTCTTAACAGATACGAGCGGTAGCGTAATTCGCGGTAGCGAGATCGGCTTTCTCCCATTTGTTGAAGGGGGACGTTCCGAGGGGAGCACGCTGGTGGCTTCGGGAGCCGAGCGCATCGTTTTGCATTACGATATGCAGTCGTTAGACTACGAAGGGCTGACTTCTATCGACATGCAGCGCGCACGCGTTGAGCTATCTCTGGCCAACGACTACCGCGTAGAAATGGCTTCAAATCTCCAGACGGATGGAGACCGGAGTGACCCAGAGCCCGTTTTCCTCACATTCGATCGCGCAGAGGACAATGTAACGGATCGAAGTAACGGCACGGTGCTTCGACTCGACTACGCTCTTCCAACGGCCAATGAATTGATTGGTTTTAACTGGGAC
>Ga0255776_10004139_pt1 | contig 15370 bp, 16 predicted proteins | sample 071ome_19_FD_179974 | JGI IMG/M metagenome (GOLD analysis project Ga0255776, IMG submission 179974) | Coastal salt marsh microbial communities from the Groves Creek Marsh, Skidaway Island, Georgia - 071413AT metaG (version 2) | ecosystem: Environmental > Aquatic > Marine > Intertidal zone >... | reverse complement strand
GTTTAACCGTACTTGCAGGAGTAGAAGCCTTTCCGTTGTTTCAAGGGTTTCTCGAGGGATATAACATTGAAATGGATGTGCTTTCTTGGGGTATTTGGGCGGTTATGCTCACTTTGCTCATGAAAAAAGCCTATAAAGAGCATTTGTACTGGATGGGAATTCTCATTCCACTTTCTTTAATTCTAAGTGCCTTCATTCATTATGTATGGCAACCGTCCATAGCAGAAAATGGGTCCGTTTTATGGCTATTTTGGTCGTTTTTTACGGCTTTTGTCATTAAAATCGAGCACCCTCCTGTTCGGTTTGAACAACCCCTAACCACAGGTAGAAAAATTGTTGGCTGGCTAAGTATGCTTATCTTTATTTTATGTATTAGTTTTAATCCACTCACATTATTGAGCTAATCAAATTACTGGTCCTTTCAAAAGAGGGATTTTGTATACTGTCTCACACTATTTTATCACTCATAATTTTCAATTCAATTCTTTGATACTATGTCCTCTCAAAATTCTATCTCTTCATTACTTGTCATTTTCTTTATCAGTATAAGTCTGCTTGCTTGCGGTTCTGGTGAACCTGAACCTATGAACACAAGCTCCTCAGATACTTCTGTATCTGAACAAATTAATACCTTGATTGCCGCTGATCAGTATGCAGAAGCGCTAGAACTTCTAGAAGGCTTTGAAGAGAGTGAGGAAGTATTGAAGTTGAAAGAAATGACTCATCTCAACTATGGACTTTTTCTAGAGTATAGAGACTCCAATGTGACCAATATGCGTGATAAAATGAACAATGCACTTCGAGAATATGTAAAAGTACTCCGCATTAACCCAAATAATGAAAAAGCCATTACAGAAATCGAACAAATTCTAGGAATTTATGCAACCTTTGGAAACCGAACTCCCGACGAAGATGTTGCAAATGATTTAAAAGAATTAGGTTTCTCTTTATAAAAGACGTCTTAAATTTTAAGGATCCTGCTTGAGCGAGAAGAACAATACCCCAACCATATCAAACCGAAAAGCTTTTCACGAGTATACTATTGTTGAAAGTTTTGAGGCGGGTATTGTTTTGCAGGGGACGGAGGTTAAATCGTTGCGAGCCGGAAAGGCTAATTTCACCGATGCTTATGCCATTGTTCATTATGGGGAAGTGTGGTTAAAAGAATTTCATATCTCACCCTACGAGCATGGTTCCTACATGAATCACGACCCCAAAAGGGACCGAAAACTACTTCTAAATAAAAAAGAGATTCGAACTTTAGACAAAGGGGTACAACAGAAAGGCCATACCATTGTGCCTCTCAAATTATATTTTGTACGCGGAAAAGCGAAAGTTCAAGTTGGTCTAGCAAAAGGAAAAAAGCTCTTCGATAAGAGAGATAGTATCAAAGACAAGGATTTGAAGCGACAGGTAAGTCGCAGTTTAAAAGAAGGTGCTCGTTTTAAGGCATAGTTCGCTTTGATATAGGTACACTTAAAAAGAAAGAGCTCTCAACCTTTCGGTTAAGAGCTCCATATGTGGCTAGATACATTTATAAGCCGGATTCTGTTTTGTAGCCATTGCCGCTAGCTACAAATGACAATCATTTATCTAATGCGTTCTACCCGGCAACATTACGACAAGCTGCGCGTATTGCCTGCGTGAACTTGCACCCCGTGAGGTTTACCATGCCCTCTGTTTCACAACAAGAGGCGGTGAGCTCTTACCTCACCTTTTCACCCTTACTTCCGAAGAAGCGGTATATTTTCTGTGGCACTTTCTGTATTTGCCGAAGCAAATCCTCAACTACGCCCGAGGGATCGTTGAGCACGGTACTTGTAGGTGTCCGGACTTTCCTCCCAATACCAAATATTAGGCGATTGTCCAATGCATCCATTAAAAGATACGGTGATTTTTATGAAATCAGAAGCTTAACTGTTCTTTAGCTTTATCAAAGAAGCTTTTATCAATCACTATTCTACCGCTGCTTTCATCGAAAATGATTTTGTTCATTCTGCGAACTTCAACCTGGGTTTGAGGAGGAAGAGTCATTCCAAAAGCGGCTCCTCGATCCATAGCCACAACTGCGATTCCATTGGTAAGGCCATCACGTAAGCGATTGTAGTTGCGTAAATAACGCTGATCTATATTTTTTACAACCTCATCACGTTTTTCTAAGAGCATGGTTTCCTCTTCTTCGGTGCTACTCATCACGGAGTCTAAATTGGTTTTCATTTCAGCCAACTTAGCCCGAACCTCTTCTAGCTGAGCGTCTATTTCAGCTTTTTCAGGGGCTACCATTTCCTTGCGTTTAGCCGCTTGTTCGATTCGAACATGAGCTTTTTCTACCACTTGTTTTTGAACTTCTATCTCTTTGGTAAGAGCATCATATTCACGGTTGTTTCGTACCGATAATTGTTGTTCTTCGTATTTTGCGGCCTTTTCTGTAGAGCTTGTAATATCCAATTCGAGCTGATTCAATTCTACCGACAAATCCTTGTCCTCTTGTTCGAGTTTGGCTTGCTTGGCTTCTAATCGCGCAATATCGGTTTCTACATCCATAATGTCTTCTGGCAGATCACCACGGAGTTGTTTTAATTCATCGATTCGGCTATCGATATACTGTAGATTAGCGAGTTGCTGCAATACTTCTTTCATGTATCTTATTCGGGTGGTTGAGTGGTTTTTAATTCTTGGTCGGACAAATATACGTTCATGGGATTGGTTACGCGTTGGGTCATCAAGACTTCAATTGATTCAAAAGCCTCACTTACCTCATTTTTCAACGCTTCAACTATCGGAAACTCGCTTTCATAGTGTCCCACATCTAACAACATGAAATCCTCTTTTTCCAAGAAATAATCATGATATTTAATGTCGGACGTTACAAATGCCTGTGCTCCTGATGCAATAGCTTCTTGCGTAAGCATGCTACCAGATCCGCCACAAACGGCGACCTTTTTTATACGTTCTACAGAACCTGAATATCGAATTGCTTTAACTTTTAAAGCCTTGGATACCAGGTGTAAAAATTCATTCATGCCAACTCCATCATCCGGATATTCTCCAACCACTCCATATCCATAGTTTTTTGATGACGAAGCCAGTTGGGTAACTTGAAACTTACCCTCTTTTAAAAGGCCCTCTTTCTTTAGGCCTTTTTTTAATTCCTTTAATAAATGCTGATCGATGGTTGCCTCAAAACAAGTTAACCCTTCCGAACGGTTATCAACTTGAAAGTAATGAGCATCCTCTGCTGAATAGTAATTCAGTAGTTGCAGTACCGCTTTTGGATTATCATGCGAAGTCACCAGTCTAATTTTTCTAGAAATGGGCTCACTTGCTTTTAAAAAGCGTAATTGATCCAGACCTAAGGTGTTGGCCAGCGCAAAAGATACCCCGTCCAATGCCGCGTCTAAATTCGTATGAGCTACCAATAAGCCAATGTCATGCTTAATAAGAGAATAGATAATTCTCCCCTGTGAATGAGTGGGGTTAATTTTCCCTATTTTAGTGAAAATCAGAGGATGGTGGGCAATAATTAACTCACATTTCTTCTGTATAGCTTCTTGAACAATGGCCTCTGTTACATCTAGGCAGGTGAGTATGCGTGTAACTGCTGAATCTGGATTTCCGACTAATAACCCGACGTTATCATAATCCATTTTGACACTTGGTGGCGCCCATTGGTTCAAAAAGGTAGATATTTGTCGAATGTTTAGACTCACCTATCTTCCTTTTTTCTTTTGTTCAGAAGAGGACGGGTGGCCTGCATATAGGCGTATGTACATCGGAAATTTAAGTACCAAAAATTGGTTACCTTCAATTAATGTTTAGACTTAAAAATAAGGCTATTAACCATAACTTAAAAATAATAACACATTTTAATCCTTCGCAATGCCATCAATTAAAGATTCATTGAAAAACTCGCTTTCCTCCATTGATGATGCTGCACATCTTTTTGGCAAAAAAACCGATGATATTTGCCTGGTTGCTGTGAGTAAAACCAAGCCGGTTGAAATGATTGAAGAAGCCTATGAGGCCGGTCAGCGGCATTTTGGTGAAAATCGCATGTTAGAATTACAGGAAAAAGCCACCGCCTTAACTTATCCAGACATACAATGGCATATGATTGGCACCCTTCAAACCAATAAGATAAAGTACATAGCGCCCTATGTTCACTGGATTCATTCGGTATATAAAGCGAAACAGCTAGATGAAATTGAGAAGCGAGCCGCCCAAAATAATCGCATTATCCAAGTGCTCCTTCAAGTTAATATTAGTGATGAAGATCAAAAAGGTGGGTGTTTGCCAACGCAAGTCCCTCATTTACTCGCTCATGCCGAGCCCATGGAACATGTGGTGGTTCGAGGATTGATGGGAATGGCAAAATTCACCGATAACAAGGAAGAAATCCACACCTCATTTCGACTTCTCGCAAATACATTATTCCATAATAAAGTACAGTACCCCAAGCTACGTGAATTGTCTATGGGTATGAGTAATGATTATTTCATTGCTATTGAAGAAGGCGCAACTATGCTCCGAATAGGAAGTGCCATCTTTGGTGGACTATAATTGATTCATGGAATAATTGAACATAGCTATTCAACCTTTTCCGTCTTTTTTCGTATTGTGTTTGGAGTGAGAATTATTAATAAAAATGGAGTTAACTCATGTTCGGACTACCTTGGTTTGCCGTTATACCAATTGTTGCGATTGTCGGTGGACTCATATATGCCTACAAAGAAAAAGAATTAGAAATTGAAGAAAAACGAATACTAGGTGCTCGCGAGGCCAATGAACTCCGGGGGATGATCCGTGAACTCCAGGGGCGAATTCAAAACTTAGAAACTATTGCCGCAGAAGAGAACATACGAGGTGAGCAAATCCTTAACAGAGAAAAAGAACAAGAATAATTATGAAACTTACACCGCTCGAAATTAAACAGCATCGATTCGACAAATCTCTCCGGGGATACGAAGTAAATGAAGTTCATTCCTTTTTAGAATTAGTAGCTTCTGAGGTAGATCAGTTACAGCAAAAAAATAGCGACCTGAATGAACAGGTAGAGAAGCTGAACAAACGAATAACCCATTACGAAAAGGTTGAAGAGGCCATACACGAAACCCTTCAAACTACCAAGGAGTCCGTGGCACAGAAAATGGAGCAAGCCAGAAGTGAGGCCAAAACAGCCATGGACCGTGCACATATGGAAGCGGAAACCATTATTAAAGAAGCGCAACAACAGAGGTCTTTGATTCGTCAAGACATGATTCGCTTGCTTGAAAGAAGAGAAGAAATGATTAGTAGTTTCCAACAATTTCTAGAGAATAACCAAACACTGGTTGAAAAATTCGCCGCGAACGAATTCCATATTTTTGATCCTATTGAGGAGCCAGAGGGTTCAACCCGAGAAAAAATTTCGGCTGAAAAATCGGTAGTTAGTGCTGATACTGAAAAGGACGAGCTTATTGAAGCTGCTAATTTTGAAGCAGGTTCTGACTCTACTACTGAAGTTGATGATGTTGATCCCAAAAAAGAAAAAAAGGAATCATCGAGTAGTATGGATAACGATGATGATTTTATGAACAGTTTATTAGACGATCTGGATTAAGACGTCCTGGTTGGTAAAAATTTTGAATGAAAAGAGCCTATTTCTAGCCCTAGTACCATGATACATAAGACGATTGAAACCGCTCGAGCCCAGCGGGCCGAAGCAGCCGCTTTTATTCAGGAGCATTTTGAGACCGCCCCTGAATATCTACTCATCCTAGGTACCGGCCTGGGTCAATTAGCTGAAGAAATGACCGTAGACACCGTTTTACCTTACGATGAAATCCCGCATTTTCCGGTTTCAACGGTTGAAAGTCATGCTGGGAAATTATTGGTAGGCTGCTTGGGCGGCAAGCCGGTCATGGCCATGCAGGGTCGCTTTCATTATTATGAAGGCTACTCTATGCAGCAGATTGTATTTCCGGTTCGGGTGGCCAAAGCACTTGGTGTTCAAACGCTGTTGGTGAGTAATGCGTGTGGCGGGTTGAATCCGAATTTTGAACGTGGCGATATTATGTTGATCAATGATCACATAAATTTCTTGGGAGATAACCCTCTTATGGGGCCCAATGATCCTGAATTAGGCCCACGATTTCCTGATATGTCCACCCCTTATACCGAAAGGCTCATGGCTACCGCTGAACAGGCGGCTTTGGATTTGGGCATAAAAATGCATCAAGGGGTATATTTGGCTGTTTCTGGTCCTATGCTTGAAACCAAAGCTGAATATCGATACATGCGACAACTTGGGGCCGATGTAGTGGGCATGTCAACGGTTCCAGAGGTGATTGCGGCCGTTCATATGAGCATGGAAGTGTTGGGTATTTCGGTTATTACGGACGAATGTTTTCCCGATTCACTTCAACCGGTAAGTTTAGATGACGTGCTAGAGGCTGCTGCTATGGCCGAACCTCAACTCACACGGGTAGTTGTAGAAGTTTTAAAACGTTTGTAAGGATTTTTCATCCGTTTATCCACAAAATAGCGTATTTTTCCACTTGCCCTTGATTAAGGGCTGTGAATTTTTGTTTTTATGCTAAACCAACCCAAAACCTTGCACACGCTATATGCAATTCAGTAATTCCGGTGATGAACTCTGGGACGAACATCAGTGGGACGCGCACATTTCTGAAGTAGAAAAGAAAAGCGATCAATTACGGAAGTTCATTACAGCTGATCCAAAAGGCGGTTCAACCCCTCGTTGGATTACCCTGCTTGAAGAGAGTCTTAGTGAAGACGATGCCTTTGAAGCCTATGTTGAAGAAGAATTACTCTTGGATGAGGCCTATTTTCCAGACGATGAAGACTGGGAAGAAGACGATGATTTTGATGACGATGATGACGAATTCCCCTATCACTCTCATGATGAGTTTATAGAAGAAGAGTCTGGTTTTGAAGAAGGCGAAGAGTGGAAGGCCTTAAGTGAAGATTTTGCATACTCTGATTATGGAAGCCTCGATAACTTGCGTATTTATTCTCGCTCTAAAAATTTGGCGGTGGATATTCTTCGATGGGCAATGCGCGTAAATCGTAAATACCATCGTCCCGAAATTGACGATTTTGTAGACGAAACCCTTAAGATTGGTGCTAAATTAGCCGGGGGCTATTCATTTGGATTCGAGCACGAGTACATGGGAGCCAATATTGCGTACACCAAGCGTGCACTTTACTATGCGAATAACGGGTTGAAGCGGATGAGCCACTTGAAAGGTTCTCGTCTTTTTAAGAAGGCGGAGTATCTCGATTTTAACGAGCGTTTTTTCGAATTACGCAATGATATAGGCGTATACGTGCAAGAGTTGCGCGATCGATTTCAAAAAGGACTCGATTAAGTTTAGAATTGCTTCTTGAATTAAAGCGTCTGTTTCATTTCCAGATGGCTACTGTTTTTTCTCCCCCCTCACTCTGAGAAGCCCGAAACATAGAACCCGTGTTCGTTTCCATAGAAATATTACCGTTTCGATCGACGGCTATAAAGCCCGCCTCACCCTCGTTTAGGATTTCATATACTAAGTGATTCATCGATTCCTGAAGACTGGCTCCTGTGTAGCGAATATGGCTGGCCAATCGATGCGCCGAAACATTTAGCATAATACGCTCTCCCCAACCCGTAGCTGATACAGCAACCTGTTCATCTGCGTAAGTTCCAGAGCCTATAATAGGAACGTCCCCAACTCTACCGTATCGTTTGTTGGTCATCCCACCCGTTGATGTACCCGCAACCAAACGCCCCGTTTTGTCGACCGCTACACAGCCGACCGTACCCATCTTCCATGCATTATTTGGTTGAGATTCCAAGTATCCTTGAGATTCGTTGGCTCGCTTCCAGGCTTCATAGCGCGCAGGCACTTTAAAATAATCAGGATCTACGCGTTCTACCGTTGTTTGGTCTGCGTACTGCTCAGCGCCATCTCCAGCGAAAAGAATATGCCGAGATTCTTCCATGATAATTCTAGCCAAAGAAATAGGATGTTTTACGGTGGTTAAACCTGTTGCCGCCCCCGCGTTCATCTGCGAGCCGTCCATAATAGCGGCATCCAATTCATTTTTACCCTCACTGGTAAATACGGCTCCTCTTCCCGCGTTAAATAAAGGATTGTCTTCAAGAAATCGTACCGTTTGTTCAACAGCATCTAGTGATGAACCCCCTTGTTCTAAAATTTCAACCCCTATCGCCAGAGCAGAATCAAGCGCCGCCATGTACGCGGCCTTTCGTTCCTCTGGCATATTGGGAGATACATAACCTGCTCCTCCATGAAGTGCGATTGCCCACTTTTGATCGGACTCATCGGCCGACTGCAGGCCATTATTGTCCTGAGCCTTTAAACTCGTAGGAAGGGTAAAAAGTAAGGTGCCTAGTATGAGTAAGGATAATAGTGAGATTTGTTTTTTCATGCGGTGTTCCTTCTATGCAAAAATTAAATTTTGGGCATGTTTGTTGGCAAAATATTGAACCATTTGTTTTGCAATTGGCCCGCTATATGCCGGTAATCCGTCCATGGATTATACAAGAAATCAGTTGCTCAAAAAAATTTTTTTGCGAACGCTTAAGTTTGTCTCTGATTGTTCCGATAAATACATCACTAACGCAATTTAGAGTTATACAATAGACCCTTGATAGCTAACTTTGACCGGTAGATATCTTTTTATAGACAATAAATATTAGACCCTAATTTTCAAAAGAACCACTTCGACAGAGTGGTTCTTTTTTTTGTAGTAGTATCTTTTACGCGGAAGTAATATAGAATTTTGTACTTTTCAGTCGCTGCATAATACTTCAGTAGATGTACGATATTTTTTGTTAAACCAGGACAATAACTAGTGAAATCAAACCCTATTTCGGTTTTAATTGGTCTTTTCTTTCTGACCGCTAGTCAACCAATTATTGCTCAAACTGACGCCATTGGTGGTAATTTAACCGATAGCTTGTTGATTAATTACCTTCAGTCTAATTACTATCCTACTAATTCTAAAAATTACGATACCGCCAGAGATTTCATGTATGGCTCCATTGACGTCCAAAATGATTCGGTAAGATGCGTCTATACAGGGTTGTTGGCGTTTTCAGATGGCACAACCAGAACACCAACATCCGATGGTGGTTTGAGCTTTAACACGGAACATTCCTGGCCACAAAGTTTTTATGATAGCAATGAGCCTATGCGTGGTGATATCCATCACCTATTTCCTGTCTGGAGCTCGGTCAATTCCTCTCGTAATAATAATCCTTTTGCTGAAATTCCGGATGAATTAACTACATCATGGTGGTACTGGGAAAATGGCACGAGTGTAAGTGAAATACCCTCCGAAAATAAAGACGCCTATAGCGAATACTACAATAATTTATTTGAACCCCGTGAAGATCATAAAGGAAATTTGGCGCGTGCCATGTTCTATTTTTGGACGATGTATTACGATAATGCATATGTAGTAGCCGATGACAATGACAATCAAGCCTTTTTTGACGGGATGAAAAGCACCCTTTATAGTTGGCATATTTTAGATCCTGTGGATGCTAATGAAGTTTCTAGAAGTTTAGCCGCTGAAGGTGTACAAGGGAATCGAAATCCTTTTATTCATGATACTACCTTGGTCAGAAGGGCTTATTTCTCCAGCGGTTCTGGAAGCGGTGAACAATCGACCGACGACCTTTATATTAGTGAAGTTTATGAAGCTAATGGTGGAGTTGTTAAGTATGTTGAGCTATTCAATAACACAGGTGTTGATATTAATTTAGATTCAGGTGATTGGGAGCTTTGGCGATTTAGCAATGCAGGAACCACCGGGACGCGCCTTGATCTTACCGGCACTATTGCTGCTAAAGACTTTTTTGTGATTGGTGATGATGATCCAAACTTTGGAGTTCAAAGCCTATTTGGACAGGGAATTGTTGACCTAGATAAGGGAAGCGCCATAAGCCATAATGGTAATGACAAATATTTGCTTATTAAAAATGCGAGCTCCATTCCCGATACAGTTGATGCTTTTGCTGGAGATAACATTGGCAACTCTAGTAATTTTGCTTTAAATCAAGTGGTTTACAGAGTAGCTTCTGAATTACCCAATAATGGCGATTTTGGGCAGACTTCCAACGCTTCTGATGGCGCACTATCTGCTTCCGGGTATTGGAGGTCATACAACGTGAGTTCATCTAATCTAAATGGCTTGCTGGTGGGCTCTCCAGGGTATAACTCGGGAATTGAAAGTACCCTACACGCCCAAATAATGATCCAGGGTTCTGCTGGTTGGCGACTACTTTCTCTACCCATAACAAATGCCACGGTTAGTGATTTTTCAGATAATACAGCCATCCAGGGGGTAAATGGAGGAACTAATGCCGGCTCATCTCCCAATTTTTATGTGTACAATAACAATGGGTCATGGTCAATACCTTCAGATGTAAACACTAGCTGGGGAGATGGATATGGTGTGGCCGTATATTTTTTCAACAATTCTAATGGGGGCAGTACTAATCTACCCATATTACTCGATGTTGAGGGAGATACCCTAGATGGTGATGTGACGATTGATTTAAATCCTAACAATACGGGTTTTACCCTTGTTGGAAATCCACATTCTGCAAGTATTGATTTGAATGAGCTAGTTGCCAGCGGTAATGGTATTTCTAATTTTGTATCTCTTTGGGATAACAGCAGTGGTAATTATACCCTACTAGATATATCATCCACGGCTATTATTCGGCCGTGGCAAGCTTTTTGGGTACAGAGTATTGGTGGGGCAACCCAATTGACCATTCCACTATCATCAAAAACCTATCAATCACCCAGTACACATAAGTTTAAGAACGTACAAAACACTTCCGTCGTAAAAATACCCTTTACCCTAAAAAGTGAGAATACGGATTATGTGTCTTTTAGTGACCGTGCCTTACAATTAATTCTTAGTGATGATTCAATTATTGGCTTAGACCGGAATGATTTTGTGAAATCTCCTCCATTAAATGACGAATACTTGGCGGGTGCATTTTGGATTGATACGCTACGACATGCTTCATTCTCTTTACCAGCTAAAGTATCTAAGCCACAGACTATCAATCTAGAGATATCTAACCATACACCATCTACAAGCTTGTCTCTTTCCTGGGAACACATGAATTCAATCGATGAAACCCTAAATGTCTTCTTAATTGACAGCTTTTTGGGTACATCGTTAGATATGAAAGCTGTTGATCGATATTCTTTTTCGGTTGATTCAAACACCGTACTAGATCAGCGTTTTCATATTAAATTTGTTCCTAATACTGGTGTAATGACTGAATCGATTGATGAAGCAGATTCTTTCACCTTAGACCAAAATTACCCCAACCCTTTTAACCCGAGTACAACCATCCGTTACTCTGTTGAAGAAGCTGGAAATTATACCCTCGAATTATTTGATTCTAGTGGGCGCTTAATTGAAACCCTAGTAGATGAATTTAAAACTACTGGTAGATATTCATTCTACCTGGATGCTCAATTCTTACCATCTGGCACATACTTTTATCGATTAAGTAGTTCAACTAATTCTATTACTCGGAGCCTTACGCTACTTAAGTAATTAAACGCCAATAATTAATTTTAGTAACTAAAGCTTAGCTCTCCGTACTCTCTGCCTCACTAGAGTGGTCATTACGTTTGCGTAATTTTTTGTATGCATAGGCCCCGCCAGCGGCAGCCAGTAATCCTAAGCCCCCATCAATAGGTGCCTGATTTGGGTTGGTTGGAAATGCTGGTTGGCTCATTACATCATAAGTTCCGATGGTCAAGCATGTGACCATGGCAATAAATAGTACTCTCATAATTATAACTGATTATTTAATTAAGGTCATTTTTTTAGTTAATGAAACACCATCTACCTCTAGACGATAATAATATATTCCTGTGGGTGCTACCGAAGCGTCCCATTGAATATTATATCTACCCGGTGATTGTGATTTATTCACTAGCTGCATCACTCGCTGACCAAGAGCATTATAGATACTTAAACTCACTAAGCCTGTCTGCTCTAAAGAATACGTAATAGTTGTGGATGGGTTAAATGGGTTTGGGTAGTTTTGATCAAGCGTAAAGCTGTAGGGGCTTAACTCTTCTTCATTACCTAAGCTTACCGGACGCACAGTTAATCCAAATCTTTCGTCTTGAGATACCTTCGCCATAGACTTAGCAGGCATCGATAACACCGTTAATGGATTACGCTTAGACGCCACCTCTGGCTCTGCTTCAAAAGTATACTCATCAATATCTCTGAGGTTAACCGAAGTGCCTTGCTCGTAATCATGCAGTACAAGCTCCCACTCATCTGGAATGGTTTCTAGACCGTCCCAGTCTAGCCTAAACTCTCCATCTACTCCCACTAGGTCTAGTTGCATAGGAATGGTTACTTCCTCTTCAAGCTGGTAAGGAAGAGACTCTACAGATTTGACCATGTTGTTGGTTGCAAAACCAAGAGTTGCATAAGCTGGGAGTAATGGAGTGAGCTTCGAAGCATCATCCAGATCCCAATCAGGCGTAGCATTAGCTCGGAAGGACAGCCGAATCGCTTCGTCATTGGTCGTCTCTGAGGTAAGAGCAAAATTAATGTCCCCACGGATATCTGCTACCTTACTAAAGAACGTACCGGATGTAGCGCTGGTAGTCTTAGCCGTGGTTGGAATCGTAATACTGCTTGCACTGGCATCCGAGGTTTCTACAAAGAATCCTTGCCATGGTGCAATGATGTAAGGACCTGTGCGGTCTTGAGCTAAATAGGTAGAACCCGCGTCATTCCAGAAAGATATGTTATTCTGAATACTACCACCGGTTACGGTAATCGAATTGGTATTTATGTTAGAGGCAAAGGGATTACCGACCAGGGTATACCGATTGGCTGCGCCTCCATATAGATTAACCGTCACATTAGAACCAGGCTCAGAACCACTCACATCTAAGGTAACCGGTAGAGCGCTACTGCCATTGGTGGTATTGTTATAAAAGTACATGGCAAAGCCGTAGCCATCACCCCAGGCCGTGGTAGCATTGGTAGGTTCTTCCCAAGCTCCAGAATTATCGTAGATGTAGAAGTTGGCGTCACGACTAGCATCAGAACCTCCAGTAATACCCTGGACAGGAGAATCATCGGAAACATCCGATACATCACCATTAGATATTGGTAACGATAGTAAACGCCAACCCGCATCTCCGGTAATTACCGTATTTAGTGCTGAAAAATCGTAGTTACCAATGGGCATTGGCGTTGATACAGTTGCGTTAGTAGTTCCTCCTTCCAACTCATTCGTGCCGGAAAAATTCCAATTTTCTATTGTCCATGTTGAATTATTAGACTTATTTGTAAAGGATTTTCTATATGCCCAACCGTCTAAATGGTCCCATGCCGTGCCTGATCCGTCAGTATTGATATCACCAAAAACATCGACAACTTGCATTCCGTTACCATCATCAGCGTCATAAAAAAGCTCGATTGCATCATCTCCATTTATAGACATATCGCCAGAGGTGGCTGTAGGGGCAAAACCAAAAAAATTAGTAAATTGAGTGCTTTCACTTGCGATATATAAATAATCTCCTGCACTCGCGGAACCTGATAGTGTATATTCAGCACCATCTGAACCACCCCCGTTGTTAGCTGAACCAAGCGCATACTTAGATAAATCAGCAATATCTGAAATGACATATAGTTCAACGCCCTTTGGTGTACCTCCAGATAATGGGCCGTCGTAAACAGCAGTCAAAATTAAATCTTGCGCATTTAAAGACGAAATGAATAGACAACTAAGAAAAAGAGATAAGAGTTTATTTTTCATTAGATTTAAAGAATGTCTTGAGTGAAAATTATTAGAATAGAATATTTAAATGAGTATCTAAAAGATAATTAAACCAAATAAGCATTTCTGTTTCTTTGGTCAAAAAAACTAAATAGTTGCAATTTGATAACATGATAATCACAAAATTTTAATTTGCTGAATAATATACTAGAAATATGCGTTTGATTATTGTACTCTTAAATAGCTTTAAATCCACTTTAGAGTGGGAGCCCACTTATATGCTAATTAAAGAATAGATCAGATGTACGCGTCAAGTTCTATTGAGGTACGACTCATGTTGGAAATATGACTGTAAGGGATGAAAGCAATTTTGTTACCCAAAAATAAAAAACGAGAAAGAGCTTTAAAATTTATTAAATATAAGTCAAAGATTTTATTGGTTATATAATCGGTAAGAAAGAAGGATTATCTAATATTTATACCAAATGATTCAATGAAGGTGTAGAGGAAACCTTAAGGATTGTAGAAAAATACACTAACAATGGTAGACTTAAATCCATCTTAGATTGAAAGACAACTCAGAGGTTATAAAAAGAACAAATGAGTAAGAATTAACCTAACTGATAATCACTAAATTTAGTGTTAAAACACTCTTAACTATAGATAAATTCTACAAAACTTGTACAGTTCCTACAAAATAAAAAAGCCAAGCTTGAAACTGCATTCAAACTTGGCTTTAAAATATTGTACGCCCGGGAGGGTTCGAACCCCCAACCCCCAGGGCCGAAACCTGGTACTCTATCCAGTTGAGCTACGGGCGCATCCTTATTTTGGAACATCAAATATAAGAAACTGTACTATCAGAAACACCATGAAAGATTGCGCATAAACTTGGGTACTGTATATAATAACATTGCCATTTAGCCATAAAAAGGCGAATTTTCAGTATTAAATTAATCCTTTAACTACTGTCTCTTGGAAGCTTTCTTCGCTACACTTATACTAGCCATTACACTTTTGGGAATAGGTTTTGCAGGTATTGCTATTAAAATTTGGGCAAAGAAAGATGGTGAGTTTGCTGGTACCTGCGCAAGCAACAGTCCTTTTTTAAATGAGGAAGGCGAAGCCTGTAGTTTGTGTGGGGCACTTCCCGACCAAAAGTGTAAGAGTGACAGCGTAGATAAGAAAAAAGAAGAAGCTGCCTTTAGCCCATTTGTCTAAACAATTCTAGAATAGACAAACACTCGGTTTATCTAAACGCAAATAAACACTTAATCTACTTGTGTAATTTGTAGCCCATCCGATTGAAAGGTATTCCAATCCCCCGCTTCATCTACATAAATTAGAAATGCGGCAAAAGCCTCATGATCCTCGATAAAACCAATACATTCGGCTGTTCCCCATACCATGCACGCTGTAGCATAAGCGTCGGCAATCATCGCCTCTGGATGAAGGATAGTGGCACTTAGTAATTGATTCATTGCTGGACGACCTGTTTTAGGGTCGATGGTGTGGGCATACTTCAACCCGTTAGATGGATCCACCCAGAATTTTCTGTAATTCCCAGAGGTG
>Ga0255776_10004134_pt1 | contig 15378 bp, 9 predicted proteins | sample 071ome_19_FD_179974 | JGI IMG/M metagenome (GOLD analysis project Ga0255776, IMG submission 179974) | Coastal salt marsh microbial communities from the Groves Creek Marsh, Skidaway Island, Georgia - 071413AT metaG (version 2) | ecosystem: Environmental > Aquatic > Marine > Intertidal zone > Salt... | reverse complement strand
CGCCAAACACACTAGGCTTATAAGCAAACGTCGGCCTATACAAAAGGGATAAGGACAAGTCTCAGCAACAGGCTACAGGAACAGATCAGAGATTCAGACTATGGACACAGCCCGCAAGGCACTCAGCACAGCACTTCATGGAGACGGCATCTATTATTTCCGTTTCACCGGGGCCCGCCAGCAGACCGTGTTCCGGTCCGTATTTGAATACGACTACGCCACGCGTCTGCTCAGCTCTATAGAAGGCTGTCGTCTGATGGCTTACATGTTCACAGAACATGAAGTGCACTGCGTTATGCACTGCGAACGCGACTGGCCAGGGGTAACTGAGGATATCCGGGAGGCGTTTGCAGATCTGCATGAGAAACTCTGGGAGAATCCAAAAGCAGTCCTGTCAGAAGAAGTGCTTATCGCTCTGATTGACGAGCACGCCTGCCTCGCCGATCTGGTAATAACGCTACATCTGTTACCGGTATCGAGAATGCTTGTCGCTGATCCAAGCCTGTACCCGTGGAGCAGCGATCACTACTTCCGCCAGCAGGAACCGCCTCAATGGCTGGACGTCGGTCGTGTACTTAATCAACTGTGCCAGACTCGCCACAACCGTGCGCAACGCTACGAGGCTGCAATGGCTGCTCCGGACAAAAAGATATTAGATCTGAGCAGTGATACTGCCTCCGGGTACCTGGTGTTTGGGCGCGATGCTTTTATCCAGAAACAGATGAGCAGCGCTAACATCGCGAAAGCGGAGCGCAGTCAGAGTGAGCTTGAGCGCCTGAAAGAGGACGCTATTGGACTCATTGCAGAGCGCTTTGGTATGACATCAGAAGCCATGACCGACCGCACCTTCCGACGCCAGTATCATCGCCTGATGCCTTTGGTAGCATGGCTCCTGCAAAAGAGGGACTTAACCGACGAGACCATCGCGGATCTGTTAGGCGAAGACGAAGACCAGATTCCAATCTGGATTCGCGGGATCAAGGCAGAGCACCCTCAAGCCCTGACTGACCGCTTGTCGGCGCTGTGGACACCGACGCAATCCAGCTCGCAGAACGCCACGCCAAACAAAACTACGGCAACAGCCCTAAGCGTTACGTCACATGAGGTTGCTGATAAAGAAAGGCTGACAGCTACCCCTCACACTAACGCGGAACCAGATACCACTAACGGTACGAAAACACCTGCCCCAGAAGACATCCGGGCGCAGGTGTAATTCCTGCCGGGTATTCATATAATCCCGGCATGACTCAATCAATAGCGATACTCGGCACCGGTGCTTTGGGCACCTTAATGGCGTGGCACTGGCACGATCAGAACCTGTATCTGCGTAACCGCAGTGGCGTCACGTCACTCACGCTCGAACATTCCGAGTCGACCACATTTTCTGCGCCGCAGTGGCGCGGAGAAAGCATAGATTGGCTTGTCGTCACAACCAAAGCCGCCGACACCCTCCCCGCGCTTCAGAGCCTCGGTAGTAGCATCCTGAACGCACGACGAATCATGCTTTTGCAGAACGGAATGGGGCAGCAACAGGAAGTCGCAGACTGGCTTTCTCAATACGAGGCGGAAAGCAATTATGCCGTGCCTGACCTCTGGGTCGCCTCTTCAACAGAAGGAGCCTACAAACGTGACAACGACAATGTTGTTTATGCGGGGCAAGGCGAAACACGATGCGGCCCATGGCACTCGGATAAGACCGCATTATTGAGTAATTTTCCTGCTCTTCCTCCGAAGATATTGGCCGATAACGATATAAAGCGGACCCTGAGAGCCAAACTCGCGATAAACGCTATTATTAATCCATTAACGGCATATTATCGTTGTTGTAACGGTGAGCTGTTAAGTAATCGTGAGTACTTCGCACATTTTCAGAGTCTGACGACTGAAGTCGCTCAGATTTTTAAAAAGCTGGGCTGGGATACCGGTTTTGATATTCCTGAACGCGCTCATGCGGTGGCACAAGCGACTGCTAAGAATCAGTCTTCAACCTTGCAGGATGTATTACATCAGCGTCCGACTGAGTTACCTTATATCTGTGGTTACCTACTCGCGCAGATAAAGACGCATAACGTACCGGGCCTGGCCGCCCCAGAGTTGCAACGGCTATACAACACACTGTCTGCAAAGGAGGCAGAATGGCAAACGCAGGACAACTGACACCATGATGCTGGCGCGCCAGAAATCTATGCTGGCAACCCTGCTGGTCTGCGCTGGGGTCATTCTGATCGCTACCCTCGCTTATATTGCTGCGGCTGATCGCGTGGGCCGCCAGAACGTCGGCCCTGAGCTGTCTTACACCTTTGCCAAAATTACCGAAGCACAACTGGCCTCATCACCGGATGAAATGCACCCGCTGCAAAGCATCTTCTACCAGATGACCCAGCATTATCAGATTCAGGAAGTCGCACTTTACAACGCCATGGGTCAACGCCTCGCCCACAGTAATGACGCCTCTGAAACATCCGTATACCGTTCAGATATGCGTCTTATCGAACCCGGAACCGGTGGCGAACGCTACGTCTTTACCGCTGGCGATAACGAATTCACCATGCTGATCCGCCACGACGTCTCTCTACCCGGTTTTTTCTACCTCGATACTCTGACCACTAGCCTGGTCATCGTCGCCGTTTCATCACTGCTGGTGTTCATGCTCTATCTGTTCACACGACAATGGCAGCAGATGCCTTATCTGCATTTGCTGGAAGATATCCGGGAGGCCTCAGAGCGCACCGATGATGGGCGTATCACACTGAAGCTGAAAGACCCGGATATGAAACCGCTGGTCGAGGCCCTGAACGACCTGTTCTGGCGTCGGAATCAGCGAACACAGCACCTGAAGTCGGCCCACCAGCAGGCCGAACATGCCCGTCTCCGAGCCACCCGCCTGTCATCAGAAACCCGCCAGATGAACGAAGATCTGGCTAAAGAAGTATCGGTACGCCGCAGTATTGAAGTGCAGCTGAAAAATACACAGACCCTGCTCGATGGCATTCTCAACGCCATGCCTTCCGCCCTGTTTGCACTCGATGCACGCAATCGTATCGTGCAATGTAATGAGCAGGCGGGGGATTGGCTGAACAAAGAATACTCTCAACTCACTGGCCTGCCGCTAATCCAGCTGATTCCCGAATTAGAAAAGCTCGAGCTGATGCCCGAATCTCCTGCCGAGACACCGAGACTGATCAAACGTGAGCGCATCAGTATTGCTTTCGGAAAACAGCGCATGGTGACCGATATCCTGGCTTACCCACTCCCAGACAGCCAACAAGCACGCCTGGTAATCCGGATCGATGACGTAAGCCAGCGTCAGCGCATGGAAGAAATCATGGTGCAGACTGAAAAAATGATGACGGTCGGTGGACTCGCCGCCGGTATGGCCCATGAAATTAACAATCCTCTTGGAGCGATTCTGCAGAATTTACAGAACGCCCGCCGCCGCCTTGAAAGCGACCTGCCCGCGAACCAACGAACCGCAGAAGAGTTGGGCCTTAATCTCGAATTAATGGGCACTTACCTGAAACAGCGAGAAATCGACCAGTTTTTCAATCATATTCAGAGTGCCGGAGAACGCGCTGCCGACATCGTTGCCAACATGCTGCAGTTCTCGCGCAACGACCACCTGCAAAAGCGGGATATATCCATCACCGAACTGGTTGAGACGACACTGAATATCGCTCATAACGATCTTAGCCTTGCGCATATTGAACTCAATATTGCAGACAATATTGGCGAATCCCTGATTCATTGCGTACCGAGCGAAATAGAGCAGGTCCTGCTCAACCTGCTAAGAAATGCGCAACAGGCGCTTGAAACTCATCAGGCACTTAAAGCCCGCCTGGAAGATAACGACTGGGCACCAAGAGTACATCTGGAAGCACGCCGTAAAGCAGATATGGTGTGCCTGCGTATCGAAGATAATGGGCCGGGCATTCCGGCCGACGTCGCCCCGCACATCTTTGAACCCTTCTACACCACCAAAGAAGTTGGAGAAGGCACAGGTCTGGGCTTATCCGTGTCGTATTTTATCGTTACATCCCATCACCAGGGTCAGCTCAGCTTCCGCCCTTCGCCTCTTGGTGGCGCCTGCTTCGAACTCTGTCTGCCAATATTTGATACAACTCAGGCTTGACCCTACCCCTACCCCGCCGGTACCCTGCGCCGCGAATCAGGTGCTTCCGTAACGCCATTATGCAATACGGAAGTTAAACGGGAAGTCTGGTGAACTGCCGCTATGGCATTAAATCCAGCGCTGCCCCCGCAACGGTGATCGATCAAAGGTACTGAAATAACGCCACTGTGCTCAGCATGGGAAGGCTTCAGCACCGCGTAACGTGTAAACGCTACAGATCGTCAGCCCGGATACCGGCCTGAAGACACACACCAACATGTATTGCGGTGGGCGATACGGGCGTTAGATCATCTGTCGTCTCCGATGGTCCGGTACCCTTTTCCCGCCGACTGGTTTCAAGTTTTAACCAATCGGACCTATCATGAAAAAATCTTTGTTAGCCAGCGCGCTGGCGCTGACATCAATCGGCGTATCCGCTCAGGAATTGTCTACAGTAACTACCGTCGCTGACCGTATTGCGGCACCCGTTGTCAACGACGCACAAATCGTTGTCATTGACCGTGAAGAGATCGAACTGTCTGGCGCATCAAATATTGCCGCTCTGCTATCGACCAAAGCGGGTTTCCAATACTCCCAGAATGGCGGTGTAACCAGCTCAGCTAACCTGTACATCCGCGGTTTGAGCAATCAACAGACTCTGACACTTATTAATGGCCAACGTGTAGGCAGTGCAACCTCAGGCACCACTGCATTTCAACTTGTTCCGCTGGAACAGATTGAGCGTATTGAAATCATCAAAGGTAGCCGCGCGGCGGCCTATGGCGCAGATGCTCAGGCAGGGGTCATCAACATTATCACCCGCAATGACAGTGATCAGACGAGTATCAGTGCTACCGTTGGCACTGACGTCACGCGCGGCATCGGCGTGCGCAGCAGCTTGGTCCGCGAGAACTTCAGCACCTATGCAGGCCTGACTCATGACGCTTCTGACGGCTACGATATCGGCCGTGACGGAACCGATGATCGCGACGGTTTCGAACGTAATGCCCTTACGTTGGGGGCTGCTTATAACATCTCGTCTGATCAGACTGTGCAGCTGGACCTGCAGCAGAACACGGGGATCAGTGACTACGATAATAGCTGGGGGGATGACGACCGCCTGCAGTTTAATAACGCAGCCTACACAGCCGCTTATCTTTTAAACCGTGAGCAGGTTAGCCTGAATCTTCGTACCGGACGTGCCTACGACCGCAACCGTTATTACGGCTCAGCGACCAGCCAGGAAAACCCTGCCTACGGCTATTACACCCGCAAAGACAGTACCGAACTCACCACCGTTTACACCCCTGTCGACGGACACAGCATCATTACCGGCATGGACATCCGCACCGAGAAAGTAGATGCAGAGAGCAGTACCTTCAACAAAGATACGGGTCATAACAGTGGCGCTTCACTGGCATACCGTTTTAATGGAGAAGCATTAGCTCTGGAAGCGGGAGCCCGCTTTGACAACAACAACAACTATGGTGAGTTCTGGTCGTTTAACACTGCCGCTAACTTCACCTTCCATAATGGTGATTCGGTTGCAGTTGGTCAGGCTACCGCCTTCCGCGCACCGACCTTTAATGAACTGTATTCGCCATGGGGATCAAATCCTGACCTCAAACCTGAAACATCACGTATATGGAGTATCGATTACCTTATTCCGGTAACTGTTTCTGAAAATCAGGGCGAGCTGACACTGAGTGGCCAGCGTGCGCTGTTCCGCAACCAGATCGTGTTCGATGGCGTAACTTACCTACCGGATAACGTCGGCCAGAGTTATATTAACTTCGCGGCACTGACGTGGGATCAGGACTGGAGTTCATCGCTGAGCACTGTGTTCATTCAGGAGTGGACTGAAGCGATGAACCTGGAGACCGACAAGCATCAGGTGCGCCGCCCTATCCGCTCAACCAAGCTGAATGTTGAGTGGGTAAATGGCAAGTGGACTACCCGTCTGGAAAATCTGTACCGCGACCAGTCTTACGACTTTGACTACGATGCCTATGCTGACACCGTTGTTCCGGGTGCTTATATCTGCAACATTTCTGCTAAATATCAGGCCACTTCTAAGTTCGATATGACTCTGCGAGTAGACAATATCGGTGATCGCGATTACGCCTCCATCGTTAACTACCCCGCTCGTGGTCGTTACGCTCAGCTGAGTGGACGCTTCCAGTTCTGATCTCACCGGTCAGACACAAAAAAGCCCGCATTACGCGGGCTTTTTTTTGCTCTGAAACCAGCCTTATTCAGCAGGTGCTGCTTCTTCCAGCATTGGCTTCAGTTCGCCTTTTTCGTGCATCTCGGTAATGATGTCACAGCCGCCGACCAGCTCGCCGTTTACCCACAACTGCGGGAAGGTTGGCCAGTTAGCATAGACTGGCAGATTGGTACGGATGTCTGGGTTCGACAGAACATCAACGTAAGCAAACTTCTGACCGCAATCCATAACCGCCTGCACAGTACGGGCAGAGAAGCCACACATTGGCTGGTTAGGTGAGCCTTTCATGTACAGAAGGATGCTGTTGTTTTCGATCTGGTCTTTGATGACCTGCATGATATCCATAGTCGGTGTCTCTCAGGCAATGAATTAAACAGGCTGCAGTTTATCACAGCCCGCTCTATTCCTGACAGCTCTGCTGGGGTATCAGTTCTGAGCACTGCCCTGTAGCTCTGCCTGAGTAATCTGACGGGCAAAGGCTCGCTCGTCAGGCAGAAGAACTGCGGATACTTCCTGCCCTCGCAGACTGTTGAAGATAACCCGGTACGCCAGAATCGCTTTTACGTAGTCGCGGGTCTCGCGGTACGGGATGCTTTCGATAAACTGGTCATAAGTCACCGGCGCATCCTCGAGCCAGCGGTCGACCTTGTTTGGACCAGCGTTATAACCTGCCAGAGCGGCTATCAGGTTCCCCTGATATTTATCTACCAGTGAACGTACATAGTAACTCGCAAGTGGAATGTTCACCTGATAATCAAGCAGCTCATCGGTATCGCTGAAAGCGACGTCTTTCTCTTTCGCTACCTGGCGCGCAGTAGCAGGCATCATCTGCATTAAGCCTCGTGCGCCTACCGGGGATTTCGCATGCGGGTTAAACGCGCTTTCGCGTCGGGCGATCGCCATCAGCAGAATGGGGTCGAGCCCGTACTCATTAGCCCAATGGGTGAATTCATCCTGATATGCCAGCGGGAAGCGGTAATCAAGGTAATTCCAGTGCTGACCCGTAATAGTGGCCTGCACTGCCAGTGACGGCCAACCACGCTGCATTGCCAGTTCGGCATAGACGGCAGTCTGGCTACGCTCGCGCAGCAGGAGGTAATTCCATTCTTCAGCAGCCAGCCCTGCTTCACCAATATTCCACAGCGCCTGAATACGCTCGATGGCGCGGGATTCGACAGCTTCTTCCAGCATATCTTCACGCACATCTGGCTCAGCGTTGTTCAGGGTATATGGCAGAGCGAGTTTTTCAGCCGCAAGGAAACCATAAAAGTCACGTTCGAGCGACGCTAACTTGTAGGCGAACTGGGCGTTAGTTTCGTCACCGGTCTGCTCCAGTGCACGTGCACGCCAGTATTGGTGATAGCCTGAATCTTTGGCGGGGCCCTGAATGCGGCTGGTCCAGGTAAGTACGCCCTGCCAGTCCGAAGCGGCAATGGCCTCACGCAGAACAGGGCCAATCATGTCGGCATCGCCAAGTTCGGTAAGAATATTGTCTATAAGTGCTGGGCGCTCATCGCCATCAAAGCGGTAACTGCGTTGCCCAAGGCGCCACTTAAGCTTGTACTTCTGCGCATCGCTGAGCGTTTCACTGGCAAACAGTTCTTCACCCAGAGCTGCTGCTTTATCTGTCTTGCGAGGAATCAGATAACTCATAACCGAGTAGATAATATCGTCCGCACTGACAAGGGCAGAGACCTTCTCTGGAATCTTCAGTAAGGTATCGGGCTTACGCCGGGCCTGACGCAGGAACTCTGCCGCGGCCTGCCAGTCATCGCCTTTGAGCTTCCGCAACAGGTAATCCGAGAGACTGCGGTTTCCTGCCTGCAATGCCAGCAATGCACGCTCCCAGGTCAGCTCAGGAGTAATTTCATCCCGCGCCATCATGGCTTTGAACAGGTCATCACACTGATCAGGCAGAGACTTGCCTTTCAACCAGAGCTTGCGTCCGCCCTCAAAAGCCAGATCCTGATCACGAACCAGCTGCGCACGGTAGTAGATACATTGCTCCTGAGTATTACCCGGAACGCTGGAGTTAAGTGTCAGTACTTCTTCCCAGCGCCGTGCTGCGCCGTAAGACAGCGTTGCGTGACGCACAAGCCAGCGCGACAGAGGGCTATCGCTGTATTCACTCGCAAAGGTGAGGATATCTTCCGGAGAAGCCTTCGGTAGCGCCTTTTTCAGGCGATGATATTCGATATAGGGGGCAAGCACGTGTTGGGCGCTTTCATCACTGACGTCCTGCCACTTTCCGGCACGAGCAGCTTCGAACGACAGACGGAATTCGTCATCGCTTAGTCCCCAACTGTTCAGCGCAATGATACATCCCAGTGTCGCTGTCAGTCCCCGCAGAAGCTTCAGTCCCATATGCTCCGCTCTGATAAAAAGTTTCATAGTCATAACAAGACTAGCAGTTAACGCCCGCATTGCAGGCCGGTGACGGCATACGTTACGCATACCTCACCTGTATGTGATTATTATCATTCTTCTTCAGGACAGTACCCCAGTTTGGCTCAAAATAACATCTGATTTGCCCGGTCTGCCCCGTATAGTGCGACCCAGTCCCACAAATTTACACAGGAAACGACGATGACCCCGAGCGAAACATTAGGCCAGTCTCTGACTCTGAAGAACGGTAGTGTTATCCCTAACCGTTTTGCCAAATCAGCGCTGAGTGAAACTCTGGGAAGCGTCGATCTTCGTGTGACTAAAGCCCTTCCGAAACTCTACAAGCGCTGGGCAGAAGGCGGTGTCGGTCTGAGCTTTACTGGCAACGTCATGATTGATCGTCGTCACCTGGGCGAGCCAAATAATGTCGTGTTGGAAGACGATCGCGACATGGAGATGCTCAAAGCCTGGGCTGCTGCGGCAAAATCCGCTGGTGGTCAGGTATGGATGCAGCTGAATCATCCGGGCAAGCAAACACCAAAGATGCTCAACAACGACCCTATGTCGCCAAGTGCTATTCCGTTCCGCAAAGAGATGCAGGCGTTTTTCGGTACACCGCGAGCCATGACCGAAGACGATATTCAGGATTGTATTCGTCGCTTTGCCAACGCTGCTGCATTAGCTCAACAAGCTGGCTTCGATGGTGTGCAGATTCACGGTGCCCATGGTTATCTGGTCAGCCAGTTTCTATCGCCGCATCACAACCAACGTGATGACCAATGGGGCGGTGACATTGAGAACCGAATGCGCTTTGTAGTAGAGGTTTACAAAGCCATGCGCGCTGCCACAGGTGCTGACTTTAATATCGGTATCAAAATGAATTCCGCCGACTTCCAGCGTGGTGGCTTCGATGAAAACGACGCAGCAACCGTTGCTTCCACCCTTGCTGACCTCGGTATCGATCTGATTGAAATTTCGGGTGGTACTTACGAGACTCCGGCAATGGCTCAGGGCAGTGAACATCACAACAAAAAATTGGGCCGCGACCAACCAGTCAAAGAATCTACCCGTCAGCGTGAAGCTTACTTCCTTGAATTTGCCGAAATGCTGCGCACCAAAGTCGACGTGCCATTAATGGTGACTGGTGGCTTCCGTACGGCAGAGGGTATGACAGCAGCGATTGAATCCGGTGCCTGTGATCTTGTCGGCCTGGGTCGCCCTTTGTGTGTAGAACCCGATCTGGTCAATCGTATTTTATCCGGCGAAGACTTCACCAGCGTTGTTAAGCCGATTAAAACTGGCGTAAAAATGATCGACAAAATGGCACTGATGGAAGTCTCCTGGTACGAACGCCAATTGCACCGTATGGGTAAAGGCAAAGCGCCTCGTCGTCAGGATCAGGGGTTCTGGTCGTTACTCGATGTACTCTGGATTATGACTTATCGCGGTCTGTTTAACCGGATTGGTCGTCTGAGAGTCTCCTGAAATAGATCACTCAATGGCGTGTTGTGCCGCTTGGTAAGGACACTGCGGCATGACATAGTCCTGTCAGTCTAAATCGGACTGACATGGACATCGTAATGAAAAGAGCAGTTCTCACCTGTTTGACCCTTTCTCTTGCCGCCTGCGGTGGTGAAACCTACTTCAACGAATCAGCAGAAGATGTATCTGCCTGTTTGATCGGCACCTGGGATTTAACAGGGGCTCTTCCCGATGATATTTATTCGTCGTCAATCACGTTTTACCCCGACGGCACCTATGAATATATGGAAATAGAACAGGCGACTTATCTAGAAAGAGTGTGGACAGGCCTGGCGTTATGGTCAGTATTTGGAAATGAATGGACCGAACAGACCATGCACCGTTACCAAGTACTGGTAACCTCCGGTGGTTGGGAATATCGCGATGGTTTTCTTTATCGTGAATACACGGATGGCGAAAGTGCAACCGGAAACTCAGCAGAAGCAGCCATTGCCAACCTGGATCGTAGCAAACTATCGCCAGGCATACCGATAAATGAAATCAAATCCGAAAATGAAACCATCGCTGGCTTCAAGCCACATTGCGATACTGACTTCTATTCTCCAATCACACTAGTCATCACGGACGAAGCTCCAATCACTTTCGAAAGTGGAGCGAGGGTTGTTTATCCTGATTATTCGATTCACTCGGAGGATAAGTCGATCGCCACGCTATTGGACGATGGCACCGGGACTTATAAAAGAATAAACGCTAACTTTATTAATGGTTCATACTATGAAACAGAGTATCAACTCGAATATTCATACGAAGGACAGCAGATTAACGTGACATATTTTGAATGTGACACCTGCGATAGATACACAAGAACATATACCGATCGTGGGACGACGATGTCTTTTGATAATGGTTACTATCAACGCCGACAATAATGTCTGGCTGACGGAGTATGGCAGACTAGCTAGCCTCGAAGTCCGCCAATTACGATCCAATAAATAAAAGCGAGATTGATAACTTAATCTGCGTTCACAATTAAAGCTGTGTGCCCGACACCATTTCAGGCACGGTACCGAGCACACAGATTTCTCAGATGGTCTTCGGCTCAAGAAGTGTATCCTGCATCAGCTCAATAGAGTCTGTAACGCCGATACTGTCTTCTTCATCAAACGTGGCAATATGAAACATCGCATCACCTTCCTGAACCAGCGGGATATTCTGCTGGCCAATGATAATTCCTGCTTTCGTCGTAATTAAACGCGCCCTAACCTCACCATATGGGTCGCCGATTTCAGCCAGCGCTTCGCCCTTATCTACCCAATCACCTAAGTGCTTTAAATCGCGAACAATGCCGCTCTCGGGAGCACGTAACCAGTAGCTGCGATTGGCAGCAAACGGCTCTGGAGCATGGCGGCGGGAACGTTTACGCATCATGCCTAACGCCGCCAGGACATTCTGCACGCCCTTAACACCCGCGCGAATCGACAGCTCATCAAAACGCAGGGCCTCGCCCGCTTCATAGAGCAGAATCCGGGTGCCCTGATCAGCCGCTATCTGACGGAGCGAGCCATCGCGCAATTCCGAATTCAGAATTACCGGCACGCCAAATGCCTCGGCAAGGTTCCGTGTCTCTTCGTCTTTCAGGTTGGCACGGATCTGTGGCAGGTTACTGCGGTGAATCGCACCGGTGTGCAGGTCTATGCCGTAATCACTCTGGTCAACAATTTCACGCATAAAGGTATGCGCCAGACGCCCGGCCAGTGAGCCAGTTTCAGAGCCCGGGAAAGTACGGTTCAGGTCACGGCGGTCCGGGGTGTACCGCGTTTGAGAGTGCACACCAAACACGTTCACCATTGGCACCAGAATCAGGGTCCCCGATGAGATTTTTGCCTTAGTCGTAAAGCTGGTGATTAAACGGCGGATAATTTCAACGCCGTTCAGCTCGTCACCATGAATCGCTGCGCTAACAAAAACGACAGGCCCAGGTTTGCGACTGCGGATAACCTGTACAGGCATGCCGACCTGAGTCCCTGTTGCCAACTCGGCGACCGGAATTTCCAGCCGTACACTCTTACCTCGTGGCACAACATCGCCACCAATGATCAACTTATCAGGCATACGTCAGGTTTCCTCAAACCAGATCTCAGTACGGCGCGCAGAATACTCCGAAAACTCTTCCGAAAACTACTCCGCGCATAACTCATTCAGCGTGGTTCCACCCACCGCCACCGGGAGTGTGCACACAAAAAGTGTCGCCAGGCTGCATATCGATATCGTCACAGCCTTCCAGCCATTGCATACGACCATCCTGACGCATAACAAAGTTCACACCTGTCCTGCCCTCGCCTGCGCCATTGAGCGAAAAGGTCGGAACCCGCCGGTGCCCACTGATAATGTTCGCACGCATGGGTACGCGGAAGCGGATATGCCGCTCAACACCATTCCCGCCCACGTGTTCGCCTTCACCCCCACTGAGCTGACGGATATGAAACAGGTCGAGGACAACCGGAAAACGCTGCTCAAGTATTTCAGGGTCTGTAAGGCGTGAATTTGTCATGTGGGTATGTACGCCACTCGCACCAGCTCCCACTCTGCTTGCTCCGGCACCACCACACAGGGTCTCGTAGTATTGGTATTGATCATTACCGAACGTGAAATTGTTATTGGTTCCCTGGCCACCAGCCATAAGCCCCAGCGCGCCCATCAGACAGTCGACCAGATACTGAGCAGTTTCAACATTGCCAGACACAACAGCAGCCGGGTATTCGGGAGCAATCATAGACGCCTCAGGCACTCGAATATCCAGTGCCCGGAAAAACCCCGCATTTAATGGCATAGGTTTGTCGACCAGTACCCTGAAGCTGTAGAGCACAGCAGCCCTGACGACAGACGTCGGTGCATTAAAATTTCCCGGGTGCATAGGTTGGTCCGGGCGATAGCCTGTACCGCTGAAGTCGACGACCGCCGAGCGGCTAGTCTGATCAACGCTGATTTTCACAGTGAACTGACTACCGTCGTCCATGGCGTAACTGAAGTCTCCTGATGGCAAATCTGCCAGACAATCACGCAATGTTTGCTCAGCATTATCCTGAACATAGCCCATATACGCATGAACCTGCTCAGTACCGTACTGCTGGCAAAGCTTTAACAACTCATCTGCGCCTTTTTCACAGGCGGCTAACTGAGCCATAAGGTCTGCAATATTCTGATCGGGGTTCCGGGCAGGGTATTCTGCTTCAGCCAATACCTTACGAATTTCCGTTTCCTGAAATTCACCACCGCGCATCAGCACCAGGTTATCCAGCAGAACACCTTCTTCGGTAATGTGCTGACTTCGAGCCGGCATTGATCCCGGTGTAATGCCGCCGATATCCGCATGGTGGCCTCGAGCAGCGACATAAAAATCAGCACAGCTGCTACCCGATATAAATACAGGTTTTACGACGGTAATATCCGGTAAATGAGTACCACCGTTATACGGCGTATTCAGCACAAAAGCGTCGCCCGCTTGCATATCGCTATGATCGCGCATAACGACATGAATGCTCTCACTCATAGAGCCGAGATGAACCGGGATATGAGGAGCATTAGCCACCAGCTCTCCATGGCGATCAAATACCGCACAGGAAAAATCGAGTCGCTCTTTTATGTTTACGCTGCTTGCTGTTTTTTCGAGTACAAAACCCATCTGCTCTGCCACAGACATAAACAAATGATTAAATATTTCTAACCTGACCGGATCATACTCAGTGCCATAGACTGGCAGCGTCCCTGAAAATGTATCTGAAAATGTATCTGAAAATGTCCCTGAGAATGTACTGTCTTCCGGAATGGATATATCACGAGTTAATAACAAAGCACCACTAGCCAGAACACGCAAAGACCAACCCGGTTCAATCAGGTGAGTGGAATTATTATCGGTCAGTAACAATGGTCCCGGACGGGAGAATCCTGCCGGTAAAGACGCACGATCATATACAGCTACGTCCAGCCAATCGTTATTCAGATAGATTTTCGAGACGCCAGTATGTGTCACGCTCTCTTGTGCGATATCGGGCAGAACAGCCGCAGGAGGCTCAGCACCAGCTTTTACAACCTCTAACTGAAGAGCATCGAGCACAATGTTCTTCTCAGAATAAATAAAACCGAATAAACGTTTATGCTGCTCTTCGAAATCATTTCTGGCTTGTTCTTGCGACTGCCAGTGAACCAGTAAGGGAGTATCCGCACCCTCGTAGCGTAGATACACACGCAGATTATGTTCACCTTCGAGCAGGCACTGTTTAGCCAACGACGCCTGCGCTTTTTTCAACGCGGAGTCGCTCTTATCGAGCAAACATTCCACGGCCTCTTCACCAAGCCAACGCTGATCTGCAATGCCAATACCGTACGCAGACAGTACCCCTGCCATTGGGTGTAAATAAACCTGCGTCATACCGAGCGCCGTAGCAACCGCACAGGCATGCTGACCACCCGCACCACCAAATGCACTCAATACATAGTTCTGTACATCATATCCGCGCTGAACCGAGATTTTTTTCACTGCCGCCGCCATGCTTTCTACGGCAATATCCAGAAACCCCGCTGCCAGTTGCTCAGGCGTCCAAGCTGTACCAGTCGCATTCGACACTTCTGCAGCAAGATCAGTAAATTTTTTCTCAACAATGCCCTGGTCAAGACGCTGGTCTTGCTGAGGTCCGAATACCGCCGGGAAATATTCCGGCCGGACACGACCGAGCATCACATTACAATCCGTCACTGTAAGTGGTCCGCCGTTGCGGTAACAGGCGGGGCCAGGAAACGCGCCTGCAGACTCCGGCCCTACCTGCAAACGGCCATCGGCGAAGCGGACAATCGAGCCACCGCCTGCGGCCACCGTATGAATATTCATCATAGGAACGCGTAAACGGACACCATTCACCAAAGTTTCGGTTTCGCGCTCCAGCTCACCGGCATAATGGCTGACATCAGTGGATGTACCGCCCATATCAAAACCAACAATACGATCAAAACCATCAGATTCTGCAGTGCGGACCATACCAACAACACCGCCCGCCGGCCCTGAAAGAATCGCATCACGGCCCTGAAAATCAGAGGCTTTAGTCAGGCCCCCGTTCGATTGCATAAACTCCAGGGGAACAGGTTGCTCACGCCCTGAGCTCAAGACGGTATCGACCTGATT
>Ga0255776_10004118_pt1 | contig 15409 bp, 11 predicted proteins | sample 071ome_19_FD_179974 | JGI IMG/M metagenome (GOLD analysis project Ga0255776, IMG submission 179974) | Coastal salt marsh microbial communities from the Groves Creek Marsh, Skidaway Island, Georgia - 071413AT metaG (version 2) | ecosystem: Environmental > Aquatic > Marine > Intertidal zone >... | reverse complement strand
GATCATTCACTTTGTTCATGGCCATTAATAGAGAGGCCGGGCCACAGGTAAATTCTGTGGTTTGCTGATACCAAGGGTCCCGCCCCTGTGGATGATCAAGATACTTTTGTTGACGTAGCCGCTGGCGCATATTTTTCTGCATGCGCAAGGCATCGCCGTGATCATCATAGTAATCAAGGTATTCACCGAAGACGCGATAACCCATGCTTTCATACAAAGTGATCGCAGCCACATTGCCTTTGGCCACTTCTAGACGCATCAAAAAATAGCCTTGCTGTAAACATTGGCTTTCCAACTCTTGCAGCAATTGTTTACCTAGCCCCAAACCTCTGGCCTGCGGTGATACCGCCAGAGAATATAAACGCGCCAACTGGGTACCCTTGTGGCACCAAACCAAGCCATAGCCTAAGAGTTGCGCTCCCTGCTCAGCTAACAGTAATACACCATGGGGGGATGCCACCCAGCGACGAAAACTTCGAGCGCTCAATTGATCCGTCTTGAACGCCGTCTGTTCAAGTGCCACCAATTGCGTCACATCTTGTCGCTGAGCAAGCCGGAGGTTAACATCACCGTCATTGACCAAAGAGGCTAACGGGTTCACTAGCGGCCCCTTGCTTCTAATCGGCGATGAAACTCACCCATGATTTGCATGTACAGTTCGTCACCGAGATACGCATCTTCCACTTTATGATCAATGCTCGGGTTGTCATTCACTTCCAGCACGTAAGCACGGCCATTCACTTCTTTCACATCGACGCCATACAGCCCTTGGCCAATAATTTTCGACGCACGCAAGGCGGCATCCAACACTCGCTTGGGTACCTCAAACGTTGGTAAGGTTTCAAAGCCACCCGATACGAATCGTTTGGCACCATGATTATAAATTTGCCAGTGATTGCGAGCCATTAAATAACGGCAAGCGTAAATAGCACGGCCATTCAATATTCCGATTCGCCAATCGTAATCGGTATAAAGGTACTCTTGGGCTAACACCAAGGCACTATCTGCCAACAACACTTCGAGTTTATCTCTTAATTCCGCTCGATCTTTAACCTTAAACACCCCACGAGAAAACGAGCCTTCGGGCATTTTTAGGACAAGCGGATAGCCAAACTTGTCTTCCAGCTCTTGCAGCGTTGCGATAGAAGCATCCATCACCACATCGGTGCGTAAACTGGGCACCCCTTGATAGCTAAACGCATCGTGCAAGTACACTTTGTTACAGCACCTCAAAATGGACTGAGCGTCATCCATGACCACCAAGCCCAGTTGTTCCGCTTTGTTTGCCAACTGATAGGTGTGGTGATCAATCGCCGTTGTCTCTCGAATAAACAAGGCATCGAAATAGGCCAGATTCGTCAGTTCTTCCGGCGTAACTGTGTGTGCTTCAATCCCGAGCTTATGGGCCGCTTTTACAAAGCGAGCAATCGCTTCTTTACTACTGGGTGGCACACTTTCTTGCGGATTGACCAAGATAGCCATATCCCAACGGTGCCGTTTTTTTCTCTCATGAATGCGCCAAACCGTCTGAGTAAAGTGAGACAAGTGGGCTAAACACTGCTGACGGGCTTCGGCACCTAGGTCAGAAAATGCACCTCGCTCAATAGACGCATACCAATGGCCATCTTCGTCACTGACCACCAGCTTCAAAATCGGCGCTGGAAATTGCTTAAATAGCTTTTCAGCTACCGACTCAAGCCCGGCTTCACTGCTTTGGCCAAAACAAATCCAAGTGCTGATGGCCCCCTGTATCGCAGACATCTTGGATAATTGTTGCGGCAACCATGAGATGTTTTCATCTGAAGTTTGGCGTAACTGATTGATGGTTTTGACGCTGGGCAACACCAAGTGATTGCGTGCTTCCGCAAGCAAGGAACAATAGTAACCTTTGCTCAAATAGGTGCGGGTATCACACAAGTTGATAATGCGTGTTTTCGGCTCATTACGCTTTGGAAATTCATGGAGATAGGTTTCGAAACTGATGACGTTTGGAAATTGCTCAATTAACGATGTGTCTTCCGTGTCAACCACAATAAGGGTTTTATACACTGGCATACCTTTTAGTTTCAAGATAACGGTCTTTGGACCGTTGGGGCTAATCATAGGCGGGCCTGCGAGCTTAGCTGCGCAGCGGTAGTGACGAACACCAGCGGGTGAGATAGCTATATAGATGGGAATAGAAGACGGAACAAACGATATTTTGTTGTCGTGTGAACAAGGTTTTTTAATGATTGAATCCACCTCGCAGCTGGGCGAGGTGAATCCAGATTTTAAGACTACAAGTCTTGAGTTCGCTGCACGATACCCATCATTTTGTAAGTCAGTAAAGCCGCGGCAAAGTCATAGGCATGGAAGCCTTCAATAGGGGCAAACTCCATGATATCAAAGCCGATAATCTGACGTTGTTTTGCCACAGACTCAAACAAGTTTAAGGTCTGGTACCAGCTTAAGCCGCCAGGAACCGGTGTGCCCGTGGATGGAAACACCGATGGGTCCATACCATCAATGTCTAGGGTAAAAAACACCTTCTGTGGGAAGCCATCCGGTAACGTCAGGGCTTGAATATTATTAGGCACCAATTCATCGGCGTCTTGAAAGTACACACCCTTGTCTGCTCGGGTTTGCTTTTCTTCTTCACAAAACGCACGAATACCCAGTTGGTACAAAGGAATGCCTTCGTCTACCACGCGCTTCATGACCGACGCATGGGAGAGCGGGTCGCCTTCATAGGCATCACGAAGATCTGCATGGGCATCGATTTGCACCACGCCAAAATCTTTTATACCAGCATTGAGGTAACCTTTAATCACCCCATAGGTGACGGTATGCTCACCACCAAACACCACCGGCATGGCACCCGCTTCCAAAATTTTCTGGGTGGCAGCTGCAATGTTTTCAATGACTTGATCTGGGCTGACATTGCAGTCAACGGTATCACAAGTGTGAATGCCTAATGACGAGGGGTTGGACTTTCCGTCCCATGTTTCTAGTTGCTCGCTGGCTTCCAAAATAGCCGCTGGGCCTAAGCGCGTGCCACCGCCATAAGAAACGGTTTTTTCGTAAGGCACCGGCAACACTGCAAAGCCCGCTTGGTCAAGTGGTGCTTGCTCAATTTCTGATGCCAAAAAAATGGTCTTTTCCATATCCAATCTCAAATACCTAATTAAGACAGTCGGGTTTTAAAGTCGTCGTAGCCAAATTCTCGCACGACTTTCACTTCGTCTGTGTCAGAATTCCAAATCGCAATAGCCGCTAACTTAGTACCGTTAAACGTAGAGGTTTTCACCATGGTGTAGTGCCCCATGTCCTCAAACACCAAGCGCTGGCCAACGGTGAGTGGCTCATCAAAACTGTAATCATTAATCACATCACCAGCCAAACAGGTTAGGCCTCCCAAACGATACGTGTAGGGTTTTTCGTTGGCTTCGCCGCTGCCGGTAATATCGGGGCGGTAAGGCATTTCTAACGTATCTGGCATATGGCAAGTGGCGGAGGTATCCAATATTGCTTGAGGCACCTGATTAAAGCCGATGTCCAGCACTTCAGATACCAAAACCCCTGTGCCAATCGCCACGGCTTCACCGGGCTCAAGATAAACCTCAATATCGTATTTCGCACGAATGGTTTTAATGCAATCGACCAATGCGTCTATTTGATAGCCAGGGGCCGTGATGTGATGCCCCCCTCCGAAGTTTAACCACTCAAGGTTTGGTAACCACTGTGCAAATTTTTCTTCTACGGCCTTCAGTGTGCGCTGCAGCGGCAAAAAATCTTGCTCACAGAGAGTATGAAAATGAAAACCGCTGATCAATTCAAATGCTGCCTGTGTTTCAACCTGCTCTAACGCTTTCACCAATTGATCATGAGGCGTTCCCAGACGAGACCCAGGAGAGCATGGATCGTAAATAGCCACTTCGCCTTCGCTGTGTTCGGGGTTGATACGTAAGCCAAAGTGTAACTCTGGACGTTCTGCTTTTGCGGCCTTACATAGTTCCGCAAACCGCACGAGTTGGCTCGGCGTATTAAACACAATATGATCCGCAAAGGTCAGCAGTTCTTTGAAATCGGCTTCTGTATATCCGGCAGAAAAAACATGCACCTCACCGCCATAATATTCTTTGCCAAGTTTCGCTTCATGCAAACCACTGGCGCAGGTGCCAGATAAGTATTTTGTGGTTAAAGGTGCCAACGACCACATAGAAAAGGCTTTAAGCGCATGCAACACCTTTGCACCACTGCGGGTTTGTACGTCATTTAAAATCTGTAGATTGCGCTCTACCGCAACTTCGTCTACCACAAAACAAGGGGACGGTACGCGCGATAGATCCAATTTTGTAAAGTCGGTAAATTGCATGGTATTCGCCATGACCTCCGTTAAACATCACTTGCTTAGTGCAAACCGTTACAATGAACGCACAGTGGGGTGACCCATATCGCTATGGACCACCCCACTCTTTCGGTACATCGTCATCCGCTGATTACTGATCTAGATCGAATGCATCTAGTTCAATGACCTTCCATGGAAGACCGTATTGATTCATCGCTTCCATAAATGGATCTGGATCGAACTGCTCGATATTGAACACACCCGGCTCTAACCATTTTTTCTCTACCATCATCTTGGCACCGATCATGGCCGGCACACCCGTGGTGTAGGAAATGGCTTGTGAACTCACTTCTTCCCAGCATGATTCGTGATTACAAATCTGATAGCAATACACGATCTTTTCTTTGCCATCCTTGATTCCGCGCACGACGGTACCGATGCAAGTATTTCCCTTGGTACGAGGGCCAAGCGTCGATGGATCTGGCAACAGTTTCGCCAAGAATTGAATCGGTACAATTTGTTGGCCGTCGTATTCAATTGGCTCAATACCCGTCATACCTACATTACCTAGCACTTCAAGGTGCTTCAAATAATTATCAGAGAAGCTCATCCAGAACTGTGCGCGCTTCAATGTTGGAAAGTGTTTCGACAAGCTTTCCAACTCTTCATGGTACATACGATAAATATTGTAAGTACCCACACCATCAGGACAAGTGAAGCTTGCTTTCTTGCTCATGGCAGGGGTTTCTACAAATTCACCATTTTCCCAGTGGCGACACTCTGCGGTCACTTCGCGGATATTAATCTCTGGGTTAAAGTTAGTGGCAAATGGGTAACCATGGTCGCCGCCATTCACATCGATGATATCGAGATAATGAATTTCATCGAAGTAATGTTTCGCCACATAAGCGGTGAAAACATTGGTCGCACCTGGATCAAAGCCACTGCCTAATAGGGCCGTTAAGCCCGCTTCTTTGAACTTATCTTGGTAAGCCCATTGCCATTTGTATTCAAACTTAGCTGTATCAAGTGGCTCGTAGTTAGCCGTATCCATATAGTGAACACCGGCTTCCAGGCAGGCATCCATAATCGTCAAATCTTGATATGGCAAGGCTACATTAATGACCAGCTCAGGCTTTTCCGCTTTAAGTAGCGCGGCTAGTTCAGGCACATTATCCGCATCCACTTGCGCAGTACGAATATCGGTACCTGTTTTTTCTTTTACGCCTTTGGCGATGGCGATACATTTACTTTCTGTACGACTTGCCAGAATAATATCGCTGAAAACCTCAGGAAGTTGTGCGCATTTTTGCGCAACCACATTGCCGACACCGCCGGCACCAATGATCATTACTTTGCTCATAGCGTTTCTCTCTCAAAGTAAGTGTAGCCATCCAGACTGGCCTTAAAGGCCGCCATCATTTGCTTACGTTTGCCAGCGGTAATTTTCCCACTGCGCACTGCGCTTTCCGCCTTCTGGCGAAGTTCTTCAACCATTACTTTTGTGTCGTACTCAACATAGGACAGCACATCTCCAATGCTATCTCCTTGAATCTCACGTACGAAGTCATAGCTGCCGTCTTTTCGAATAGCTACACTCACCACATGAGTATCGCCAAACAAGTTGTGCAAATCACCCAAGGTCTCTTGATAGGCTCCGACCAAGAATACGCCTAAGTAATACTCTTTATCTTTTTCTAACGTGTGCAACGGCAAGGTGTTTTTCACACCCTCGCCTGTTACAAAACGATCGATCTTGCCATCGCAGTCACAGGTTAAATCGGATATCACAGCCTGCCGAGTTGGTTTTTCATCGAGTCGATGAATCGGCATCACAGGGAATACCTGACCGATGGCCCACATATCTGGCAGTGATTGAAACAAACTAAAGTTACCGTAATAGATATCGGCCAACATATTTGGCAGTGACTCCAATTCAGATGAGACACGATCGCTTTCTTTCACGTACTCAGCCACCTGCTGCAACACAGCCAGTGCGATGTTTTCCGCCAACGCACGTTGACTCAATGGCACTTGCCCACGTCGAAACAAAGAGCGAATTTCATCACGATAAAACAGAGCATCGTTGTAGCACTCTTGAAAATTCTCTTCGTTAATGTAGCCCAACACCTGCCACAAACTGTTTAACGTTTCATGGCTGTCTTCAGGTAACGCTTCAGGTAACGGGCTCGGAAAATAATCACGAACATCCAATACGTTAAACAACAACATAGAAGAGTACGCCACGGTCGCTCTACCCGACTCGGTAACAATCACCGGATGTGCGACATCCAGCGGATCTAAACATTCTTGAATGGTTTCTACGATGTTGACGCAGTACTCGCTGAGTTGGTAATTCATCGAGTGCGTGCTGTTACTATGAATGCCTTCATAGTCCACAGCCAAGCCGCCCCCTAAATCGAGGTAACCCATCGTGGCGCCTTCTTCGACAAGACCCGCATAAAAACGACATGCTTCCATCACACCATTACGAATATTACGTATATTTGGAATCTGTGAGCCTAAGTGGCAATGCAGTAGCTGCAAGCAATGCAACATGTCATGGCGTTTAAGCTCTTCTACCACTTTAATCAGTGACGACGTGGATAAACCAAATATTGAGCGGTCACCACTGTCTTGATTCCAATGGCCGTCTACGGTCACAGTTGAACGAATACGTACACCCAGCAAAGGATCGATGCCCAAGGCACGACTACGCTCTATAATGGTTGGCAGCTCAGCCGGTGTTTCCAACACGAAGATACAGCGGATGCCCATTTGAATGGCATACAGGCCTAGCTCAATAAATTCAGAGTCTTTATAGCCATTGCAGACGATAAGCCCTTCGTTGTCTTTTAACTTGCTGATGGCAATGATGAGCTCTGCTTTGCTACCCGCCTCTAAACCGTGATGATAGCGTCCACCAAACTCGGCGATTTCTTCAATAACATGGCACTGCTGATTCACCTTAATGGGAAACACACCGCGGTAGACACTGTTATATTCCAAATCGGTAATGGCCGTTTGAAAGGCTTCGTTCAAGGCTTTTACACGGGCATCCAATAGATTTTCGATACGCAAAATGGCGGGCATTTCTAAGCCACGCTCTTGCATACCTTTGATGATATTAATGACGGGAACGTCAGGGGTACCCGAACCAACGCGAACGACGACGTCGCCTTGTTCAGATACGTCAAAGAAATCGCAACCCCAATCCCGAACGCCGTATAGGTCGGCGCCTTTGTCGGCCGACCAACGGCCGGATAATAGGGAAGCAGCGGAAGGTTTAACCATCCAACAATCCTCACTGTCATGCCAAAAAAAAGGCCAAAGCTATTAATGTGCTTGCGCGCTTTCTGACGGTGAGAAAACGCCTGGGCTAAACTCGCATAAATCCTCAAGGGGAGTCATAATTTTCGCGCATTTTAGGCACTGACTATTAAAATACAAGCACTTTTTTGGTGAGGATTTTTAAGAAAAGAACCCGACTTTTAGGCATTCTTTCTTAGGCCGCAACTAAGATGAAAATGACGATGGGTTGCTTCCCGAAATTTTATTCGGGTTAATGTTTTTAAAACAAAGGTCAAGCTGGCCTGTAAGGCACATGGGTGCTGGATTGTGTAGTTTAACCAGGCATTCAAACGTGTTAAGGCGTTTTGACAAAACCTAACAAGCAAAAAAAAGCCCAGATTAAACTGGGCTTTCTAATTCGATTAATCATTCAATATTTGATCAATCACCTGCTCTAAATTTTTTACCGTACGGTCAATATTATGCAACTTATCAAGACCAAATAGGCCAATTCGGAAGGACTTGAACGACTCACCCTCGTCACACATCAAGGGCACACCCGCCGCGGCCTGAACACCATGGGCGGCAAACTGACTCCCATTCTGGATATCCGCTCGATCTGTGAAGCTCACCACTACGCCTGGGGCTTGAAAGCCAGGAGCAGACACGCTGCGTATGCCTTTTTTCTCTAACATGGTGCGCACAGCATGGCCCAGCTCTAGCTGTTCCTGCTTCACTTTATCGAAACCATATTCAGCAGTCTCCAGCATGGTGTCTCTGAACTGTTTCAATGCATCGGTCGGCATCGTCGCATGATAGGCATGGCCGCCATTTTCGTAGGCCTTCATGATCTGATGCCACTTTTTAAGATCTGCAGCAAAACTATTGCTGTTGGTCGTTTCCATTAACTGAACCATGTCGTCATTCAGCATCACTAAAGCTGCGCATGGGGAAGCGCTCCAACCTTTTTGCGGAGCACTAATCAGTACGTCCACACCAAGGGCTTTCATGTCCACCCAAAGTGTGCCCGAAGCAATGCAATCCAATACAAAACGACCGCCGACACTGTGTACCGCGTCTGTCACAGCCTTTATGTAGTCATCTGGCAGTAACATACCAGATGCGGTTTCCACATGAGGGGCAAACACAAAATCCGGTTTAAATTCTTTAATGGCAGCCACCACGTCCTCTATCGGTGCAGGCTGAAACGGCGATTGAGCCTCATTGGCCATCGGGCGCGCCTTGAGCACCTCCTCTTTAGAGGGAAGTTGTGCCATTTCAAATATTTGGCTCCAGCGAAAACTGAAGAAACCGTTGCGAATCACTAGGACTTTCTTTTTCTGGGTAAACTGACGGGCAACCGCTTCCATTCCGTAGGTACCGCCGCCAGGCACCACCACCACATGGTCTGCTTGATAGACCGACTTCATGGTAGTTGAGATGTCATTCATCACCTTTTGAAAGGTTTGCGACATGTGATTCAGTGAGCGGTCTGTGAAAACCACCGAGTATTCTAGTAAGCCGTCAGGATCGACCGTATTTAATAAGCCAGCCATAAATGTCTAGTTCTTTTGTTTGCAAGTGTATAAAGTGCATTTAAAAGAAGTTCTGGCCCCGAGTAAAGCCCCATTGCTACACTTAAAGCAAGCATCCGTTACGCACAGGGAATAGGACGAAGGGAATCATCATGCCTTACTTTCACCACGATGAAATCGACTTTCATTATCAAGCCATCGACCGTCAGCACCCTCAAACCCTTATAGCACTCCACGGCTTAGCCCAACATTCTGACTACTGGATGAAAACCGGCATTGCAGAGGCGTTGGCCGATTATGTGAATGTGGTCGCCCTAGATCTAAGAGGACACGGCAAAACCCCAATACCCCATGGGCATCCGGGAATCGACATCGATACTATGGTGGAAGATGTGAACGCTCTGGCCGAACACCTAGATTTGAAGCAGTTTCACCTCATGGGCCACAGCACAGGTGGCATGATCGCCAGCCGCTATGCCATGTCCTATGGCTCCGAAAAGGATCAGCGACTGCACTCGCTTTTACTGATCAACGGCGGCCCCTCTACTCAATTTTCCAATTTACCAGCCACCGCCAACGCCGTGGCGATCAACATGATGGCCACCAGCTTTGAAACCCTGCCTTGGAACATCCTATTACAGGGGCTTAAATTTACGCCTGGGCCATTGTTTGCCGGCATGGCCAGCTCGCCGAATAAAGAGACTCTGTATCAAACCGCCTTGGAGCTTATGCGCGACAGTAATGGCCGGCACATAGGACAATTTATTCGCCATTTTTATCAGGATAAAAACCCGTATACCGAACGATTAGAAAAGATTGCGGCCCCAACCTTGGTGGTCACCGCCGAGCTGGACAGTATATTCACAAAGATGAGTCAGTATTTTCTAGATCACATTCCCAATGTGGAACATGCACACCATCCTGAAGCGGGGCACATGACCGCCATCGAATGCCCCGAGTGGCTTGCGGAACAAGTGACGGGGTTTATGCGGCGCATGGTTGCCTAACGCAGAGCTTAATCGATCAGCGGCGACTAAAACTGATATCGCAAACGCGCACTAATGGCTAAGCCATCGGCTTGCGCGTCTTTGCTGGCCTCACTCACTAACTGACCTGCGGCCAAGCTATACATTAGATTATTCATAAGACTCAGGCCTTTGCTGAAATGGTAATTCACCCCTGCAAGGACCGTGTTAGCACGGGCACCGGTTTCGTGATCTTCTAGAGAAAGGAAATCCGCTTTTAAAATCCAATCCCAACTATGGGCTAAATAGCGACGCTTTACCCTCACCTGCTGGCGCTTGAGCTGATAAGCACCATGAGTGTTATACACCCATTGTAAGTAAGCTCCGGAATAAACATAAGTATCACCCTCATCGGCTTCTACCTGCGCCACCCAAAGTTCAGACGACCACCAACCCCAATCATTAAGGCGATTAATTTGAGTTTGCAATATCCGCTGTTGGTCGCCATAAAATCGTCCACTCCGAATGACCTTATCGCCTAAGTGTACAGAGGGACTCACCTTGATTTGAAACAAAGCTTGATCTAAGTCTCGCCATTCAAACGAAGCCCCCCATGCTCCGTAATCGAAGCCGTAATCCATGCCCAATTGAAGGCCCTTGGGTGCAGCCCCCTGATTCAACTCTTCGATACCGGCACCCTCTAATTCGAACGCACTGATGGACACGCAGACATCACAATTTTTCTTTTGTTGCCAAAACACGCCCACACTTCGATCGGCAACAAACGCTTTCGTCACCATGCTGCGCTCAATGACAGCTAAGTGGCGGTAACTCATATTGGCCTCATGACTGGTAGCCACCTTGGCTCGGCCAAGAGTCAGTTGATCATCACCGCGATCCCAGGCTAGCCAAGCATCACCCCATTCACTAGAACCTTGTTGCCACTTATATTGCAGCTTGGATTTGAATTGTTCTTCTTCCCACGTAAGTGTGGATTTAAACGCCCGCAATTCTGTATGCCATGATGAATCGGTCAAGGCATCTTCATCATTCGCTTTAACGTAAAACTCATCAAAATAATCCGCGTCATACAACAGATAATGACGATGGGAAAATTCAGCCTGCGTCAATCCACTCATGCACATCAGCATAAGCAATAAGGTCAGGCACTTCATATTGAGATCCGCTTCGTCTCTTCTGTATATTGCTCTACGCCATCCATGGTGGATTGATACTGAACCCGAATACGTGCACAGTCTTTGACAAAATCCACATGCAAAAGATCCACTTTTTTTATCTTCCAGCCTGTGCGCGCCTCAATATCATTAATGAGGCGTTGACGGTTTTCCGCTTTAATATTGTCGATCTTGTCATAGTCAATTTCTCGCTCTAATACCTTTTCCATGACTAGGTTAGATTCGAGAGCCGCTGCAACCACGATCAGCACGCCATTAATCGCCACTAAGAATATCCAATCAATCACTGCCACCGCGTTCATTAATGACAACGCAATCACTAAAAACAAGTATGTCATCTCTTTTACACTAATGGATTCGGTTCGATAACGCAGCATCGAAAAAACGGCAAACAAACCAAAGGCAAATCCCATGGACAGCTCAGTTTGGTGCAACAAAGCCGTCACCATGAATACACCCAGACCAAACAGGATAAAGGCACTGGCATGGGATCGCTGTCTATGGGCTCCGAAATAACAAAAGCGAATGAGCACCAAAATACTGATGACATGTATACCTAATCGAATGAGGAATTGTTCTGTCCAATCCATTACGCGTACTCCTTATTGACTGCAAACACTTTAGACGCACCCGCCTTCTCTAACACGGAATCCAACTGCATTAAGCAGGGCTTAAACTGATTGTGTTTAATACCCTTTACTTCTGTCAGCAAACTGCCTACACAATACTTACTGAAGTTCATTGGCCGATATCCTTTCTTCTTGAGCAGTTGATGCATGATGGTCGACCCTTGCGACTTGGGCTGTTTAATCTCAATCACCACCACCCCATTGAGCACCACTTTTTTACCACTGGCTCGGTTCACAAAGGTCAATTGATGATCTAGGGTGACACGCTCATTGCTCTCCCCATTTATTAGTGTGGTACGGTAATAATCCACATTAAGAACCGGCTTAAACTCGTCCAAATTTCGGTGTATTAACTGACGAATAAAGAACACAGATTCTTTGTCCGCAAGAGAATGAGGCATAGGCACTCGAAACTTTAAAGTACGGTCTTTATTGGTCTTAATTTTTGTCTCTAAGAACATAAGATCGCTGTGCACGTATTCTCGGCTACGTAACTTAAAACGGCTCTTTACACCGTTATGGTGTTGATAAAAACAGCTGAGCTGATCATCATCGTAATACACAGTTTTATAGGGAAAGGCTTTTACCTCTCTATCCATCAGCACAGTGTATTGCTTTTCACACTTAACCATGATCTCGGGCAAGTCTTTTAGACACACCACAAATTTATCATCGACCCTATCTTGCAGTGCCGCCACATTTTGCTGGCTCAAACTGTGTGTCTCTAAAGACTCAAAACACTGCAAAAATACATTCCAATCTCGATTTAACTTGCTCTCTTTTTCATCGCAAGAGCTTAAGGTAAATGTATTCCAAGCCACTGATGACGAAACGGGTTGATCCAAAACCATGTTTACTCTCCCTGAAATTTCGACATAACCAAACTGAACGTGCCAGATTTGGGGCCATCCTCAGCGGTCACGTTTTGCCAAGAGATGCTGCCCGATTCACCCACCGCCAGCAGGTCTAAATTTGTTTTCGAAATGACTTTAAACAGCATGGCACTGGTGGCAAAACCATGCAGACGATGTTGGCCGCTTAAATCCGTTGTCTCCTCTACGGTCAGCTGCAACACATAGGGTTGAAACTCATCTGCTAAATCGACACCAATCAGCGTTAGCCCATGGGTGGCTGGCATTGTGGTTAAGTCTTTTGAGTAAGTAATGCTGTCAACGCCATCCGGTCCAAAGGCGGCCCATTGAATATTGGATGTTATGGTGGTTTCACCATCTAGTGAAAATTTGAAAGTACCGGTATCTGAAACAGAGCCAACACTAAAATTTACGTTCACGTCAAAGGTTTCAGGCGTTGCACAATCTGGTACTTCATCGTCGTAACGGTAAACGGTTTGCTCACTGCCATCATTTTCAATAGCCGCCAGCACTTGATCGCCATAGGCTAACGTCGTCGTGGTACCGGACACAAAACGGCTGAGTAACTCAACGGCCTGTTCATCGGCTGCTACTACTTGATTCATAGTTTCGATACGTGACATCAAGCGAGCAACAGACGCACTCTCCATCAGTAAGGATTGCAAGGCCGCGTAATATTGATCACGGGTAGCAGCGTATTCGAATAATTTTTTCGCTAGTGCATGTGTTTGGTATAAAGGGCCAATACCGGGCTTAAGAATGGTGCCCCCTGTAAATGCGGCGTCGGCACCCCAAGGAATAAAGTGGAAAAGGTCGTCTTCAGGGTTGTGGTAAACGTAGTAGTTATTACTGTTACCGCTCGCCGAATCCCAGTTTCCCAACACCGTGTCAGCCGCCCACAATTGAATGAACTCGTCCACGTCCACATGGTTTTTTAATGTGGCTAGCCAGTCATCACCGCTGCCTTCCATTAATTGAGCGACTTGCGCTAAATCGCTGCGGTCGTTGAGTGTTTTATTGGTTTTTAACTCGAACTTGTCATTGAGATAGATGCCAAACTCCGCGAGCTGAGCCTCGTATAGATTACCTTCATCGTTGGCGAAGGTGCGCAACAAGAAGGGCTTCTTAATGCTTTCAACATGGGTATAGACCCCCATGTCAGTGCCGTTCACGTACACCTGAGCCCAACTGCATCTCGGCACGTTTAGGCCGGCAAGCTCATACACCTCATAGGCCAAGCATTGGCGAATCAACGCTGGGTCCTGACGATTGTTATTTAATGTCAGGCGCTTCAAACCTTTAAAGGTACGGCCTTCTTCGTGGGTATCAAAATTCAATTTCAGCGAGGGCTTTTGCGCACTAAGTGACCCTAAGTACCCTTTCTTGCGAATGCTCACGCGCTCTAGGGTCTCACCATCAATGTTTACTTTGCCAACAAAGTCGGTGTACTCAAAAGAATGGGAAGGACACTCACTGATACCCTGACTGAGTGAGCGGCCTTCCCACCTAAGGGCCTCAAAATCTTGAGTCGACATTTGAACTTGAACGACCATCAGGCGCGCCAGATCAAACGGGTCATCCGTGACCAACTCAACGTCCCGCGGAACAAAGAAATCGTCATGATCCGTTGGGGTCGACTCGCCTGCACCGCAGGCGGACAACAAAAGGTAGGACCCAACCCAGCCCATGTTTTTGATGTAAGACCTCAGTCTGATCATGTTCTCTCTCCTTGATATCCAAACCCAGATTACGGAGAGATGACAAAGAGCTCTGCCACCAAAAGGTGTAGAGGCGCCCATTAAAATGTGACGCGCGTCACATTGTAAGGGTGTAGAAGGTAGAGCCGGTTCGTTAAGTAAAGCGCTGGACCAGCTATTTATTGAGGCGTTCGCTCGACTTGATAGGCAAGAATGGCCTGTGTACGGCTATTCACCTGCAGCTTGCCATATATATTTTGAACGTGACGCTTCACTGTCGATAAGGCGATGCCCAGTTCATCTGCGATGGCTTGGTTGGAGAGGCCTAGGGCTAGATGCTTCAAAATGTCCTCTTCACGCTGGGTAAGGGCTTCCACGGGAGCAGCCACATTGGCCTTATCCGCTTGCGGCATTGGATCGACATCGGCCATCTGTGGTGAAGGGGGGTCTATTTGGGGCCAAGTCGTCCCCTTATTTGCCTGCCACCTAGGCAACCACTCAACCATACCCGGCGGGCCATTCAACACCGTTCGTTGATAGTCACCACGATGAGCAAGCTCAATGGCCTGCTGAGCCAGTTCGAAGGCGTCCTCCGATTCACCCGATCGCTCGGTAAAAGAGGCTTTCAGCATGAGCAGCCCCACCTGCCTCAGAACATACCCTGACGACTGGGCCTTTTCGAACAGGCGCTCCCACTCTTCAAAACCTTGCCCCATCATCATTCGCCCCATGGTCAGCAAGAAATTAGGCAGATAGGTCGCCATAGGCACGCGCTCCTCGTCCCACTCCTGCGACATTGCCCACTGCATTATGGCAAACACATCTCCCCTAGAGAGGCTTAACCACAGTCGATATACCTCTGTACTCGGCAAAATCAAACAGGCTTCTTGACCTAAC
>Ga0255776_10004110_pt1 | contig 15432 bp, 12 predicted proteins | sample 071ome_19_FD_179974 | JGI IMG/M metagenome (GOLD analysis project Ga0255776, IMG submission 179974) | Coastal salt marsh microbial communities from the Groves Creek Marsh, Skidaway Island, Georgia - 071413AT metaG (version 2) | ecosystem: Environmental > Aquatic > Marine > Intertidal zone >... | reverse complement strand
TCAGACAGCGCACGCAACCAGTTGCGTGAGCTCTACGCCCCCTTTAATCGCAACCACGACCGCATGGTCTACATGGACATCCGCTCGGCGGAGCTGACCAAATATGCCGCCAATGCCATGTTGGCCACCAAAATCAGCTTTATTAATGAAATCGCCAACCTGGCGGAACGCCTGGGAGCAGATGTGGAAAATGTGCGCAAAGGCATCGGCTCCGACCCCCGTATTGGTTACCAGTTCATCTACCCTGGCTGCGGCTATGGTGGCTCCTGCTTCCCCAAGGATGTGCAGGCCCTGGAAAGAACCGGCAGGGAAAACGACTATCAAATGGGAATACTGGCTGCCGTGGAGGCGGCCAACAAGGCACAGAAGAATGTTCTATTTTCCAAAATAAATCAGCATTTTAAAGGTGATATCTCAGGCAAGACGTTTGCTTTGTGGGGGCTCTCCTTCAAACCCAAGACTGATGACATGCGTGAGGCGCCCTCCAGAACCTTGATGGAGTCATTGTGGGCCGCCGGCGCTTCTGTGAAGGCCTATGATCCGGAGGCTATGGAGGAAACCCGGCGCATTTATGGCGCGCGGGCTGATCTTGAACTCTGCGAATCCCGCGATGCCGCGCTGGCAGGCACGGATGGCCTGGTGATCTGCACCGAATGGCAGCATTTCCGGGCACCTGACTTCGGGATTGTGAAGTCTAGCCTCAGCGAGCCAGTCATTTTTGACGGCCGTAACCTGTATGACCCGGAGAAAATGCAGCGTCTGGGGTTCACCTATTATGGTATTGGCCGGGGCGCATCAGTCGTAAAACCCGGCTAGCCAGGCAAAATCTCATCCTGGCCGGATCTGGCTCATCTATTTTGCTGCAGCCAATCCGATTGTCGACATTATCTTGAATTGAAGTGGTATTTGCGGCATTATTGCCGCCCTTTTATCACTATTGTCGACAATATCTATGGATACCGCTGTTACTCCAGCGCAACAACCGCAAGATGAGGCCCTTGAAGCCACTGTGCCAGCGCCTGTAGCCACCCTATCCAGCAATGTCTTCGATCAGCTCCGCGCCGACATCATCAAAGGCGCACTGCCACCTGGCACCAAGATCAATGAACCCCAACTCAGCAAGCAATACGGGATCAGCCGCGGGCCGCTGCGGGAGGCAATTCGCCGCCTCGAGGGCTGTAAGCTGGTAGAGATCAAGCCCAATGCCGGGGCTAAGGTTATTTCTCTAAACACACAGCAAGCTATTGAAATATATCAAATAAGGGAATCATTGGAAGGCCTGGCCTGTAACCTGGCCGCCTCCAAGGTGAGCCCAGAAGACATCAGCAAGCTCCGCGCCGTATTGGCCCGCCACGAAGAGCAGATCGCCTCGGTAGAAGGCCGCGAGTATTACCAGAAAGAAGGCGATCTGGACTTCCATTTTCTTATCGTGCAGCTCAGTGGCAACGCGCGACTGTTCAATTTGCTCTGCGAAGAGCTGTATCACCTGCTGCGCCTGTATCGGCGCCAGACCAGCACTGAGCCCACCCGCCCTATTCAGGCCTTCCGCGAGCATCACCATATTGTCGATGCCCTGGAGCAAGGCGATGGCGAACTGGCTGAACTGCTGATGAAACGCCATATCAGCAGCGCCAAGAACACTTTGCTCAAGCAATTAGCAGAAGAAATTCAACAAGATAGCTCGTATACTTAAGGAGACATCGATGACCAAACCTGCATCCCCCGGCGCCAAATTCCGCGCCGCACTCGCAGCCAATCATCCGCTGCAGGTGGTCGGCACCATCAATGCCTACTGCGCCATGCTGGCTGAAGATGCCGGCCACAAGGCGATTTACCTTTCGGGTGGCGGTGTGGCCAACGCCTCCTACGGCCTGCCCGACCTGGGCATAACCAGCCTCAATGACGTCATTATCGATGTGGAACGTATCTGCAATGCCAGCGAACTGCCCTTGCTGGTGGATATCGACACTGGCTGGGGCGGTGCCTTCAATATTGCCCGCACCATTCAGGCCATGGAGAAAGCCGGCGCGGCTGCCGTGCATATTGAGGATCAGGTAGCCCAGAAGCGCTGCGGCCACCGGCCCAACAAGGCTATTGTGAGCAAGGAAGAGATGGTTGACCGGGTCAAGGCTGCCGCCGATGCCAGGCAGGATGCAGACTTCGTTATCATGGCCCGCACCGATGCGCTGGCCGTGGAAGGCATGGATGCTGCTGTCGAGCGCGCCCAGGCCTGTGTCGAGGCTGGCGCTGACGCCATTTTTCCTGAGGCCATGCAGGATCTGGCCCAATACAAGCAATTTGTCGATGCGGTAAACGTACCCGTGCTGGCCAATATCACCGAATTCGGCCAGACCCCGCTATTTAACTGCCAGGAACTGTGCGATGCGGGCATCGCCATGGTGTTGTATCCGCTGAGCGCCTTCCGCGCCATGAGCAAGGCGGCTCTTGAGGTTTACCAGACCATTGGCATCACGGGCTCCCAGTCTGGAGTGCTCGAAAAGATGCAGACCCGCAGCGAACTCTATGAGGTGCTGGGCTACCACGCCTATGAAGAGAAGCTGGATCAATTATTTGAGGGACAAAGCTGATAATAATCAGCTTTTTACCTGCTTTTATTAATCTGAATTTATAGCATTAAAACAGATTGGGGCAGTCCCCAATCTGGTTTTAACAGGGGGAATGAATATGACACAGAAAAAGCTAAGCGGCGCAGGCCTGCGGGGCCAGGTAGCGGGTGAAACTGCCCTTTGCACAGTCGGCAAGACGGGTTCCGGCCTCACCTACCGTGGATATGACATCTCGGAACTGGCCGAAAAGGCCACATTCGAGGAAGTGGCCTATTTACTGCTGCGCGGCAAGCTCCCCACCCAGAGCGAACTGGATGAATATATCAGCAATCTCAAGGGTTTACGCGAACTACCTCAGGCACTGAAAGATGTGTTGGAGCGCATTCCCGCCAGTGCCCACCCCATGGATGTCATGCGCACCGGTTGCTCCATGCTGGGTAACCTGGAAACCGAGACCGATTTCGGTCAGCAGGACGCGGCCATCGACCGCATGCTGGCCCTGTTTCCGGCCATTATTTGCTATTGGTACCGATTCTCACATGATGGCAAGCGCATCGACACCGTGCTGGATGATGACTCCATCGGTGCTCATTTCCTGCATATGCTCGGGGATGAGGCCCCCAATGAGCTGTGCAGCCAGGTCATGAATGTATCCCTGATTCTGTATGCAGAGCATGAGTTCAATGCGTCCACGTTCACCGCCAGGGTTTGTGCCTCCACCCTGTCAGACATCCATTCCTGCATTACCGGCGCCATCGGCAGCTTGCGCGGACCCCTGCACGGCGGCGCCAATGAGGCGGCCATGGACATGATTGAACAATGGAGCTCAGCCGATGAGGCCGAGGCCGGCATTCTCGGCATGCTGGAGCGCAAAGAGAAGATCATGGGCTTTGGCCATGCCATTTACAGCGAATCCGACCCGCGCAACACCATTATCAAGCAGTGGGCCGAAAAATTGGCCGATCACGTGGGTGACAAGGTGCTCTACCCTGTTTCGGTGCGTTGTGAGGAAGTCATGTGGCGCGAGAAGAAACTGTTCTGCAATGCAGACTTCTTTCATGCTTCGGCCTATCACTTCATGGATATTCCGACCAAACTGTTCACGCCGATCTTTGTCATGTCGCGCCTGACTGGCTGGGCGGCCCATGTGAAAGAGCAGCGGGCGAACAACCGTATCATTCGCCCCAGTGCAGATTACACCGGGCCAACAACTTCCCAATGGGTGGATATCACCGAGCGTTGATTACTGCGATCTGGTGAAAGGCGTTGAAGTTTGCAGGCAGCGCGTAAGTCGCGCCTGAAAAACCTCCGCCAATGAGCTGGCGCTTTAAGTGAATTTGAAGTGTGTTATGTACTGTTGAGGTGCATTAGAAAGTTATGGATTGGAGAATATTTTTCGTTGTGTTCGCGACAGTCTTTATCGCTGAGCTTGGCGATAAAACGCAACTAGCCACGATGCTTTTCGCAACAGACAAGGAAGTGAGCAAGATTACAATCTTCCTGGCAGCATCCGCAGCGCTCATTGTTGCATCTGCGCTCGGCGTTCTCGCTGGCAGCCTGTTGTCGGAGTACATTAATGAAAAATATTTGCACTATATCGCTGGTGTCGGATTCATCGGTATAGGTATGTTCACTCTCTATAATGCCTGATATTCAGAACAAACAAATGAGGATCAGCTGGATGGGCGCAGGTCTGTCATTGCAGATCCTGGGATAACCGAGGTCAGATAACCGGGGTCAGAGTAAAAATACAGTAGTTCTACTGTATTTTTACTCTGACCCCATATATTCCTGACCCCAAATATTAACCAATTTCTACTTACACAAACTCGAGGAACCAATAAGTAATATGTCAGCCAATGTAGATATGAATACCCGGCCAGAACCTGACAAGGTACTGGTGGACATCGCCGATTACGTTTGTAATTTTGAAATAGACTCCACCGAGGCTTTCGACACCGCCCGTAATTGCCTGATGGACACCCTGGGTTGCGGTTTCCTCGCCCTGCGCTTTCCTGAATGTACCAAGTTACTTGGCCCGCTGGTTGAAGGCACCGTAGTACCCAATGGCGCGCGCGTGCCGGGCACGCAATTGCGTCTTGATCCGGTCAAGGCAGCCTGGGACATTGGCTGCATAGTCCGTTGGCTGGATTACAATGACACCTGGCTCGCAGCAGAATGGGGTCACCCTTCCGACAATCTCGGCGCCATTCTCGCCGTTGCCGATTTCCTGAGCCAACAAAACATTGCCGCCGGCAAGGCGCCACTGACCATGTATGATGTGTTAGTTGCAATGATCAAGGCGCATGAAATCCAGGGAGTGTTGGCACTGGAGAACAGCTTTAATCGCGTCGGTCTGTGTCACGTATTATTGGTGCGCGTGGCTTCCACGGCGGTCGCCACTCGCATGATGGGTGGTACTCGCGAACAGGTCATTGATGCCCTTTCGCAGGCCTGGCTCGATGGTTCCAGCCTGCGCACTTATCGCCATGCCCCCAATGCGGGACCCCGTAAATCATGGGCAGCCGGTGATGCGACTTCGCGCGCTGTACGCCTGGCCGACATCACCCTGCGCGGCGAGATTGGTTATCCGAGTGTGCTGACTGTTCCCACCTGGGGATTCTACGACGTGTCGTTTAAGGGCAAGGAGTTCACCTTTCCCATGGAATACGGCAGCTACGTGATGGAAAACATCCTGTTCAAGATTTCTTTCCCGGCTGAGTTTCATTCGCAAACTGCGGCGGAAGCGGCAGTCAGATTACACCCCCAGGTTAAAGACCGCCTGGAAGAGATCGAACGCATCGATATCCATACCCATGAGTCTGCAATTCGTATCATCAGTAAATCTGGTCCACTGAATAACCCGGCCGACCGAGACCACTGCCTGCAATACATGACTGCGGTACCGCTGGCATTCGGTAATCTGGTGGCAGAGCATTATGAAAACAGCTTTCACCAGGCTCACCCGATCATCGATCAACTGCGGGAGAAGATGGAGATACACGAAGAGCCACGCTACTCCAATGAATATCTGGAGCCATCAAAGCGTTCCATCGCCAACAGCTTGCAGGTGTTCTTCAAGGACGGCAGTTGTACCGATCGCGTAGAAATCGAATACCCGGTTGGGCATCGCCGCCGCCGCGAGGAAGGCATCCCCTTGCTTGAAGACAAGTTCAAAGCCAACCTGGCCACCCGTTTTCCGGCTGCCCGCTGTGAGCAAATCTTCAGCCTGTGTAAAGACCAGAAGCGTCTCGAGCAGACCCCCGTGAATGAATTCATGGATATGCTGGTGATATAGGCAGGCCATGGCGCACCTGCCAGCGGCACATTCATGACTTTTCAAGCGACCGTCGGGCCCCGCTCGGCGGTTTTTTTGTTTTAAACCCTTTGAAAAATTCGCGCCCGACCTTATATAACTAGGCACAGGCAAGGCTCATAGGAGCTTGCCTCGCAAACCGCCCGATCATTGTGATGGGCACTTAAAACATATTGCTTAAACATGAGGATATGACTATGAGAAGTTATGATTTATCACCCCTTTACCGAACCACTGTTGGTTTTGATCGCCTTTCGTCCCTCCTGGACACTGTGAACCGTAGCGATACCAACTCCAATGGTTATCCCCCATACAACATCGAATCACTGGATGAGAATCAGTACCAGATCACCATGGCGCTTGCCGGATACACGGAAGACGAACTGGAACTGGTTACCGAGCATCAAACCCTTACGGTGAAAGGCCAGAAGTCTGACAATGATGACAAAGAGCGCAATTATCTGCACCGTGGCATAGCCACCCGCTCTTTCGAGCGTCGCTTCCAGCTAGCCGACCATGTGGTTGTGAAAGGAGCGCGTCTGAATAACGGCCTGCTCCAGATTGATCTGGCCAGGGAAATTCCTGAAGCCATGAAGCCCAAAACGATTCAGATTGAAACCAGCAAACCCAATCTGATCGATGTGGACAAGCGCGACGCTGCCTGATCTGTAACCAGACAGTCTTGAGTGCTAACTAGTAGCGGCGCTCTGTTCCATACTGGAACAGGGCGCCGTTTTGGTTAAGACACCTCATCGGTTTGTCGCTGGATTCAGTAATTTATCTTAAATTTGTAAACCTTTTTGGCGCTGGAATCGTTTAAGACATAACTTTTGCAGCCCACCACTATGAACCGACGCTGCAGATACTCAAAAATTGGGAAATACCAGAACAGGAATCATCAGACAGGGTGATTCTGGAGAGCAAAATGAACAAGATAAGCAAAGCATTCAAAGCAGGGTTTATGCACTACGTGTGCATGCGGTTGAGATTCCGCAGCACCATGCTGCATGAGATCACCACTTCGATCACGAACCCTTGCAGCAAGCAGACCTGCTGTCAGTCACACGCAGGCTAGCGCATCAATCCCTGCGCAGCGATTGATGCGCTGCGCTGTTCCCGCCAGTTTCTCTTTGCCCGGTTCAAAAACCGCGCACAAATTTTTAATCCAGTACGTGAACAACCAGTCCACTTTTCAGCTTGGGTTCAAACCAGGTGGATTTCGGCGGCATGACCTCACCCGCATCAGCGATGGCCATCAAACTTTCCACTGAGGTGGGATATATCGCAAACGCGGCCTGGCACTCGCCACTGTTAACCCGCTTCTCCAGCTCCTTCATACCGCGAATACCGCCGACAAAATCGACACGCTTGTCTGTGCGCTGATCTATGATGTTCAGCAGCGGACCGAAGATGGCGTTCTGCAAGATGCTCACATCGAGACTGGCAACCGGATCACTCTCATCAATACGCCCCAGCAGATTGGCATTGGCGGTGAGTAAATACCATTGCCCGTCGACATATAAACCAAATTCACGTGCCTGCGATGGTTTGGCCAGGTCGCGATCGCGCCTTTCCAGCATAAAGTCTTCTTCAAGTTTGGCCAGAAATTCAGACACTTCATGGCCATTAAGATCCTGCACGACGCGGTTGTAATCCAGTATCTGCATCTGGTTATGGGGGAACACAACCACGAGGAAGAAATTATAGGATTCCTCGCCTGTATGGTTGGCGTTGCGCGCGGCGCGTAATTTTTGCACACGACTGGCTGCCGCAGAGCGGTGGTGACCATCGGCCACGTACAGGCACGGCACCGTATCAAATGCAGCCTGCAATGCAGTGGTGGTTTCGGCGTCTTTTACAACCCAAAACACATGACGCGTGCCATCGTCGGCGTCAAATTCATACTCGGGCTCCTGCCCGGTGACCTGGCTGACCAAGGCGTCGACTTTCTCTTCGGCCTGGTAAGTCAGAAACACCGGTCCTACCTGGGCATCGAGTGCATCCATGTGATTCACCCGGTCATCTTCCTTGTCCGGGCGGGTGAACTCGTGTTTCTTGATCAGGTTGTTCTCGTAAGCCTCAACTGAAGCCACGGCAACCAGACCGGTTTGCACATGGTCACCCATGATCTGGCGGTAGACGTAAAATCTTTCTTCCTCATCCCGGCGCAGGATGTTTTTGGCAATAAAGTCCTGCAGGTTGCTGGCACCTTTCGCATACACCGATGGGTCATACACGCTGACTGCTCTATCCATATCCACCTCGGGTTTATTGATGTGGAGAAAACTGACGGGGTTATCCTTGGCCAGTTCATAAGCCTCGTCTCGGTTCAATACATCATAAGGGTGCGAGGCCACCTTGGCGGCGAGATCCCTGGCGGGTCGTAATCCTTTAAACGGCTTGATCAGTTGCATGCATACTTCCAGATAGTTTTTTTAATTACTTGGTGCTGGTGAAATTCACGTCAGCTCGCGAACAATACTCATCACTTGGTATCGAATTCGAAAACACCATCCCAGTTTCCGGCATACGCTGCGGTTTGGGACTGTTCGTTTTGTTCGAATTGAGAAATACGATCGAGAAAAAGCTGACAGAGATCCGTATTGTCGCATTTTTGGGCGAGCTGAGAAAACAAATTGCGCGCCTCCGTCCAATCGCCTGCCTGGTGGCGTGCCAGTACCGCGTTAGCCACCTCGCCGGGCGGCCAGATTTGGCCAATGACGTGGACTCAGTCTAGATAGGATTGCAGCGCTTTGCTGATCTCCATGGGTTGGAAGCCACGGGACTCGAGAAAGCGCTTCACTCTGCCGTGATCACGGGAACCACATTGCAGGCGGGTGTCGGCCCTGAGCTTTTTCTGTATGAGTTGGTGAATCGTTGTTTCCCAATCGGCATCATCGGCAAACAGGTAGCGCTCTATCAACTCGTTATTCACATGACGGCGCAGCAGGTCGCTACGAATATGCTGATAGCCAAACCCGCGACCCTTGCGGTATCGGACAAAAGATTCGGCGAAGCGCGCATCTGACTGAAGGTTTTCTTCGCGCAGATTCTGCAGCACACCTTCTATGTCGGCGACAGGAATCTGTTCGAAGCGCTCAAACATCTTTTGCTTGAGTTCGAAAAAGGAATGTTCCCGACGAGCCAGATAGTCCATGGCAGCTCGTCGGAGAACGGGGACATCAACCGAAGGGCGTTCCCTGCCCTCCGCGTCGGTATCGGTGATGAACGGGGACACGTTTGTACTGATACCGACGATGTGATTACTCTCGCGCCAGCCTAGCTTTTGCTGCTGCTGGCTTTGGCATCAGCCAGGTTGACTACTTCACCGGAATCAGAAGACTTGGCTTTGGGTTCGTCTTCGCCGTTGGTGAGTAGTTCTGCACGAATCGCATCTTCAATTTCTTTGGCGATTTTCGGGTTTTCCTCAAGATAGGAGGCAACGTTTTTCTTGCCCTGCCCGATCTTCTCACCCTTATAGGCATACCAGGCGCCGGATTTTTCAATCAGGTTTTGCTTCACGCCCAGATCGATAACCTCGCCAAGGTGGAAAATACCCTTGCCGTACATGATTTGAAATTCGGTTTGACGGAACGGTGGTGCCACCTTGTTCTTCACAACCTTCACGCGGGTCTCGTTACCTACTACTTCATCACCTTCTTTCACCGCACCGATGCGACGAATATCGAGACGCACTGAGGAATAGAACTTCAGCGCATTACCACCAGTGGTAGTTTCCGGCGAACCGAACATGACACCGATTTTCATACGGATCTGGTTAATGAAAATCACCAGCGTGTTGGAATTCTTGATATTGGCAGTCATCTTGCGCAATGCCTGGGACATCAGGCGTGCCTGCAAGCCCATGTGGCTGTCGCCCATGTCGCCCTCGATTTCCGCCTTGGGAGTGAGCGCCGCGACCGAGTCGATGACCACGACATCCAGCGCGCCTGAGCGCACTACCATGTCACAGATTTCCAGCGCCTGTTCACCAGTGTCTGGCTGGCTGACCAGTAGATTGTCTACATCCACACCAAGACGCTTGGCGTAGATCGGATCCAGTGCATGTTCGGCATCGATAAAGGCGCAGCTGCCGCCGACTTTTTGTGCTTCGGCGATCACCTGCAATGTCAGTGTGGTTTTACCCGAGGACTCCGGACCGTATATCTCAACAATACGGCCCCGAGGCAGACCCCCTACTCCCAGCGCAATATCCAGCCCGAGAGAGCCGGTAGAAATAGCCGGAATGGCTACTCGCTCATTGTCACCAAGACGCATCATGGAACCCTTGCCGAACTGTCTTTCTATTTGCGACAGGGCCGCTGCAAGTGCTTTCTCTTTGTTGCTGTTGTTTGAGTTATCTTCAACCATGTTGTTTTCCTTTTCCTGAAATTCCAGTGCTGCAGGCTGTTTAGCCTCCTACACCGCGAATACAACTGAAGCCTGGTTCCGTGAGTAATGCAGTTGCTTTCTATTGAGGGTAGTCAGTCCCGAACTACCGCGCCACTTTTTAAACTTATTTCTTATTTCTTATTTCTTGTTTCCTAGTTTCTAGTTTCTAGTTTCTAGTTTGGTGGCTTAGACTCGATGTCCCGGAACCGTTTTGGTGGGTGGTACCCGAGAAACATCGAGTCTAGCCATGAATCAGGCTGTGGAGCCTTCTATACATCAGGTCTGCGACCCGTTTTCCAGACTACTGTATATTTGAACAGTGGAAATTTAAGCAAAATTTTACTGTATATACAACCAGTATATTGGCAAAAACTGAAATTCCTTTAGTGCCCCGCTGGCAATATTTTCAGACAGCCCCGCAAAGCCTCAAGAACCGTAGCGTTGCGCACTGCTTCCCGATCCCCATCAAATTGAAAGCGCTCAGCCAGTGCCCTGTCATCATATTGCCAGGCGATCCATACCGTCCCCACGGGCTTGCCCGGCGTGGCACCATCAGGCCCGGCAATGCCGCTAACCGCCACCGCGAGCCGCGCCTGGCTGTTGGCAATAGCCCCCGCCGTCATGGCCATTACTGTCTCCTCGCTCACGGCCCCGGGCCCATCTTGTGCCAGAATTTCGCCCGGCACCTGCAGCAGACGTTGCTTGGCCGCATTGGAATAGGTGACAAAGCCGGTATCGAACCAGTTCGAGCTGCCCGCGAGCGCCGTGAGATGTTGTGCGATGCCGCCGCCGGTGCATGACTCGGCCGTGGCCATCATCAATTCCATGGCTTGCAGCCTCTCGGCGAGTTGCTTAACCAGGGCGGGAATGGAGGAAGATGGGTCATCATTCATGGACTGTAAGTGTAGCGCGAATCCCCCACCTCACAAGACCAGAATCAAATTCACCAGCATTATCGCGAGCAGAGGTAGGTGCTAACTCCTGATTATTATCCTGCTGGAATTTGGCAGTGACTGCACAGGCGCTGGCAGGCGATTCAGTCAGGAGGCGTCCGAGGCATAGATGCAGAGGCCGAGCCCACAGGGACGTGGGTTTGCGATCTCCAGACTGTATTACCTGCCGGCGCCCAAATCCTGCGCAACACATTGGATTCATTCCAAACTGAACGACCCATCGAGATAGTTTTAAAGTGCCCCGTCATTGCGTGTAGAATCACCCCTTCTGTTGTAACCCGCAAAACAAGACCGATAACACCTTGGCAGACGCGCAAAAACACACACCCATGATGCAGCAATACCTGGGCATCAAAGCCCGGCATGCTGACAGCCTGTTGTTCTACCGCATGGGTGACTTCTACGAATTATTCTATGACGACGCCAAACGCGCCGCCGACATTCTCGATATTACGCTTACCGCCAGGGGCAAATCCGGCGGTGAGCCTATTCCCATGTGTGGCATCCCCTTCCATTCTGCCGATCGCTATCTCGTCAAACTGGTCGATGCCGGAGTCGCTGTCGCCATCTGTGAACAGCTCGGTGATCCTGCCACCAGCAAAGGCCCGGTGGAGCGCGACGTCGTGCGCATCATCACACCAGGTACGATCAGTGACGAAGCACTACTGGATGAACGGCGCGACAATGCGTTGCTTGCTATTGCCGAGTCAGGCACCCAACAAAAGATCTATGGTCTGGCGCTGATGAATATCAGCAGCGGACGCTTTGTATTGAGTGAAGTGCGCACACTGGAAGCGTTGCTGGCAGAAATCGAACGCATCAAACCGGCCGAAGTATTATTGCCATCCCAGTCGCTGGAATTACAGGCCAGCATCAAACACAGCGCCGTCCGCAAACGCGAGCCCTGGGAGTTCGAACTGGACAACGCGGTGCGCAAGTTAACTGAACACTTTGGCACGCGCGATCTGTCTGCCTTCGACTGCGACACCCTGGAAATTGCCCTGCAAGCTGCCGGTTGCTTGTTGAACTATGCCCGGGAAACGCAAAAGTCTGATTTACCCCATATCCAGAGCATGCAGGTTGAAGCTGTGGAAGACAGCGTTGTGCTGGACGCAGCGAGTCGTCGTAACCTGGAAATCGACTATAACCTGGCCGGCGGGCGCGACAATACACTGCTGTCCGTTATCGACTGTAGTGCAACCCCTATGGGCAGCCGATTGCTGGGACGCTGGCTCAATCGGCCACTGCGTAATACCGGACAATTACAACAGCGCCAGGAAATCGTCGCCGCACTGCAGCAGGATTTTCATTTTGAAAAACTGGCCGGGATATTGAAACAAATCGGCGATACCGAACGCATTCTGGCACGACTGGGTTTACGGTCGGCGCGCCCGCGCGACCTGGCACGGTTGCGTGATGCACTCGCACTCCTGCCCGAACTGCAATCTGCGTTGGCACGAGTCGACAATGAACATGTACTAGCGCTGGCTGTACGCATCAGCGAATTTCCCGAGCAGACAACACTGCTAACCCAGGCCATAGAAGAGAATCCGCCTGTGGTGATTCGCGAAGGTGGTGTGATCTCACGCGGCTACGACAATGAACTGGATGAACTGCGCGACCTGAGCAGTAACGCCGGGCAATACATGGTCGACCTGGAAACGCGTGAACGGCAACGCACCGGGCTCAGCACCTTGAAAGTTGGCTATAACCGTGTGCATGGCTACTACATAGAAATCAGCAAGGGCCAGGCTACTGCGGATCTGCCTGCAGAGTATGTCCGGCGACAAACGCTCAAGAATGCCGAGCGTTTTATCACACCGGAGTTGAAAGAATTTGAAGACAGGGTACTCAGTTCCCAGAGCAAAGCACTGGCGCGGGAAAAATCATTGTACGATGCCCTTCTTGAAACGCTCTGCGCAGACCTCGCTGCATTACTGCGCAGCACCGAAGCCTTGTGTGAACTCGATGTATTGCAAAGCTTTGCCGATACCGCCGCCAATCTTGAGTATTGCCGGCCCGAACTGACTGAAGAGCCCGGTCTGTTTATCGAGGGCGGGCGTCATCCGGTTGTAGAAAAAGTGAGCGAGCACAAATTTATCGCCAACGATCTGTGTCTGAACGACAAGCAACAGATGCTGATCATCACCGGCCCCAACATGGGTGGCAAGTCCACCTACATGCGACAAACAGCACTCATCACCCTGCTCGCCCTGTGCGGCAGCTTCGTACCGGCCAGCAGTGCCCGCATTGGTCCGATCGATCGGATCTTCACCCGCATTGGTTCGTCTGATGATCTCGCGGGCGGTCGCTCCACCTTCATGGTGGAAATGACCGAAACTGCCAATATCCTCCACAATGCCACGGCCAATAGTCTGGTGCTGATGGATGAGATCGGGCGCGGCACGAGCACGTTTGATGGCTTGTCACTGGCCTGGGCCGCGGCCGTGTATATTGCCGAAAAACTCAAGGCTTACACACTGTTTGCCACCCACTACTTTGAACTGACCGCACTGCCTGAACAATTCGACAACATCGTGAATGTGCATCTGGACGCCACCGAACATGACAGTGGCATCGTGTTTCTGCACAGTGTCAAATCCGGGCCAGCCAATCGCAGCTACGGACTTCAGGTTGCTCAATTGGCAGGCATTCCCCGTGAAGTAATCGCACAGGCGCGGGACAAGCTGGCGGCACTGGAAACCGGCGCCCCGCCGGCACCGAATCAACGGCCTCCGGCAGCAGGACCCCGGCAGAATGAGCTGTTTGCCAGTATGCCGCACCCGGCGGTTGAATATCTCGAGCGCCTGAATCCGGACGAAATCAGTGCCAAAGAGGCGCTGGCAATCCTTTATGAATTGAAGAAGAAAACCGATTCCTGAATTGGTAAAGCCCCCGCAAAAGCTGGTAGAATGCACGCGTTTTGGTGGCTCGGAGTACAATCTCCGGCTTCAGAAGAACCAGTTATTGGCCATGCCGAAGCCAGCATTCAGGTTTTGAGCAGGTAATGAGAGACAGCCAAGGAAACAAGACAAAATGACGTTCGTAGTTGGTGAGAATTGCATTCGCTGTAAGCACACAGACTGTGTTGAAGTCTGTCCGGTAGACTGTTTTTATGAAGGTCCGAATTTTCTTGTCATTCACCCTGACGAGTGTATCGACTGCGCCTTGTGTGAGCCCGAATGTCCGGTAGATGCCATCTACGCCGAAGACGAATTACCGGAAGAGCAGCAGGAGTTTCTCCAACTCAATGCTGAACTTGCCGAAGAGTGGCCCAATATCACTGAAAAGAAAGATGCATTACCCGATGCAGAAGAGTGGACCGACAAGCCTGACAAGCGTCAGTATCTAGAACGCTAACAACCCATCTATCTGACAAATGCCCTGAAAACCTGCAGGGTCCTGACAAAAGACTTTAGTGTCTTGGCAAAAGCCTTTAGCGTCTTGGCAAGAGCCCTTGCGGGTCAATCGATTTGCCATCCAGACGAATTTCGAAATGCAGCATGGGCACACCAGTGGGATTCTCACCCAGCTCAGCGATCTGCTGCCCGGCTTCTACATGATCGCCTTCCTGTACCAGTATGGCCCGATTATGGGCATAGGCACTGAGATAGCGATCGTTATGGCGGAGAATTATCAATTCACCACTGCCCTGAATACCGCGACCGGCATAGACAACATCTCCGGCACCTGCAGCCTGCACGCTGTCACCTACACGACCACCTATATCGAGACCCTTGCTGGAACCTGCCGCAAATCCCTGTAATACGCGGCCACTGTAAGGCCATTGCCATTCCGGCTCGGCATTACGCGTTGTACCCACCGGTGCCCGCAACAAACCACCGCCACCGCTGGTACCCTGAGAGCGGGCAACCTGATTGTCGCCCACTGGTGTACCGAGGTCAGTCCCCCGCCCGGCAGAACCTGACGCAGGCTGATTAACGTTCAGACTCAACTCCTGACCAACGAATATGGTGTAAGGCGGACGCAGGTCATTGGCCAGTGCCAGCGCCCTGAAGTCCAGGTCGTGCTGGTAGGCAATGGAAAACAGTGTATCGCCTGCCCTTACCTGATGGGTCCCAGTGGCACCAGAGGAACCAGAGGCGCGTGGCGATGAAGTAACCGGAATACTGTTGTTACGCACGATAGGTGTGGAGTTTGCAACCTGCGGCCTGCTGTTTTGGGATTGCAGGACACTGCTTGG
>Ga0255776_10004109_pt1 | contig 15434 bp, 16 predicted proteins | sample 071ome_19_FD_179974 | JGI IMG/M metagenome (GOLD analysis project Ga0255776, IMG submission 179974) | Coastal salt marsh microbial communities from the Groves Creek Marsh, Skidaway Island, Georgia - 071413AT metaG (version 2) | ecosystem: Environmental > Aquatic > Marine > Intertidal zone >... | reverse complement strand
GGCCGTGCCGTGGTACGGGCGCTGGAGAGACGTGACTGCACCATCCTTACCGCAAGCCGCGGGGAGGCAGATCTCACCCGTCAGACCGAAGTCGAAGCCTGGATGGCCGGGGCCAAGCCCGATGCGGTGATCATCTGCGCCGCCAAGGTCGGCGGCATCCTTGCCAACTCGACCTGTCCCGCGGATTTCATCTACGACAATCTGATGATTGAGGCGAATATCATCCGGGCGGCGTTCGAGCAACAGGTGGAAAAACTCCTCTTCCTCGGCTCCAGCTGCATTTATCCCAAATTCGCTGACCAGCCCATCAGGGAAGACGCGCTTCTCACCGGAAGTCTCGAGGCCACGAACGAATGGTACGCGATCGCCAAGATCGCCGGGATCAAACTCTGTCAGGCGTATCGCAAACAGCACGGATGTGACTTCATCTCCGCCATGCCCACCAATCTTTATGGCCCCTATGACAATTTCGATCTTGAGACCAGCCATGTCATCCCGGCGCTGATGCGTAAAGCCCATGAGGCGAAACTGGCAGGCGATGCGGTGATGGAGGTTTGGGGGTCGGGCAATGTACGGCGCGAGTTCCTCCATGTTGATGACTGCGCCGATGGCATCCTCTTTCTGCTGGAGAACTATTCCGGCCATGAGCATGTCAATCTTGGCACCGGCTCAGATATCACCATCCGGGAGCTGGCCCAGATGATTGCTGATGTAGTGGGCTTTGAAGGCGAGCTCCGGTTTGACACAAGCAAGCCCGACGGCACCCCAAGGAAACTCCTTAATACCAGCCGCATCAACCAGATGGGGTGGGGGCGCCGCATTGACTTGAAAGACGGGCTCAAGGATACGTATTGGAACTTCTTTCTCAACGAAAATGGGTTCGTTTCGGGAAATTCATGTTTTTGGTGTTAATCGGGCTTGCTCTTATGATTTAATCCTTCGGAATAACTTATAGACGTGATCGTCATTTCTCTTGCCGATAATGGCGACCAGCAGCAATTTCTGATCATCTTCCGTCTTATATATCAGCCTGTATTCACCAATATCTGCCCGCATATATGGCGGGTGACCCTTAACAGTTTTGCTGTCATGAGGAAAAGGATCACTCTTCAATTCTTTTATTTTGCCTGCTATTTGTTTCCGGTGTTTAGGTATGAGTCTGTTAAGAAATTTAGTTGCCTGATTTGAAAATCTAATCTGTAGCATTTAGGGAATCTTCCAGGACCTGGTTACTTTCCTCAACACTCAAATAACCGCTTTTTTCAGCTTCAGCGATGCGCTCACCCCAATATTGGGCCTCCAGCAGGTCTTCAATTGCTGAAATCATTTTCTCATCAGCAAGCGATAGCATCATGGCAACGGCGCGACCATTTTTGGTGATGGTCACCGGCGCACGCTGGGCATTATCAAGCAATTGGCCAAACTTGTTTTTTGCTTCTTTAGCGGTGAAGGTGTTCATTAAACTTTCTCCCAAAAGGGTTATAATGTTTATAATAGCTACTTTAGCCACTTAGTCAAGGGCTGATCATCAACATACTACTTTCAACCTGCCTGCAATCCAGTCCCTGGCGTCGTCGTAGTCAATGACCCCACCGGCGACGCCCTCGACAAACTTCACCGCGTCGAATTTGTCGTATTCGAGTTTTCCGCCGTTGAGGCCGATAAAGAGCCGCATCACCGTCCACGCTGTTCTCTTGTTGCCGTCCAAAAAGGCGTGGTTCTTGGCGATGGCAAAGAGGTAGCCCGCCGCGAGTTCAGCCATGCCGGGATCGCCATAGGCGGCAAGGTTCTTCGGGTAGGCGAGAGCGCTTTCAAGGCCGCCGAAATCACGAATGCCATCGCGACCGCCATAATTTGCAATACTCTGCTGGTGGGCGAGGATTGCGTCCTCCGCCGTCACCCAGTCCCAGTCTTTTTCAGTCATATGGAAATCTACTTTGCGAGCGCCGCGAGGATGTCTCTGTCTTCACGCATGATGTCTTCAATGAGTGAAGCTCTGCGCGCGAATTCCGGGTCCTGCGGGGTGATGCGCATGCTGCCGTCCGGCGCGTCGGTGAGATAAAGAGTGTCGCCCTTGGCCACGTTGAGTTTGGCAAGAGCCTCCTTCGGCAGGACGACGCCGGCAGATGACCCGACGGTGGTAACTTTGAGTTTGATCATATCTGGCTCCGAAATTGGACGCATCTATGTTATAACATTAATTATAATTTTTCAAGGCCGGCAATCCGCAGATATTACAAGTAAAAGTTAGTTGTCTTCAGTCTCACTGTTCAGGTTTTCCAGCGGCTTGGGTGCCTTTGCTGTCCACTGTTTCAAATGCTGTGCGTGAATATCGTAAAACTCTATAACCAGCCTCTCCAACTCAACGATAAAATTCTTTCTAGAATTAAAGATCTTACTAGAGTGGATTTGCATCATTGGTGTGAAAGACAAAATTGTAGTGCTCGGGTCACGGTCTTTAAAATAATCAGCACAAAACCTAGACATTTCCACATATTCGTCAGCCGCTCGCGATCTCCATCTGATTTTTACAAATGATTTGATATTCGCGGGCTCTTTCAGTTGACGCAAAAGCCAGTTAATTCGACCTAACAGCGTCGCGCGGTCTTCTGGTGCTTTCAGTTCCATACCTACTGTGATGCTGTTTTTTGCCAAATCGATTTCTAAGTCGAGATCATTAGCTGCGTTTGGAATAACGAAAGAGCATTTTGCAATCTTTTTATCTACTATTGTCTTTGCGATATGCTTCTGCCATGCACTCCTATCGGTTTTGTAAGAGTTTGGAATTTTTGCGGTGCAATCCACCCCGAGGTGATCGGTCAGGTTCAGTGCTATTTCGGAGAATTCTTCAACAAGTGCGCCAGATACATCGGAAATCCGTTGATCGTTGTTTGTAAGGCGCGAGCCAATAGAAGCATCACTGCAAATTTCTGTCCAAGCTGGTGGCATCATAGAGAAGCTTTTGTTGCCGACAGAATCGTCTTTTAAAAATTTTATCAATTCATCCAGTACAAATGATTTTTCTCTGTCCTCAATCAGACTTTTATTCTTTAACAAAATCGCTGTGGAGAGGATCAGCCGCCAAGACAGGTGATACAGCCTAACTCTTTTAAGAAGTCGTTTGGGTAAGTCTAAAGGGCTTTGGTCGACTCTGGGGGTAAACTCGTTGGAGATAGTGATTACCGCGTCAACATTATTCGAGCGTGCGTCTTCAACATATTTGATTACCTGTTCAGCACTCAATGTGTTCATTCCTACTTTAGCCTCAACAAGTGATGTCCACTCATTACGGTTCTTAATGTATATGAACCCATCTGGGCGATCAGCCGTATCCTTCAGGTTTTTGGTAACTCCGATTTCAGTATACGTCTCCAGAACGGTACGATCATTGATTCTGACGCCAATGTCTTTTATCAGTTCAGCAAGTAGTTCCGGGATGATTCTAAAAACTGCTAGTACCGTCGATGTTGCTATACGCTCTTTGTTTGAAATCTTTAATGATGAAAACAGTCTCGCGCGATGGCCGCTTGCGAGCTGGCTAGGAAGATTTTCCATTTACTCCTCCAAAATTGATATGCTGAGCAAAATACATTACTTGCTGACCATAAAGGTCAAATGTATCAAAGAAAGGTAAATATTTTCTTAAATCGGGCGCGGATTTTTCACCGCGAGCAATACCAACCTACCCGCCATACCCTTCCGGGTTTTGGGACTGCCAGCGCCAGGTGTCGGAGCACATGGCATCGAGGGAGAGTTTCGCCTCCCATCCCAAAAGGGATTTGGCTTTGCCAGTTGAGGCGAAGGAAGTGGCGATGTCGCCCTTGCGGCGGGGGGCGATCTCATACGGGATTTCCCGCCCCGAAGCTTTGGCGAATGCCGTGATGACTTCCTTGACCGAATGCCCGCGTCCGGTGCCGAGATTAACCGCCTCAATCCCGTGATGCCGCGACGCGTAATCAAGCGCGGCCACATGCCCCGCGGCAAGGTCGCTCACATGGATATAATCGCGAATGCCGGTGCCGTCGGGCGTGTCGTAATCATCGCCGAAGACCATGAGCCTCTCGCGCCGCCCCATTGCCACCTGGGCGATGAAGGGGACAAGGTTGTTGGGGATGCCGCGCGGGTCCTCACCGATCTGGCCCGAGATATGCGCGCCGACGGGGTTGAAATAGCGGAGCAACATCACCGATTTTTCAGGGTCGGTGGCGGCCCAATCGCGCAGGATTTCCTCAATGAAATATTTTGTTCTTCCATAGGGGTTGATGGGGCTGAGCGGGTGCGCTTCATCAAAGGGAAGGTAATGCGGCTCACCATAGACGGTGGCCGAGGACGAAAACACGATCTGCCTGCATCCCACCGCGTCCATGGCTTTCAGGAGCTGGATCGTGCTGAATACATTCTCTTCGTAATAAGAAAGAGGTTTTTTTTCGGACTCGCCGACAGCTTTAAGTCCAGCAAAATGGATCACAGCGTCAGGCCGGAAATCTTCGATCATCTGGCGGATGGCTGGCCCGTCGGTGAGGCTTGCTACCGCGTGATCAAAGGTGCGGTTCGATAGTCGGGCCACGCGCTCAAGCGCAACGGGCGAGGAATTGGCAAAATTATCCACCACCATCGGCGTGTGATCGGCGGCCAACATCTCAAGCATGGTATGCGAGCCTATATATCCTGCCCCGCCGGTGACCAACACGCGCATATAAAATTCCCTTTTTTGTGGGCCTTTTTCAGCCCCGGATACTAGCCCCTAATACGTACCAGAGTTATACTAGCGGCGAGGCGGCGTCTTGGCCAGCGCGGATGATGGATCTGATGGCTGTCCTTCGCTTTGACTGAGTCGCGCGGCAATGCCAAAAATCCTCTTTATGCAAACTCGTTTAAAATAGCATCTTCAGCATCGGTAAGTAGCGCATTGAATTCCGCCTGCGTGAAAACCTCAAAATCTGCAAAGGCCAGTGGATGCGTGAAATTTTCCAGCACCAGACCAACAATTTCATTCTGGCTATTCGCCTCATTGAAAATGCTGACCTGAATTTCGGTATAGGGCGTATCACCGGAGCGGAGATACACATCAAAACTCGAAAACAGGTTTTTGATATCATCGAGGGTGCTGACAGTACTTTCGGAAACAAGCCCTATTCGGTCATTGCCAAGCCCGAAATCAGTAATGATATCCGTATCGCCACCCTGCAGGACAAAAAAGATATCATCACCGCGGCCACCGGTCATGACGTCCACAAACGGGCTTCCGATGAGGATATCGTTGCCCCCATCTGGTGACGGCTCGGCTTCATCCCCGAAAAGCTGATTGGTGGTTCGGGTGCCGCCCGGGGGCTGGGTGTGTGCAATGATAAGATCATCGCCCTGGCCACCAATGGCTATTGTCTGGCCTGACCGGGGCTGGAGATCAAGCGTTACTTCCCTGTAGTTTTTTGCCAGACCAATGTCACTGTCCAGAAAGTTGACAACCGGATTGTCGGCCCAGATAGTTTCTGACTGAATCACGTTGGCAATAGAAATTTGTTGACTGAAAATACTTTCGTCAATGATGGCACCGCCTACAATGATATCATTGCCAGAACCGCCACTGAGCCAGTCGTCACCCCCTTGCCCAGCGATCAGGTCGTTGCCACCTTCGCCGTAAACCCATTCCACATCACTTGTTCCGAGGATTAAATCCACCCCATCTCCGGCGAAGGTTTGCCCTCCACTGTAGACAACATCATTCCCCTCCCCGGCGTGAATGAAATTATTATTCGGGTTATTGGGATCCGGAGGTCCAGCAAAGTCGATAATGATATCGTTTCGGCTGGTGCCGGTTACGGATTCAGCGTGATAACTCCCCCTGATATATTCCCCGTCAAATGTTGCCAGACTGCCGGTTACGGTCGGACGCGAGCTACCGCCCCCCCGCCACAAGCAACCAGCGCCAGACCTGATAAAGTCCAGGTCAGGGGTGATGGGCGAATGTGTCTTTTCATGTGATCCTTCTCCCGAAACTGAGGCAGGCGAATGTTCCCGGCAGGGAGCACCCACGACCTGCTGTTTTTTTAATTTCCAGAACAGTCTAGCCAAAACGGGTAAAGAAAAGATTAACGTGAGACAGTTTTAGAATCGCCAAATTTTCATGAGGCAAAAGAGCAGCCTTCGTCTCAAAAAAATACTGTGCGATAACTACATCCAGCATTCATTGAGAGACAAGCGCCAGATCATCTCTTCTGGTCAATCCATTTTTGTGTAAATATAAAAAGAAGGTATTTTGACGTGCTGAGGAAGTAATGCCAACAATCACCCCGGTCATTTTATGCGGCGGCAGCGGCGAGCGGCTCTGGCCCCTCTCCCGCAAGAGCTACCCCAAGCAGTTCCTCGACCTCATCGGTGAGGGCAGCCTTTTTCAGCAGGCGGCGACACGTCTTGGCGGGGCGGTGCCGCTCGTAATCACTGGTGACGATTACCGTTTCATTGCCCGCCAGCAGCTGAATGAGGCAGGGGTTGATACGGCCGAGGTGATCATCGAGCCTGAAGGCAGGAACACCGCACCGGCGATCCTTGCTGCTGCCTGCCACCTTGCAGGGCGCGATCCACAATCGATCATGATGGTGATGCCGTCGGACCATTACATCCCCGATGCCGGAGCTTTTGCGGCGATGGCAGAGACGGCGGCGACGCATCTTGAGAAAGGACAGATCATCTGTTTTGGTATCACGCCGGACCGGCCGGAGACAGGGTACGGTTATATCAGGCTGGGTGATGGCATCGATGATAGCGGCGAAGCCATCATGCCGGTGGCTGCTTTCACCGAGAAGCCTGATGCCGGGACGGCGGAAGCCTTTATTAAAGATGGTGGGTATCTCTGGAACGCGGGGATCTTCATGATGCGGGCGGGCGCGCTGCTTGACCTTGCGGCAGAACTGCAGCCTGAGATGCTGGAGGTGACACGGCGTGCGGTCGCGAATTCAACCAGGGATCTTGATTTCCTGCGGCTTGACCCGGCGGCGTGGGCAGATGTGCCGGCGGAAAGCTTTGATTATGCTTTCATGGAAAAAGCGCCCCTGATCGGTTGCATGGCGTTCAGCGGTGCATGGTCTGACCTCGGCGACTGGCAGGCAGTGGCGCGTGAGCAGGAGGCGGATGGCGCGGGCAATATCCTCCATGGCGCGGCGCACCAGATCGACAGCGAAAACACCCTCCTCTGGGCGGCAAAAGAGAGCCAAGTGCTGACGGGCATTGGCCTTGAAAATATCATGGCGGTTGCGATGGGCGATGCCGTCATGGTAGCGGACCGGGCGCGGGCGCAAGACGTCAAGGCCGTGGTGGCAGCACTGAAAGAAAGCGGGGTCGATCAGGCCACCAGACGTGAGCGGGAGAGCCGGCCCTGGGGCTGGTTTGAGACGATCGCGAGGGGCGAGACTTTTCATGCCAAGATCCTCCATGTTGATCCGGGCGGGCGGCTTTCGCTCCAGAGCCACCAGCACCGGTCCGAGCACTGGGTGGTGGTGAAGGGCGTAGCCAACGTGGTGCGCGGGGATGAGGAATTTGTGCTGCAGGCGAATGAGAGCATCTATATCCATGTCGGCGAGAAGCACCAGCTCCGAAACGAGGGAAGCGTTGAGCTTGAGATTATCGAGGTTCAGACAGGAAGCTATTTCGGTGAGGATGATATTGAGAGGTATGGGGATCTGTATGGGCGTGATTGATTAGATAGAGTAAAGTTCAATTTATAAAGATTGAAATTAATTCCATGTAAATTGCATTGTCCAACAAAAGAAAATTAATTTTAGAAAGTTATCAGGCATTTTATTTATTCCAACTCTAAACGACGAATTAGAAGGTTTTGGATAAAGTTATAAATATGTGAATTGGATAAGTGTATTTGAGGGAAATTGTACAAATAAATTTGTTAATCTCGGGTAATAAATTATAAGGGGCTGTACCATATAACTCGCCCATATGTTTGTTAACCCATTGTTTGACTTGTTTTAATTGCGTCTATGGTGATGGGTTGTTGAATCGCCACTCGCACTCCTTTAAAAATAGCGGAAAATGCTTGGCAGGAATACCGTTAAATTTACGCATATGCCGTTTCGCCTGGTTCCAGAAGTTCTCAATGCCGTTAATGTGGTTTTTCTTATCTGCAAACAATACTGAATGATTAATGCGGTAATGCTTAAATTCAGATACATCAAGGACATTGTATCCACGCCAGCAATCTGAATATACGATGCTATCAGGCATAATACGATCTTCTATGATAGGTATAAGCGTTTGACCTGACGCATCGGGAATGACCTGTGTGTAAACCTTACCGCCACGTTTGAGGATACCAACACAGGAACCTTGCCTGCAGCACCATGACCACGCTGACCTTTCCGGCTACCTCCAAAGTAACTCTCATCCACCTCAAATTCACCTGAAAGCACATCGTTATTTTGCGTCTCAAGGGCGATGATTTCCCGCAGACGATGAAAGTAATATGCTGCTGTTTTGAAGTTTACACCCACCAAATCAGTGGCACATCTCGCCGTCGTTCCCGCAACATAATGCTCCATCAATTTAGTCTGCTTCAATCGGCTTAATCTGCTCTTTCTCATCACTATACCTATAACTTTTACTAATTATCTGGTACAGCCCCAATTATAATTTGATTATAATATCAAATCATTTTATTTTTTGATTTCTGTTTTTCAGCCCAAAGAAATTATTAAATATTTTTCTCCAGCTATTGAAGAATTTATCCTCTGTGAATAATTCAAAATATCGCTGTCGACTAGCGGTACCCAATTTCAATATTTTGGCGTCGTCATACCATAAATCATTTATTGCTGCGGCCAAGTCTTCGGAAGAATTGGGCCTAACGGTCATGGCGCAAATCTTATCCGGGGCAACAAAATTTACACCATTTTTGAGGTCAGTATTGATGATCGGCTTGCCCTCCCTCATTGCCTCAATCTGGATAATGCCAAAGGCTTCATTGCGTGTAGTTGAGGGGAAAAGAAGGAACGCACAGCGCTTAATCAATTCCATTTTTTCCTGTTCGCTGAATGTTCTGTTAAGAAAAACAACTTGTTCAAGCCCATGTATTGCCTTAAACGCCTTCACCTCGCTGCTGCGCAGGCCATCGCCGGCGATGACTAGTGGTATTTCGGGGTTGTGCAGTGCTGATTGCAATAATATGTCGATGCCCTTGTAATTGGCCAACCTGCCAAAATAGAGCACAAACCTTTCGGGCAGGTCCATGACAAAATCCAGCTTGATCGCCTCAGGGCAGGAGAGCGGGATGGTGGTTGCCTTCTCTTTCGACGGCAGATTTAACTGCTGCTGCAATGGCGGGGACGTGGCAACCCAGCAACTTCCTGAAAAAACAATATTTCTTATAAAGCTGTAAAATGATTTTGCCCATGGGGTGATGTCAGGTATCAGATGAACGATCACAATAATTTTTTTGTTAAATATTTTCCTAAGTATGAAAATTGCAGGCCAAAGTGTTGGCATCGGCTCTTGAAAAATAATCAAGTCTACTTTTCTGCCATTTTTTATAAGTTTTGCATTTCCAAACAATCCGATGGGTGCGCCAAAAATTTTCATAATTATTTTAATAGAGAAATACTCTATATTATTTTTTTTTGTATGTGAGGAATAATTATCAAAGTATATACATTTTATTTTAGCATCAAAATCAGATAATAATTTGATTAATGAAAGTACTACAGCTTCGATTCCTCCAAAACTTTCAGGATGATAATTTGATTGAATCAATATTTTTTTTGTTTGGGATTTACATGCTTCTCCAAAATATATTTTATTTTCTAAATCCATTTTTAGTCTGTTGATTGCTGTTAAACTTTTTTGTGAGAGTATAACATAAAAAATCAATCACTTACCTTGATTAATTTTTTTCTTGGAAAAATAATTTTTCTTTGCAAATGCCAATTCAAATCATGCCCCGGTTATGTTACGGAAGATCATGAATTTTTCTTTTGGTATTCCCAATCTGCGTGACAACATTTTGATGGTTGTTTCACGCACCGCATCAATGATGCTGTCTCTCGTTACCGTAAGCCTGGTCACTATCAGGTTTGATGCCGATCTCGCCACCGTGTTTTTTGTCTTGCTGGCACTGCATACAGCAATTACCGCGCAAGATCTTGGTGTCTGCTCAGGACTGCGGATCAAGATCTCAGAACATATCCAAGCACAAAATCAGGATATGATTTTTGTGGATTATTCCTCTGTAAAAATGCTGTTTGTTGCCATTACGTTGATTTGGCTCCTTGTAGGCAGTTTTTTTTCGGCCAGTGAATGGCTGAGCCTTGACCGGCAATATCATACGATTGTCTATCTGATCATCTGGGTGTCATTAACCACCCTGTTTTCAACCGCTTCAGGCCATACGCTACTGGCGCTTGAATATCAGTTAGTTGTGGCAAAATCAAATCTTTACCGATCTCTGCTACAATTCATCTCTTTGGCCATTTTATATCTTTACCAAATCAGTTTTGAGTTTTTTCTGATGGCATATTTTGCACCGTGGATCTGGCAGATTTTTTATCAGGAATATTTCGTCAGTCAAACTTTTGACCGTTTAAACATCCCGAAAAAAACAGCAATTTTGACAAGTTTCAAGCGGGTCCCCAACCTGCTTCAATATGGACTGCAATTCTGGCTTTTGCAGCTCTGTAATATTGTTCTTGTCGGAAGCGAAATCCTCTTTATCAACAAATACGTGCACGACGAAGAGGTCCTGCTGTCAACCATCCTGGTGAAGGTGGCACATCTGGGAATAGGCTTCGTTGGCGCGATGCAACTCACCATGTGGGGGTATTTCGCGCGGCATCTTCGTAGCAAAAATCCGGAGGCCATTCTGTCGGCAACCTATTCACAACTGTTGGTTATTACCCTCATCTCACCAGTTGTAGCGCTGATATTCTATTTGATCGGCGGTGATATTATTCATCTCTGGACAGGTATTGAAATCACCGACAGCAATTATCTTTTTCTGCCGGTTGTTATATTCCTTGTCACTTCGGCATTCACCATCATCCAAAACGTCTATGTTTCGATTGGTTATTTTAAAAAGGTACTGGCACTAACAGCAGTGGTATGCCTGTTCAAAATAGGGGTGTTGACCTTGATAGATGATCGTCTGAATATTTTTGAATATGTTTTCTTTAGTTCTTTCACTATGTCGATCCTAGCGCTCTATTATTTCTTTAATTCAAAAAACAATTTATTGACGTGAACAAATAACATGCCACGCAAAATCGCCTTCATTTATCCTGTTATTGATTATTCTGGTGGGGTTGAACGTGTTTTTGCGGAAAGCCTGAAGTATTTTTCCGAAAAGGGTTGGGATACGAGGGTTTTTTGTGAAGAGATCGACCCGTCGCTTGAACAATATGCTCACCGGATAAAGAGGATTAGAAGCCTTAAGTGGTTGCCGGTGTTTTTAAATTCAATACGCTGGATTTTGTGTAGCACGCTTTATGCACTGGAGACAAAAAAGCGGGAGCCGGTGGTGGTGATCACCCCACCTACCAGCAGCCTGATTGCCGATGTCATCACAACGGGTAGCTGTCATTTCGCTTCGAAAATCGAGGATCTACACAACCGGCGTTACAGATGGGTTCTGAACCCTGTCAACTGGCTGATCATCCTGTCTGAATATATTACCTATAACTTTTCCAGCAAGATTATCGCTGTTCCATCAACCCGAACAGGGTCAGAGATAACAACTTTATTTAGCAAATCTGCATCCAAAATCATTGTGGCCCCGCTTGGCGTTGATCTTGAGATTTTCAAACCAGCGAACAAAACCATGAGTCGCCGAAACCGCGCCAATAAAGATGCCCCCCTCCAGTTATTAACTGTTGCCAATGAACTAGAACGCAAAGGCGTCCTGCTTGTCTTGGATGCGTTGAAATCACTCAAATCTCAGGGATTGCATTTCCATTATTCTATTGTTGGGCGAAATATAAAACCGCGCCATCATAGATATGTGACTGAACTTGGTCTGGATGATTGTGTTGTTTTTGAAAAGCCCGCTTTGCAAAATGATTTGAATAAATTGTATCAACGCCACGATATGTTCATTATACCGACCAGTTATGAAGCGTTTTGTCTTGTCTGTGCTGAAGCCATCTGTGCAGGCCTTCCCGTTATCTCAACTTCAGTGGGCGGGATCGAAGACTACATGGAAGATGGCCGAACCGGGCATTTCATTGAACGCAATGTTTCATCCATCGAAATGGCGCTGACATGTTTTCACCGTGACAGACAAAAAATACATGAAATGCGCCAACACTGTGCCCAGGCCAGATCTGGATTCATTTGGTCAAAAGGTCTCCGCAAACTTGAGAAAGAGATAATTTCGCAAAATCTGTGAATGCTCTTTTTACCAAATAGCCCCAACCCGACACTGCAATATAATATCGGTTCTTGTGGGGTGGAGAATTATTAGAGTAATTTCCTATAATTTTAATGTTTTATTTGTCTTGCCTAAGTATTAGCGTTATAACCTGCAAGAATATAATCCAAGCTAGGTGCGTGATAAAATGATGGGGTTTTCAGCGAAAAAAATTCTAGTGACCGGTGGCGCAGGATTTATCGGCTCGCATCTGTGCAAAGATCTGCTGAAAGACGGGCATCAGGTCATTTGTGTGGATAATTTCTACAGTTGCGACAGAAGGAATATCTTCAACCTGCTGGAAAACCCGCGATTTGAGTTGATCCGCCATGATGTGAATTTCCCTTTATATGTGGAAGTAGACGAGATTTACAATTTGGCCTGCCCTGCTTCGCCCGTGCATTACCAACGAGATCCGGTGCAAACAACAAAGACAAATGTCATCGGAGCAATCAATATGCTTGGCCTGGCAAAGCGGGTTAAGGCAAAAATTCTTCAGGCATCGACCAGCGAAGTCTATGGCGATCCACAAATTCACCCTCAGCCAGAAAGCTACTGGGGCCATGTAAATCCTTCGGGCATCAGATCCTGCTATGATGAAGGCAAGCGATGCGCGGAAACCTTGTTTTTTGATTACAACAGGCAGCATGATCTGGATATCAGGGTGGTGCGTATTTTCAATACCTATGGGCCGAAAATGCACCCCGAAGATGGCAGGGTTGTCTCCAACTTCATTGTCCAAGCATTGACGCATCAAGATATCACCATTTATGGTGACGGCTCCCAGACACGAAGCTTCCAATATGTTGATGACCTTATCATTGGAATGCGGCTCATGATGGACAATACAGAAAACTTTCTCGGACCGGTAAATCTGGGCAATCCGGGAGAGTTTTCGATCCGAGAGTTGGCAGAGCTTGTCCTTGAAGCCATTCCTGAAAGCCGTAGTAAAATGGTCTTCAAATCTCTTCCATTAGATGATCCTACACAACGCAAGCCAGATATTTCTGTTGCTGAAACAAAACTTAACTGGGTGCCAAAGACACCGCTTAAAGACGGGCTTAAAGCAACTATTGAATATTTCAAGCAAGTTATTCAAGCGAACCAATAGCGTTTCCTGTTTTTTTCCAGCCTGCATTGATTTATAAACTTTCCATACTCTACAGAAAGCTAGGGTTTTGGATATAGCATGAAAGTTCTTGTCTACTGGCATGATATTTTTCTTCCTTATTCGGAATACATCATTCGCGGATTCGAAGACCTTGAGGAAATAGATGAACTTACGGTCTGCGGCCCTGCCCAGATGGAAATTCATGAAATTTTTTCAAAAGGTCGTCATTCAGCAACACCTTTCCAAAAATCTGTGATGATCGAACTGCCTTCCTATTGTATCCGCGGCAAATGGGCAAAACTTAGCGGATTCATCAACGTAATCAGGCACCATCAACCTGATCTGATTATTGTTCTTGATGAAGCGATGTCCGTGAATGTATTCAATGCTGGCTTGGCCAACTATCTAAGTGGAAACAAGGCTAAAGTATTTTTCTACGGATTTGAAAATATTTTCCAGTCGATTCCGTTTAAATTTCTTTATGTCAATTTTTCCGCTTCATCCCTAATGACCTTCTTGAGGAAATCATTTCGCTTCATCTTTTTTGATCTTGCACTGCAACCTCTTCGAAAGTATCTCGTCCATGGCGGGCTATATTCCTATGCTGAATGCCGTGCGGTAATTGCTAAATATGGCTGGAATCCGACGATGGCTGAACAGTGGTGGGGAATAGATCTGGGAAAATTCAATATTTTTTTTGGTGCCAATACTCGCAGAAAATTACGACACTCCTGTAACATTCCACCGCAGGCAAAACTTGCCGGATTTGTAGGCAGATTCACTGAAGAAAAAGGGGTTTTTGATCTGATTGAGTTTCTCTCTTTAGCATCGGACTGGCATCTTCTGCTGGTAGGTGCTGGCGAGGCAAAAGAAGAATTACAGAAACTTGCACGTGATAAAGGTGTTCAGGACCGCGTATATATCTTGCCTCCTCAAAATCAGGGTGACTTGGCCACCATTTACCGATCACTTGACGTGCTTGTTCTGCCATCACGGACGGGCTGGTTCTGGAAAGAGCAATACGGCCGGGTTCTCGTCGAAGCCATGGCCTGTGGCGTACCAGTGGTAGGGAGCAATTCTGGCGCTATCCCCCATGTTATTGGAAATGATCAATATGTATTTGAGGAGGGTAATGTTGAAGATATCTTCAAGGCTGTTCAAAGATCAATTCAAATGACTGAGCAACAAAGAAATGAGTCAACCTTAACCGCACAAAAGGCAAAAGTTGAAACATTTGCTCGTTCTTTTTTATCTCTTTACCAAAAAACTAAAGCACATAAATAAATTCGAATAACTCATTTATGCCAATTATTGCCTATTTAATTGATTTTTTCTAAGGAGAACTAACAAAATTAGAGAAATCAGCGGAAAAAGCATTCTAGTTTCATTGATCCATCCAAAAAATAAAATTGCTATTAGTTGGGTAAAATAAAATGCGCAACCTAATCGGAGTCCTTTATCATCGGAGGATATAAATAATCTAACGAAATAAATCGTAATAACTACCAATGGGATCGCGTGTAGCAGATTATGATTAAAAAAATTTGCCCATACTAGATCGTAAATATTTACATGTATTTTGATTTGATTTCCCAAAAGCTGATTTGACAAATCCTTATGTCCATAGAAACTTTCTATAAACAAAAAATCTCTGATGAATTTTGTGTAAATAGCGCCAAAAACACACATTAAAAGAATGAGAATACTCCTCAGCTTTACCCATATAAATACTATTTCCCTAAAAAAAAATTTGGATTTATTCAACTCCCAAACATATAAAACCCCGATGGGCAGGAATAGCGCACTTTCTTTGTTCAATAATACAATTGGAAAAATGAGCAACAACCAATGAGCCCATTTATTTTCAAAAATTAAAATATATGAAGCAAAAGTAAAAAAAATAACTTCAAATATATCCCATGG
>Ga0255776_10004108_pt1 | contig 15435 bp, 13 predicted proteins | sample 071ome_19_FD_179974 | JGI IMG/M metagenome (GOLD analysis project Ga0255776, IMG submission 179974) | Coastal salt marsh microbial communities from the Groves Creek Marsh, Skidaway Island, Georgia - 071413AT metaG (version 2) | ecosystem: Environmental > Aquatic > Marine > Intertidal zone >... | reverse complement strand
TGTGCACAGGGGTAGCAGATACCCCCGGTGCGGCCTGGGGGTTGGCGCGTTATGGTGGGCAGGGGCCAGAGGCGCAACGCAGTGGAGATGCCATCGATCAAGAGGCGCGCGCAACACGTTCGCGCGCGGCCAAACGACGCCATTGGGAACGCGGTGGAGCGCCACCCAAGGCGATCAGTTCTGCCACCCCTTCCAGTCACATCGCGCCGCCCGGCCAAACCCATAGCGCGATCCAATCTCTGCCTGTAGCAGCACTGCGCCTTGAGAGCAAAGTGATCGAAGGTTTAAACCGGCTCGGCTTACGCCGCATCGGTGATCTGAGCGGTCAACCCCGCGCCGCAGTCGCACGCCGCTTTGGCAAAGGGTTGGTCGAACAATTGGACAAAGCTCTTGGCAGCCTGCCCGAACCCATTTCCCCACTTCGTCAAAGCCCACATTTTGGCGTCCGCATGAGCCTGCCTGACCCTATCGGGTTGCGCGATGATATGATCCTTGCGCTGGACCGGCTTCTGCCACGCTTATGCACCCATCTTCGCGATCAGGGACGTGGGTTGCGGCAAATACGGATGCAGTGTTTTCACACTGATGATACAGTCTCACATATCGACGCAGGCTTGGCCCGTCCAAGCGATGAGCCAGAGCGCATTCGCCCCCTTTTGATCATGAAACTTGATGAGATTGATGCAGGCTTCGGGATTGACGTGATCCGCCTTGAAGCAACATATACAGAGGCGCTGCACGCGACCTCTCCCACCGGTCAAATGGCGCTTCAAAACACACTGAAAAACGCCCCTTCCTCAACCGCAGCACTGGATGATCTTATCAGCCGGATCGGGGGACGGATCGGGCTTGATAACATCACCCGCCATCACCCCGCAGACAGCCATATTCCCGAAAAAGAAAGTCACACGCTTGCCGCTGCTTGGTCCGAACCTGCCAAAGACTGGCCTGAACTTCCCAAAAGACGGCCCATATTGCTCTGGTCGCCCGAACCTGTGAACGCCCCCGAAGAACGCAGTCTGCCACGGGAATTTAAATGGCGCGGACGCACCCTTCGCACCCGACGCGCAGAGGGGCCGGAACGCATCGCACCGGAGTGGTGGCTTGATGATCCAAACTGGCGCAGCGGCGTGCGCGATTACTGGCGCGTCACCTGCGAAGAGGGCGATCTTTTGTGGCTTTTCTACGCGCATGGTGCAGGTCTGTCCAAGGGGTGGTTTTGTCAGGGCAGCTTTACCTGAGCAAAACCGCGCACGCCCAAATACACCTCTGAACCAAAAAGCTGAATTGCCAGCCCCCAATCAAAGCGGCTAAGCTGAGTGCTTAGAAAGGTAACACGAAATGTGCGCATATCCTCCACTTCGCCTGAGCCCTCAAAGTGATGATGTGAATGCTGTGATGGCACTGCTGACTGACAGCTTTGCCTATATGGAGGGGCGCATTGACCCGCCCTCTTCGCTGCATGCCTTTACGCCGGATACGATCCGCGATCATTGCAGGTCAGAGGAAGTCTGGGTATGCGCAAGCCCCCCTCTGGCCTGTGTGTTTCTCACACGAAAAAAAGACTGCCTTTACCTCGGAAAACTTGCCGTATCCCCGCTTCATCGCAAAAAGGGCTTGGCACGCCGCCTGATAGAACACGCCGAAACACGCGCAGTGGCGCAGGGGTATGGGAAACTACAACTGCAAACCAGAATTGAACTGACCGAAAATCATCTCTTTTTCCAAAGACTTGGATTTGTAAAAACCGCAGAAACCCGCCATCATGGCTATGATAGAACAACATCCATCACGATGGAAAAACGGATCAGGGGGAAAACCCAACCATGACAGAGGTCCTTATCTCAGGCGGGGGGATCGCAGGATTATGCCTTGGACTGACATTGCATCAGATTGGTGTGCCCTTTCATATCTTTGAAACCAGTCGCAAGATAAAACCGCTGGGCGTTGGGATAAACCTTCAGCCCTCTGCCGTGCGTGAACTCATAGCGCTCGGCCTGCAGCACGTTTTAGAAGATATCGGTGTTGAAACCAAAGATTACGGATTTTACACCAAAACCGGTCTGGAAATTTGGACTGAACCACGCGGACGCCATGCCGGATACAATTGGCCGCAATTTTCGGTCCACCGCGGGCGTCTTCAAATGGCGCTTTATGACTCCCTGCTGGAACGTGCAGGGCAAAGCTGTATCTCAACGGGGCATCGCTTGATCGGCTATCAAACCCATGGCGATCACATTACAGCAGAGTTTGAAACTGAAACAGGAGCCCGGCGCGCAAAAGGGGCGTTGCTGATTGGTGCCGATGGCATCCATTCAGCCGTGCGCGCACAGATGCACCCAAACGAAGGGCCACCGGTCTGGAGCGGCGCTATTATGTGGCGTGCGACGACACCCGCAGAAAGTTTTCTCAGCGGGGCCTCCATGATCCTTGCTGGCAATGATACAGAACGCTTTGTGGCCTACCCTATTTCCAATCCCGACCCTGTCACGGGTCTTTCCACCATCAACTGGATTGCGGAAACCTCTGTTGATCCGACGACTCCGGTAGATCAAGAGGATTGGAACCGCGAGGTGAGCAAAGACCGCTTTGATCACGTTTTCAAAAACTGGAATTTCGGATGGATAAATGCGCCCGCACTTATCGAAGGTGCAGAGACCGTTTTTGAATATCCGATGATTGACCGTGAACCTCTGGAACAATGGCGTCATGGAAGGGCGACTTTGATCGGGGATGCGGCACATGCCACCTATCCCGTGGGATCAAGCGGCGCAAGCCAAGCCATCGTGGACACCCGCGTTCTGGGAGCGGCGCTACGCAAGCACGGCGCAACCATCGAAGCGCTTGACGCATATGAGGCCATCATCCGCCCCATAGTCAACCAAGTCACCCGCGCAAACCGAGCCCGCAAAGGTCCAGATGCAATCATGCAAATGGCCGAAGACAGCTGTGCGGGGAATTTTTCCCTGCTTGAAAAAACGCTTCCCTACGAAAAGCGCGCGGAACATGCAGAGAATTTCAAAAAACTGGCAGGCCTTGATATTGAAACCATCAACACCCGCCCGCCTATCATTGATTTGGCATAGCGATCTGCGTCAAAGATCAGGTTGGCCCACCACAAAAATCCGCAGTTGATCCGGTTTATAAAGCCAAGCCGCAACAGCGTTTATCTGTTCTAGGGTGACGGCGTTCACCTTGTCATTGCGCGTAGTTACATAAGACGGATCCAGCCCCTGCATCTGCATACCAACCAAAATATTAGCAATCGGCGCATTCCCGTCAAAGCGCAACGGATAGGCCCCCGTCAGGTAGGTTTTAGTACGATCCAGTTCTTCTTGGGTAACGCCATTTAGGGATATATTTGCCCATTCGCTGCGCAAAACATTCAAAGCTTCGCCCATACGGTCATTCGCACTGGCAAATTGACCAATGACAACATCCGCATAATCACGCGACACAAGATAGGTCCCAACCCCATAGGTGAGTCCGCGGTTTTCGCGAATTTCACGTGTCAGCCGGCTTTCAAGCCCGCCGCCTCCGAAGATCTGATTCAACAGATAGGCTGCAAAAAAATCAGGATGATCACGCGCAATCCCAACATGCCCGAAAAGTGCCACCGATTGCGGAGTTGCAAAATCAATCACTTCTATGCCTGCACCAAGACCCAGCTCTGCTTTTTGGGGCAGGTCGCGTGTGCTGTGCTGCGGCAAACCTGCCAGCAACCGATCCACAAGAGCGCTGAGATCCTCGGGCGAAATATCCCCCACCGCAGAAACATATGCCCGATCGAGCACCATGGCGTATTTATGCGCCGCATGAAGATCCTCTCTGCTTAGCGCTGAAACGGTTTCCTTGGTGCCGCTGTCGTCGCGACCATAAGGGTGTGACCCATAGGCCTCTGCGTTGAATGCCTTGCCAACAATATCCTCCGGATCAGTTTCGCTGGATTTCAACCCTGTCAAAACTTGCGCGCGAACACGTTCAACGGCGTCAATGTCAAAATTTGGCGTTAGCAGAGATTGACGCAAAAGCGCGACGGCCTCGTCGCGGTTTTCGGTGAGAAACCGCGCAGAAATCGACACTGCATCTTGATAGGATTCATAGCTGAATGAGGCTGCCAGACGTTCTTTGGCGGCTGCAAAATCTTGTGCTGTCAGATCGCCAGAGCCCTCTTCGAGAAGCGCCATCATCAGATTGGTTGCCCCCGCTTTTTCAACCGGGTCTATCGAGGCTCCTCCCTTAAAGCGCAATTCCAGCGCAACAAAGGGGATATTGTGATCTTCGACGAGCCAGACTTGGATACCTGAAGGGGTTTTTAAAGATTGGATATCACTCGCAGCCCAAAGCGGTACTGAAGTGAAAAGAAAAAGGATGGAAAGAACCTGTTTCATTTTGCGTCTCCTTCATCCTTCATCAGCCAGCCTGTCACCGATTTTTCTTTGACAAAAACAGCCTTTGCCGCCTCGATAATCTCCTCTCCCGTAACCCCCTGAACAATGTCCGGCCAAGCCTCTATATCCTGAAGCTGCAAACCGGATGTCAACGCAACACCATAGGCATTAGCCAATCCTTTCACGTTGTCGCGCGCATAGATCTCTGAGGCGCGAAACTGCATTTTCAAACGGGCCAGCTGTTCTTCGTCAACGCCCGCTTCGATAAACTCAAGGACGGTTTTATCCATCGCATCTTCGGCCTCTTGTAAACTCACCCCTTCCGAAGGAACAACGATCAACCCAAAGGTCGTGTCATCCAGCGCCGTTCCATTATAAAAGGCGCCTGCATAAACAGCCGTCTGGGTTTCAAATTGAAGCTTCTGGGTCAATACTGACGTCTGACCTCCGCCGAGAATTTCCGCTAAAAGAGTCAGCGCGGCTGCATCTTTTTGGGCACCTGGATCCCGTTCAGGGGCCAGATAGGTGCGTATCACATAGGGTTGGCCAACGCGCTCATCATAAAAGGTCATGCGCCGCGCAGAGGTGTGAGGCGGTTCCTGACGGCGATTGCGTTCCTGTAATTTCGGGTTTGGTGGAATTTTCCCGTAGGTGTCTTTCGCCAGCTGAAGCACGTTCTCTGGCTCCACATCTCCGGCAACAACCAAAACTGCATTATTGGGCGCGTAAAACTGACGGTAAAAGGCAAGCGCATCCTCCAGATCCAGCTGTTCCATTTCATGGCGCCAGCCGATGATCGGTATCCCGTAGGGATGGTTGAGGTACAGTGCGGCATTTCTTTGTTCGCGAAAAAGCGCGCCTGGATCATTTTCGACCCTTTGATTGCGTTCCTCTATAATGACTTCACGCTCTGTCAGGATGTCTTCGGGACCAAGATCCAAATTGATCATCCGATCAGCTTCCATGCGCATCATGAGCGGCAATCGATCTGCTGCAACCCTTTGAAAATAGCCGGTATAATCAAAGCTGGTAAAGGCGTTCCCGCTGCCCCCATTTTCGGCAACAATTCTGGAAAATTCCCCCGACTCCAGAGTTTTGGTTTTTTTAAACAGCAAGTGTTCGAGAAAGTGTGCGACCCCTGACACACCCGGGTCTTCTTCGCCGGAGCCAGCTTTATACCAAACCATATGCACCACGACCGGTGCGCGATGGTCTTCGATCACAACGACCTGCATCCCGTTATCAAGCATGTAGTCGGTCACTTGCTCCGATGTGCCGGCGTTGACACCGGACAGGGTTATCAAAGATAAAAAGCTCAAAGATAATAGACGAATTAGCTGCATTCTGCGTCCTTTTTCCATGCGTGACAGATATATCGTCACAGTCGGCTGACAAGACTACATCACAAAAAACTGATCAGGCGACTGCGCCAAGGTAACGTCATATCCTAAGCAAGATGATCCGCTAAAACCCGAACCGATTGAATAGTTCTTCAAGCAAGCCTTTTTGGGAGGTGTAATCGCCATTTGCAACTTCTGCACCCTCTTCCGAGTTATTGCGCTGAACGGCGTCTCCCTCTGATTTGGGATAAAAAGTATGCATCTTTACGGGTTTAATTACCTGCGTTCCCTCAGGGTTTTCGGGTTTCACCAAAACATATCTATCTGGGGGAAGATCCAAGGGTTTGTTTGACACATACTCTATTTCTTTTTGATCGATCGCATAGGCTCCAAAGGTCGTATTTGGCACCTCTACCTCTTTTTTATTGCTGCACCCCGCTGCGACGATCGTGACCGCAACGCATAGACATGAACCACGTTTCATAATTTATCCCTTAACCTGCGCAGTACGATACACCATTACAAATGATGCGTCATGCATTGTTTTTGGGAGTGCCAAAAATCGCGAGCGCAAAGGCTCCGGCAAATATTTCCACATCAGCAAAATTGAAGGCAAAGGGGTTGACGATCCCACAACAGGACATATTCAGAAAATCCGCCACAGCGCCGTAGATCATTCGATCAAAAGCATTGCCAAGCGCACCTCCGATCAAAAGCCCCGCCCCGATGAGACCGATCTTAGTGGTGGGTTCCCGCCTGACCCAATAAACAACGGCCAATGACACCAGAACAGCAAACCCTGTAAGTGCCCATTTCTGAACGCCGCTTTCGTTTGAAAACAGGCCAAAATTCACCCCGTAATTCCATGCCATAGAAAAATTCAAAAACGGGGGCAGGACCTCTATCATCAATATATTTTGCAAATCCAGATAAAAGACGACGAAGACTTTTGTAATCTGGTCAAACAAAAATGCGGCAAGTGCCGTGATATAAAGTGATCTTTGCATGCTTAATGCCTGAAGTGACGCACGCCCGTAAAGACCATTGCGATGCCTGCGGCATCGGCCGCGGCAATCACCTCTTCATCGCGCATAGATCCGCCCGGCTGGATGACCGCGCTTGCGCCCGCCTCCACCGCGCTCATGAGCCCGTCCGCAAAGGGGAAAAAAGCATCTGATGCAACAACAGAGCCTTGGGTCAAGGGGGCGCTCAATCCCAGGGTGTCTGCCATATCCTGCGCTTTGCGTGCTGCAATCCGACTGCTGTCTACGCGGCTCATCTGTCCGGCACCAATGCCGACCGTCGCCCCGTCTTTGACATAAACAATTGCATTTGATTTCACGTGTTTGGCCACATTCCATGCAAACAAAAGATCTGCCATTTCACGCGCGTCGGGCCGACGTTTTGTCACAACACGAAGCGCTGCTTCATCAAGTGTTATCGCATCTTTGTCCTGCAAAAGAAAACCACCGGAAACCTGTCGAATGCTGGTTAACGGCTGATCTGGGTCCGCCATTTTTCCCGTCGTCAAAAGTCGCAAATTGGGCTTTTTGGCAAAAAGTGCAATCGCATCCGGCGTGGCTGAGGGTGCAATAACCACTTCTGTAAAGATGTCCGTAATCAGTGCCGCTGTGTCTGCATCCAATTCCGTGTTCAGCGCAACTATGCCACCGAAAGCGCTCGTTCTGTCGCAATCAAAGGCTGACGTATATGCACTTTTAACGCTGTCGCCACGCGCAACGCCGCAGGGGTTGGCATGTTTGATAATCGCGCAAACCGGACCGTTGGCAGGATCAAATTCGCTTGCCAATTCAAAAGCAGCATCCGTGTCGTTGATATTGTTATAGGATAATTCTTTGCCCTGATGCAGTACCGCAGTCGCTACGCCCGGGCGGCTTGACCCATCGGTATAAAATGCCGCCGATTGATGCGGGTTTTCACCATAGCGAAGAGTCTGAGACAATGTGCCCGCAAAACCTTTCCGCCGTGGTGCGGGATCGTTCAATTCAGAGCTAAACCAATTCGAGACTGCACAATCATAGGCCGCCGTCCGGCTGTAAGCGCGCGCCGCCATCCTTTGCCGAAACGCAAAATGGGTTTGTCCATCATTGTCGGCAAGTTCTTTTAAAAGCGCGTCATAATCTTCGACATCCACAATCGTTGTCACAAAACCATGGTTTTTAGCCGCAGCGCGGATCATCGCAGGTCCGCCGATATCGATATTTTCCACACAGGTAGCCGCATCTGCACCCCGTGCAACAGTTTCTTCAAACGGATATAGATTCACAACCAAAAGATCGATCCCAGCAATACCATGTTTTTCCATCGAATTTATGTGTTCGGCATTATCGCGCAACGCCAAAAGCCCACCATGAACATTTGGGTGAAGTGTTTTCACCCGCCCATCCATCATTTCCGGAAAACCCGTAAGCGTTGCCACATCACGCACTTCTAATCCTGCGTCCCGAAGTGTTTTTGCACTTCCTCCCGTTGAGACAAGCTCCACCCCTCTTTGGCTCAGCGATTTGGCGAGATCGATCAAACCCGTTTTATCAGAAACGGAAAGCAGCGCCCGGCGCACCGGAAACAAGTCAGTCATAGAGGTCGGTCCATTCGTAATTAAATTATGCCTGTAAGCGCATCCAAGTCTTCGTGAGAAAGAATATCTGTCTCAACCACCCTTTTCAGCGACCATCTTACGCGCGTTGCATACTCCATTGCGCGGTGAGATAAAACTATCTGATGCGTTTTTCGCGGTTTTATGCGCGCGGAGTCAAAATAAGTGCTGAGTTCAAGGCTGAGTTCAGCCGGTGAATTATGCCGAAACACCCATATCTCTCCATTTGCAAGGCTCATCGAAACAGCCATGCCACCCATATCAACCGTCGGCGTAATGTCGGGATGGAGGTGAAAGCGAATTTCATAACCGATACCTTGCAAACCCGTGCGTTCAAAAGCTGCATCAAATTGCTTCTTATCTCGCGGTTCAATCGCGATCAGCAAGTCTTCACCATCTAATGTCGACCCATCAAAAGAAAGCTGCAGTTTCCTTACGTGGGTCAACCCTGTCGCAGGCATAAAGCCGTTATGCCCAGCCTGAAGGTTTTGCGTACGCTTGCTTTCAGACCACTCAAAAGGCACGTGGCTTGGCCCATCAATCAGGCTTTCGGATTTGCGGATTGTGTGGGGCATTGGTTTGCCGAATCGCGCAGTTGAAGCACCTTCAATGGTCAATGTGGAATGCGCTGCCCCCTGACGCCCTTCTCTCATCCAGTCAGCCCCAAATCGTGCCCCGGGACCCGCGTTGACCAACAAAGGGCATCGACCCGAAGTCAGTTCAACAGCCAAGGTCGATGCGTGCGCATTCAGCGAGGCGCGTCCCAGGGGAAGTGGGGCCACATCCATTATCACTGTCGTTCTGCCCCCTGACAGCCGACCAAACCCCATTGCAAGCCTATCGCGTGCCACGCTTTTGTTTCCCGACAGTGCCAAGGCTTCGTCCAACCGCCCTTCAATGCCTTTCCCACCGCCATGAAACCTGGCAAGCGAACCATCACTATGACGCAGAAGCCGCAAGGTCGGCGCAATCCGATCCAAGGCGTCCAAATGGGCCTGAGAGGGAATCCAATCAGCGCCTCGCAACGCTTCTACAACCCATGCGAGCAGTGAAAAAACTTCGAGCAATTCTTCTGGATTGCGTGTCGGAATAGCACCATTTTCATCGATTTGCGTGCGGCATTCACGCGCCAGAGCACTTGTTGCGGGGCGCACGTAAGATTCCATGCCTTCAAGTGTTAGACCAGCATATATCAACCCCGCCAACGCTTCGAACCGAGGCAAGCCAGGTGATGTCGTCAACCAGCGACGGGACAGAAAAACGGTTTGTCGACCGAGGGATTGAAAAAACAATTCCGACTGCGATGGTTCAACGCCGCGAAGGATCATAAACCCATGATGGATCCAACGGATCAACCGCCGGCCCGTTATGTCTGGCATCCAGCCCGCTCCGCCGCCGCGACCATATCGATTGATCCATGTCTGAACCCAGCTTTGAATAATCGTACGCGCCTCTTTATCTCCGACCGAGGCAAGATCATCGAGCCAGCCAAATCCATGTGCTTCGTGCACAAAACCAAAATCAGGTGCCGCAATATCCCATAAATTCGTCCCCGGTGCTTCGATCAGGTGACCGGCAAACATGATATTGCCCGCCTTGAGCTGCAACCCTCTTTGGTAACTTCCAATCGAACGGGGCTCGGGTTGACGCAGAAATCCCGTCGCAGGTTTTGAAAACCCAAGCATTCTCGCGTGAAACCTGTTCGCCAGATTTCCCAAGGAAGAAGTCAGGTTATACACCCTCGTCATAAATAGTCTCTTTTTGAATTTGGGCGCCATCGAAGCGGGATGATACATGCATTTAACGGTGACCAACGGCAATATGCTCTTATACTGCGCTTAGACTTTTTTGTGCAAGAGCGAGACGAAAAAACCATCCATACCTCCTTGCTCTGCAAGGTAATCAGGACGCAATCGAAGGCCGAGGCCATCAACCACCCAAGTCGGATTAATGTGGGTATGCAGAAGTGTCGCGGTATCGACTGTGATATGCGTATTTTCTGAAATCAAGTCTTCTATTTGCGCCTCTCCTTCGTCGGGAAGCAAGGAACAGGTGCAATAGACAAGTCGCCCCCCCGGAGCCAGCAGATTTACCGCATGACGCAACATCTTTTGTTGCAATTGGATCAAGTTTGCAAATTCGCTTCCATCCTTGGCATAAGGCAAATCCGGGTGGCGGCGCAGTGTCCCTGTTGCTGAACATGGCGCATCCAAAACGATCACATCATAGTGCACATCTCGCAGCGCAAAGGCATCCATCGCCTTGACCTCTGCAGTCATTCCGGTGCGTTGGAGGTTTTCTTCCAACCGCTTTAAGCGCCGTTCAGAAATATCAACCGCCGTCACCTCTGCTCCGGCCGCAGCAAGCTGTAGCGTCTTTCCTCCGGGGGCGGCACAAAGATCTAGGGCGGTTTTTCCGCGAATATTGCCAAGAAGGCGCACAGGAAGAGCAGCAGCTGCGTCTTGCACCCACCATTCCCCTTTATCATAACCGTCTATTTTACTGATCTGTCCGGGTGATTTTAACCGCACCGATTGGCCAAGAATAATCTCTCCGCCTACAAGGGATGCCAACTCCTGTAGTTTTTCAGGATTTTTGGGTGTCAGATCGAGAGGGGGTGTATTGGATTGGACACGTTCAATCGCGCTAATGACCTCCCCGCCATAAGCAGCTTTTAACGGTCCTCTGAGCCATATGGGAATGCGCGCCGCGCGCAGTTTGGGCCATTGTTCGGGTCCAGATTTGGCAACCTTGCGCAATACTGCATTGACCAAACCTTTAAACATTGCGTGTTTTTTATCCATGGCGGCAAGCGTTACCGCATCGTTTACGACCCCATGGGCATCGCCACCGGTGGACAATTCAAACGTTGCCAGACGCAGAATATTCATAATTCTGAGGGGTGGTTTTTTCTGCAAAAATGCTGACAAAATACGATCTGCGCGCTCTACGCCGCGCAGGCATTCCGTGGCAAGTCGTTGTGCACGCGCACGTTCTGGCGGAGACAGCGACAGAAATTTGGGCCCAAAGGTGAGATCAGACAAGAGCTTTGCATTCTCCATCACATCCGTTATCAATGTCACTGCCATCATCCGGGCTACGTCAGGTTTTGCCATGTGACCTCGCGAAGTTTTCATATGTGCGCCCGTCTGTGATAACGGAAATGTAAAAGGAACCGATTTTGTCAGAGCCAAAAATCCTTCCCCCTGAAGCCATTCGCGCCTTAGCCGAAGCAGAGGAGCGGCGCAAAAAGGCCAAAGAAATTGAGCGTCCAAAAGAGCTAGGTGGACGCAACGGACCTGAACCTGTGCGATACGGGGACTGGGAACGCAAAGGTATCGCCGTAGATTTCTGAGGTTCAGACAAATCTGTCCCCCTTTTGAACAGAGAGCCCTCTCAAGCAGTCCTCAGTGCACTGGGCAGCGCGACCTGCGCGTTGGATTTGGGTTATTCTGATGCTGCCTGTGCCACATGCAATTTCCAGCCCCTCCCCCACGACATCTCCCGGGGCCCCAACATGGTCCTCTACGCCAGACATTTCACTACAAAGAAACTTGATGCGTTCCCCTTTGAATTCACTCCATGCGCCGGGAAAAGGGGACAATCCCCGAATTTTGCGATCTATCACCTCGCCGGATTCTGACCAGTCGATACGCGCCTCGGCTTTGTCGATTTTCGCGGCATAGCAAACGCCCGCCTCGGACTGCACGGCTGGGGTGAGGGCATCGATCTGGTTCAGGGCCTGCGAAATCAGCTCTGCCCCCAAATGGGACAGCCTGTCATGAAGCTGGCCTGTCGTTTCGCTTGGAAAAATCTCGAGCGCCTGATCCAGCAACACCGGGCCGGTATCCAAACCCGCCTCCATCTGCATGATGGAAACGCCCGTTTCTTTATCCCCCGCCATAATCGACCGGTGAATGGGGGCCGCCCCCCGCCAGCGCGGCAAAAGGGATGCGTGAATGTTCAAACACCCATATCTGGGCATATCCAAAACCGCCTGCGGCAGCAAAAGCCCATAGGCCACAACCACAGCCACATCTGCTTTGAGGAGGTCAAACTCCTCTTGGACCTCTTGCGATTTTAGGCTCAGGGGATGACGCACCTCAAGACCCGACGCCGCGGCAAAGCTATGGACGGGAGAGGGGCGATCCTTTTTTCCCCGACCCGCGGGACGGGGGGGTTGGGTATAGACAGCCGCAATATCATGACCATCCGCCACGAGCCGTTGCAAGGCGGGAACCGAAAAGTCAGGCGTGCCCATAAACACCAATTTCATTTCAACTTTCTCGCTTTCTTCAATAGCATGCTGCGACGCAGTTGAGACAGTTTATCAAAGTACATCTTTCCATTTAGATGGTCGATCTGATGTTGCACAGAAGTGGACCAGAGGTCTGTGAAATCCCGCCGGTCAATCACGCCCTGCTCGTTTAAGAACCGTACAGAGACAGCCTTGGGTCGGCTGAGTTTGGCTGACACGCCGGGTAAATTGGGGCTCGCTTCTTCGTGGTCAAAACGTTCAGGGGAACTCTGCAGGATTTCTGGATTTGCCATGTAGATCACCCGCCCACGGGTTTGAGAGGCATCAACCACCGCAAGGCGCATCATAATCCCGATTTGAGGCGCGGCCAATCCGACACCCGGCATGGCCTCCATGGTGTCGACCATATCCTGCCAGATGACGCGGATTTCATCAGTGATAGTCTTAACAGGCTCAGCGGCTGTACGAAGACGCGGATCGGGCCAAGGAAGGCATCGACGCACCGTCATGATCATTCATCTTTCTTGCGGGCAAGTTCGCGCTTGAATTTCTGCATTTTGCGCGTGATCAATTGACGTTTCATCACACCGATGTGATCGATGAACAATTTCCCGTTCAGATGATCGATCTCATGCTGCACACAGGTCGCCCATAGACCGTCAAATCCCTGCTTACGGGCAACCCCATTTACATCAATCCATGCAACCTCGACCTCTTTGGGGCGGGTGACTTCGGCATAATGTTCCGGGATCGACAAACAGCCCTCTTCATAGACATTTGTCTCTTCAGACTGCGCCGTGATTTCAGGGTTAATCATGACAATTGGGTTTGGATCTGCGTCTTCTTCCTTTTCGCAATCCATAACAATGATCCGGCTCAACACACCAATCTGTGGCGCGGCCAGCCCGATTCCCGGTGCGGCATACATTGTTTCCAACATATCATCGGCCAGCAGGCGCATTTCATCCGTAATGTCACTGACGGGCACGCAAAGTTTTTTCAACCGTGGGTCTGGATGATATAGAATGGGTCGTTTCATGGGTCTGATCTAGGACAAACTGCGCGCGGTTGCAACGCCCTTGCGCGCATCCCTAAAGTCGCTAATATGCCCAACATTTTGGAGGGACGCATCGCCATGAACTTTGACAAAGCAATTGATCGCCGAGGAACCAACTGCGCGAAGTGGGACAAAATGGAGGCGCTTTATGGTGTTTCCAACAAAACCGGCATTTCCATGTGGGTTGCAGACATGGATTTCCACCCCCCGAACTGTATTCAGAACGCGTTGCAATCTTATGCGGACCATGGGGTCTATGGCTATTACGGTGACGATAAGGCTTACCGCGACGCAATTTGCTGGTGGCAGGAAAACAGGCATGGTTGGGCCATTGACCCAAGTTGGATTTTTTCAACTCACGGGTTGGTCAACGGGACCGCGCTTTGCATAGAAACCTTTACCGAACCCGGCGATGGCGTTGTGATGTTTACGCCTATCTATCATGCTTTTTTCAGAGTTTTGAAGGCAGGAAACCGGCCTGTTGTGCAATGTCCGCTCAAAAGCGTGAACAATCGGCATGAATTGGATTTTGACCTCTACGACAGTATGATGACAGGGAACGAAAAGGTCCTTATTTTCTGCTCACCACACAATCCGGGCGGTCGGGTGTGGACCCGTGAAGAGCTTCAGGGCGTGGCAGATTTTGCAAAACGGCATGACCTTCTAGTGATCAGTGATGAAATCCATCAGGATATCGTGTTCCCGGGCCATAAACACACGCCTTTCGCGCTTGTCGATGATGCCATCAATGACCGTTTGATGATGATGAATGCCCCCACAAAAACCTTTAACATAGCCGGGTCCCACACTGGGCATGTGATTATCCCCAATCCGGAGCTGCGTGCGCGGTTTGACAAACGTATGTCCGCCCTTGGCATCAGCCCCAACAGCTTTGGGATTGTCATGACACAAGCCGGATACAGCCAAGAAGGCGCTGATTGGGTTGATGCGATGGTGGACTATCTGAATGAAAACCGACGTCTTTTTGAAGGGGCGATCGACGCCTTACCCGGGACATCTGTATTTCCGCTTGAGGCAACATACCTCAGCTGGGTTGATTTTTCGGGTACGGGTATGACACATCAGGAAATTTGCAGCCGCGTTCAAGATCAAGCCGGCGTTGCACCCAATCATGGGTCAACCTTTGGTTTGGGGGGTGATGGGCATCTGCGCTTTAATCTGGCCACACAACGCTACAATATTATCGAAGCGGTTGAACGCCTCAGCAAGGCCTTCGAGGACCTTCAGTAACCTAATTCAACAATGCCACAGGTGCATCAGGGCTGCGCACAAAATCAAGTGCAGCCTTGTCACTTGTCGGCGTGCTGCGTTTGAATTCAAATTTCACTTCGCCATTTTCCTCATCGGAGGCAACGATAAGACATTGAGACACATGTTTTGGGCCTTCAAAAATATCAACGAGACCCCTCATATGAGGTGCGTTTTCTGCATCAACCGAAAATCCGGTGGTCCAAAGCTTCAACACGGGATACATTGATCCGTCAAATTGCACACGATAACGCGCCTTGCGGCGCTTTTGCTGCGCGCGCGCTTCAAGCAGGCCCTTTTGAACTTCTTTAGACAAAAACGTTGTCATACTTTGACTCCTTACAGGACTAAGCATGGAACGTTACCTCTAAAGTTCAAGTGAATTTTTGAGATTTTTTTGCTATCTCTTCGGATTAGATACGTGAGGCGTTCAACATGGACACCTCAGGTGTAAGGGTCTGCATATAAAGTGTATTATTCGACCACCAACCTACGTCATGTAG
>Ga0255776_10004081_pt1 | contig 15500 bp, 13 predicted proteins | sample 071ome_19_FD_179974 | JGI IMG/M metagenome (GOLD analysis project Ga0255776, IMG submission 179974) | Coastal salt marsh microbial communities from the Groves Creek Marsh, Skidaway Island, Georgia - 071413AT metaG (version 2) | ecosystem: Environmental > Aquatic > Marine > Intertidal zone >... | reverse complement strand
TCGGGTTGATGGGTAGCCTAACGGGCAATACCTGAGCACAACGACCGTTGCGTCCGCCATAGCACGATCCAGCACTGTGATTCTCGCAGCAGACTCGGCCATAGAAGCCGTATCAACGCAGCGGGCAACGTTTGGGGCAGCAACCAATCGCTTAACCCACGCCATCGACAATCTCACCAATGTTCTCATTAACGCTGAGGCCACGCGCAGTCGGATTCTCGATACCGACTATGCCGCCGCGACTTCAGAGCTGGCCAGAACGCAGATTATTCAGCAAGCCGGAACAGCAATGCTGGCTCAGGCAAATCAGCTGCCATCCAGCGTCCTTCAACTGTTACAGAACTAGCGGTAAGGCAATGAGATGAGTAGTCGACACGCCCTGGACAGGCTCCAGGTAAAGTTTACAGGTGTTGGTGGCCAATGTTGCTCATTATTGATGCGTGCGGGCGGGCAACCAGGACGGCTCAGTGAGCAGGACAAAGTTTTTATTCCAGCGATGCTGACCGACCATCAAGATCAGTTACGCTACATGGCGTTTGTGTATCAGGCTCTCCTCAGTGCCAAGGCGGGATCCACGTCACTCTTTCTTAGGGCATTGGATGCCGCGGAAAACATAGAAAAAATTCACTCGCCCATAACCACTGCCCTGCAGGTTTGGGCACTACTCATCGAAGGGCGGTATGAAGAGGCTTTACAAACACTAGAGCGCGCCGGTGAGGAGGCGGGGGTAGCCGGTGACTTCGATTTTTGCCTAAACGCATTTGCTGAACTTCTTATTCTAGATCTCATGTTCGGGTGCTCGCGCGTCAATGACGCCGAAGCCGTGCAAAAAGTGGCCAGCTTTTATGAACTGGCGAGCCACGCCATCACTAAGCATGACGTTTTCCCTGCAAAGTCTCATGACAAAGTTCGAATCGGCATAGTCGCGCCTATGCTACATACGACCAATGTGCCTTATGCCAAGCGCGTAATCGATTTTGCAAAGTTTATAGATTATGAGCGATTCGACCTCTTTGTTTACTCCAGTGAAGGCTTGGCGCTGAACAGTAGCGCACTGCCTAGCGCTGTGATGGAAGCGGGCACGCTAGAGTCCGAGGCCGGTCCGTCTGTTGTCAAGGAACTGGAACGATATGGTGCCAAGGTCTACATCAATGGCACTGACCTGCGTCCAATGGCCTCAGCAAAAAGACTTGCAGAAAAATTTGAAAGCGATGGGATAGATGTGTTGATCATACAATCCGGCCCCACCGTGCCGGTGGATTGGTTGTCGGCGCGCCTAACATCGGTTCCCGTAAAACTGCATATCCACATCGGAATAGCGAACTACATACCGGACTTCGACTACACCCTGTTTGACAACTATGAAAATTTAAAGAGGGAATTAGCTACTTGGCCAACAGATTGCGGTGAAGCTGTTTTGTTACGCAGGGGCACTGATTTGTCATCAATTGACGCTGAGCCCCCACGAACCCGAGCAGAATTGGGTATTCCAGATAGCGCTTGCGTTATGGGCTGTGTCAGTAATAACTTTGCAACGCGGTTTTCAGAAGAATTTGCCCACGCAATAGGGCAAGCAATGAAGTCGGAAGCCAACTTGTGGTTTCTCCCGGTGGGGAGCAGACAGTTACCCGAAGGGGTCAACACTATTTTTGACCATTATGGCGTAGGAGAGAGAGTCTGCCACGTGGGTCACTCCGACTTTCCCGCCAAGGAGTTGAAGGTAATGGATTTTTACGTAGCCGACTTCCCCCATGGTGGATCGCAAGCCGTCGTTGAAGCACTAGCGTGCTCGCTGCCCGTGGTCGCTATGCGCTGCGGCTCCACTCACTATGAAAGCATTTCGGCAGATGTCGCAGGGCCAACAGCCATTACCGAGTACGACGTCGCCCGCTATCTAACCCGTATCTTGTCACTAACGCATAGCACCGACTTGAGAAAAAATGAGGCCAAGGCATCAAGAAAACGGGCTGAAGATTATTTTTCCGTTCAACAGTATGTTGAAAACATCACAACACTGGGGACCACGATCCTGAGAAGAAAAGCGGGAGAGGCTGTGAGTGAGGAACCCCTCGTAAAGGGGTGGAAAGCCGCCTAACTGACCTCTTTGAAAGGCTGGGAGGTTCTTCATCAGATGTAACCCAGCTCTCTAGCCAGATCTCCTGCGGCTTCATCAAAAGCCAGAACCGCCTCGTCATCAAAATGCTCCCGCCAATCACCCACCAGGCCTTTACGGTAAAAGGAATTCTGGTCCTCGACACCAATATTGCGTCCTCCGCTGAGGTTAGAAAAACTGCCGGCAGAGATACACGCGTCCAAGTAGGATGAATCAGACTCGACCCCTATGAACTCTAAACATTCTGCGATGACCTCTCGAGGCTTGGCATGTAAGTCTTCGTATCTCACCTCGTAGAAGGCGGCAGGAGAATGCCGTTGCACGTGTCTGACTTCTTGAATGTAATGCTTCCACTTTTCTCCGGCCATCAGCGGTATGTATTCTTTCAGGGAAGGGCAGATTCTTAAAAATTCATCACCCTTCTCACGCACATTGTGGAACCAGCCAGAAACGCAGACGTCTCGGCCATCGCGGATTAAGTGGATGATTTTTGAACCGGGAAAATCACTCAGTAAATCCTGCACCGAAGTCGCATTCTCTGGAGTCTTTTCTCCAATCGCCACGATTTCCTCTGATATTTCCCATCCAGAGACAATTGCTGCCACGGCCGATCTATACAGGTGAGAAATGTCGGCATCAGTCAGCGCACTTTTATAGGAAGCGCTGTTGGAATACTTTTCGATTTTATTGAGTTTGTTGTATTGGAGTCCCGCCGACTGTAGGAGGGGCTTGAGGTAGGTTGGGAAGAAAGCCTCTCCATGACAACGGATCTGAGCGTGTCCGTTTAAAATGTGCTGGAGCCAGGTAGATCCAGATTTTGAGCAGCTAGCGACAAAAAATAGCTGGCGACTGAGTATTTCCTGAGCCTCAGCTTGCCGCGATATCAGATCTTGTAGATGTGGTTCTAATGCGCTCGGCACCCTGCTTCACCCTAAAGTAAAGGGTGAATCTTACATTTTTTTATCGATGAAAAACCCTTTGATCTCACGAAGGTTGCGAGCAAATTTCAGGACCGCCTCACTCGGTATCTCACGTATGATTTCGCCGGACTCTTTATCCGCGATCTTTACAATGAATCGATTAAGTTCCTCGTCTCTTGTAATGACGGCCTTGGTAGGAGCGTATGATAGAGATTTGTTCAGCGCGTCCAATGCCTCATCTATCTCGCGCGTCACGCCTTCGATCGATTGCACCGCTTCGGTGCGATCGATCTGAGCTCGACCGGCTACTGCACTTATGGACTCACCGAGAGAAGTGCCCGAACCATGTCCGACTCCGAAGCTCGGCGCCCCTTGTGAACGGTTATTTTGCCCTGCATCCGGTTTGACGGGCTGGTTATGCCCAGACGAGGCTGAGGATACTCCCTCTAGGCTGACAGGTGATGAGGCCATGGGCACCTCCAGTTATAAAAAGCGATAGGACTACAACAGCTATAGTGCGGAATAGGGTGTCGGTAACGTATCATGCGATACCTCTACCCAATAGTGGCCTCTTGTTGCTGGCCACTTGCATCATTGCATTTGCACTGCTCGCACGGAACATACTACTGCAGTCGAACACTTACCTTAGTAACGCTAACACAGTAGCCGGTATCTGGTTGGCTTGGGCAAGCATTGCTGTCCCTGCCTGCTGAATAATTTGCGTTCGTGCCAACTCAGAAGTGGCTGAGGCATAATCGGTATCCAGAATGCGACTACGTGCAGCTTGAGCTTGTATGCTGACGTTGGTCAGATTATCTATAGCGTGCTCCAGCCTGTTGGTGGTCGCACCAAATGTGGCGCGCTGCTTCGATACTGCCTCAATCGCAACGTCCGCCGCAGTGATGACCTGGCTAGCCGCTTGAAGTGCTGAGGCAACAGTCGCAGCACTCAGGTTGAACCCGTGCATGCTGGCCATGGTTTGCGTGGAGCCGAATCCACCAAATCCAAGAGAAATGGTCTGTGTGGGATCAGCGCCAACTTGAAACGCGACAGTTGACCCAGCACCCGCTCCACCCGCTGAACCATTAAGAATAGCCTGTCCATTCCACTCTGTATTCGCCGAAACCCGCTCGATCTCTGCTAACAGCTCCAAATATTCCGCGTTGAGATAATCTCGATCCTCGGAACTGGTCGTACCCGTGCCAGCCTGTACCGCCAATTCACGCATGCGCTGCAGCATATCGGTGATTTCGTCTAATGCACCCTCTGCGGTATTCACCATGCTGACACCGTCGTTAGCGTTAGAGACTGCCTGATCCAGCCCGCGAATCTGCGAGGTCATTCTGGAACTGATAGCCAGACCTGAGGCGTTATCAGCAGCAGAGTTAATCTTTCTCCCTGTCGAGAGCTGCTCCATTGCAGACCCTAAAGCCCGATCATTGCGTATAAGCGCCGCTTGAGCAACGGAAGCGCTAACATTGGTATTCACTACTGACATTTGATATCTCCTCTACGGAAATTAGCTATCGGCTAGATAAATATCGGCTTGGTGACAAAAAACTTGAGCGATTAGGGCAAAAAATTCGTCGACAAATGTTTCGTCATAAAAAAAGCCATCCCGGACGGAATGGCTTTGATTGACGATGACCGGCTATTTGTGCGGCTGGACCCGCCGCACAAGTGCGCTTACTGGAGCAGAGCGAGAACCGTAGCCGGTATCTGGTTGGCCCGGCGCTATAGCATTTTTATGAGTGTGAGCTAGTTTGCTGAAAAAGCAAACCTGCAAGCGCTAAATCCAGTTTTTCATCTATGTCGATGGAACGTGCGATAGGCATTTGGTAGCCTACGGTTTCCTTCGACACCAATGCTTGTGATTGTCTCAGCCATTCAATTTCAGCTGCGTAAATCGCGCCATTTAGGGAAAAAAGATCGGGTAAGTCCTGTCTGCGGAGGGATGCTGTCGGGCTAATCTTTACAAAGGGTTCCAAGCGCGCACCGACATCCATCGAGTAAACCAAAAATGGATGCTCTTGAACGGGAGTGACAGATACCGCTGAATGAACGCCCTGCTCTACAAGTAGTTCCAGACAACCATCAATATCGGATGAAGATCTCAACGGAGAGGTTGGCTGCAATAAAATCAGTAAATCGTATCCAGACACTCTATTAGCGGCATCAAGCACAACATCGATGGTTTTAGCCTCATCCGTTGCTAGTTCTGCACATCTAATAAAGGGAACCTCGCAGCCCGCTGCCTCGGCCAACTGGCAAATATGTGGGTCATCTGACGACAGGATCAGTCGATCGATGTATTGGGAAGAACGGGCTGCCTCAATGGTCCAGTTAATCAGTGGTTTATCCAATAAAGGCGCAAGGTTTTTATTGGGTATGCCCTTAGACCCACCCCTGGCAGGAATCACCGCCAGCACCTTTTTATTCTGGATCACTCTTGACTGTCTCAGGGGTCAGTGTCAGATATTTCAACCGCTGGCTACCTTGAGCGGTGTCGAGCGAGCGGTTTTGAGGTCATCGGGTCGTCCCACGTCCAGCCAGGGCTCATACATTGGGTAGGCAACTACTTTAGATCCCCGCTCTGCGAGCATTTCAAATACGGTGGGCATGTCAAAGTACTCTCCTTTGGGTAGCATCTCCAGCACTGAGGGGGACAACGCGTAAACCCCGGCATTCACGTGGCTTCTTAACACTGGTTTCTCAGAAAATCCTGTGATTTCGAGGCCCTCCATTTCCACCACTCCGAAAGGATTGGTCCATTCATGAAGCTTCACGGCCATTACCGCCTTTGCGTCATGCTGATTCAAAAAGCTCAAGAGCTCCGTGTAATCGATATCGGTCAGCACATCGCCGTTGGATACGACAAAATTTCTCTTTGGCGCTTGCGCAATCAAGCTAAGCGCTCCAGCAGTGCCCAATGGCTCATCCTCTTCAATGTATTCAACCTTTATGCCAAATTGCCGGCCGTCACCAAAAAAGTCCCTGATCATTTCACCGTGATAATTAATGCAAAAAATAAACTGCCTGAAACCCTGACCGCGAGCGCGCTCTACGATGTGCTGCAGCATCGGCTTGCCGGCGATCTCCAACATGGGTTTAGGGCAGGTTTCGGTAAAGGGCCGCAAACGTTTTCCCAACCCTCCAACCATCAGCACCATGACGTGATCGTGATCTTCCGTCGGCCCCAATTCGTCCCATAGATATAAACCCACAACACGCCCTTCTTCATCCACGCTGGGAACCTGCGCCACCTTATTGACTCGCATCAGCGCACGGACTGTGGTCCAGTCTGTATTCTCAGGCACTACCAGCGGATTGCGGTTAATCACGTCGGTGACCAAGTCATCCATTGATAACCCTCTCAGCAAGCCTCGCCGCAGATCGCCATCTGTGATCAATCCAACCAAACCGCCCTCTTCATCTGCACAAAGACATAATTTGATCGCAACGTCATTCAAATTCTGGAATGCCTGCTGAAATGTCGCATGCTCGGAAATGACGGCTTTCCGCCAGTTCACCGCTTCAATCACACTGCTACCCTCCCAACCTCATCAGAGGTGACATTGAGATCATAAAAACGTTTGTTGCGGCACTGCGGCTCCCACGCGTCAATCACGGCAATCGTGCGCTTAGCCGCACCGCCCTGACCGTAGGGGTTGTGGATCCCTTTACTGTTTCGCGTGCGTGTCTCTGACCGAAGGAGCACCCCTAACGCATCAAGAATCGCAGTTCGCTCAGGTGCGCAATCGATCACGCTCGCGGCTTTGAGTCGACCATCTTGGCGACTACCGATATTCACAGTCCCCACACCGAAAGCCGGTGCCTCAATGAGCCCTGAGGACGAATTGCCCACAACGCCCGCAGACATCGCAAGCACCGACAAATAAAGCGCCTGCCCGAGAGAGGTATGCACACAAGCGCGCGCCGAGTGCTGCGTCACAAATGCCTGAACGTGGTCAAACAAACCGCGCCCCCCCACGTCGGCATTAGGCATGGTGAATACAAGTGACGCGTCCACCTGCTCCAACGCAGCCAGCAACTCTGTCATTTGGGACTGCGCGCTGATACCCACGCGCCCCGTCTCAGGGTGGAAAGTAATCAGCAACACACTATCGCCGAGCGCCAAGCCAAGCCGCTTCTCTACCTCGGTGCGCCCCAATAAAGGCGTATTAAGCGCGGTGTCGACACCGAAGCCGCCCACGTTCCAGACTGTATCGGGCGCCTCGCCGAGCTGAATCACGCGCTGCCGATAATCTTCCGCCGCGGTAAAGTGCAAGCTCGACATCTTGGTAATGGCATGGCGCATCGTGTCATCCACTGACCCCTCCGTAATCTCCCCACCGTGCAAATGCGCGATTGGGATGTCGGCCAACGTGGCGCTGGATGCAGCCGCAAAGATCTCGAAGCGGTCACCGAGTAGCAACACCAGATCGGGCTTCAACACCGCAAATGCGTCCGCGAACCCGGTCATCGCCAAGCCAACCGATTTGGTGACAGCGACCTCGGTATCGGCGCCAACCAGCATTTCAACTTTCCAGTCGATAGCGAATCCATCGGCTTCGATGTGGCGCCAGGTGTAACCAAACTCGCTGGCAAGATGCATGCCGGTGGCAATCACCTGCAGCTTGCAGTGTTGAGAGTCTCGGAGCCCCGCCATCACGCAGCGCAGCAAGCCGTAATCAGCACGAGAACCCGTCACCACGCAGACCTTTTTCATAGCTCGATCACCTCGTCGGGCATAAAAGGCCGGGAGGCTCGCTTGCCAATCACTCCGTCCCATAACATGGGCGAGAGGCCGGTAGCGGGGCGCTTAACTGTCAAGTTTTCTTCAGAGAAAACCTCGTCAGCGCTAATGGCCCTGGCAGCAACAATTGATTTGCGAACCAAGTGGATATTCTTGCGCTCGCTCGCGGTGCATTGTTTTTGCGCACTTCCCAATGCGCTCTCAATGCGCCTTATGCCTTCTACCATTGCATTAAGTGCCTCTGGCTCAAGGCTGGCACTGTGATCCGGGCCCGGCAAATTTTTGTCGAGCGTAAAGTGCTTCTCGATCACCGAGGCGCCCATAGCAACCGCGGCGATAGCCACATCAATGCCATCGGTGTGATCAGAGTAACCAACCGCCACACCAAATTTGTCAGCCATGGCATGCATGGCACGGAGATTCACCTCTTCGATAGGGGCGGGATACTCCGTTGTGCAGTGCAGTAAGGTGATCTTGTCTTTCGGTAGGCCTGCCGCCTCCAAGCATGAGATTGCCTCGCTTATCTCGTCCAGGTCAGCCATCCCGGTAGACATAATCACGTCTTTCTGAAACGAACCGATACGCCTGAGGTAGGGAAGATTCGTGATCTCACCAGAAGGCACTTTGAACCGCTCAGCACCGATGCGAGCGAGGAAGTCGAGGCTCTCTAAATCGAACGCCGTTGAGAAGAATCCAATGCCGCGGGCATCGCAATGCGCGATCAAGGTCATGTGGTCTTGCTCGCTGAGCTGTAAGCGCTGCAACATCGCTAATTGGCTGGTACGAGATGAGCCTTCGCAATCTGCCGCTTGCTCCTGATATGCAGCCAATTCAGCATTGGCAGTAGCCAGCGCATTGGCGTCAAAAGTCTGAAATTTTACGAGATCCGCGCCCGCATCTGCCGCCACATCGACAAGTCGCAATGCCTGTTCGATGTTGCCGTCGTGGTTAACACCCGCCTCTGCAATAATCAGCACCCGATTGGTTCTGGTATCAGCCATGGGCGACACCTCGCTGCCCGCTTGAGGGAGAGCAAGTTGTTGACACACTGGATCGCACTACCGTGCCAGCAGGGATAATTGCACCCTCGCCAATTTCAATATCGTTGTGTAAAACCGCACCCGACCCGATGAAGCACCTTGGCCCAATCTTGACGCTACCGTTCACTCGGGCCCCTGTGGCGATGTGGGTGTGATCTCCTATTGATACGTCGTGCTCCAAAAGCGCCATGGAATTCACTATGCAGTTCTCTCCGACCACACAGGACGCGTTCACTATCCCACCGTGCATGACCATGGTTCCTGCCCCGATATTGGCGTGGCGGGAACAGTAGGCGTTGGGAGAGACAATCACAGGTAAGGAGGCGCCCGCTTTTTTCGCCGCAGCAAAGGCGCGCTCCCTGATCTTCCACGTTTTAATTTGCCCTATCGTGACGAGCACACCAACGCCATGACCCACCAAATCCGCTAACGCATCGTCGGTTCCCAGTATGGGATAGCCCATCACGTGGCTGCCCTCAAAAGCAGGATCTTCAAGGACACCCATAATGCGGTGACTTCCCTCAGCCTCGATCACATCGATAGCAGATCGGCAGTGGCCCCCGCCACCTATCAGAATCAAGTCAGTCATTGCAGCAACTCCGCCAGCTTGGCCGAGGAGGGCAGATTAATAATCCGCTCGGCAATCGACTCGGTATTGGGGAGTAGGGCACGGGGAGCATCTGCGTACATGCTCAGTGTATGCATGGGCTCCCACACGGGCCTTGCCATAAACCCAGCATCATTGAGTGACTGGAGTATCACGTCTCGGGCAAAAGCAGCATGAGGCTCGAGTAGTAACGTGTTCAACCAATAATTGGAAACCGAATGCTCGGGCTCTCGCATAATTCGCAGATCAGGGTGCTCCGCAAACCCGTCGATATAAGCAATAGCGAGCTGTCGCTTCTTCGCGATCCGATCGGGGAGTTCCTCAAGCTGTGACACGCCCAGTGCCGCGTTGATATTGGGCATACGGTAGTTGTAACCCACCCTATCGTGTTCAAAAGCCCAGGGATGCGCGCGCTTGGCGGTGGTAGACAAGTGCCGCGCCGTGTCAGCGAGGTCGGCGTCGTTTGTCAGCACCGCGCCACCCCCGCCTGTTGTAATAATCTTGTTACCGTTAAAGCTTATTGCTCCCAGCAAACCCATGGCGGCACAGTGTCGCCCTCTGTACTGGCTACCTAGCGCTTCTGCGGCATCTTCAACCACGGCGATGCCAAAAGCGTCCGCCACTTCGACGAGCTCATCCATCGCCACAGGGTGCCCAAAAACATGTACGGGCACGATGGCCGAGATAGGGCGACCGGTTTTACGGTTGCATAGCCGACCCGCTTTGCTCTCGCCCACTTGATTCAAGTGCTGGCAAAGCGCGGCGGGATCGATGCCCAGCGTTTGCTCATTAATATCTACAAAATGTGGTACTGCATTCAAATGGCTTACCGCATTGGGCGTGGCAACAAACGTTAGGCTGGGCAGCAGCACCTCTGTATTGGATTCGACACCGGCCACTCGCAACGCCACCTCCAGAGCAGCGGTGCCATTGACCACCGCAACAGCGTGAGCCACGCCACAATGCTCAGCGAGCCGCGCCTCAAATTCGCTGACAAACGCGCCCACAGAGGAAACAAACGTCGAGCGAATGCACTCAACCACCCTTGCCTCCGCTCGCTCCGAGAACTCGGGCTCGTGGAGCGCTAGAGCACCCTGTCTGGCTAGGAAGAGCCCCTCCAGAATCTCAACGACTTCGCTGGCAAGCTGCTCTGCACCGACGAGCGCGTTATGTTCGACCTGCGGCATCATAGGTTGTAGGCGCTCGTTTTGTAGCGCGACAGATTGCTCGGATTCTGAAACCATTCTGCAGTGTATTGGAGGCCGCGCCTCAGGCCCTCATGGCCATCGAATTCAGGGCGCCAGCCGATCGAGTCACGCGCTTTCTGAGTGCAGGCAACCAGGCGTTCTACCTCCGAATTAGCGGGTCGTTCCCGCTCTTCTTGTTGCATGACCTCTACCGAGGTGCCCATCACCTCGGCAATCAGCTTTACGGTATCTCCAATCGATATCTCGTATCCGGTTCCGATGTTAGTGACCTCACCAATACCCGCGTTTTGGCCCAAGACCTGAATAAAGCCATTTGCCGTATCGGATACAAACGTAAAGTCTCGGGTAGGGTGTAGAGAGCCCAATTGGATCTGATTTTCGCCCGCTGCGATTTGTCCGATCACGGTTGGAATCACTGCCCGAGCCGACTGCCGCGGACCAAATGTATTAAAAGGCCGCAGGACCGACACGGGCAGATCAAACGATTTGTGAAATGACAGCGCTAACTGGTCCGCTGCCACCTTGGTTGCGGCGTAGGGCGATTGCGCATTGAGGGGATGGCCCTCATCTATGGGCACACGCTGGGCAGTGCCATAGGTCTCCGACGTCGAGGTACACACCAAATGCTCAATGCTTTGTCGCCGCGCGGCCTGTAAAACATTGAGTGTGCCCGTTACGTTGGTCTGCACATACGCATCGGGGCTGTTATAACTGAAAGGAATGGCAATGAGCGCCGCGAGGTGCAACACATGGCTACAGCCACTCGTAGCCGAATCAACCCCACCGGCATCACGGATATCGCCAGATACGACCTCAATCTCACTCAGCACTGTCTCTTCGAGACTGTCGAGCCAGCCCCAAGAGTTAAAAGAGTTGTAGTAAACAAATGCACGGACGTCATAGCCTGCCCTCACCAGTTGTTCGGTGAGATGCGAGCCAATAAATCCGTCTGCGCCTGTTACTAATACCTTGTTTGCCATGATTTGATTGCCATTAACCGCGTCTGCTTTTTTTCCTACCTTGGCGGTCTTTTTCGCAATGAGGCTCCAGGCTGAAACGGGGCATCAAAGCCCTGACTGAACGGGCTCGCTAAGACAAAACCGCATTACTTGTTAAAATTCCCCATATTGCTCCATGTGTCAGCAAGTGATTCCCGAGTGCTGTTGAGCTGCTTCACCAGTGTCTCCATCACGGTAAATTGTGAGAGATAGCGCTCGTAAAGGGCTTCCATACGTGTCTCAAGATCAATGAGCTCCTTGCTATAGGCCGAAAGCTCTTTTCTGGTCGACTCGGTTCGCTGAGCAAAAATGCCATCGATGGAGTCCGTTAGCACTTCCAGCTTAGCGATTGCATCGATTGCCAAACCCTGTGATTGCCCGTCATATCGGGATTGGTTGTTAGTGCCCGCAGAGAGCATCGTGGAGATATCCTCAAAATTAGAGGCCGCCTTGGCGTCATAGGCCGTCTCACTAAACTCCAACTCGCCGTATCGTGTTAGCGTCACGCCGATATCACGCAGCCCAGTAATACTTCCCGAAGGTGTCGAGGAATCCTGCGTTACCGCTTTGTATACCGTGTCTCTGACGGTCCGAATAACCGCCAAGTCCCTCGCAAGCGCGCCTCCCACCTCCTCCTCTTCTGAATCGGGGTTGGAGAGCTCCTTGAGTGCAAACTGCACGTCGTTGTAGGTCGTGACCAAGCTCTGAAGCTTTGTCTTCAAAGTGGAGCGGTCGCTGGTAACACTGATGGTTGCTGTATCCGACCCTGAGCTCACTGCATTGAGGGAGACCGTCACACCGGCTATGACGTCCGTGAGCGTGTTGCTTGCCCTCTGGAGCTGCACGCCGTTGTAATAAAAATCGGCATCGCTCGCCTCTTGATAGTCTTTTGGCGGCGTGCCTGAGGAATTATAGGAGGCATCATGGAAACCTAGGTCGTCGCTACCCCCCCCAAGAGTGGTATCGACGCTGAAGCTATTGGCTGCACCGGTTTGACCTTCAAGCATGATCTGGTATTGCGTGCCACTGGAATCGAGCGTCATAAGAGTTGCCGTGATCCCGAGCCCCGCCGTATTGATAGCGCCTACAATGCCGTCCGGCGTGTCATAACCCGCAGCGATATTGATGGCTGTAGTGGTTCCGGTCGTCTCCGGGATCGTAATGTTGATTGTGAAACCGCTTCCTCCATTGATGGATTGGGAGGTTGAGGAATAAACATCCGAGAGATTTCTTTGCGCCATTGCCAAAGCATCCACATGAATATCCGAGAGCCCACTATTTGCGGCTCCATCGGTTGAGACGATTGAAACGACGTTCGAGTCAGAGCTGATGGCGTTGGGCGTAGCCAGTTCGCTCGCATCGTTGAGACCATTGAACTCGTCAATTAGGGCCTGAACATTAAACTTCAAAACGGCGAGTGCTGAGATCTTTGCCTCTGCGGCTTCCTGCGAAGCCGTAATCTTCTCCTCAGCAGGGATTTGTTCCACATCGGTCAAATCGCGGGCGAGCTTGACGATATCGATTCCAGAGCCGCCTCCCAGCGTCTGCATAACCGTTGATGCAATGTTATCGGTAGCCATGCTTATCTAACCCTCACGCCAGTTGCGTCATCTAACGTATATAGTTAAATAGCGAGAGCTGACTTAGCTTGGCAAAGCTGGCTTGCAGCGCCTGTAGGGCCACTGACTCCTGTGTCAGCTCCGTCACGGCGGTGGCATAGTCCAGGTCGTCCTCCCGTTGCAGTAATTCGGTCAGACGAAGCTCGGTATCCTCGGCCACCGCACGTTGGGTTTCTATGGCAACAATTCTTCCGGCCATGGTCCCGTAAGAGTTAGTCAACCGCTCGCTGATCGCGTTAAGAGTTGGGAGCGCCGATCGAATGCCACCACCATCGTCAGTCGTAAGATCCGCCACCAGAGCGTCCAGGGTGGCAAAATCATCAGCTGAAAACAGCTCCGGGCCCAGCGTGTTAATGGTCATTCGCCGCACATCTGAGACATTCAGTTCGAGCCTGCCATAGTCACCCTTGTACTTGACCTTGACCGTACCATCGTCATCGGTTTCCTCTACAAAAGCGGGGCTCTCGACTTTGTTTCCCGAAAAGATGTAGTTGCCATTGAGATCCTGCGTGTTCGACAGGTTAAGGAGCTCATCTCGCATCGCCCTGACTTCAGCGCCAATCACCTCTCGATCCGCCGCCGCCAGTGTGTCGTTACCAGCCTGAATAGTCAGCTCTGTAATCCTCTGCATGATTTGAGTCATCGAAGTCAGCACGGTTTCTTCCGAGGTCAACCGGGTTTCTGCAGCATCAATATTTTTTTTATAAACACCCTGAAGTTCTTTTGCAGCCTCCAGCCGAGAAATGAGATCCGCCTTAGCGGGATCCTCGCTCGGATGCAAGATCTGCTTGCCGGATCCTAGCTTGGCTTGCGACTCTGCAACTTTGTTTTGGCGGGCCTGCATTTGCTCGGCGTTAACGCGATAGTACTGTGCTGTTGAGATTCTCATCGCTCAATCAACTCGCTTGAAGTAGTGTGTCGAAAAGTCGCTGGGACATCTGTATCACTTGCGCCGCAGCCTGGTAGGCCTGCTGGAATCGAATCAGATTGGCCGCCTCTTCATCTAGGTTTACACCAACGGCAGATTCCCGGCTCGCTTGTGCCTGATCACGAACCACCAACATCGCCTCTTTGCCCAGCTCCGCCAGTTGCGCGCGAGACCCTGCTCCCGTCACGAGGTCGCGATAAGCGGCAGAAAAGGTTTGGCCTGCGATAAGCGGTGCGCGACCCAGTTCGATCATCCGTAATATGTTTTCATTGCTGCCCAGGCCATCAGTGTTGGCCTCAATGGTGTAGGTGTCGCCCCCCTTTGGCACGTTGTTGAATTGGACCCGGATACCCTGATAATCAATGTCAGCGCCAGCGGTATACAGACGCTTTGCAACCATCGTGTCGGTTGCGGTGTCCCAAATCTCGTAAACGCTATTTGAAGTGAACTCCACTCTAAAAGGCGCTGCCGGAAAGTTCGGGGGCACCGACTCAGGTTTGGCGTCGGCTCTGAGCGTGGCATCCACCGTGCCGGATCCGGTAACAAAAATCGCCAGATCATCAGCGGCGGGACCGTCGATCAGCACGCCAGTGTTGAGCGCCATGCGTCCCAGATCAGCAGGAGAGCCCGAGCCAGACAGCGTCAGCGACATTTCAATAGGCCTATTTACACCCATGTTTCGGTTGGCTAGGTCATTAAACCCCAAATCGGTATCGGCTGTATCGACGACATCGCCTTTGTAATCAAGGGGATAATAGTCAGTGACCGTGGAAGAGATCGTAAAGTTGTTACCCATACCAGTAGTGTCGCGCAACGTGATGCGGTAACCGCCCGACTCATCAGCAACAAGTGCGGCAACGATCCCCGGTATCGACTTGCTCTCAGCATTGGCTGAGTCATTGAACCCCAAATCTTTGTCTTGGACAGGATCGTCATCAGCATCCAGGACAGGGTTGCCGTCAGCATCTAATTCGTAATAATCGGCGACAGTCGACGACACGGTAATTACGCCGTTACCCACGCCGCTAGCGTCACGGAGCCTAATGCGGTAGTTACCCGAGTCATCTTGAAAAAGCGTCGCGGTAACTCCCGCACTCCCAGCATTGATCGCAGTGACGATGCCTTCGGCCGTATCACCGCCTGCTTCGATGGTGATCGTCTCGACGCTGTCATCGGCTCGTGTCAACGTCAGGGCAAACCCCTCGCCGCCGTTCAAGGTTTCGTCAGCAGCAGCAAACGGATTGGACACCACTTCGTTGATCGCGCTGACGATGTCCTGGGGGGTATCGGCATCGTCTTCGATATTCACCG
>Ga0255776_10004077_pt1 | contig 15510 bp, 12 predicted proteins | sample 071ome_19_FD_179974 | JGI IMG/M metagenome (GOLD analysis project Ga0255776, IMG submission 179974) | Coastal salt marsh microbial communities from the Groves Creek Marsh, Skidaway Island, Georgia - 071413AT metaG (version 2) | ecosystem: Environmental > Aquatic > Marine > Intertidal zone >... | reverse complement strand
CTGGGAGCTTCTGAGCGGTTAGTCGTCGCTGGCGAACAGTGACTGGTCGGACTCGGTCTCGGGCAACTCATCCGGGTCCTCCGGGGCACCTGCGCCATCCGCTGCCGGTTCAACCGATGAACCCTGCGCAGTTGGCTCGTCAACTTCCGCGGTTGATGCGTCGACCGCTTCGGCAGAGGCGGCGTCGTTCGTGTCCGCGGAGTCACCTTTCGACGTCGCCTCGCGAGCAGCAAGGGCCCGCGCAGCAACTTCGGCCGGATCGACGGCACCAGCTGGACGCCGCGACCGTGGGGCCGGCTCATGGGCGTGACCGAGTGAGACCTTGATGCCTCGACCGCTGCACACCTCACACGTCTCGGAGAACGATTCGATGAGTCCCGAGCCGATGCGCTTGCGCGTCATCTGGACCAGTCCCAGGCTGGTCACCTCCGCCACCTGGTGCTTGGTGCGATCACGCCCGAGGCACTCGACGAGCCGACGAAGCACGAGATCACGGTTGCTTTCCAAGACCATGTCGATGAAATCGACCACGATGATGCCGCCGATGTCGCGCAGCCGGAGTTGGCGCACGATTTCCTCGGCTGCCTCGAGGTTGTTCTTGGTGACCGTCTGTTCGAGGTTGCCGCCAGACCCGGTGAACTTGCCCGTGTTGACGTCGACCACCGTCATCGCTTCTGTGCGGTCGATGACGAGCGATCCACCCGAGGGCAACCACACTTTGCGGTCGAGAGCCTTCATCAGTTGCTCGTCCACGCGGTAATGCGCGAACACGTCCTCTGACTCAACCCAGTGGTCCACGCGCTCGAGCAGATCCGGCGCGACCGCAGAGATATATGCGTCGACTGTGCGCCAGGCACTGTCTCCGGAGACGACGAGCTTGGCGACGTCTTCGTTGAACATGTCGCGAACGACCTTGATCGCGAGATCGGGCTCGCTGTAGAGCAGTTCCGGCGGGGACGCCGTCTTCGTGGCATCCGTGATGTCGGTCCACAGGGCCTGCAGGCGCTCGACGTCGGCTTCGAGCGCGTCCTCGGACGCACCCTCGGCGGCGGTGCGCACGATCACGCCCGCGTCCTCGGGCATGACCCGCTTGAGGATCGACTTCAGTCGACTGCGCTCGGTGTCGGGAAGCTTGCGGCTGATGCCGGTCATCGAGCCGTCGGGTACGTACACCAAGAATCGGCCGGGCAGTGAGACCTGACTTGTCAGGCGAGCACCCTTTTGCCCCACCGGATCCTTCGTGACCTGAACCAGGACGGGATCGCCGGACTTCAGCGCGAATTCGATGCGCTTGGGTTGACCGTCGAGTCCCGCGGCATCCCAATTCACCTCACCGGCGTAGAGCACGGCGTTACGTCCGCGGCCGATATCCACGAACGCCGCTTCCATACTCGGCAGCACGTTTTGCACACGGCCGAGATAGACGTTGCCCACCATCGACGATGACGAGCCCTTGGTGACGTAATGCTCGACCAGGACACCGTCCTCGAGGACGGCGATCTGGATCCGATCCTCCGCCTGGCGGACGACCATCACCCGCTCGACGGATTCCCGACGCGCCAGGAACTCTGCTTCGTTCAGGATCGGGGCGCGCCGGCGTCCAGCCTCGCGGCCTTCGCGTCGACGTTGCTTCTTAGCCTCGAGTCGAGTCGAGCCGCGGGTGTTATCGGCATCTCGAGTGCGCGGCTCGCGGACCTTGACCACGGTGTTCGGGGGGTCATCGGGTGAGAGTTCGTCGTCGGCGCCCGCGTCAGAACGACGACGACGACGCCTGCGACGACGCGAGGACGAACCGCCTTCGGAAGACTCGTCATCGGAATCCGTGGCATCGTCGCTGTCACCGTCGTCGGACGCGTCATCAGGTGCGTTGTCGTCGGAGTCGGATTGATCGTCACCGGAGCCGGACTTGCGGCGGCGACCCCGCCCACCACGACGACGCCGCTTGCGACCGCCTGACTCCTCGCCCGAATCGGCATCTTCCGAGCTGCCATCGGGACCCGAGGAATCGGAGTCAGAGTCCTCGGCGCTGGCCGATGCGTCCTCTTGGCTCGCGACGCCTGGTTGATCGTCGGAATCGTCCTTCGCGGATGCAGCTTTCTTGGCGGTCTTCTTCGCAGCCTTCTTCGTAGTTTTCTTCGCAGCCTTCTTCGTAGCCTTCTTCGTAGCCTTCTTGCCCGGCTTCTCCTGAGCGTCGTCGTCGCTCGAAGTGACCGAACCATCAGATTCCTGCGAGGCCTTCAATTCGCTCGGCTCGCTCGGCTCGGGGGGTGCTGCTTTACGGGTGGCGCGTCGACGGGCCGGCTTCTTCGCGGCCTCGGGCTCGACGGCAGCCGCTTGGAATAGGGGCGCGCCACCGGTTGTGGTGGGTGCGTCCGATGTGCTGTCTGATGTTGATGCGTTCTTCTCGACCATAGGGTCGTGCTCCTTCGGGGCCCGCCTGCGTGTCACGAACGCATAGTCAGGGCCGATCCATTGCAAGCCTTCTCGGTGCGGTTCGGTTCGCGCGCTGTGCGCTGCGTGGACCTACCCGCCGATCGACGTTCGGTCAGCCCCTGCGGTCGGGAGCGAAGGGATCGCCCACGGAACAGGTCGCTTCGTCGAGTGGCCCCTGGGCCAGCCGGGTCACCCGTGGGGGCACCGGCGGCTCGAGGTCAGCAACTCGCCGCAGCGCGGCTAGTACGTCGTCGGGTCGAACCGTCATCGTGACATGGCGGACGACCGCGTCGAGTATGACACATGACGGTTCCGACCCCGGTGCGACATCGAGACTGACCACGGGTTCGCGGGCATCGAAGGTGCGCAGCCCCGACTTGGCCATCCGCTGCACTTCGATCCGATCCGCAGCCCAGAAGGCGTCCCGCGCCGCCCGAACCTGGTCCACATCCACGTCACCGAGTTCTATTCGCCAACGGCTTGCCTCCAAACGCTGGGCGAAATCCGAACTTCGGGCTTCAACGGCATCCACCACATCCAACCCGGGCGGGAGTGCAGCATCCAACGCCTGTCGAACCTCGTCGGGTTCCCAGGGCGCGGTCAGGCCGATCTCGGCATATTCGGCCTCGCTGGCAGCTCCGGTGGGTGCCGAGTTCGAATACGAGATCTTGGGGTGTGGACTAAAGCCCGCGCTGAAGGCGATCGGCAACCCAGCTCGACGAATGGCCCGTTCCAGCGCCCGCTGGAAATCCCGATGGCTGGAAAATCGCAGCCGTCCCCGACGCGCGTAGCGCAGGCGAACGCGTTGAGCGACCGGTGCGACGTCACGTTCGGGGGGACGTCGGTTAGCCACGCTCGCTCGTCGCCGTTGCAGGTGCCGGCATCGGGGGCATCGGAGGCATCGGGAGGTCGGTGACACCGGTGGGCCCGACTTGAATCTCGGTACCCATTTGGTCGCATACGCCGCAGTCAAAGCACGGCGTCCACCGACAATCGTCGACGGCAATCTCGTCGAGTGCGTCCTGCCAGTCTTCCCACAGCCAATCGCTGTCGAGTCCAGAATCGAGGTGATCCCAGGGCAGAACTTCGGTTCGCTCGCGCTCGCGGGTGGTGAACCAATCGACATCCACCGATTCGGTTGCCAGCGCCTGTTGCGCGCACTCCATCCAGCGATCGAAGGAGAAGTGCTCACTCCAACCGTCGAATCGAGCGCCCTGGCGCCATGCCGTCTCGATCACGCGACCCACACGACGGTCTCCGCGTGACAGCAAACCTTCGACGATTCCGGGCTTGCCATCGTGGTAGCGAAGGCCGATCGCTTTGCCGTACTCGCGATCGGATCGGATCGCGTCCCGCAATTTCGCTAGGCGGGCGTCTGTTCCCTCATGGTCGAGTTGCGCAGCCCACTGGAACGGAGTGTGCGGCTTGGGCACGAAACCACCGATGCTGACAGTGCACTTGATGTCTCGCCGTCCCGATGCTTCGCGTCCGGCTTTGATGACTTCCTTCGCCATGGTTGCGATCTGCAGGACGTCGTCGTCGGTCTCGGTGGGAAGTCCGCACATGAAGTACAACTTCACGTGCCGCCAACCCGCGGCGTAGGCAGTCGTGACGGTGCGGATCAAATCCTCTTCAGTGACCTGCTTGTTGATCACCCGACGCATGCGCTCGCTGCCGCCCTCCGGCGCAAACGTCAGACCACTACGACGGCCATTGCGGGAGAGTTCGTTTGCCAGATCGACGTTGAACGCATCGACACGGGTGCTCGGCAGGGACAACGACGTCTGCGAATCCTCGTACCGGTCCGCGAGGTTACGGGCGACGTCAGCGATCTCAGAGTGATCGGCACTCGAAAGGGAAAGCAGCCCCACCTCCTCGAAGCCGGTTGCCTTCAAACCACCTTCGACGATTTCCGCGATACCGGTGATCGAGCGCTCGCGTACGGGCCGGGTGATCATGCCGGCTTGGCAGAACCGACATCCGCGCGTGCACCCACGAAAGATCTCCACGCTCATCCGCTCGTGCACAGTCTCGGCGAGGGGCACCAGCGGCGCCTTGGGGTAGGACCATTCGTCGAGATCCATCAACGTGTGCTTGCTCACCCGCCACGGGACGTCCGGGCGATTGGGTGCCACCCGCTGGATGCGGCCGTCCGGCAGGTACTGAACGTCGTAGAAACGTGGGACGTAGATCGAACCCGTGCGCGCGAGTCGAAGAAGCAACTCCTCGCGACCACCGGGAGTGCCTTCTTCTTTCCAGGCTCGGATGATGTCTGTGATCAGCAGAACCGCTTCTTCACCGTCACCGAGCACCGCGGCGTCGAGGAAATCGGCGATGGGTTCTGGATTGAACGCGGCGTGGCCGCCTGCGATCACCAAGGGCTCGTCTGCGTGCCGGTCGATTGCCTTGACCGGGATACCAGCGAGATCCAATGCATTGAGCATGTTTGTGTAGCCGAGTTCGGTGGCGAAGGACAGCCCGAGGACGTCGAAATCCCCGACGGCGCGATGTCCGTCCACCGTGAACTGCGGAACGCCGTGCTCGCGCATTAGCGCTTCGAGGTCGGGCCATACGGCGTAGGTGCGCTCGGCCAGGACGTCATCGCGGCCGTTGAGGACCTCGTACAGAATCTGCACGCCCTGGTTGGGTGCACCGACTTCATAGGCGTCGGGATACATGAGGGCCCAGCGCACCGTGGTGGTGTCCCACTCCTTGAGTACGGAGTTCACCTCACCGCCGACGTACTGGATCGGCTTGGTGATCCTCGCCAACAAAGGTTCGAGGCGATCGAAGTGACCTGATCCGACCTCTCGACCACCACGCAGTCGCACGCGGGCGTCTACGTCTTCCGCGACCGTTGCACTCATGCCTTCCAGAGTAGCGACTGGGGAGTCGCGCCGGGATCAGACTTCCGAGCGCATGACTGCCAGTGAATGCAGCCGCACCGTTTGCAGCAGCCCGACGGCGATCCACGTCGCCATCATCGACGTGCCGCCCGCCGAGACGAATGGCAGCGGAATACCGGTGATCGGCATGATGCCGAGTGTCATTCCGATGTTTTCGAACATTTGGAAGGCCAGCCACGCGGCAACTCCGGTCGCGACGAGACGGCCGTACAGATCGTCGGCCTTCCACGCGATCCACACGGCTCGCCACAAGATCATCGCGAGTAATGCAATAAGGATCGCCGATCCGATGAAGCCAAGTTCCTCTCCGGCAACGGTGAAGATGAAATCGCTCTCGTTCACCGGGACGAAGTTGCCTTGGGTCTGCGGACCTTCGAACAGCCCGTACCCGTCCAGTCCCCCGCCGCCGATTGCGATCCGGGCCTGGTTGGCGTTGTAGGCACTGGCACTGATGTCTTCATCGGGATTGATGAACGACGTCAGCCGATCGACCTGATACTCCTGCAACAGACCCAATTGGATAGCCGCCAGAACTCCCAGGATCGCGCCGCCGATGAGGCCCACCAGCCAACGCGTTCGAACTCCGGCAACCGCGACAATCGACAGTGAGACGGCCGCCAGGATCAAGACCGTCCCGGTGTCGTTCTGCACCAAGATGATGGCTGTCGGTATGGCCGCCACTGTCAGGGCCAGCAAAACGTCCTGGGCCGAGGGTTCTTCTTCGCGGTCTCGCCGCTCGGACAACAGCGCCGCCATCATCAAGATGACCGTGACCTTTGCGAACTCCGACGGCTGGATGGTCAGTCCCAAGGGAACATCGATCCACGCTCGCGCTCCCGCGATCGTCACACCCAGTCCGGGCACGAACGGGACGACCAAGAGCACCATCGATGCGATATAAACCACCGGCGTGTAGGCGCGCAGCAGCCGATAATTGATTCGCGAGGCGATGATGCCAAGCACGAGCGCAACACCCAAGTTGATCAGGTGCCGCTTCAGGTAGGACTGCGGATCGCTCTCAGAGGCGAGGTCGGCTCGACTCGCCGACCACACCAGGACCGAACCCAGAATCGACGCGGCCAGCGCCGCGATGAGCAAGATCCAGTCAAGGTCGCGCCAGTACCCACCGCCGCGATCACGCTTCGGTGCGATGGCCGTGTCCGACGACTGAGTGGGGAACATGCTGGTCATCTGCGCTAGCCACCCCCCTCGCCACCGCGGGCCGTCACGGTCTCGCGCGCCTCAGGCAGACCGGAGTCGTTGCCCAGGGGAAGTACCGGGGTGCCGTCATCGCGAATCACCGGCAAGTCGCGGCTCGGCTTACCGTCGACCAGGACACTCCGGCGCGGGTCGACGTCGCCGTCCTTAATTCCGAACAGGGCTTCATAAATCTTGCGCACGCTCGGGCCGGAGGTCTTGGAACCCGTCCCACCCTGGGTGACCATCATGACGACGGCGTACTGCGGGTCATCGGCTGGAGCGTAGGAAGCGAACCAGGATGTCGACACTTTGTCGCCGGTCACCTGCGCCGAACCCGTCTTCGATGCCACCGGTATCTGATCGAGCGGGAAGCCGACGAATGGTGCGCGGCCGGACCCCTCGGTCGTGACGCCGGGGAGTGTGCGCTGCAGGAAGCGAATCGCCTGCTTGGCGCGCGAGCCAGAGATCTCGTTGGCGACGATCGGTGGGATCTCCTTCACGACCTCGCCGTCAGCGGACATGATCGCCTTGACCATGCGCGGCTCGTAGACGGTGCCGCCGTTGGCGATCGCGGCGTAGACCATCGCCATCTGCAACGGTGTGACGGCGGTGTCGCCCTGACCGATCGAAGCGTTCAGCGCGTCACCCTCGCGCCAGCGGAAACCGTCCGCGCAATTCTCTTGATCCAATGCCGTGAAGTAATCCGCTAACTCCGGGTCGGTCTTGCGGGTCTCGGGGTAGCCCTCGACGGCGTTCTTGCACCAGGTATCGCGTTTGATCTCCCAGTTCTCGGCCTTGAACTCGCGACTGGCGATCCGGCCGGCGGACTCGACCGGCAGGTCGATGCCCGTCGCTTCCCCCAAACCCAACTGCCGAGCGGCTTCGGCGATGGGGTCGGAAGCTTCGCGGCCGGCGTCATCTCCCCCGGCTCGCTCCCACATCCTGTCCGCGATGCCGTAGAAGACCGTGTTGCACGAGACTTCGAGCGCGCGCGCCAGAGAAATGTCGCCGTACGCCGCGGACTCGTAGTTGCGGAACACCTGCGTGCCGAGCTTCACTCGGCTCGGACAGTCGTAGGTGCCGCCAAGGTCGAACCCTTCGCGTCCAGCGGCCACGGTGCTCACGACCTTGTACGTGGAGCCCGGCGCGAAGATGCCCTGCGTGGCGTTCGACGCCAAGGATCCGGACTTCATGAGTTTGTCGAACTGCTTTTGCGTTACCCCGCCGACCCAAATCGAAGGGTCGTAGGTGGGGTAGCTCGCCATCGCGAGAATGCGACCGGTCTTGACGTCCACCACCACGGCAGCGCCCGAATCACCGGGGTTTCCCTGACGTTGCGCCCGTTGGATCGCAGCGACGAGTTGCTCCTCGACCACGGACTGCAAATGCGCGTCCAGACTCGAGATGAGGTAGTCGCCGGGCTGGGGCGCGAACTCCTCCAGCGTTCCGGTTACCCGGCCCGCGGTATCGACAGCGAGCGTGGTGACTCCGGGCTTTCCGCGGATTTCTTCGTCGTAGTAAGCCTCGAGTCCGGACCGACCCACCACATCGGTGCGGCGAAGTCGATCGAACGCCGTTGTCGGACCTTGATCGTCGAGTTGGGACTCCGTTACCGGACCGAGGTAGCCCAGGAGATGGGCTGCGTTGACGTTGAAAGGTGCCGGGTACTCGCGTATGGCGTCCAGTCGCGCGTTCACCCCGGGGTAGAGCTGGCCCTGTTCCATGATGCTGAGGGCAATCTGCGGATCGACGTCCTGGGCGATCGGTACCGGTTGATACGGCGAACCGTTCCAGCACACCGGCGGCGGCTTTGCGCCCTCGCTGCCGCAGGGTTTGAGCCGGTCGGCTATGCCCTCGGCAGGAATATCAAGGATGTTCCCCAGACGCTGGATCGCCGCTTCCCCGCCGTCGGGTTCGCGCCCGAGTTCGATCTTGTCGACGGTGATGACCAGCGACGTTCGGTTGGATACGAGCGGGCGGCCGGCCTGGTCGAGGATCAAACCTCGAACCGCGGGTTCGACGACCTCTCGAACGGTGTTGTTCACCGCGGCCGTCTTGTACTCCTCACCGGTGAGGACCTGCAGGTAGAAGAGCCGACCGAGCAGGGTGAGCACGAGGGAGACCATCAGCGCGCCGAGGACGAACAGCCTCAGGTTGGACCGCTGACTCATCGACACCTCCCGTCCGCCTCGTCCGCTCCGGCCTCGGAGAACCCGGACATTCGACCGTTCCGACCCTCGGACGCTCGGGCGCCCCTCGATGTTCCCTAGTCGAGATACGCCTCGGGCACCAGCCGTCGTGACAGCATCCCCACGAGGGGGATCATCACTCTCCCGAGGATAAGCCCGTACAGCACTGTGGTCAGGGTCACACCCGGCACCGACGCCCAGATGATCCGCTCGCTGCCGAGCACGGCGCTAAGCAGCGCGGTGCCCAGCGTGGCCGCCCCGCATGCCGCACCGGAGATGAGCGACAGCGTCCAGATCGAGGAGTCCTCGCGATCGACCGCGACACCCACCGCGAGACCGACGCCCACCAAAACGATCGAGGCAAGGCCGAGGATCGAGTCCGAAGGTGTGGCGATGTCCATCAGGGCGCCCCCGAGGAAACCGGTCAGTGCGCCAGGGCCCGGGCCCAGAGCCAGGGCTACCGCCACCACCGTCACAACGACGAGGTCCGGCGTCGCCCCCGGCAATCCAAGACGGCTCAGCACCGAGGTTTGCAGGACCACCGCTACGAGGAGCAGCGATCCGATGACCACGAGTTGTCGAAAGAGCACCGATCAGTTCCCGTTCGTTTCGGCGCCGTCGTTCGCTGCCTCGTCGGCTGGTTGCTCGTCGGTCGGTTGCTCGTCGTTGCTGGAATCGTCGTTGTTGGCATCGTCGCTTCTCGAGTCATCGGATGCGCGCGGCGGCAACACCGAGTCGCGCGGATCTTCGCGCGGAGGTCGCACGATGACCCCCACCACACTGAGCTTCGAGACGTTCGCGAACGGACGCACCGTGGCAACGCGCGCCAACTGGCCCGCGGTGCCGGTGATATCGACGACTTCCCCAATCGGGATACCCGGTGAGTAGGGACGGCCTCCGCGTGAACCGAATGTCACCAACGCATCCCCGATCACCAACTCGGCCAGTGGGTCCAGCAGTTGGAAGTCCAGTGAATCCTGTCGGCCGGTTCCCGAGACGATTCCGATTTCCTCGGTTGTCGCGACTCGACCGCCGACCGCCGACGACGCATCGACCAACAACACAACGGTCGACGTCGTCGAATTGACTTTGAGGACCCGGCCTACCAAACCTTCCCCGTTGATGACGGTCATGTCCTTCTCGATGCCATCGAGTGAACCGGCATCAATACCCACCGTCCACGCGAAATCCTGCGCCGGACCGACGCTGATCACTTCCGCCGGCGTCACGCGGTACCTCCCGGCGGACGCGACCCGCAAAAGATCATCGAGCGCACGTGCTCGAGCTCGATCCGACAGTGTCGAGCGAAGTTCCTCCGTCAGCCGGGCGTTCTCGGCCTTCAGGTCCGTGATCTGGTTCGCCTGATCGCGCCAGGTGGAGAAGGAATCACCCGCACCGGTGAACGGTGAGGCGACGACGTTCGCGCCTTCTTGGATCGCACCGATGACCGCACTCGCCGCGGCTCGGGCACTAGACAGCGGACCCTCACCACCGCGGAGGTCCAAGATCACGAACGTCAGCGACGCCACGATGAGCGTCGCGATCGTGATCCGGATCCTGCGAGAGGGCATGTGTCGAGTCTTCCTCGCCTCGTTCGATCAAGGTGACCGCGACGTGCGGTCTGCCGTGACTATCTTCGGGGTTCGGAGACGAGGACCTGCTGCAACGCCTCGAATTCCTCCACGCACTTGCCCGATCCCAGGGCCACACACTCCAACGGACGCTCGGCAACGATGATCGGCATGCCGGTCTCGTGCCGGAGTCGCTCATCGAGCCCCTTCAGCAAGGCTCCACCACCGGTCAGGACGATGCCACGATCCATGATGTCGCCGGAAAGTTCCGGAGGCGTTCGGTCCAGGGTCGCCTTCACTGCGTCGACGATCGCGTTGACCGGCTCGTCCATCGCGCGACGGATTTCCTCGGCCGAGACCACGATGGTCCGTGGCAGGCCGGTGACGAGGTCGCGACCGCGGATTTCGGCGTGCGGTTCGTCCGGCAATGGGAACGCCGAACCGATCGCGACCTTTATTTCCTCCGCGGTGCGCTCGCCGAGCATCAGCGAGTACTCCTTCTTGATGTACTGGATGATCGAGTTATCCAGCTCGTCACCACCGACGCGAACGGACAGGCTCGTGACGATCCCACCGAGCGAGATCACAGCAACCTCGGACGTTCCACCGCCGATGTCGACGACCATGTTGCCGGTCGGCTCGTGAACCGGGAGCCCGGCACCGATCGCCGCCGCCATCGGCTCTTCGATGATGAACACCTTGCGCGCTCCCGCGGCATAGCCAGCGTCCTTGACCGCACGCTGTTCTACACCGGTAATGCCCGACGGAACACAAACGATCAGTCGGGGCTTGGCAAGGTGACGTCGGCGATGCACCTTCTGAATGAAGTAGCGAAGCATGCGCTCGGTGGTGTCGAAGTCCGCGATCACGCCGTCCTTCAGCGGACGGATGGCGACGATGCTGCCGGGAGTGCGACCAATCATCCGCTTGGCTTCGGACCCCACCGCGAGGATGCCGCCGGAGTTGCTGTTGATCGCCACCACGGAGGGCTCGTTCAGCACGATTCCGCGTCCTCGGACGTAGACGAGGGTGTTGGCCGTGCCCAGGTCGACGGCCATATCGCGGCCGACGAACGAGGTGCTGGCAGGCATAGGGCGAGCCTCTCTACGGGGAAGGATCTTCCGGCGCCCGGGGGCGTTGGGCCTCAAGGCTACCCCTCACCCGCTCGGCCCGTCGTACCTCCAGTTCCCGGAGGCGAATCTCGAGCCTGTCGGCCCACCCGGGCTCGGCGTCGGTCTCGGCCAGCCCGAAGGCTGCCGTGGCGACCGCACCGAGGTCCGCGCGGTAGTCGTGACCGCGACTTTGGAAGTCACCGGGGGTCACATCCGTGGCGAAAACCGTGTCCACCAGGACCTGGGCCCAGGTGATCCCCAGGCGCCAGGCCATGTCCGCCGGAACGCCGCGCCCCTGCGCCGGAGAAAGCCACGCCGGGCGCGCGTAGGCAAGGTCCGGACGAAATCTCACCACCGGATCACCATCGTGTTCGAGGAACCACACGCGCGGATCGGGTAGATCGCGCAGCACGTTCGGCAATTGCTCGGGATGGTCGAGCGTCACGGCAACCGGACCGAATGCGAGGTGGGCGTCGTCGTAGTCCGCGCCTCCGGGAGTACCCACCCACAGCGCCGCATCGATTCCGAGACGGTCGAGATCGTGGATACCCCCCGGCAACGCGGCCTGCTGAACTTTCGCACCGAGGCTCTCGCCGTACAACAGCAGTCGCGGACAGCTAGTGCGTGACCGGCACTCCTCGGCGATTGCGTTCAACAACGCGAGTTGCGTCCGACGCGCGATCTCAACACGGTTCAAGGACAAGAAGCTCGGTAACAGTCCATAGCCCACGGCGACGGAAGCGCAATCACCTCGCGTCAAAAGTTCGACAACATCCACCGGAGTCGCATTCGCATAACCGGTACCCGCCGGCGCTTGAATGACCAGGCGGGATCGATCGAACGCACCGGTTCGACGCAATTCGGCCATCGCCATGTCGACGCGTTCGTCGATTGTGGGTGCGGCGTCTAGCCCGATGAAGACCCGGATGGGTTCGACGGTTTGCTTTCGGCCCGTCACGAACTTCACGTCGCAGGCTGCTGTCGACGTACCGACATAGCGCGCTCCCTCGCGGCCGACGTCGCTCGCGGTGACCAGGGAACCGGGACCGGTCGAGACCAAACCGCTGGTAGGCGGGTCGACGAAGCCCGGATCGATCACCCGCGCTGCGTCACGCGTCTTGCGAATGAAACGGGTGCGCGCGATACGCCCACCTGCAACAAGGCCGCCGACAGCCACGCCCACCCCGGCGATCGTCGAAGCCCGCGGACCCTCGCCACGGACCGCACGCAGGGTTCCGCGCGCGAGCAGGGTCGGCGCGACCACGGCTCCGACGGCCAGACCACCGATCACCAGGGGGAACGAGGAACGAACTCGACCGGGCCACTCCATCAACGATGGGCCGATAAGGCTCATCGGTGCCGCTTAGCCGAGCGCGGGGAAGAACAGTGCGATCTCGCGCGCCGCCGATTCCGGGGAATCCGACCCGTGGGTGACGTTCATCTGCGTTTCCGTCGCGAGATCGCCGCGGATAGTGCCGGGAGCGGCGTTGGCCGGGTTGGTCGCGCCCATCATGGCGCGCCACGACGCGATCGCTTCGGGGCCTTCGATAACAGCGGCCACGAGCGGGCCACCGGTGATGAAGTCGACGAGATCACCGAAGAAGGGCTTGTCCTTGTGCTCGCCGTAGTGCTCCTCGGCAACGGCACGCTCGAGGGTGCGCATCTCCAGGGCGACGATGCCGAATCCCTTGCGCTCGATGCGGGCCAGGACTTCGCCGACGAGTCCGCGCTGAACTCCGTCGGGCTTGATGAGGACGAGGGTGCGCTCGGTCACGAGGCTTCCTTCCGGATGTGGGGCAGATATCGGGGCGAGAGCCTAGTTGCTGGCTTCCGGATCGCCTGCACCGTCCGCTTCGGCGGCCCGCTGCGCGCGCAGAGCGTCGATCCTGGTGCCGTTACGAACGGCGAAGAACCACAGGACGACGAAGATCCCGCCGACCACCCACATCGCAGGTACCCAAAATCCCCAGGCGAGCACGAAGCCCTGCAGGACCCAGCCGACGGTGATTCCATAGCGCCGCCCCAATGTTCCGGCACCGGCGATGAGAAGGATCGCGAGCACCCCGCCGATCAGCAGGGACCGCCCCATGCCGTCGACGGCCCCCGTGCCCGCAGCTACGAGCGCGGCGAGGAAAACGATGATCGCCTCGAGGACGAGGACGGTGGAACCCAGGACCCGCATCAGTCCATCATGTCGTCGTCGAAATCGGCCTGCATCTCGGGTCGCCGCGTATCTCGGGCGAACAGGCGCAGCGCATCGCCGATCAAGACAACCGATCCGGTGATGAGTACGCCCGTGCCGCCGGCTTCCCCGTCGGCTTCGACGATACCCATGGCGCGATCAACGGCGTTAAGAAGTTCCGGTTCGACCACCACGTCTTTTCCGCCGAAGTAGTCCTCGGCCAAGGCTGCGAGATCCTCGGCCGGTAGTGCTCGAGGTGAGGCGGGGTTGGTGACGATCAGTGCGTCGAGGACCGGTTCGAGTGCTTCCAGGACACCACCGGCGTCCTTGTCGGACAGCAGGCCCACCACTCCGATGAGCCGATCGAAGGTGAAGGAATCGTGAATGGCTGCGGCCAGGGCACGTGCGCCATGTGGGTTGTGGGCAGCATCGATGAGAACGGTCGGGTCAAGACGCACGGCGTGCAATCGGCCTGTTGTCTCGGCGGATGCGAAGCCTTCGCGGACGAGGTCGACGTCCAAGGACCCCTCGCCTGATCCAAGAAAAGCTTCAACCGCAGCGAGCGCGACGCACGCGTTGGATGCTTGGTGCTCGCCGAAGAACGGAACGAAGACGTCGTCGTAGTCCCCGCGAAGTCCTCGCATGGAAACCAGTTGACCGCCCACCGCCACTTCGCGTGAGAGCAAACCGAAGTCCTCGCCCTCTACTTTCAAGGACACGTCGAGTTCACGAGCCCGTGTGGCCACTACTTCGCGTGCTTCGTCGTTCTGCACCGAAGTCACGGCCGTGCACCCGGGAGCGATGATCCCTGCCTTCTCTCCGGCGATCTGCGCAATGGTGTCGCCCAAGTAGTCCGCATGATCCATACCGATGGGCGTAATGACCGCAACCGATGCGGCGGCGACGGATGTCGCGTCCCACGTGCCTCCCATGCCGACCTCGATGATCGCGACGTCGACGGGGGCATCGGCGAATGCGGCATACGCCAGTGCCGTGATCACTTCGAAGTAGGAAAGCCGGACACCGCCGGACTCCGTGGAATTCTTGTCGACGAGGCGGATGTACGGCTCGATGTCGTTCCACGTATCGAGCATCCGCTCTTCGGAGATGGGTTCACCATCGAGCTGGATCCGCTCTCGGGCATCGATCAGATGCGGTGAGGTGAACAGGCCAGTACGCAACCCGTACGAGCGCAGCACCGAATCGATCATGCGAGCTGTCGAGGTTTTGCCATTCGTGCCGGCTATCTGGATCACCGGATAAGCGCGCTGCGGATCACCGAGAAGTTCCATGACCGAGACGATCCGGGTGAGCGATGGCTCGATGATCGATTCGGGCCAACGCGAATCGAGTTCGGCCCATAGGCGCGAGAGGTCCACCATGCGAGCGTAGCCACGAGGCACTCCTCCTAGGATGAGCCACCATGTCCGCACCGACGTCATTACCCGCTGCCTCGACGTCACCGAAGGTTCCGGATAAGCCGAGTCTGGACGGGGTCGAAGCCAAGTGGGCGACCGCTTGGGAAGACCAGGGCACCTACCGATTCGATCGCTCGAAGACCCGAGAACAGGTTTATTCGATCGACACTCCCCCACCGACGGTCAGCGGCTCGCTGCACGTTGGTCACGTCTTCTCCTACACGCACACCGACTGCATGGCCCGCTATAAGCGCATGCGTGGGTTCGAAGTCTTCTACCCGATGGGGTGGGACGACAACGGTCTCCCGACCGAGCGACGCGTGCAGAACTACTACGGAGTGCGCTGCGATCCATCGCTTCCCTACGACCCGAACTTCGAGCCGCCGGAGAAGCCGGACGCGAAGAACCAGTTGCCGATCAGCCGACGCAATTTCGTCGAGTTATGCGAGCGCTTAACTGTCGAAGACGAGAAGGCCTTCGAGGAACTGTGGCGTCGCAT
>Ga0255776_10004058_pt1 | contig 15548 bp, 9 predicted proteins | sample 071ome_19_FD_179974 | JGI IMG/M metagenome (GOLD analysis project Ga0255776, IMG submission 179974) | Coastal salt marsh microbial communities from the Groves Creek Marsh, Skidaway Island, Georgia - 071413AT metaG (version 2) | ecosystem: Environmental > Aquatic > Marine > Intertidal zone > Salt... | reverse complement strand
GGGCCAGAGGCAACCCGACATAACCCAATCCTGCGATTGCAACCTTCATTTCTCGTTGTCTCTTGTCTGGCCTTTTGGAGTTATCGGTCTACACCCGAATTGCGTGGGCCACGATTTCCTGATCTTCGGCCGACAGGTAGGGGCTCATCGGCAATGAAAGGCATTGATTTGCGACCTGTTCCGTGACCGGAAAATCTCCTTCTTTGTGTCCGAGATCGGAAAACACTGGCTGAAAATGGAGCGTCATCTTGCTGATTGCATCCACAACACCCTCGGACTAATTTTTGAGTGACCTTTGAAGCTCCTTGGAAGAAAACAAAAGGGTAGGACCACACCACCCAACAAGGTCATATTCTTTTTCATTCAAAAACCTAAATAAATCAGTTTCCACAATTTCGCTAAAAAGACGCTTATGCATTTCCACTGCGATCAATTTTGGGACATACCTTTCAAAATCCAACGATTCCACAACCAACAAGTCATGCCCCTCAGCGTCAACCGACAGAAGATCAATTTCCCTATCTTTATACTTGGTTTGATCAATCAGATCAGACAATCTCGCACATTGGACCTCTCGCTCTATGTAACCACTGCGCTGGGAAGCAAATTCGTCGTCCATCGATGATGTCAAGGAATAAAAGCCGTTTGAATGGTAAGTGGTGCTACCATTTTTGTCCGACACGGCGCTGGACACATTCACATCTCCGGGCCTCATTATATCAAACCCCTCGATCTTGATCGAATCCAAATCAATATTGATCCCCCTCCATCCCCGCCGATAGAGCGACCAGGTATTGTTATATTTTTTGGGATGAAAACAGCCCACATCCACAAAAAAACCAACGTAATCGATCGGAAAACATCGACGGATAGAAATGTCCTCCGCAAATTGCGAATAGTGACCAAATTTGCATTTGGTGAGAAACAGCTTTCTTAAAAGAAACAGCTTTCGAAATACCCAATTCTTTTCGAGCCACGAAGGGGGGTGAGTGTAGTTGATATTTAAATTCAGTTGCTTCATGAGTTAGAATTCGGAGCATAAAACATAAAATTTATCCAAACATTTTCCACTCTGCGCCGTGAGATTTTATGCTGATTTCCTCCCGTCAACCATTTTTTTCTCAAAATCCAAGAAAAATTGCCGTCAATCATGGTTAGTGAGCTCATGACAAGATCTTGCAAGGGACCATTTTCACAAACCCAAAAACGTTCGCCTATCGCAATCCTGTAAAAAAGGGCAATTGACCGAAGATTGAATCCACCCCTTTCCCGGATTTTATTCTTTTCATCCGAAAAACTAGAAAAGACTCTCATTGTCAACGAAGTTGGCGAATTGAATTGATAGGAATTTGCTTTTTCAAGGGTTTTTATCAGGGCGCCGGTCCTGCGGGGTTTGAGGGGGTGCAAATGATCAACAACAATTGAACGCACCGCCCGGATTGGTTCTCTGGATTATTTGGTTTGCACTTACCTCGTCCATTTTCATCTATTTCGTCGTCATGCAAATATCCGGAACCGAACCCTCGGAATCCGGCGAAAACGCGATGCTGGTCAAAATCCTTGGTGGGATTAGCGTCGCAAATATCCTAGCCAGCATAGCGATTCGCAAACGACAGACTCTACCCGCGGCAAAAGACGGAGTGACCATGATCAATTTCCAGAAAGTCATGGCCAGCTACATCTTCTCGTGGGCACTCGCGGAATCGGTAGCGATCTTCTGACTGGTTCTCGGCTTTCAGGGCGCACCGGTTTCCACCTACAGCGCATTCATTGTCGCCAGCTTCGCGACCATGATGTTCCTAACACCGGGCTTCGCTCCTTTGAAGTTAAAAGTCCTGCCTGACAAACTCCCCGGAAAAACTTCGCGCCGGCACTTTCTTTCACCACCCACCCGGTGAGAGCGCCCATTGGCCTAACAAGGTTAAGCAGCCGTTGAATCTTAGTTTCAATCCACCAGCTCAATCAAATGCGGCAGCAGTAATTTTGCACCCAGAGGATTCAAATGATCATCATCCAGATATAGAAGGTTTCCATCTCCGTCAACAGGTTGATTCAGGATTCGCCGGGTTGGAAAATACTGAACGCCACTTACGCTCGCCAAACGTTCATATAGTTGAGTTTCGAAATCGAGCCGTGTCATAGCATCCTTGTCCAGAATCAAATCTTCGTTGCCCAGTTTGCCCACGGGTTGGCCGGTAACTCTTTCTTTGAAGCGGTCAAAAATTGTGACGTTGTAGTTAGGTAACCTCTTCAGCGGAGGTGCCTGGCCGAGCAAAACCACCTTCTTACCAAGGCCGGTTACCATATCAACAAATTTCACAAATTCCGATCGATATGCCTCATGACTGTCAAGGGAGGAATCCAAAGTGCTCTCAATAACTCCTTCCGCTATCTGCCACATTTCATTTGGAGCCGCCTCGGAGACATAATACGCCGTCCGGTGAGCGATAAATACGTGAGTAATGTAGTCAGCCTTCTGCAAATATTCCCTCAGAAATTTCGACCGCTCCTCAAAGGTTCTGTTTTTCGCTATCGATCCGTCCGGATCTATTTCTTTATGCCTGATGTGTTCGGAAAAGGATAAATGAGCAGGCCTTAAATAGGTTTCGAATACCAAATCTTTTGACTCTGACCACCACTCCACCAAAGGGATGAAATGTCCCGCATGAGAATCGCCAATCAGAATGGCGACATCTTTTGCCGGGGATTTCAGTAAACAGGATTCAACCGGCTTGCCATTGATGCGCATTCGGTCTATTTGGCGAATGCCAGCCGGTATCGGCCGGGAAGGAATCCGGTAAGTAGGGCTAACCCTCCACCTCGAATCCTTTGAATCGTCCAAAGCACCGGAAGCAATCGCAAGCACCGCCATGGCGACGATTAAACCACAGGCAAAACCCCGCCTTGAATAACGCCGCATCCCGAATTTCTCGATGAAGTGGTATGACGCCGCCCCCAGAATCAGCGAAACTGCGGCAAGGCAAAGACTGCTGACAAGTCCTTTGCCGGGAGATATGCCCTGAAGTGCGGCAAACGTGATGACAGGCCAGTGCCATAGATAGAGAGAATAAGAAATATCGCCCACATAGACAACCGGTTTGAACAGCCAGTGTGTCACGTTTGCATGACACTTCAGGCATAGTGCCGCTCCAGCGCAGGCAACGATCCTTGAGAGGAAATCAAACATTCCGTAGGACGAGCCAAAGAACAGGCTGCCGATAATCAGTATCCCCCCAAACATCCAGGCAATAGGTGCCCCCCTTTCGTTTACGGACTCATTTGCCCGGGCTGATGCGGCATTGATGGCTAATGCGGCACCGGTCATTAATTCCCAACTGCGTGGCATCGGGAGATAAAAGGCGGCCTTTGGCTCGGTCAGTTTGAGCACTAGATCAAGAATGATCCCCGCTAATCCCAACCAGGCGATGCCTCGAAGCAACCTTTGATTCTGATTGGCATTTAAAAGAGAGCGTTTGAAGAACCAGAAGAAAACCGGAGCCCAGACGAGGTAAAACTGTTCCTCGACCCCAAGCGACCAGGTATGCAAAAGGGGGCTTGTCTGGTGCCCACCCTCGAAGTAGCCTGTTCCCTGCGCAAAATAGAAATTTGCGCCCTGGAGAGAACTGTAAACTAATGCACGAATGCTGTCCAAATAATCAATCGGCTGCATGGCCGTAACCGTAAAGATCAGCACAGTCAGCAAAACCACCAGCAGAGCGGGAAACAGCCTGACAACTCTTCGCTGGTAAAATCCAGTCAGTGAAAAACTCTCACCTTCTTTGAGGAAAATCCCGGTAATCAGATAGCCGGAAATCACGAAGAAAACATCAACGCCAAGGTAACCGCCTGGCAACCACTCCGGGTTGAGATGGAATATTAGGACTGCAACCACTGAGATTGCGCGCAAAAGTTGAATGTCCCGCCGTTTTTTCTTTGCAGTCATTTGAGCGTTTCCGACAATGCGAATCGCTTTTAAAAGATGGACGAATTCAATTCAAGAGGATATTCCGCCCCGGCGGCACGCAAGCAGGGTGCGCCGGTAAGGAAGTGATCGGCAGGCGTGGTCCACTGCAATCCATCCTTGCTCGTGGCAAAGGAATTGCGCGTGTCTGGCATGTCGTGAGCGGGCACGATGTTTCAGTGTTGCTCCAGAGTAGCGCCAGCCCTCGGCCCTCCCAGAACATCACTCCACATCGCCCAGAATCGGCCATCATGATGAGCGAGATACGCGTGTTGATGCACGCGAGTTCCACCCTGATCGCGCACGTCGCTGATGATGGCGTGGTTGCACCCCCTCAAACCCCGCAGGACCGGCGCCCCGGTAAAAACCCTTGAAAAAGCAAATTCCTATCAATATCAATTAATTGCATCAGTCATCTCATCAAGCCAACCGTTCGCGATGAAGTCATCCCACCACCACTTTTGTTTCACCGCCCTGATCCTCTGCCTTTTCGCGACGAGGGCTCCTGGCAACGTCGAATCAACTTCACCCGACCTTACGGAAGCCGGAGAGAAACTTGAGGCGCACTGGTCTGGGCAACTGGAGTCACTCGGTTCTCAACTGGCGCAGCAAATCCCAAAGCCGGAGCAAGCCAAGGGCGAAACGCTCAATCATTTTCTCAGCAGCGACTCACTCGATACGGCTCTAGCCAAATACGTCGTTCTGAAGGAAGCAACCCCAGCGGGTTTGGCGCGATTTGCCCAGCAAGGCCGGGAACAATGGCAGCTGGTGGAGGGACTCCTGGCCGACTCTATCCTGATGCAGGAGATGCTGGTGGCAGACGGAGCCAAGGCGAAATCTCTCGGGCGCAACGGTTTCGGGCCGGCCGAATACGGCAATGCGGTTCAGATCTACCGGAAGATTCAGGAAACGAGTGAAAATGCCTCTGCGGGTATCTTCCAGCGATTGGCACTCGCTATCAGCCTAGAGCACGCCGTCCCGTTGGTTCAGGTCAATCCCGAAGCTTCCGTCGGAGCACCGGCAACGATCGATCCTGTGAAACGTTATCTCCATTACGAAAAAGCCTATCTCGATGGAGAACTGGACTCGACCTTCAGCCAGTTAACGACCTGGGATCTCCGCATGGTGGTGAATGGAGACGAGCCGGATGCGACGCTTGCCTGGGGTCGCGAGATGTTGCGCAACTACCGCCCCGATCACATTTACAACGAAAACTTCGGCTGGCGTTATGTGAACATTGTCACTTCTGATGTGAAATATGGATCTCAGGATGTGAAGCACGACCGCCCCGAACTCCAGAAATATCAAAACATGCTGATGAACGGTGGCGTTTGCGGCAGGCGGGCTTTCTTCGGGCGGTTTATCCTGAGGTCGTTCGGTGTCCCTACCACCGCCCGCCCCAGTCGTGGGCATGCGGCGCTGGCGCACTGGACCCCTAAGGGTTGGGTCGTAAACCTCGGCGGAGGCTGGGGTGCCGGCTGGACCAAGACTCCCTACGTCAAAGATGTCGACTTCCTTGCGACGACGCAGGCCCGGGCCAATCCAGAAGCATATCTTAAAGTCAAGCGTGCCCAGTGGGCTGGTGATGTCCTCGGCGAAAAGCGCAGCTACGGAGAAAATGAGAAAGAAGAGCCTGGATTCTGGAATGGCATTTCGCTCGAAATACAGCGCACTATCATTGAAGAATCAAACTCGGTGACACTGGCCGCGCTTGGTGAAGACCTTGGGGAAGCCAATGAACCGACTGTTGCCGAAAAGGTCATGGCGTCGCCTGTTACCGAAGACGACAAAAAGATTATCCAGAATCCAGATGGCAGCATCCTGATGCCCGCAGCCGCTTACAGCAAGCCCTCCGGCAACACCCGCGAAGTGCTTGCCATGAAGAGCTTCAACGGTGGTCTTCAGATCTTTCTTCCCCGCTTCTTTCCCGAAGGCCAGACCATCATGCGTGGCGGCACCTGGAAAGGTGACCCTGACGCTCTCGCCTCCGGCAAGCGGATGTTGAGCGGCGGCTACGGCCGATACGAAAACTGGGGGCTGCGTGCGGCCTTGACCCCTCCCGGGGATCAAACTCCGAGCGAGGTAACCCTCGACCTCGGAGACGGCGTCACCATGAAGATGGTCTATATCAAGCCGGGCAGCTTCATCATGGGCGGTGAAAGCGAAACCGATGGTCGCTTCGAATGCGTCGAAGTGCCGAAACACGAAGTTGAGCTCACCAAGGGATTCTATCTCGGCAAATATGAAGTGACCCAGGCGCAGTACGAGGTCATCATGGGTTCCAACCCTAGCAAGTCTACCAAGGGAAGTGATCTCCCGGTAGACAACGTGGGCGAATCGGACGCCCGGTCTTTCTGCGGGAAGGCCGCTGAGAAAACCGGCTTCGATGTGCGCCTCCCCACCGAGGCCGAGTGGGAATATGCCAGTCGCGCTGGAAGCAACACCAAGTGGTTCTTCGGCGACGACCCATCCGTGATTGGCGAGTATGCCTGGTACAAGACCAACGCGGGCGGCAAGTCGCACCCGGTTGGACAACTGAAACCCAACCCGTGGGGTCTCTACGACATCTACGGTAACGTGAACGAAAGGATCTCCGACAAGTACGACCGCGGCTACTACTCCCGGAGTCCCCGGGTCGATCCCACCGGGCCATCTGCCGGGTCCAAGTCCCACTTGGAATATCAAGTTTCTGTTCCAAGAGCAGGTAACTACGAGCTGACCGCTCTGGTGGTGACCTCCAATTACGGCCAACGCCTTTGCATTTCTGCCAATGAATCCGAGTCCGAACTCACCAAGGAAATGCCCTTTACCGAAGGAAGTTGGCAAACTTCGGAACCTGTCACAGTCACGCTCAAGGAAGGCGACAACACTTTGCGGTTCTGGCGCAACAACCCGCCTCAATACGGTCTCGCCATCAAGGACTTCACCTTCACGCCGGTCAACTAAAGGAACCTCGATATGCCAGCCTGGAAACGCATTTCCTCTCTCAAACAACTCCGCCTGATCACAGTCGGTCTCTGTCTGGTATTCACGCAAAACGCCGCTGCAAGGACCTGGACCAGTGCCGACGGTTCAAAGACGTTCAAAGGCGAATTGACGAACTACGACGCCACCAGCGGGCAGGTCACCGTATCGATGGCCGGCGGCAAATCTATAACCTTTGCCCAGGCCATGCTCTCCGAAGAGGACATCGTCTTCTTGAAAGAAAACAGCAGCGGATCCAGCGGAGGAGTCACGCTCAAGGGCCTTCCCGAAGAATTGCCTGATCCCGATGGGGAAGAGGCGGACATGAGCCAACCCGTCAAGGTTTACATCCTGATGGGGCAGTCGAACATGCTCGGCTTTGGAAAGCCCGGCCCATTGCAGGAAGCCGCCAAAGCAGGCACGTATCCCTACCTCGTCGACGAGGCCGGGGAATGGACCGTGCGCAAGGATGTGCGCAATGTCAGGGTGATGTGCTCGGGCAACAGTCCTGCCAAAGATCACATTAACGACTGGATGACGATCCAGGGCAACATAGGCCCGGAAATAGGAATTGGGCACTTCGTTGGACACGTCACCGATGCCCCTGTCATGATTCTCAAAAGCTGCATCGGCAATCGCAGCCTGGGCTGGGATCTTCTGCCTCCCGGCACGGAGGCTTGGCAACACGGGGGAAAATTGCAGCCAGGCTATCGCGGGACTCCGGATGAACCGCAGGGCGACACCGGGGGTGACATGTCGAGAGGATGGTATGCGGGCTGCCAATACGATGGGGACGTGTCCGCCGCCAAGGCGGTGCTCGAGAATCTCGACAAGTATTACCCGGGGGCCACGGAATACGAGGTCGCTGGATTCTTCTGGTGGCAGGGAGACAAAGACATGCGCAACGCCGCGCACTTCGAAGCCTACGAAAAGAACCTGATCCAACTGATCAAGGCGCTGCGCAAGGATTTCAATGCTCCCAACGCCAAGTTTGTCACCGCTTCTCTCGGGCAGACCAAGAAGGGTTCGCAGGGAGGGGACGGAAAGATCCTCGATGCCATGGAAGCTGTTGCCAATAGCGAGGATCCCGAACTCAAGGGCAAGGTGGCCTTCGTATACACAAATCCCCTGTCAAAGGGCGGTAGTTCCAGTGGTCACTACAGTGGAAATCCAGAAACCTACATGAACGTCGGCGAGGCCATGGGTAAGGCAATGGTCGAGTTGCTGGTCGAATGAATCAAGCCTACTCCTTTTTTCCCTTTGCGATTCTCCTGGGGATTGGCATCGGGAACGCAAGATCGGAGGAAGCCCCGTTACTGGAGTTAGCAACGCCATTTTTCAGCGCGAATCTGATGTCCCTGTCTGGGGATGGGCCAAGCCGGGAACTCGCCACCGCCATGGCCGAGCTTGTTGAGTGATCAAGCCAGCATCTCTTCGATGACGCGGCCATACACATCGGTGAGGCGCCGATCGATGCCGTTGTTGCACCCCCTCAAACCCCGCAGGACCGGCGCCCCGATAAAAACCCTTGAAAAAGCAAATTCCTATCAATTTCTGTGCCAGGAAAAGGGAGTTTGCTGAGCTCTTTGAGCATCGTGACAGGTTCCGGACGGCCGTGGTAGAGGAGGTCGGGACCGATCTGCATGGGTTCAGAATCGAAGACTGTGCGATCGATAATTTGGAGCAAACGGCAATGGAGTATCTTGATCCGAACAATATTATCGACGCTCAGGGAATTATGAAGATCACGGAGATGAATCTTGCCACCCAAAAGAAAACAAATGAAATGAATCATGAAATTCAGAGGAACGAGGCGATTCGAAGAGCACAGCCAGATTGAAGAATCAATAGGGTGATAGGAGTCGATTGTTATTAGAGTAGGCGGTCCGAATATTGATGGGTTGCGACTGTTCTCCTAGTGCAGAATCCTCGAAGTAGGGAACATTCTCAAGTTTCCGTTGTTGGAGTCGTGAGACTACCTCTTCTTTAGGCGGCAGTAGTTCCCCCAGACTCTTATTTCATTGATTCCCGATAGGCTTCAAACTAACTCAAATGAAACTAATTCGATTGAACCTTCCATCGCTTTGGATTGCAGTTTTTCTAAGCGGTCTTTCTTTTCTTCCCGAGGGCGCATATGCCCAGCAAAGGGGCACTTCTCTTCCGCAAACCGCACAGGCTATCTTGCAGAATGCAGGCAAGCTTGAGCTGACAAAGGACCAGCAGGCGGCGGTCCAGTCTGCGATGCAGGCGGCCATCAAGGAATACAACCAACTCGCCCAGGCGGAACGCGGGAAGCCGGGGCTCAAAGATAAACTCGCCGAAGTTCGAAGCCGGGCATTCAAGAAGGGATTCGCAATCCTGACAAAGGATCAGCAGGAGAAGTGGAGGGCTGTTGTAGCGCTTGGAGGCGGGGCTTCGGGGAATCGGAATGATGAGATCGCGAGGCGTTCGCTCATCATTCCCACGATCGAGGAACTGAAGAACCCGCCCGAAAGAGGAGCCTTCGGACCGAGCACCGCCTTGGCGAAGACGCCATCTCATCCGCCGTTGGGGGAGGCATATGTCATCATTACGGATCACACGGACGAGGGTGCATTGAAGGCGCTCGCGCGCCTTGCCAAGCATCGCGAGGGAGTCGTGATAGAAATACCCGACCTCGGGACCCTTCATGAGTCCCCCGACCGATTCGAAGACTTGCGCGAGAAGCTGATCGAGGCGAGCCCCCGCTTTGTTGCGATCGCTCCTCGACCGGAAAGCTACCGGGAGAATATGCACCTCTGCATGTTGAAATTGCTGGCCGGTCTCGATGAGGACGCGGAACTGGATGCGTTTCCGGGATACCTGATGGCTCAAAGCCCAGAGGTCCTCGCGGAGCTGATCGAGCGAACGATCCAGTTTCAACCCCTCGACGAGGATGGTCTCAGGCCTGCCACGATCGGCGCCATTGAGGATGAGAACGCGCTCCGGTATCGAAGTTATCAGAAGGCGAAAGTTCTTCAGAAGTTTTTCGATTCCCAGGGAGTCGAGACGCCATCCATTATCATCACGACCCGCAAGAGCCACACGGAACGCGACGACTTTCCGGTTCCCGGGTCCGGCGATGAGAAAACCATTGTCATGCACCCCGCCTCTGCGAAGCAAACCTTCACTACGCTTTCCCAGGATGCCGAAGCTGCGCTCAGCAAGAACAACCTTCTTTACATGTTCGGACATGGGACTGTAGGGCGGATTGTAGGCGCCGATATCGACGCGTTTGCCGAAATCGATTTCGCCAACGAAATCGTATTCTGCGGCTCCTGCATGTCGGCAACCCCCGTTCAATCCGATCGCCTGCCTCCGGCAGCGAGGAAACCGGAGACTGCCCGTTTTGCTCAACTGGCCGTAGAGAACGGTGCTGTGCTGGTGTTGGGACACCTCGGGCTTTGCGGAGGGTTTCCCAAGATCTATCCCATGTCGGAATTGATTCTCGAGGGGAAGACCGCAGGAGAAGCCTACCAGCGCCTCATGAATGGCCTCATTCAAGGGGAGGCACTTCCCAACTATTTTTCGCCTCCATCGGGCTCGAGTCGTCCCAATCTACAAGGGAAGGGAAACAACTTCCTCTATATACTCCTGGGTGACCCAGCACTGGCCCCTATTCAGTGATGGTAGCACCGTCGAATGGTTACTTCGGTCATCGAGAATTTCCCCCTTTCTTGAAACGAGATAGGAATTATGCCTGTTCGACTGCCGCAACTGACTCCAATCCTTCCTTCCAGTGCTCAAACGGATTCATGTCTCTCTTGAGATGTTTATCTGTCTGAAACTTGCACCCCCTCAAACCCCGCAGGACCGGCGCCCCGATAAAAACCCTTGAAAAAGCAAATTCCTATCAATTCAATAGTTTGCTTACGATTGGTCGCATGTTGGTTGTCCCGGCTGAAAGTCTCACGATCCTCTATCGTCTTCAAATCAGTTTGTCGTCAGATCGGCTGTTCAAACTTGTAGCTTCTTGCGTCACTTCACTATATGTCTGTTATCGTGGATAAAACATACAGACTGAGAATGGCTCCCGCGACGACGACAAGCATTGCCGGGATGACGAAGGCCCATCTGATCGGAATTTTCAGGATGCCAATCGATGCCACCAATATCAATACGAAGACTCCCAGTAAGAGATTGCCGATCAAAATGTAGAACCCGAGGGAACTATAGCCCGATAAACCGGCACCGAGAAACAGACCGATCTCAAGAATGCAGGCCAGCACCAGGAAGAATAAGGCTTTCTTCCGCGAAGGAGGTTCGTCGTGAAGCGAGCCGCGTGTGCGCAGGCGGAGCATGGTAAACCAGATCGCCGCAAAAGCGATCAGGCTCACCACGACTCCGATCCAGCGAAGATCCCGGTCCCGCCTCGCTATCTGGCCCAGGTTGGTGACCTGGTCCGATTCGAAATCCCAACGCCATAGTTGCCCCGATCTGCCGATGGCAAGGAGGCTGTTTTCATCATCCGCAATTCGCAGTGAAAGGACGAAAGCCTCGCCCGGTAACCGGACCGCTGACACTTTTCTGAAAGGCTCGGTCTCGAACAAGCTGATGTGATTCCATTGACCCGGGCGCCGTTTCGTAGCCAGGGCAATTTTTCCCAGTCCGGGAGCGGCAGCAGCAGCGGAACATCGACCGTTAAAGTTTGCGGATCGGATGAGATTGCCGGTTTCGGTATCGAACAGGTCGATGGTCTGTTTCCCCCTGACCAGGATCATGCGATTGTCTTCCGGTTTGAAGAAAAAATTCTTAACGGGTATTCCATCACCGGGAGTATTGCTGCCATCCGCGAGGACGATGTTGCCATCATCGCGACGCCGGACCATCACGATGGTCCTGTCATCGAATTGAGCGGTAGCTCCGAGAAGGGAGGCGTCCCGCGAGATGCCAGCCGCTGTGATCCGGTGAAGAGAACCGGCTTCGCGATCGATCAGCGGCATGGGATTGCCGAGTAGCTCCTCGCCGACCCGGTAATTTTGGGCAAGGAAAGGGCCTTTCCTGGATACGAGGATCAGCTCATCTGTGGTTCCGGGGACCTGGCAGAAATACTGGGCGGAAGGTCCTTTGTGCCATTGCCTGTCATCTGCGGAAAGCCACGACAGACGGTCACCGACGAAATTGATGTGATAGAGAATATCGTTCTGCGTCGTGCTCCATTCGATCTGCCGTGTGCCACCCTTTAGCGTCAAGATTGGCGATCGCTCCAAGGTATCCAGATCGATGATGTGCAGTTTTCCAAACAAGCGGGTGCCGGCATACCAGAATGCGCGTTTCTCATCAGCGGAAACGCCGGCGATCACCGTGGAGGGATGGCTGCGAGGTTCTCCAGCGAAGAAGAGCAGCGTCAAGATGAAACAAACGGTTCCGACCAGAGCGGAGACCGGCAGCAAAATCGCTAGTGCCCTCTGGGCATTGTTTTTTACCATGGATTTCAAGATTACAGCTTCTCCGAAGGGATTCGAAAAGTCTTTTCAATGTCTTATTCGTTTTTTCGGTCCAGTGATTCCTCCTCCCCCCACCGATTCATTGTCACTTTCTTATTCGCTGCGGGTCGCCGGTTCGTGTCCACTTGCACCCCCTCAAACCCCGCAGGACCGGCGCCCCGATAAAAACCCTTGAAAAAGCAAATTCCTATCAATTGGCGAGCGTCGCGGCAATAACAACAGCGCTGAACTAGCAGTGGAGCGGAGCACGAAAACAATAGATTTTCGGGAAGCGGAATTTTGTCAGTCACAAAGTGACGCGATCAAGAGAGCCCCTAAGGTATGGGTATCTCGAGTCAAAACGGGTGAGACTGTTTCTTCCAATTTGCCGCCTTGTTGAATTATCGCTGCATAGAGTCAGGTCATCGCGCGTCAGACGTTCATGTACCGCTATTTGTGCCTCCTCGTAATTGTTTCTTTTCTCGCCACTCTGTCATCATGCGATCGGACTTCCGATCCTGAGGCCAGTAGCGATTACGAGACCGAAGCCGAACTCCTCCGAGCGCAGGAGGAACTGGCTGCAGCACAGGATCTCATGGAGCGTCAGGCTTTCGAGATGGAGAATCGAAGCGCACTCGTTGAGAAGCAGCTTGCGGAGATGCAGGCCGCTCTTTCTCAACGTGAGAACGCAGACTTGAGAGAGTCTCTCGACGCTCTCACGGATCAAAACGAGAAACTGCAAGAGCAGGCCAGCGCAGCAAGAATCGAAAGTGAGACTCTCGCTCGTCGACTCGAGGCCAGCACACTGCTGCGTGCAGAGCCGATTCCTGACTCCAATCTGAATGTTCCCATCAGTCCTTCCGGGCAGACTGGGTATGAAGAAACGATCAAGCCGTCCCTCCCTCGGGATTACACTATGTTCTACGAAGGCTTGTCTTCCTACGGGCGCTGGATGGAAATCGATGACTATGGCTACACCTGGCAGCCTCAGGTCGCCTCGAATCTAGGATGGCGACCTTACCGCGATGGATCCTGGTCCTGGACAGAATATGGCTGGGCTTGGAATTCAAACGAACCTTTTGGATGGGCGACTTACCACTATGGCCGATGGGTCAATTTGAATCGAATTGGCTGGGTCTGGATTCCTGACTCGGAATGGGCTCCCGCCTGGGTTTCCTGGCGTCAGACGAGTGATCATGTCGGCTGGGCTCCGCTACCTCCGCGTCGCGACAGCTTCCGCGGAGCGGATCGCAATTGTGACCTGAAATACGACCTTGGGCCATCGAGTTACACTTTCATTACGACCAACAATTTTGTCAGTCACAACTATACCAATGTATATGCCCCGGTGACTCAGAACTCCGTCATCTTTCGGCGCAGCGTGAACACGACTCGAATCGTTCCTCATCACCGTCATGATCGTAGTCATATTTTTGTTCAGCAGGGAGGGCCATCAAGGCATCAAGTCGAGCGCGCCTGCCGGACCCGAGTCTCAGAGCGAGAGGTCCACGTGGACAGCCGCGGTCACGCGCCGAGATCGAATGGCTTTGCCAAATCGGGCAGAGTTGATCACGTCTCTCGCTTCACTCTCCCGATTGCAAAAGCAGGAGACATGTCAGCAAGACCCAAAATCGCAGAGCGGATCGGTAAGGTTACTCCAGTAAACGCTTTCGCTGACCTGCCTCAAACTGAGGTCGCGAAAATGAAGAAAGAAATTGTTCGGGATGTCGCCAAGGTGACTGCCATGGAGAAGGCTGCGGTTGCGGCTGTTCCGGAGATCGTAATGGCTTCCGATACTCTTGTCGCTGCTCCCCAAGATCCTGCTTCTTCGGATTCTCGTGAGAATGCAGTTTTGGAGACTCCGGTGGTGCCTTCTGGAGCGAGCGCAGAAGAGAACCCTAATACGACGATTTCCAGCGCTGCGCCGGTTTCTCAATCAGGTGGAACATCCGAAGCTCACAATGTTGTCGTTGCTCCTGCCGAAACTGCCGATGCTTCACCGCCGAGCGGTGGATCCACCAATACGGTTGCGGTAACTCCGACCTTGCCTGCGGCAGAGATGGTTCCTGCCGAGTCGCAGACGACGAGTGAAAACCAGTCCACTGAGGAAGTGGACCGTCCCGCGGTAGCAACGCCTGTTGAACCCTCTGTTGCTTCTACCGAAACCGCTTTGCCCGAGTCCGTGGACGGAGCCTCTCCGGTCGGTGCTCCCGCTTCTGGCGAAGCGCCGGTTGCAGAAGTTGCGATCGCTCCTCGTGGTGAGATGCCAGCCGAGCCCTCAACTGATTCGAATCAAGTTCCCTCATTGGATTCCGTAACCGAGGGGACTCATGTCAAAGCCGGTGCTACTGGCGAAGAGTCGGCGGCAGAAGTCGTGTCCACACCTCCTGTCGCAATGCCCGTCGAACCTTTGAATGATGAGAAGGATATCGCGTTGCCTCACGCTGTGGTCGAAGTGCCTCCTGTCGAGACGCCGGGTTCTGAAGAACTGGAAGCGGTGGCCGCCGCTGTGAACGCACCTCCAGTTGCGATGCCAATCAAGTCGGCGGAGGAATCGAGTGAAGTGGCTTCAGCCGGTTCGGTGGTCGCGACGACTCCTGCGGAGTTGATTGAGCCGAGTGAGTCTCAATCAACGGAGGGGCCGAACTCTCCTGAGCCGGTGATGCCGATAGCGAAAGCGACCGAACCGACCGATTCGAGTCGTCAAACTGCTATAGCTAAGGCTCAGGAAGAAGCCGATCGACGTGCAGCAATGGTTCAAGAACGTGTCGGTGCCGAATCTGAAGCTGCGAATCGTGTCGTCATGGAGGTTGAGAAACGACGGGATGGAGGGCGTGCTCGCGCAGAAGAAATAGGCGGACAAAGAGCTGGTTTGGAAGCGGCCCGGCGCCAAGCTGCGGAAAGGATTCGTATGGCTGGTGAATCAGGTAGACGCCAAGCTGAAGGTCAACCAGGCAGGGGAACCGAAGCTGTCGCTGCGGAAGTAGCGAAGAGTCAAACCGCGGAGCAAGCAACAGCTGCAGAAAATGTCTCGATGGAGGTAGCGAAACAACAAGTCGAAGAGCAAGCAAAAACTAAGGCTGCCGCCGCACAGAATGCGGCGATGGAGGCAGCGAAACGCGAAGCCGAAGAACGTGCGAAAGCGGAGGCTCTCGCCGCACAAAGCGCTGCGATCGAAA
>Ga0255776_10004047_pt1 | contig 15557 bp, 17 predicted proteins | sample 071ome_19_FD_179974 | JGI IMG/M metagenome (GOLD analysis project Ga0255776, IMG submission 179974) | Coastal salt marsh microbial communities from the Groves Creek Marsh, Skidaway Island, Georgia - 071413AT metaG (version 2) | ecosystem: Environmental > Aquatic > Marine > Intertidal zone >... | reverse complement strand
GGGATTAAGCTGGATAGCGCGGGCGAAGGCGCGTTCGGCATCTTCCGTGCGGTTCAGGCGCTGCGCGGCGATGCCCATGTTCTCGAAAGCCTGCGGACGCTGCGGATACTCGGTATCGCTGACCACCCGCTCCAGCTCGTCGTAGGCATCCTCGATGCGGTTCTCGGCAAACAGGAAGGCGGCATAATTGTTGCGCGCCTTGGAGTTGCTGCCGTCGATGCGCAGGGCGCGGCGGAAACTCTGCTCAGCCAGCTCCGGTTCACCTTCACGGGCGTAGATCAGGCCCCAGGTGGAGAACATTTGTCTGTTGTTGGCATCGATTTTGGCGGCGTTGTTGAGGTGACGCTTGGCGCTGGCCAGGTCGTTCTCATCCAGGTAACCGACGGCCAGCTGGAGGTAGTTTTCCAGGGCTTCCTCATCGGAACGCTCGACATTGAAAACGGGATTGGTGGTTTCTGTGACACAGCCGGCCAATACGACCAGGCATCCTGCCGCCAGGAGCATCGAAGCGGTGCGTTTTACTGCTTGGTGTAGCCTGGATGCCAACATAGCCTGTGACTGCCCCTAAAACCCTGATTTTAACCTAATGTCTTAATTTTACTGAATCTTTAGACGCTGAACGGGCACTGATTGTGCCGCATCCTGCTGCATAAGGGCCCGGTAGCGGGCACTGCGGCGGGTGGTATCGTCCACCATGCCCACCAGCTGCCCGCAGGCAGCCCCGATTTCATCCCCGCGGGTTGTTCTGATGGTCACCGTGTAGCCGGCATCCCTCAGGATCTTCTGGAAATTGGATATAGCGGCATTGCTGGAGCGCTTGTACTGTGAACCCGTGAAAGGGTTGAACGGGATCAGGTTTATCTTGCTGGGCGTATTGCGCAGCAGTTCGGCCAGTTCGCGGGCATGCTGGCGATGGTCGTTGACGCCGGCGATGAGGATGTACTCAATGGTGGCCTGGCGACTGTCCGGCAGGGATGCCAGGTAAGCATTGGTGCTCCTGAGCAACTCGCGAATGGGATACTTGCGATTGATCGGTACGATCTGGCTGCGTAGTTCATCGTTCGGGGCGTGCAGGGAGATGGCCAGGGATGCATCCGTGTAATCCTTCATCCGGTCCAGGGCCGGAACGACACCCGATGTGCTGATGGTGACGCGGCGCTTCGAGAGGCCATAGCAGTTGTCTTCCATCATGAGGCTGACAGCGTTCATGACATTGTCGAAGTTGAGCAGAGGCTCGCCCATGCCCATCATCACCACGTTGGTGACACGGCGCGGCGACTTGGTTCCGAAGCAGCCAAGTTCGCGGTTGGCCAACCACAACTGGCCGATGATTTCGGCAGTGGTCAGGTCACTGTTGAAGCCCTGCTTGCCTGTGGCGCAGAAGGAGCAATCGAGACTGCAACCGGCCTGTGAGGAAATACACAGTGTGCCGCGGCCGGCTTCTGGAATGAAAACCGTTTCAATGCTGCTGCCACTGGCCACTTCAACGATCCACTTGTGGCAGCCGTCAGCGGCATCGTAGCGTTCACGGATTTGCGGCGGCGAACTTCCGCACATTCCTTGAGGCGCACACGCAGGGCCTTGCTGATGTTGGTCATTTCGTCGAAGTCAGTGACTCCGTACTGGTGAATCCATTTCAGCAGCTGTATAGCGCGAAAAGGCTTTTCTCCCTGTTCAAGAAGAAAAGCCTCCATTTGTTGCCTGCTCAGACCAAGTAGGTTGGTCACATTGTGCGGCATTTGAGTGTTACCCCATCAGAATTTGCGCGGGCAGATTTCCTCAGCCTTGAAAAAATAACTGATTTCCCTTTCCGCTGATGCCGGTGAATCGGAGCCGTGCACAGCATTGGCGTCAATCGACTTGGCGAAATCGGCACGGATGGTGCCGGGAGCAGCCTGCGCGGGATTGGTTGCACCCATCAGTTCACGATTGCGGGCGATGGCATTGTCGCCTTCCAGGACCTGGACGATAACGGGCCCGGATGTCATGAATTCCATCAGATCGTTAAAAAAGCCTTTGCCCTTGTGCTCGGCATAAAAACCACCGGCTGAATCTTCATTCAGCTGCAGCATTTTCATGGCAACCACTTTCAAGCCGCCTTTCTCAAATCGGCTGACGATTTCACCGATCACGTTCTTGCCGACGGCATCCGGTTTGATGATGGATAAAGTACGTTCAACTGACATGCAATTCTCTCCGCTTGGATAATCTACTGCCTTGCTGCCCGCTGGCCGGCGGGCCTAACAAAACGGCGTATTGTACGCGCCTTTGGGAGGATTTTGTACCTGAAAACTCTGGAATTCCGGGCTTTTTGGGGTGGCAGGCGGTTCCGGCTACAACTCTTCGATCCAGGCTTGCTGAATGGCTTCGAGGATTTTTTCCCCGCTTCTCCTTGGATCGTCGTCGAAACCGTCCAGCTCGCAGACCAGGCGGTGCAGGTCAACGAAATTGATGGTCCGGGGATCCACATCCGGGTGGCTCTCAGCCAGCTCGATGGCGATGTCCAGGGTATCGATCCATTTCATGGCAGGCGCTTGCTCCTAGTGGTTTTCTGACACCATGTTGATGGTGTATTTGGGGATTTCCACGACCAGGTCTGAATCCGTCACCCGGGCCTGGCACCCCAGCCGGGATTCGGGCTCGAGGCCCCAGGCCTTGTCCAGCATATCATCCTCGTCCTCGGTGGATTCCGCCAGGGAATCGAAGCCTTCCCGGACGATCACGTGGCAGGTCGTACAGGCACAGGATTTTTCACAGGCATGTTCCAGCGCTATGCCGTTTTTCAGGGCGACATTGAGGATCGTCTCCCCTGTCTGGGCGTCAACTTCCTTGCCCTCGGGGCAAATTTCCTGGTGGGGTAAAAATCGGATAGTCGGCATTCTTCGTCGCTTCCTCAGTCGTATTCCTGAATCTTGTGGCCTGTCAGTGCGGTTTTGATCTGCGAGTCCATGCGCCTGCCGGCAAATACCAGGCTGGCTTCGTTGAGCGCTTCGGCCGCCGCATGAATGGCATCGGCGTCGTCACTGTCAATCAGCCTGGCCAGTTTCTCCATGCCGTCGGTGAGCGCTGCGTATTCGGACTCGTCCAGCAGCTGCCTGCCGTCTGCCGCAAGCGCACTTTCCAGCGCTTCGATTATGCGTTGTGCTTCCACTCGGCTTTCCTGCAGCGCCCTCGCCACCTTGTCGCTGGCCGCCGCTGCAAAGGAGTCGGTGATCATGCGTTCAATATCCTTTTCCGCCAGTCCGTAGGACGGCTTGATCACGACACTACTGGAAATCCCGGTACTCAGCTCCTTCGCCTGGACCTCCATGAGTCCGTCGGCATCCACCTGGAACATCACTTCGATTACGGCCGCTCCGGCCACCATAGGGGGTATTCCCTTCAGTTCGAACCTGGCCAGCGACCGGCAATCGGCAACCAGTTCCCGCTCTCCCTGCATGACATGCAGTGACATTGCAGTCTGGCCATCCTTGTACGTCGTGAACTGCTGGGCGCGCGCCACCGGTATCGTGGTATTGCGGGGAATTATCTTTTCCATCAGCCCGCCCATGGTTTCGATACCGAGGGACAGGGGGATGACATCGAGCAGCAGGATTTCGTCGCCATACTTGTTGCCGGCCAGGACATCGGCTTGCAGCGCGGCGCCAATGGCGACCACCTTGTCGGGATCGATCTCGGTATGTACGGGTGACCCGAAAAATTCTGCCACGCGTTCGCGCACCCGTGGCGTACGGGTGGAGCCGCCCACCATGACCACGTCAGATATTTCGCCGACGGTCATCCTGGCATCACGCAGGACACGACGACATGCCTTGATGGTCCTGTCGATGATGGCGTCAACGATGCCGTCGAATTCCTGGCGGCCCAGCGTGCCGCTCCAGTGCTCAAAGGTTATTTCTGCGTTGCCCGCCTCGGTCAGGGTGTGCTTGGCATCGCGTGCAACAGCGGCCAGTGCATTGCGCCGGCTGTAGGACAGCGGCTCTTCGATGCCGGCCTGTTCGAGTATCCATTGCCCAACAAGCCGGTCGATATCATCACCACCAAGCGCAGCATCGCCACCTGTCGCCAGCACCTTGAATACACCCTGTTCGAGGCGCATCAATGAGACATCGAAGGTCCCGCCACCAAGGTCGTAAATGATGACGGTTTCTTCCTTTTTACGGTCGAGGCCGTAAGCCACTGCGGCGGCGGTGGGCTCGCCCAGCAGGCGCAGGACATTGATGCCGGCCAGCCTGGCGGCGTCCTTGGTGGCCTGGCGCTGGGCCTCGTCAAAATATGCAGGCACGGTGATGACGGCGCCGTCGATTGGCCCACCCAGTTCCGTCTCGGCGCGCGACACCAGTTCGCGCAGGATCTGCGCCGATATTTCCACCGGGCTCTTGTCACCGGCAATAGTCCGGACCAGGGGCATGCCGCCCCGGGGATCAGGCACAATCTCGTAGGGAAGGTCGTAGTCGATATCCGCGATGCCACGACCCATAAGCCGTTTCACCGAGGAGATGGTGTTGGCGGCGTCGTTGGTGCCGCGGTTCCTGGCTGCATCACCCACGATCACCGCGCCATCTTGGGCAAAATGGACCACCGATGGCACCAGGCAGTGTCCGGCATGATCGCACAGAGTGTGCGCATGGCCCTCATTCGCCACGGCCACCAGGGAATTGGTCGTACCCAGGTCGATACCCACCGCGCGCTTGCGCACGGCGTGGGCGGGGGGCTTGCTTTGTCCCGGTTCTGAAATGCTGAGTAAGGCCAAGAGTTGTCCGTTGCTTGTTATTAATCAGTAATCGAGGAGATTTTCTTCAACCGCATCTATTTCATCGAGCAGCTTGTACAGAAACTGCAGCCGGTTATAGCGCTGCTTGGCTTCAGAAAATTGTCCTTGCCCATAGAGGGATTCAAACTCCACCAGGGCTGCATTCGTTGCGCTGGACACTTCAGCCTTCATGGCATCGAGGCCTGCCATATCCTCTTGTTCCCCGAGCGCTTCCAGCTGTTCGCGCAGGATCATCTGTCTGTGCAGAAAGTCCGCACCGAAATGGGCCTGGTTATGTTCTTCGGCATCAACGCCTTGCAGCGCCAGCAAGTGCGCTGCCCGCTTCAACGGCGACTTCAGGGTGACGTAGGCATCGTTGACCAGGCTGGTCTTTTGCAGGGCCTGCAGGCGTTTGCTGTCATCTGCTCCGGTAAACCGGTCAGGATGCCACGCGGCCTGCAGCTGCTTGTACCGGCTCTCGAGTTCGGCGGCATCGACCTGGAACGTCCGGGGCATTTCAAACAGGTCAAAGTAGTTAATAACGGAGTTAATCAAAATCGTTCAGGCAGCTTGCTGTGTGGACAGGAGAACGCGGGCAGCGTCAGACGCTGAAGCTTTCACCGCAACCGCATTCACCCTTGGCGTTCGGGTTCCTGAATTCGAAACCTTCGTTGACGCCGACCTTGACGAAGTCCATTTCCGTACCGTCGAGATAGACAAGGCTTTTCGGGTCCACCACGATCTTTACGCCGTGATCCTCGAACACCTTGTCCGCAGATTGTAATTCATCCACGAACTCCAGCACGTAAGCCATGCCGGAACAGCCGGTAGTGGTGACACCGACCCTGATCCCAAGGCCCTTGCCCCGGTGCCGCAACTGGGAGGCCACGTGCCTGGCGGCCGATTCTGTCAGGGTTATTGCCATGATTGACTGCTTCCTACGTTACTGCTTGCTTGAATCTGCCATTACTCGGCGTCGACGGCTTCACCGCGTTTCTTCTTCACGTCGCTGATCGCCGCTTTGATGGCGTCTTCCGCCAGAACGGAGCAGTGAATCTTCACCGGGGGCAAACCAAGTTCTTCGGCGATCTCGGTATTGCGAATCCTGGCGGCGTCATCGATAGTGCGGCCCTTTACCCACTCTGTCAGCAGGGAGCTGGAGGCGATGGCGGAACCGCAGCCGTAGGTCTTGAATTTGGCGTCCTCGATGACACCTTCCTTGTTGACCTTGATCTGCAGGCGCATGACATCGCCACAGGCGGGCGCGCCCACCATACCGGTGCCAACATTCTCGTCATCTTCGTCGAGCCGCCCCACGTTGCGGGGATTTTCATAATGGTCGAGTACCTTATCTGAATAGGCCATGTTATTTACCTGCACCTTTGTCTCTGTTCATGTTGCTACCTCTGATACTTTTCAACTTTCAATTTCCAACTTTAATGCGCTGCCCACTTGACCTTGCTGATGTCGACACCATCCTTGAACATGTCCCATAACGGTGACAGTTCACGGAGCTTGCCGACAGCTTCCCTGACTTTCGCCACTGCCGTGTCCACGTCCTCTTCGGTGGTGAAACGGCCGATGCTGAAACGCAGCGAACTGTGCGCCAGCTCGTCGTCCATGCCCAGGGCGCGCAGGACATAGGATGGCTCCAGGCTCGCCGAGGTGCATGCTGAACCCGAGGAAACCGCCAGGTCCTTCAATGCCATGATCAGGGATTCGCCTTCGACGAAGTTGAAACTCACGTTGATGTTGCCCGGCACGCGATGATCCAGGTCGCCGTTGATGTAGACCTCTTCCATGCCTTCCAGGCCTTTCAGGAAGCGATCGCGCAGGGCACGAACGCGCACGGCCTCATCATGCATCTCTTCCTTGGCGATACGAAAGGCTTCTCCCATGCCGACGATCTGGTGCGTGGGAAGTGTGCCGGAACGCATGCCGCGTTCATGTCCGCCCCCATGCATCTGGGCTTCCAGCCTGACGCGCGGCTTGCGGCGCACATACAGCGCGCCGACACCCTTGGGGCCGTAGGTTTTATGGGCCGAGAAAGACATCAGGTCGACCGGCATGTCCTGGAGATCGATATCAATCTTGCCTGTGCTCTGCGCGGCATCGACATGGAAGAGCACCTTCTTGTCGCGGCATACCTGGCCAATGGCCTTGATATCGTTGATCACGCCAATCTCGTTGTTGACGTGCATGAGGGATACGAGGATGGTGTCGTCGCGAATGGCTTCTGCTACCGCCTGCGGCGAGATCAGGCCTTTCGTGTCGGGATCAAGGTAGGTGACCTCGAAGCCTTCGCGCTCCAGCTGGCGGCAGCTGTCCAAAACCGCCTTGTGTTCGATCTTGGAAGTGATGATGTGCTTGCCCTTGTTCTTGTAGAAATGCGCCGCACCCTTCAGGGCCAGATTGTCTGATTCGGTGGCACCCGAGGTCCATACGATCTCGCGTGGATCACAGTTCACCAGGTCTGCCACGTGCTGACGCGCCTCTTCCACGGCTTCCTCGGCCTTCCAGCCGAACACGTGTGAACGTGACGCCGGGTTGCCGAAATTGCCTTCCAGGGTGAGGCATTCGACCATCTTGTCGCGCACCCTCGGGTCGACCGGGGTGGTGGCTGAATAGTCAAAGTAAATCGGTATCATTTTTTAACTCCGGTACTGCCTGCTTGCTTCGGTATTTACAATTTGTTCCAGGTTACAGTGAGCTCGCAGCGATGCGCTCCAGCGTACTGCCGGTTTTTTCACTGCTTCCTTCGTCACGTGAACCATGCTTGATGCGTTGGGACTGGTTGCGGGCGATGACCTCGATCTCCCGCTTGGACACCAGGTCCGCCAGCGTGATATCGCTGAGGAACTTGTGAATTTGTGCACTGAGGTCTTCCCACAGGTGGTGGGTCAGGCACATTTCACCGCCATGGCAATCACCCTTGCCCTGGCACTTGGTGGTATCCAGGGATTCGCTCACGGCATCGATGATTTCAGCCACGTCTATCTCCGAACCCTTCCTGCCGAGCAGGTATCCACCGCCGGGACCGCGGACACTGCTGACCAGATCCTGCTTGCGCAGTTTGGCAAACAACTGTTCGAGATAGGACAGGGAGATGTCCTGGCGCTTGGAAATATCGCTCAGGGTGACCGGGCCCCTGCTGGCATTGATGCTCAGGTCCAGCATGGCGGTCACGGCATAACGGCCTTTGGTAGTCAGTCTCATGGTTGTTCACCAGGCGTGTATAGATGGCGCGGATTATGCAATAACCGACTAATTTGGTCAAGTATATAACGTAGTAATTTAGTCAGGTAAGCCCGCCTGTCAGGCTTCGGGGTCCCTTTTCCTGGCCAGCTTGGCCTGAGTCGCCGTCAATGTGCCCCGCAGGAGATTGATTTCCATGCGGTCCGGCCGTATGCGGGTATACAGCCGTCGCAGGCGGGTCATGAGCTGGCGGGGTGCCTTGGGATCCAGCACCTCAATCTGGGTCAGCACCTCCTCGAGGTGAGCCAGGAAACCTTCGGTCTCAGCCACCGTGGCCAGGGGCTGATCCCAGAAATCCTCCCCAGTTCCGGTATTTCCCCTATCTTCAGTGCCATCACCGGGATTCTCCCCTTGTTCCTTGTCCCTGGCACCTTGCTCCTGCAATGCCGCCTTGCGAATCTCGTAGCACAGCACCATCACCGCGGCTGCCACGTTCAGCGAGGAATATTCTTCATTGGCGGGAATCTGGACATGGAAATGGCAGCGGCGCAATTCCTCGTTGCTGAGACCGTTATCTTCCCGGCCAAACACCAGGGCGACATCGTTCTGCCGGCCGGCCAGCACGAGCTTCTGCGCACATTCCTGCGGATCGACCATGGGCCAGGGTATGCCCCGGGAACGTGCACTGGTTCCGATGACCAGGCCGCAATCGGCGATAGCGGCATCGAGAGAATCGACTACCACCGCGTTATCAAGGATATCCAGCGCGGAAGCGGCCCTGCCGAGCGCAACGCCGGACGGATAGTCCCTCGGCTCAACCAGATACAGGCTGGCCAGGCCCATGTTCTTCATGGCCCTCGCCGCAGCGCCGATATTCCCCGGGTGGGATGTTTGTACGAGCACAATGCGAATGCGCTTGAGTTCTTGCATTGTCTGCCTTTATTGAGCGTTTTCAGGGCGCGATATGATAGCAGAGTTCAGCGGGATTCCTCGCTCTACAAGTTCCAAGTCTTTTGCTATCATGCGCAGCACTTTTTCCGCCACGCCTCTTTCATCATGCACGCCATCACCAATATCGGTCTGCGGGCCGCCCGCATCGCTTCCGAGCACATCCTGCAGGCATGGGAACGTCCCGACCGTCTTCGCGTGTCAGAAAAAGGCCCGAATGATTATGTGACCGATGTCGACAGGAAGGTGGAAGAGATCCTGGTCGATCACATCCGACAGTCCTATCCCGGCCACGGCTTCATGTGCGAGGAAGCCGGCATCATCGAAGGCTCCGATGGCGAGACCCAGTGGATTATCGACCCCATCGACGGCACACGTAATTTCATTCTCGGTTTTCCGCATTTCTGCATTTCCATGGCCTGCCTGAAAAAAGGCAAGCTCGAGCACGCCATCATTCTCGACCCGGTGAAAAACGAGGAATTTACGGCGACCCGTGGCAGCGGCGCCCAACTCAACGGCCATCGCCTGCGTGTCAGCACGCGCACTGCTGTCGATGGCGCCACGGTAAGCCTGAGTTGTGCGGGACTGAAGAACTACGACACCCTGATGGCAATCCAGGGCAATCTGAAAGGCATAGTTGGTGCCATTCGCATGAGCGGGTCCGCCGCGCTCGACCTGGCCTACATGGCTGCAGGCCGCACCGATGCCGGCTGGATGTCCGGCATGAACCAGTGGGATATTGCCGCGGGCATCCTGCTGATCCGCGAAGCCGGCGGCTTCATCAGCGACTCGGCTGGCAATCCCGACTGCCTGGATAGCGACGATCTCGTCTTCAGCAATGCCAAATGCTTCAAGCCCTGGCTGAAACTCATCTCAAAAGCCAACTGATCCAGAACGAAGGCGCCGCAGGCGGAATTGGCTGCGCCAATTCCACGGGACAGACCGCGCAGCGCTCTGTCCCTGTCTTATGGCAAAGCATCCACCTCTTCGCCTTCCTTGACGGGTGGCATCAGGTCTTCTTTCGACACTTCCATGTAGGTCAGGATCTCTGACGCCACATAAATGGATGAATAGGTGCCGATACCGATACCCACGATAAGCGCTGTCGCGAATCCGTGTATCATCTCCCCGCCGAACAGAGACAGGGCAATGAGCACCAGCAATGTCGTGCCGGAGGTGATCAGCGTTCTGTCGAGCGTCTGGGTGATGGAGTAGTTGATGACATCGATCGGTTCGGTCTGGCGTAATATCCGGAAGTTCTCGCGGATGCGGTCGAACACGACGATGGTGTCGTTGAGGGAATAACCGATTACAGCCAGCACGGCTGCCAGCACGGTCAGGTCGAAATCGATCTTGAAGAATGAAAACCACCCCAGCGTGATGGTGACGTCGTGGGCAAGGGCCGCCACGGCGCCTACGGCAAACTTGTACTGGAAGCGCAGCGAGATGTAGATCATGATCATGATCAGCGCCACCAGCATGCCGAGGCCGCCCTGCTCCCTGAGCTCTTCGCCCACCTGGGCGCCAATGAAGCCGGTGCCGAGTATCTCCACTTGCGACGTGGAATTTGCCTGCAATGCCGCCAGTATGATGTCCGTTGCCTGGGCCGCTTCAACCTGGTCGACGTCCGCCGAACCGGTTTCCTGGATGCGGATCTGCACATCCCGGTCGGTGCGGAAATTCACCACTTCGAAACTCTCGTAACCTGCGCCGCGAATGGTTTCGCGGATCTGTTCCAGGTCGGGCGCCTCTGTGTAGGAGACCTGGATCTGGGTGCCGCCCGTGAAGTCCAGGCCGAACTGCATGCCGTTGACGATAAAGGAACCGATCGATATTAAAAGCAGGATTGCCGAGAATACCGTCGTCGGATTCCGGTAATCCATGAACCTGATGACTTTGATATCCGCCATGTTTTAAACCTCGGTTGCCGGTCTGGCTTGCGGTGGCGTGATTTTCGCGCCAATGGAAATGCTCTTCACATTACGCCCGCCGTAAATCAGGTTGATGATCGCCCTGGTCACCATGATGGCGGTGAACATGGACGTGATGATGCCAATGGACAGGGTCACTGCGAACCCGCGCACCGGGCCGGTACCAATCGAATACAGGATGATCGCAACCAGGAAAGTAGTGATGTTGGCATCGAAAATGGTGATAAAGGCGCGTCCGAAACCGTTGTCGATGGCTTTCTGCACTGGCATGCCTTCTTTCAATTCTTCACGTATCCTGCCGAAGATGAGCACGTTGGCATCCACCGCCATACCCACGATCAGCACGATACCCGCTATGCCGGGCAGTGTGAGCGTTGCGCCGATTATCGACATGATCGCAACAATCAATATCAGGTTCACCGCCAGCGCAATGTTCGCCGCGATTCCGGCAACCCGGTACCAGACCAGCATGAAAGCAACCACCAGTCCGAGGCCGATCTCCACCGACAACAGGCCCTTGTCAATATTGTCCTGGCCCAGGCTCGGGCCGATGGCATATTCCTCGAGGAAATACATGGGGGCAGCCAGGGCGCCGGAGCGAATCAGCAGCGCCAGGTCGTTGGCTTCATTGGCCGCCACGCCGGTGATGCGGAACTGGCGGCCAAGGGCGGACTGGATTACCGGCGCAGAAATCACGCGTTCCTCGACATAGGGTTCGGAGCGGGTGACCAGTTCACCGTTTTCATCGCGCACCGTCACCGAACGGGTCTTGGTCTCTATCAGCAGGATCGCCATGCGCCTGCCGATATTGGCGCGGGTGATTTCGTTGATGCGCCTTGCCCCCACGGCATCCATCGACAGGTTTACCTGGGGCAGGCTGGTCTGCGGATCGAAAGCGGACTGGGCGTTGGTGACATTCTCGCCGCTGACGATGATTTCCCTTTCGATCAGCAATGGCAGGCCATCGGGATCATTGTATTCAAGCGTGGTCCCCGGCGCGGCCCCTGGTTCGGCGACAAGATGGAACTGCAGCGTCGCCACGGCGCTGATCAGGTCCTTCGCGCGGGTGGTGTCCTGGATGCCCGGCAGCTCGATGATGATGCGGTCGGTGCCCATCGGCGCCACGTTGGGCTCCTTCACGCCAAGTTCGTCGACACGTGAACGCAGGGTCGTGAGGTTCTGCTGTACCGCGTATTCCTGCAACTGCTGCTGAGCCAGGTCGCTCATGGTGTAGTAAAGCAGGAAATCGCCGCCGGTCTCAGCAGTACGGAACAGGAAATCGGGGAATTCGTCGCGCATCACGTCGATCGCCGACGAACGGGTTTCGGCATCGGTGAAGCGGATGACAATACGGTTCTGTGCATCCACGTCCAGAGGCGGCCGATAACGCAGCCCCTCTTCCCTGAACAGGGTGCGCATGGTAGCGATGGAATCGTTAAGCTGTTTGTTGACTGCGGCATCGAGGTCCACTTCCATCAGGAAGTGCACGCCGCCCTGCAGGTCGAGACCGTAAGTCATCGGGCCCGCGCCCATGGACTGCAGCCAGGACGGTGTATTGGGGGCCAGGTTCAGCGCCACGATGTATTCGTCCGGCAAGGCCAGGTTGATGATTTGCTGGGCCCGGCTCTGGTCATCACCATTGCGCAGGCGGATAAGACCGATGCCGTCATCGATGACGGGGTCGAAGAATTCGATACCGTCGGCGCCCAGGGCAAAGGTGGCGCTGTCGATTGCACTCTGGTCAACGATGCCATCGTCGTGGGAAATCTGGATCGCCGGGTCAGGTGCATAGAAATTTGGCGCCGCATAGACAAGCGCCAGCAGCGTGACAGCGATGATCAGCAGATTTTTCCAGAGCGGGTATTTGTTCAGCATGAGTGGTATCCGGGAACTCTCGTGGAAAAGCCTTTATATCGACTTGATGGTGCCCTTCGGCAGGACGGCTGCGATCGCTGACTTCTGCATCTTGATCTCGACGTTGTCATTGATCTGCAGGACGATATAGGTCTCATCGACCTTGGTCAGCTTGCCGAGGATGCCGCCGTTGGTCATCACTTCATCACCCTTGTTAAGGCTCGACATCAGGTCCTTGTGCTCCTTGGCGCGCTTGGACTGCGGACGCCAGATCAGGAAATAGAAGATCAGGGCAAAGCCGCCGAAGAAGATGATGTTGAAGATCGCGGAAGGCTGCTGAGCGCCTGCCTCTGCCTGTGCGTAGGCGGAACTGATAAAGAAATCCATAAGCATCCCCGAATGTTGTTATTACAGTTATTTGGACAATATTAACGCTTGGCGCATGGCCCGAATACGGCTTGCTGACACGGCTGGTCAGTCCTGCAACCCCTCCAGAATCCGCTGTTCGGCGTGGAAGGATTTCGCGAAGTCGGCCAATGTACCCTGTTCTATTGCGCTGCGCAAATCAGCCATGAGGCGCTGGTAATAGTGCAGGTTGTGGATGGTGTTGAGCACCGCGCCCAGCATCTCCTTGCACTTGTCCATATGGTGTAGATAGGACCGGCTGAAGTTTTTACAAGTGTAGCAGGCACAATTTACGTCGATCGGCGCCAGGTCGTCGCGGTAGCGGCTATTGCGCAGCTTGAGCAGACCCTGTGAAGTGAACAGGTAGGCGTTCCTGGCATTGCGGGTCGGCATGACGCAATCGAACATATCCACGCCCCGCTCCACCGCGCCCACCAGGTCGGACGGTGTGCCAACGCCCATCAGGTAGCGCGGTCTGTCGGCCGGCATTTCCCGGACCAGCACATCCAGGACCGCCCACATTTCCTCCTTGGGCTCGCCCACGGACATGCCGCCGATGGCGTAACCATCAAAGCCGATTTCCGTCAGGGCCTGCAGGGACTCCAGGCGCAGGGCCGGATACATGCCGCCCTGCACGATGCCGAACAGCGCACCCGGTGCATCACCGTGCGCCTCCTTGCAGCGCCTGGCCCAGCGCATGGACAGTTCCATGGATGCACGCGCCTCCGCCTCCGTGGCCGGATACGGGGTGCATTCGTCGAAGACCATGACGATGTCGGACCCCAGGGCATGCTGGACGGCAATGGAGGATTCTGGACTCAGGAACACCTTGTCACCATTTACCGGTGACCGGAATTCGACTCCCGCCTCCGAAATTTTGCGCAACTCCCCGAGACTGAATACCTGGAAGCCGCCGGAGTCGGTGAGGATGGGCTTGTTCCAGCCCATGAAGTCATGCAGGTCGCCGTGTTTGCGGATGACGTCCGTCCCCGGGCGCAGCATCAGGTGAAAGGTATTGCCCAGCAGGATCTGTGCGCCACTGTCGGCGACCTGGTCTGGCGTCATCCCCTTCACGGAGCCGTAAGTGCCGCAGGGCATGAAGGCCGGCGTTTCAACGACACCGCGGGGAAAGGTTAATTTCCCGCGGCGTGCGACGGCATCGGTATGGGTAATCTGGAATTGCATGAAAGCCTCAAGCCTCAAGCTTCAAGCCGCAAGGGGGTGCGTATCCGAATTTACTTGCGGCTTGTGGCTTGCGGCTTGTGACTGGTTCAGGGCAGAAGATCCTTGACGCCGTCCCTTTCCTCGGAAAGTTCGGCTGCGGTCTTGTCCATCAGGTCACGGCTGAAATCGTTGATCTTGAGTCCCTGCACGATGGTGTACTCGCCATTGGCACAGGTGACCGGATAGGAATATACCAGGCCCTCGGGAATACCGTAGCTGCCGTCGGACGGAATCGCCATGCTGACGATCTTGCCGTTCGTGCCAAGCGCCCAGTCGCGCATGTGCTCGATGGCTGCATTGGCGGCGGATGCGGCACTGGACAGTCCTCGTGCCTTGATGATGGCGGCGCCGCGCTGCTGCACGGTCGGGATGAAATCCTTGGCCACCCAATCCTGGTCAACCAGGCCGGTCGCATCCTTGCCGTCCACCTTGCAGTGATGGATGTCGGGATACTGGGTGGCGGAGTGGTTGCCCCAGATGATCATGCTTTCCACGTCCGTGGTGTGCTTGCCGGTCTTGCCGGCCAGCTGCGCCATGGCGCGGTTATGGTCGAGACGGGTCATGGCAGTGAACTGGCCCGGCTTGAGATCCGGGGCATTGCGGTAGGCAATCAGGGCATTGGTGTTGGCGGGGTTGCCGACGACGATAACCCTGACATCACGACTGGCATGGTCGTTTATGGCCTTGCCCTGGACGGAGAAGATGGCGGCGTTGGCTGCCAGCAGGTCCTTGCGCTCCATGCCGGGTCCGCGCGGACGTGCGCCCACCAGCAGACAGTAATCGGCACCCTTGAAGGCGACATTGGGATCATCGGTCTGGACGATGCCATGCACCAGGGGGAAGGCGCAGTCCTCGAGCTCCATCGTGACACCTTTCAGGGCTTCCAGGGCCGGCGTGATTTCCAGGAGCTGAAGGATGACGGGCTGGTCCTTGCCCAGCATTTCGCCGGCGGCGATCCTGAAGAGAAGTGAATAACTGATCTGACCTGCAGCGCCGGTGACGGCAACCCTGACTGGCGATTTCATCGATAACATTCCTGCTGAATTTGAGATATGTGGGTAATTTGACGGCTGGCGATTATATCAATTTGCGAGGGACAAGGAACAAGGAGCAAGGAACAAGGGGGTAATTTTTCAGGTTTTCATGGATTTCAACCCCTTGCTGCTTGTTCCTTGCTCCTAGAAAGACCAACTTTAATGCTATGATGCGACCGTTCCCATGAAGTGAATCAGGCATGAGAAAGACTA
>Ga0255776_10004031_pt1 | contig 15585 bp, 14 predicted proteins | sample 071ome_19_FD_179974 | JGI IMG/M metagenome (GOLD analysis project Ga0255776, IMG submission 179974) | Coastal salt marsh microbial communities from the Groves Creek Marsh, Skidaway Island, Georgia - 071413AT metaG (version 2) | ecosystem: Environmental > Aquatic > Marine > Intertidal zone >... | reverse complement strand
TACATCACCCCCACCAGACCGGCACCAATCTGAGACGCCAGACGGATACGCTGCGCTTCGCCCCCGGATAACGTATCGGAGCTGCGGTTCAGGGTCAGATATTCAAGGCCCACATTCACCAGAAATTGCAGTCGATCACGAATTTCTTTCAGAATTTTTTCAGCGATCTCGCCCTTGTGGCCATCCATCGTCAGGTCAGTGAAGTACGCATGTGCATCTTCAACCGGCATGGCGGTACAAGCATGAATTGTCTTATCGCCGATAAACACATTGCGCGCCTCACGACGCAAGCGCGACCCATCACAAGTCGGACATGGCTGCACGCTCAAGTACTTGGAGAGTTCTTCCAGCACCATTTGTGAATCGGTTTCGCGATAACGACGATCCAGATTCGGCAGCACCCCTTCAAATGGGTGCGATTTGGTCATGCGGTCGCCACGAGAGTTCACATAAATGAAGTCGATGCTTTCCGTGCCGGAACCATTCAAGACGACATCGCGCTGCGCTTTGCTCAGCTCAGCTAAGGGGGTATCGATGTCAAAGCCGTAATGTTCTGCCACCGAACACAGCATCTGGTAGTAATACACGCTGCGGCGATCCCATCCACGGATCGCGCCTTCACCAATGCTCAATGAGTCATCGTGCACCACCAGATCTGGATCAAAGTACTGTTTTACGCCCAAGCCATCGCAGCTCTGACACGCGCCAGCCGGGTTGTTAAATGAGAACAGGCGGGGTTCCAGTTCAGACAGGCTGTAGCCACAATGCGGGCAGGAGAACTGAGATGAGAACAACAGCGGTTCGGCCTTGGTGTCTTCCATCGAGGCCACCAGAACCAGACCGCCACTCAGATCCAGACAGGTTTCAATGGATTCGGACAGGCGCTGCTCGATGCCTTCTTTGACCTTAAAGCGATCCACCACGACTTCAATGGAGTGCTTTTTCTTTTTGTCGAGGTCCGGTGTGTCATCCAGGTCGCACACCGTGCCGTCGACGCGTACGCGGATAAAACCCTGAGCACGCAAGCTTTCAAAGACGTGCACGTGCTCGCCTTTACGATCACGCACCACCGGGGCAAGAATCATGTGCTTGCTGTCATCGGGCAATTCCATGATGGCATCCACCATCTGACTGACCGTCTGAGCTTCCAACGGAACGTCGTGATCCGGACAGCGAGGCGTCCCCACACGTGCGAACAACAAGCGCAGGTAATCGTAGATTTCAGTGACGGTCCCCACTGTCGAACGCGGATTGTGGGAGGTCGATTTCTGCTCGATAGAGATGGCGGGCGATAGACCCTCGATCAAATCGACGTCGGGTTTTTCCATCATCGATAGGAACTGGCGGGCGTAGGTCGACAACGACTCGACGTAGCGACGCTGACCCTCGGCGTAGAGCGTATCAAACGCCAGGGACGACTTACCCGAACCACTCAGGCCGGTAATCACCACGAGCTTATCGCGTGGGATATCGATGTCGACGTTCTTCAGGTTGTGCGTCCGGGCGCCGCGGACCAGAATCTTATCCATGGATAGCGTTCACTGCCAAAATTCGAAAGCCCACATTGTAAAGGAAGCCACCGGACGGTGACACCTACCACCTGAGTTGTTTCAGGGACTCTCTGTTGCTTCGTCGGCAATTAGCTCGTGCATATTCTCTTTCGCCCAGTTCACCGCCTGAATACGATTGCTGGCGCCGATTTTCTTAAAGAGGTTATAGACGTGGGTTTTAACGGTGTGCTGGCTGACATTCAGCGCTTCGGCGACTTCCGTATTCGTTGCGCCGGTGGCGGTCAGGCGCAATATCTGCTTTTCACGTTTGGTCAGCACCCCGGTAAAGCCAGCAATGCGTTTCGGACGCTCACGGGCGCGGTCGACGAGAATGGCCATCAGTTCACGAGGCAGCCAGAGTTCGCCTTTGCGAATGCGGCGAATGGCATTTAACACCTGCTGGTCGCCAGTGCCGGAATAAATTAAACCACGCACCAGTGGCCAGCTGATCAGGCGCTCCAGCGGATGACGCTTGGGTGCGTTGTATAGTACGAGGATAGTTTCGGCGTCTCGGTCGTGCAGCGGATCAAACAACTCCAGCAAGCGATCCATCGGCGCGCTGTCGCAATCCAGTAGCGCCATCACTGGGCCATCGCCAATGTCCCACGACTCACGCCAGAAGCGCGGATCGATGATGTGACAGTCGACACCAATGTCCTGATGAAAATAGCTGATGAGTACTGAATTATTCAGGTTGGTCTGACCAAACATCACGATACGGTAGTCAGACTGAGTCGCTCTCGCGTCCATTCCCTGGCTCCTGTTCCTTATGAGTAAGATTCATCCATACACACGGGCTCCATTACACCGCGTAAGCCAGTGTACCTTAAATGTCCCGTTGTGACAGGGTGTGACACATGCCAACTACGAGCATCAGCACACACCCTACCTGACAATCTGTTAGACTAGCCGTCCTTTATTTAACGCACCTCAGAACACTGCTGTGACTACTGATCATAACGAACAACGCGCCGTTGTCTCACTCGCCTCCCTTTACGCTTTGCGTATGCTAGGCCTGTTTATGGTGCTTCCGGTCATGATGCTGGAAGGCGAGCAACTGGCAGGCGCCACACCGCAATTGCTTGGTCTCGCGATGGGTGTGTATGGCCTGACTCAAGCCTTGTTACAGATTCCAGCCGGTGCTCTGTCAGATCGTATCGGGCGTAAACCCGTCATTATCGGTGGCTTACTGATCTTCGCTTTAGGTAGCGTCATTGCCGCCACCGCCGACTCTGTGTACGGCGTCATCCTCGGCCGAGCTTTGCAGGGTGGCGGCGCCATCGCCAGTGCGATTATGGCGTTGGTTACCGATCTGACCCGTGAAGAAAATCGCATGAAAGCGATGGCCAGCATCGGAGCCAGCATTGGTTTGTCATTTTCAGTGGCGCTGGTGCTTGGCCCGTGGCTGGCTGGACTCGGGGGCCTCTCTCTGATTTTTGCCATGACAGCCGTCCTGGCCATCGGTGGCATTCTGGTCACCGTCTGGGTGATTCCAACGCCCAAAGCAAAACCACACCGCGATGCCCGCGCCGTGATCCCCGAGGTGTTGACGCAGCTACGCAACCCGCAGATGTGGCCATTAAACATCGGCATTTTTCTGCTGCATGCGCTCATGGTCGCCATCTTTGCTGCCGTCCCCGGGAAACTGGTCAGTGCCGGTTTGGACATTGAGCAACATAGTTGGCTGTACCTACCTGTATTGGTCGCGTCTTTCGTGCTCATGGTGCCCATGATCATCGTTGCAGAAAAACGCAGAAAGATGAAAAGCGTGGTCATCATTGGTGCCGGAGTGATTGGCATCGCACTGCTGGCCATGAGTCAGGCGACAGCGCTCTGGCACTGGATCGCTCTGATGCTGCTGTATTTCTGGGGCTTCAATCTGATGGAAGCTTCTCTGCCCTCTTGGCTCAGTAAAATTGCCCCGGCAGGTGCCAAAGGCAGCGCCATGGGTGTGTACTCCAGCATGCAGTTTTTTGGGGCCTTTATTGGTGGCAGCCTGGGTGGCTGGCTACTGAATGATTTTAGCGCCGGCACACTATTTGTCGGCTTAGGGGCAATGGTGGTACTTTGGGCATTATGGATGTCACAGACGCAACCGCCGCGTCATCTGGTCAGCGTTCGCCTGAATGCCACGACACCACTGACCAGCCCTGAATTGACACAATTACAAGCATTGCCCGGAGTAGCCGAAGTACTCTCATTACCTGATGAGAACGCGGTCTATCTCAAGGTCAGTGCCGACGAATTTGATCGGGACAGCGCATTGGCCCTTATTGATTCCACAGGAGAAAAACATGGCACGCAGTGTTAATAAAGTCACTCTGATCGGCACACTGGGTCGCGACCCGGAAGTTCGCTATCTGCCCAATGGTAATGCCGTTGCCAACCTGTCACTGGCAACCGACGAAAGCTACAACGACAAGCAGACGGGCCAGAAAGTAGATCAGACTGAATGGCACCGCCTGACTGTGTACGGTCGTCTGGCAGAAATCTGTCAGCAGTACCTGAAAAAAGGCGCGCGTGCGTACTTTGAAGGCAAGCTGCGTACTCGTGAGTGGGAAAAAGACGGCGTAAAACGCTACACCACAGAGATCATCTGTAATGAAATGATGATGCTGGATTCCCGCGGTGAAGGCATGGGTGCTCCCGGCCAGATGCCAGGCGGCATGAGTGGTGGCATGAACTCAGGCATGAGCGGCGGCTACCAGCAGGCGCCGCAAGCGGCACCACAAGGGTATCAACAAGCGCCTCAGCAGCAGGCTCCGCAGCAGGCGCCTCGTCAACCAGCCGCTCCTCAATCAGCACCCCAGCCGCAGGGCGGTTACGGCAACGCGCAGGGTGGTTACCAGCAGGCTCCGCAACAAGCCGCTCCACAGCAGGCACCTCAACAGGCACCGCAGCCGAGCAACAGCTTCGACGATTTTGACGACGATATTCCGTTCTGATCACTGCGATCGAATGCAGTGACTGACGACATGGATGACGTCATCCTTCATCAGTTCATAGGCATCAGTTCATAGGCATCAGTTCATAGGCATCAGTTCACAGGCACCAGTTAACAGACACTCGTCTGTTAACTGGTCTCTAACGACGGTTTCATAACGTCATTCAGGCCAAGTATCCTGCCGCTTTTCCACCTTATAATGCCGCGCAACGCCTATCCCCCTTGGGGCATAATGGGCCACCCAATTCCCTGCCACACGACTTTGACAGGACACCAACATGGAAACAACGACGCTCAACCATCCACTGCCCGCTATTGTGCAGTACGTACGTATCGCCTTAAAAAACCCTGGCAAGCCTAAGGCGCCACTGGAATACGCCGAACGCGCCCGGGTCGAGCGTAAGCAGATCAAGGTGAACCCACAGGAGCTGGAAGAGTACCGTCGCCAGTGCGGTTTCCAGAAAAGTAAGACGCTGCCTTTCACCTACCCTTTCCTGTTGGCGTTCCCGCTGCAAAGCCACCTGTTTTTGTCCGATGCTTACCCGTACGCCGTCATGGGGCTGGTGCATATCCGCAATGTGATCACTCAGCACAAAGCCATACCTAACGACGCCACACTCGACATCGACTGTACTTTGCTGGGTCCAGAAACCGTCTACCACGGTGAACTGTTCACCTTCCACACGCGCATCTTCCTGGAAGGCGAACTGGCTTGGGAATGTCGTACTGTGCTGCTGAAACGCGGCAAGAAAAACCCAGAGCTGGAGAAGTCTCCGACATTGGATATCGTTGAAAACCCAGAGCGCATCGTCGACTGGGAAGTACCGGCACTGACCGGCGTGAAATACGCGCTGCTGGGCCGAGACATCAACCCGATTCACCTGTTCCCGTTTACGGCAAAAGCGTTTGGCTTCAAGCGCCCGATTGCACACGGTATGTGGGCCAAAGCACGGGCTATGGCGTCCATTGAGCCGCACCTGAAAGGCCGCGCCGCCGAGGTCACCGTCGACTTCAAGCTGCCGTTGTTCCTGCCGGGAGCCGCCACACTGGGCTTTAACGTGGATGCCGAGGGCATCAACTTCAGTCTGGTCGACCCAGAAGATAACACCAAGCCGTATCTCAACGGTCAGGTACGCTACCTGTAATTCTGACAGGCATAAAAAAACCGGCCAATGGCCGGTTTTTTTATGGGCATTGCCTTACATCACACCGAACAACACTTCGGAGTTAAGGCCATGTTTCTCGAATACTTCACGCAGGCGCTTCAGTGCTTCTACCTGAATCTGGCGTACACGCTCACGAGTCAGGCCAATCTCACGACCCACATCTTCCAGTGTGCTTGGCTCATAGCCGCGCAGACCAAAGCGACGGGACAGAACTTCGCGCTGCTTTTCTGGCAGCTCTTCAATCCACTGCGACAGGTTGCTTTGAATATCGTCGTTCTGGAGTTCAGCGCCCGGATCTTCAACACGCTCATCGGCGATGGTATCGAGGATCGACTTATCTGAATTCGGGCCCAGAGGAGTGTCCACTGACGTCACGCGCTCGTTCAGTTTAAGCATACGCTTCACGTCGTCGACCGGCTTGTCGAGAAGTTCTGCAATGTCTTCGGCGGTTGGCTCATGATCCAGCTTCTGGGCCAGTTCACGCGCTGCACGCAGATAAACGTTTAATTCTTTAACCACATGAATTGGCAGGCGAATGGTGCGGGTCTGGTTCATGATGGCACGTTCGATGGTCTGACGGATCCACCAGGTCGCGTAGGTCGAGAAACGGAAGCCGCGCTCTGGATCGAACTTTTCTACTGCACGGATCAGACCCAGGTTACCCTCTTCAATCAGATCGAGCAGTGACAGGCCACGATTGACATAACGGCGGGAGATTTTTACTACCAGACGCAGGTTACTTTCGATCATGCGTCGGCGGCCCATTTCGTCGCCTTTACGGGCCAGTCGTGCGTAGTGCACTTCTTCTTCGGCAGACAACAGCGGAGAGAAGCCAATTTCGTTGAGGTACATCTGGGTCGCATCCAGCGTTTTCCCTGATGTATCGGCCGCAAATCGTTCGTCCTGGCCGCCATCTTCTGCAGCATCTTCAGCTGACACTGCTTCTACGTCTTCAAATACTTCGTCTTGCAGAAGTTCTCGTTGTTGTACTGCCATGTTCATACCCGCCTATGGTCGGTGAGCAAACTGAACCTGAACCGAAACAGGTTGTGTTGTCAGTCTGCCTGTTGATTGTTATCCACCCTCCCTGCGCGCTGGCAAGTACTGCAGTGGATTTACCGGCTTGCCGTTTTCTCGGATCTCAAAGTGAAGCTTCACTTTGTCGGTACCAGTAGATCCTTTTTCGGCAATTTTCTCGCCCGCTTTAACTTCTTGGTTCTCGCGGACCAGAATGCGGCTGGCGTGGGCGTAGGCGCTGAGGAATCTGTCGTTGTGACGGACAATCACCAGATTGCCGTATCCCCTGAGCCCTGTGCCTGCGTAGACCACTGTCCCCGCCGCTGCTGCCAACACAGATTCCCCCAAAGCCCCGGACAGATCAATCCCCTTGTTGACGGGATCTTTGGTTGAAAATTGACCAACCATGGCGCCTTTTGACGGCCATTGCCACCCTAAAACCGGCCTGTTTGGCAGGGGTTCTGGCGAAATATGACTATTTTTTGGTTTCTCCTCAGTTTTGACACTTCGCGGCGTCGGCGATTTTGACGGCTTTCTGACACTGGTCACCGGCGCCTTAGCGGCTTCGGCGGCGGTGTAATCGATGTCAATTCTCTGACCGGGATAAATAGTATAAGGAGAGCCAATGGAGTTAGCGTTCGCCAACTCGCGATAGTCCAGTCCGTAGCGCCAAGCGATGGTGTACAGAGTTTCACCCGAGCGAACTGTATGGAAACCTGACGCCGTTCTGTCGCGACTGAATTTCTTGTCAACCGAGACAAACCCGCCATTACCACTACAGGCGGCCAGGGCAAGGGTGAACATGACTAATGTGACAGATACGACGGATTTCATAGGTAGGAACAAACAATCAAGTTTTTGACACCTGCGAATGACGGCTTTCTGGCCATGTAACGTATTGCAACTTTCATAACGCAGTGGAATTAAAAAATTATTTTTTAATCGATATTTATTCTAAAAAAATCGAAAGTTTTTTATGTGCTAGACAGTGTATACAGGAATTCCATCACGGTGATCAAAGAAAACAACTGACTTAACATACGTTCATTATACTTTAGCGTCGCTTTCACCACCGGCAAGCTTTTCCATGCCCAACACCAACATGGCCCCTGCGCACATCAAACCCACGGCCCACAGTAACGATTCGTCAACCAACGGCAGCACCGGAGTCTCGATAAACGGTACGGTGTCGCCCTGACTGTTGACCCGTGTCTGTACGACCTCTTTCCACGGCCAAACCTTCACCAGAGACCCCAGCATAAAGCCCGTTAGCAACGCCATGGTGACCGACATAAAGTGATGCAGTAACCAGTTGAGTACACGCGAGAACAGCAACAGGCCAAGCCCCGCGCCCGCCGCCAGCACCGCCAGTGCACCAATATCCGCATTTTTTACCGCAGCCACCGCAGGGGCGTACAACCCCATCAACAGCAGGATAAAGCTGCCCGAAATCCCTGGAAGAATCATGGCGCAGATGGCAATGCTGCCAGCCAGGAACAAGGCCAGCGTGGTCGGCTCGGTTTCGGCCGGCCCGACCAGGCTGATCCCCGCAGAAATCAATATTCCCAGCACCAGAGCCACACCTTCCTGCCAGCGCCACTGGGTCATGGTTCGGGCAATATGAAGCGACGCTGCGATGATAAGACCAAAGAAAAATGACCAGAGTTCAGTGGGGTATTGCTCAAGCAAGAAGTGAATCACCCTAGCCAGAGAAACGATGGCCGTCAGAATGCCCGCGCCCAGTGCCAGTAAGAAGTTGCCGTCCATTGCCGCCCACGCCGCTTTGATGCCTTGCTGACGTAGCGTTTTCAGTAATTGCAGATTCACGGACGCAATAGCATTCAATAGCCGGGCGTAGATCCCGGTAATAAAAGCAATGGTGCCACCCGAGACTCCGGGCACCACATCGGCAGCCCCCATGGCCATGCCTTTGAGAAATACTTTCACTGCGTTCACAACATTCTCCAACGTCACTTTTGTTCGCGATTGCGAAGGTTTCAATGCAGGGCGTTCACTCACCTGCCTTTAATTGAAGCACTCCGCTACCAGGCCGCTACCAAGCAGATAGCCGCGCCCAATAACTGTGCCCAAATAAAAAGGGACGCCAAGGCGTCCCGGAATTCGATTACTTTTGCACGCCCGATAAAAAGGGCACGAACTTGGCCGGCTCCAGTGTCTTGCGGGCAAAGTAGTCACCACGACGGGTGATCAGCACTAACGATTGCTCTTCACCACCCACGGGGATGATCATTCGACCACCATCGGCCAGCTGTTCCAGCAAGGATTGCGGCACGTCTTCTGGTGCCGCCGCTGCCAGAATGCCATCGTAAGGGCCGTGTTCTGGCCAGCCCCAGGTGCCGTCTGACAATGACAGGTGCACGTTGTCGTACCCCAACAGTCCCAGACGCTCACGCGCTTTCAGATGCAAAGGCTCTATACGCTCGACACTGTACAAGGTATTCACCAGAGGACTCAGCACCGCCGTCTGGTAGCCAGACCCAGTGCCAATCTCCAACACACGTTGCAGCGGCCCATTAGCCAACAGGGTTTCTGTCATGCGCGCCACGGTATATGGCTGACTGATGGTCTGGCCGTTGCCGATGGGCAACGCCGTATCTTCGTAGGCCCGATGCGCTAAGGCTTCATCGACAAACAGATGACGCGGCGTCGTTGCCATCACGTTCAGCACGTCGTCGTCCTTGATGCCGGCGTCACGCAGACGCTGCACCAGACGATTGCGCGTACGTTGTGAGGTCATGCCAATGCCGGTTTTAAAATGATCGTTCACTGCGTCAGTTACCCGCGAAATTGTTCGGCCAATGGCATCAGCATGGAATGCAACGTCATGTCGGTCTGAATCGGTGTAATGGATACCTTGCCTGCGGCAATGGCATGAAAGTCGGTGCCGACACCGGCATCCGCCACGTCGCCGGCCGCCGAAATCCAGAAGCATTCTTTGCCTCGTGGGTTCGTCACTTTTACCGGATTATCGGCTTTGTTGCGATGTCCAAGGCGAGTAATCTCAAGGCCTTGCAACTCGTTGTAGGGAAGATCCGGCACATTGATGTTAATGACGGCATTGCGAGGCAGCGATAACCCTTCGATGGTTGGTAGCAACTCGATCAGAATGCGTGCAGCGGTATCAAAATGCGTGTGCCCGCACAACGAAATCGCCACCGGCGGCTTCGCCAGAAAACGACCTTCCATTGCCGCCGCCACCGTACCGCTATAAAGGACATCGTCGCCGAGGTTCGCGCCGGCGTTAATGCCTGAGATCACTCGCTCACATCGTCCCGCAAAAAAATCATTCAGTCCGAGATGAACACAGTCCGTCGGTGTGCCATTAATGCTGACAAAACCACTGTCCTGGGTGATCGGGTGCAGTGGGCGGTCCAGTGTCAGTGAATTACTGGCGCCACTGCGATCACGGTCTGGCGCGACGACATGAATCGCGTGGCCACCCTGCTCGAGTGCCTGGGCCAGCGCTTTCAGACCTGGGGCGTGTACGCCGTCATCGTTCGACAACAACAGAGTCATCGTTGTTTATCCTTGAGGGTTCACTGGTCGCGATAAACTCGCGTAATAATGATGTCGCATAATACCCGGCAGGCAGGGAAAATGTGAGCAATAATTGGTCGTTTTCCGGCCATTCCCAACGTAACCCATCCGGGCGCGCGGCTAATGAGCGGCGATCCTGGTTCAGCCCCGAATGCTCAAGCCCTTCACACAAGACGTCATGAGCAGAGGTAACGTCGGTTTCCAGCGCCAGTGCATCGTCCGTCGTCGTAAGCCGACCCCGCCCCCACATTGGGCCAGTGGGCATGCCGCTGTCGTCCAGAAGATCGCCATTCAGGGTTTGTCCCCAGATGCCGTCATGGATTCGTCGTGCAATCACTTCATTAAACAGAAACGAACGTACGGCTGACAGATACAGACCTTTCTTCTTTTTGTTACGAACGCGAATCTCGCGCTGCAACATGGCCATCCCCTGAGCGACGTTATCCCCTTCACGCCCAAAACGCTGAGCGCCAAAATAGTTGGGCACGCCGCCATAACAAATGGCGTTCAGGTTGGTTTCAATCAGGGCTTTCTCACCCTGTACTTCGCGCAGGCGAATCACAAAGCGGTTACCCAGTAAGTCACCGGGGCGCAATTTCTTGGTATGACGCGCTTGCTCGAGGACCCGAAACTCCGGGTGTGACAGCGCAGTAAAGTCCGGCGCCTCTGCTTTGGGCATCCAAACGCTGAACCACTGTCGGGTCACCGCATAACGATCTTTTAATCCGGCGTAGCCGACGTCCAATTCGCGAACCTTGGCAAACTCCGCCAGTTGCGCAGCGACGTATTGGGTATTAGCACCGATTTTTTCGACATACAGCCAGACGTGCTCGCCCTCACCCTGAGGTAATTCCTGCGGAATTTCCGTGACCTGAAAGTCGTCGTTCTCTTGCTTCAGTATCGCCAGAGCGCCGGTGGCCGGGTAAGCCAGCGGCCACTCGGGCAAGGTACGGTAATCCTGACCCTTATCCTGGCTGGTATCCTGATTCATGCGTCACGATCCAACAGCAAGGCAACGGCATGAACGGCAATGCCTTCTTTGCGACCCACGTATCCCAGTTTTTCGGTCGTCGTTGCCTTCACATTGACGTCGTCCATACGCACCTGCAGATCGGCGGCGACGGCGGCGCGCATATCTTCAATGTGGGGCGCCATTTTAGGGGCCTGTGCCACGATGGTGACGTCGACGTTGCCAACCCGATAACCTTTATCGGCAACTAATGAGACAACGTGGCGCAGTAACATGCGGCTGTCTGCGCCCTTCCACTGCTCGTCGGTATCCGGGAAATGCCGCCCGATATCGCCCAATGCCGCCGCGCCCAATAAGGCATCGGCCAGCGCATGTAGGGCCACATCACCGTCGGAATGCGCTTTCAGACCGTGACTGTGGGCAATCTGCACACCACCAAGAGTGATAAATGAGCCTTCATCAAAGGCATGAACGTCAAAGCCGTGGCCAATGCGCATAGGGTGTTCTCGATATAAATTAAGATTGAGATAAGTAGAGTGATGCTAACGCCAGGTCTTCCGGGCGCGTCACTTTAATATTGTCCGCGCGGCCAGCCACCAGCACCGGGTGACCACCCGCATGCTCGATAGCGGAGGCTTCATCCGTGACTTCAAAACCGTCACGTAATGCGCCTTCTAATGCCGCTCGTAATTGCCCAAGGCGAAATACCTGAGGTGTCAGCGCGTGCCAGAGCTGTTCGCGCTCCACCGTATGATCAATTACGACCGATCCATCCGCCTGACGAATGCCGCGCTTCATGGTGTCACGTGTTGGCGACGCCAGTATCGCACCGTCGCACTGCCCAGCCTGACATTGAGCGAATAGGGCATCGAGATCGGAGTGACGAATGCAGGGTCGTGCAATGTCGTGTACCGCGACCCAATCATTGTCGTCTGCCAACCCCGCCAAGGCATGCAGCCCGTTTAATACCGAGTGGCAACGTTCGCTGCCACCGGGCGCCACGTTTACCTGAGGGTGATTGGCAAAGCGGGACTCGGGCCAGTATGGATCGTCGTCTGACACCACCACCACAACCTCGCGAATGCGCGGGTAGCTCAACATGGCATCTAACGTGTGTTCGAGCAGAAACTGACCATTCAACGGTAAATATTGTTTGGGTCGGTCAGCCTGCATGCGACTGCCAACACCCGCGGCGGGTAGCACTGCCCAGATTGCTTCATTCATTGTCAGGCTCAGCAAACAGAATAAAGGTCTCGCCCTCTTTGACCAGACCCAGTTGTTCTCGCGCGGCTTCTTCTACCAACGCATTGCCGCTGCGCAGTTCCATCACCTCGCTCAGCAACCCCTGATTCACTTCCGCCTGCGCCTCGTTGGATGACGTCATGGCCTGAATCTGATGCTCCAGTGCGCGACTGGCAATCACGCCACTGTCATCAAACCAAAGCCGATATTGCAACACCAGTAACAAAATAACGGCGATGGTCGTCCAGACATGTTTGGCAGATATCACCATGATCAAACCCTCAGGCCAGTTAACTCAGCTTGTTCCTGGAAAGTGCACAGGAAAGCACGCAAGAAAGTACTCAAAACAGCCAGCCCCGCCAGCCTTCATCCAACACCTGACAACGACCACCTTCTGCCTTATGGAAACAACAACCGCATGACAGGCAAATAAATAAAAAGGTGACGTCGTCGGGGCGTAATAGTAAACCAGCGTCGAAACCGCCACCAGCTCGGGACGCGTCAACCGCACTCAGCGAGTGGCATCCTGACAGTCGCTGACGCTCTCCTGCCAGCGTCGACTTGACGGATTTCTCCCGAATCTGCCACCCTGACACCGGTATCGCTCAATATGAGCGACCCAACGTTTGATATCCAATTTCTGTTACCTGACTGATAGGCGATGCTCGTGATCAGACGCTGCCTGACCATTTTCCTGATACTGTCGCTGGCGCAAATCGGCTGGGCAACGCCTGCGCGCCAACTCAGTGAGTCGGACTGCGAGCGTCACTCAATTCACTCTTCCATGCACCCCGCCATGCATTCTGATGCGCCGGCTATGCAGCACCATCACAGCGAAGCAATGCCTCATCTCATGTCGCAGCACGCTGAACTGCACGACAAAGCAAATGCCGAGCAAACGCTTCAGCACGATTGCTGCGAGCCGTCATCGGCCACGGAATGCAGTCATCAACAATGCCACTCGGCCGGGATTAATGCGCTGGGCTTACTGAACGTCATGCCTATGGTCTCGGTGCCCCAGCATTCAGCGCCCGCTTTCACTCTGCTTGCGGAACCCCGACTCCCCTATCAGCTCCATCCTGAACGACCTCCGCGATTGCAATCCTGAGCTTCATGGCATCGGTGTAACGATGTCAGCCCCAATTTAAACGACACCGAACTCTGCCAACGCTCCTAAAAAACGAGAGTGGCGAGTTCAATGCCTACGTACAGGATTACCCCATGAGTACACGACTTACGAACCAAGCACTGACACGCCGACGCTTTGTCACTGGCGCCGCAGGCAGCGCTCTACTTTTAGGAAGCGGCCTGCCCGTTTGTGCCGCACAGAACAACACTGCCCCCTTTCAGGTTCCTGAACTGCGGGGGCGTGAATTTAACCTCACCATCGGATTGCAGGGCGTCAACTTCACCGGCAAAGACCGTTTGGCCACCACAGTAAACCAATCGTTACCGGCACCGGTATTACGCTGGAAAGAAGGCGAACGGGTACGAATTAATGTGACCAACACCCTGTCGCACACCAGCTCTATCCACTGGCACGGCATTATTTTGCCGAGCAATATGGACGGCGTGCCGGGATTCAGCTTCGACGGTATTGCCCCCGGAGAAACCTTTACCTACGAATTCGACCTGAACCAGTCAGGTACTTACTGGTATCACAGTCACTCGGGGTTTCAGGAGCAAACGGGCATGTACGGTGCGATTGTGGTCGAGCCCAAAGACCCAGATCCGGTGGTGTACGACCGGGATTACGTTGTGATGCTGTCCGACTGGAGTGACGAGCACCCCAGCGACGTCTTTGCCACGCTGAAAAAGATGGGGCATTACTACAACACCCGTGAACGCACCGTCGGCGACCTGTGGCAGGACGTGAAAAACAAAGGGTTGAGTGCCACCTGGAAAGATCGCCAGATGTGGAATCAGATGCGCATGTCAGATCGGGATATTTCCGACGTCACAGGCATGACCTACACCTACCTGATGAACGGCCAGACACCCGACGACAACTGGACTGCGTTATTTAACGCCGGCGAAAAAATTCGCCTGCGTTTTGTTAATGCAGGCGCCATGACCTTATTTGATGTGCGTATTCCTGGATTAAAAATGACGGTGGTCGCTTCCGACGGACAGAATATTCAACCGGTCACGGTGGATGAATTCCGCATTGGCAGTGCCGAAACCTACGATGTGATTGTTGAACCCGAGGCAGACAAGGCCTACACCATTTTTGCCCAAACGATTGATCGCAGTGGCTACGCCTGTGGTCGACTGACTGCCGATACGGCACTCACCGCCGAGGTGCCTGACATGGATTACGCGCCGGTACTTGGGCACATGGACATGGGGATGGATCACTCTCAACATTCCGGCATGGATCACTCCCAACATTCCGGTATGGACCACTCTCAGCATTCCGGTATGGATCACTATCAGCATTCCGGTATGGACCACTCTCAGCATTCCGGCATGGATCACTCTCAGCATTCCGGCATGGACCACTCTCAGCATTCGGGTGTGGATCAAGCACACGCTGGCTTAGCTAAAGCAGGCATGGGCAGTAACGCAGACATCGTGCACAGAGACAGTGAGAAGGGCCCACAAGTGGACATGCAAACCGAGATGCCGGTCAGTGGCCTCAATGATCCGGGCATTGGCCTGCGCGATCACGACACGCGCTATGGCCGCCGGGTACTGCGCTACAGCGATATTAAAAATCTGACCCAGACGCTCGATAAACGCGAACCCGGACGCGAGATACAACTGCACCTCACCGGCAATATGCACCGTTATATCTGGTCGATGGATGGCATTCCTTTCGCAAATGCAGAGCCACTCATTCTCAACTACGGCGAGCGCGTGCGTATTACGCTGGTCAACGACACTATGATGACCCACCCAATTCATCTGCATGGGTTATGGAGCGAATTGGAAACGGGTGATCCGGACTATATTCCACGCAAGCACACCATCCTCGTTCAGCCCGGTAAAAAAATCAGTTACCTGGTCACCGCGGATGCCGAGGGTCGATGGGCGTATCACTGTCATTTGCTGTATCACATGGCGGGCATGTTCCGGGAAGTGCGTGTCGTGAAGGACGGTACTGACCATCAACATCATCACCACAATCACAAAGGG
>Ga0255776_10004022_pt1 | contig 15608 bp, 10 predicted proteins | sample 071ome_19_FD_179974 | JGI IMG/M metagenome (GOLD analysis project Ga0255776, IMG submission 179974) | Coastal salt marsh microbial communities from the Groves Creek Marsh, Skidaway Island, Georgia - 071413AT metaG (version 2) | ecosystem: Environmental > Aquatic > Marine > Intertidal zone >... | reverse complement strand
TATCGCAGCTTGTCACGACCTGCATCGGCACTCGAGCCGAGCGATCCCCCAATTGGGTTGTAGCATCACATGTATGTTTTCCACACCATGCGAGTAACCCTTCGGTATCTAGTCATGCCAATTCGGCCTCTTCAGAAAGCCGCCTCAAGGACGACTCCCCTCAGCCCTTCCCCCTTTACGGCATACGTACAGAGGTGCTAAGCATCCATCCGACCGCCCTCCCATATATGAACGAATCGGTGGGCAAATGCCCTTCAATGTTGCATTTATTTTCAATTAAATAATAAAATTTCTATGTCAATTTTTCAAAATTTGAAGCGGCTAGACCATCGAGTTGACGAATCGATGACAAGACATCTATTGCCTGATGTACTTGACCTAAAGCATGCATGAAAACAGCAGAAGAATTTAGTCCTTGGATATTGGAAGGATGTTGTTGATTGTGTACATTAACAATACCGAGTGCCTTTTCAGCACGCCCGCTAACGTATAATGCGCTTGACAGATTCAATAGAATTTCGCTTTGATGTGGTGCCAATTTCGCAGCTTCACGTAATGCTAGAATTGAACTGTCAAATTGGGATGGTGCGAGGTGTTGACTGCTTGAATTTGAATTAAGTTCCTTTGCGCGTTCAAACAGTGCCAAACCATAGTTGTTGAATACCGCTGGTTGTTGAGGGAATTCAGAAGCGAGTCTTTGGAAGGATTGGGCTGCTTCAATCCATTGTCCTGATTGAATTGCCATGAATCCTTGTTGAACGAGACTAGCCAAGTCATTTCTTGACCCCAAATCAATAGACATTGCTTGAGATGGGTGCAATTCGAGAACAATTGGTTGATGTGTTGGGATTTGAGTTACTTCAGAATGTTCCAGCGGAGAATGATATACGGCATTTGAACCTTCAAAATTGTGATCATAGACCACAATATCCTCTTTGAGTGTGGCGTATTCCATTTCTACGACCTGAGGGGCGTCATTGTAAATTTCTTCGTAATCCGGAATCTCTGCATCGATTTTCCAGTATTCGGGTATGGAGGATGATTCTCCTTCATCAGAAACAACTCTCGCCCCTGTCAAACGAACAACTTCGGGTTCAGGAGGATTTGACTCAACCACTTCAAAGGTGTTGAAGTCTGGCATCATCGATGGGTCTTCATCGTCTTGAATCAAAAGTTCTTCAACTTCAAATTCAAATGATACTGTGGGCTCATCCTCGGCGTTGAAATCAGCGATATCTCCAATTGGAAGAGCATCTTGGGCATCAAAAGGTATGTTATCTGATACGAACACAACCTCCTCTGGTTGCTCAACTGGTATTTTTTCAATTATTTCATTCGCACTTTGTTGAGGCTCAAGGTCCTCGTTTTGGTTTTGGACGTCTGCTTGTTCCACTTCTTCAATAGAATGCTCGACTTCGAACGGCATACCCGAAGAATAACTGCCAATACCAAATGGAAGGCCAGGCTCAATGACATTCGACTGACCTTGAAATCCGAAGGGCAATGTCGATAATTGCTGAGATTCTGACTGTGGTTGGACTTTCGGAGGCTCCGTACCTTCGAAGTCATAAAATGAGTCAACGGCGTCATCCAGACCAGGTACATCTCCAAATTCTTCGGAAGTGTCACTTTCTGTAAGGTCTTTTCGCAAGAGACTACCACAGGCTGGACATGCCTGCCCTCCTAGGGAAAAAAGACCACACACTTCGCATTCAAACATGGTCGACCCGACTCTTTGAAATCGGCTGAATTCTTGAATTCATCCCTTGGTTGACCATCATTCTTCGCTTTCGTTTCTTGTTGTCAACTCTCGAATCTCTTGAACGACATCACTCAAGATGTTTCCATCTTGGTCGACTAGTGAATCCGAGAAACTTTTACCTCGGGATTTACCTCGAGAGACTTGCCAGATAATACCGAATATGGTGATTCCCACAAGGATAAGTTTCATTTCTGTGCCATGTTCTGCTCCACCGATAACGTAGACGAGAATCATGTAAAATGAGATGATGACGGTCGTGAGAATCATGACGGGGAATCCTGCTTTGAAAAATTCGTTGAAGGAAATCGGATGGCCTGCCTCTTCACTTAATCCGGCCGTCACAACGTTCGCAGAAGCGCCGATAAGCGTTCCATTACCGCCTAAACAAGCACCAAATGCGAGGGCCCATATCAACGGTTCCAGTGGCATGTCAAGATTTGTTGCAATTTGCAAAACGATTGGAATCATTGTCGCAGTATATGGTATGTTGTCAAGAAACGCAGAAACGATTGCAGAGACCCATAAAAGAATGAGCACACCGGCGGTGAGGCGAATGACTTCATCTTCACCAAAAAACTCAATACCTTGCTCAACATAGCCTCCGATGTAATTTATAACACCAAGATATTGAAGTGAATGTACGAGAACGAATAGACCTGCGAAGAACAGTAATGTTGTCCACTCAACATGGTGGAGAGGCTCCTCAAGTTCGTGGCGACTTGTTGCAAGCAGCATCAAAACGGCACCAACTAAAGCAATCCATGATACAGCAATATGAGTGATTGGGTGTGTGAAAAAGCCGACGATCACCAAACCAAGAATTGTTCCAGAAACTGCTAGCATTTTCTTATCTTTAATACCATACATACGCTCGAGTTCTTTGACATCACGAATTCGCTGACCTGAGAAATCCTCAGCATAGAACCATTTGAGGAACATAAAAGTTGGAACGATGGTCATTAGAATACCTGGAGCCATTTCAATGATAAAGTCGTTAAATGTTACACCCGAAGAGGACATTGCTGCAATATTTGGGTCAGCATTCGATTTAATTGCAGAAGGCGAAAGTGCCGAACCGATCATAATATTTGGAGGGTCGCCAATCATGGTTGCAGCACCTCCGATATTCGAAAACAAAACTTCTGCGATGAGAATCGGAATAGGCCGTAAATCAAGGACTCGTGCGAGTTGAATGGTGACAGGTGTAAGAAGGAGCATTGTCGTAACGTTGTCTAAAAAGGCCGACAGGACGGCTGTAACAACACAAAGGATGACGACAAGAGTCCAAATTGAACCATTGCTTTTCTTGTAGGCGTAGATTGCAAAATACTCAAACACACCTGTTTGTGAAATGACGCCAACCATGACCATCATACCGAGAAGAAGGCCAATCGTCTCCCAGTCAATCATTGTTGTAACTGCACGAAGAGTGAGCGTATCTTCAACAGTATAGTGATTCAAAGCTAGGACAGCAAGCAGACCTCCAAGGGCTGCTGCAAGCGTCCGGTGCACGACTTCAGTGACGATGAGGACATATACGCCGACCAGAATTCCCAAACCAACCCAAACAGCTTCAGACGGTATTTGAGATTCGTCAAATTTGAGTTGGACGTCGTAACCAGAACCACCACCGGCTGCAGATGACGATTTGAGAAACATCATGAGACCAAGAAAGGCCAACATCAATAGGGCAGCAATGGACGAACGATTTCGGCTGTACAGCATATCTTATCGTCCCTTTCCACTTTTATTGACTCTTTGAGTATTGTCATTGATTTCATTCAGTTTTTGTAAAAAACACATACATTTCCACGTGACAAAACCAAGACTGAATCTGAAACATTCGCAAGATGTGTCCAAACTTCGATGAGTTGACTTTTGTCAAAAAGACCTTTGTTCACCTTAACCTTGACGATTTTTTTCGTCTTCAATTGATCTTGAAGTTCTTTTTCAACCATCTCAGATAAACCGGATTTACCAATTCGAACTGTTGGTTGAAAGTCTCTTGATTTTGCTTTTTGCAAAACCCAGTCCGGTAATTTACTCAGTTTTCTCCCTCCTGTGACTCTTTGGGCCTCCGCCAGCTCGGCGTTGATAACCACACAATTTGCAGGTACGAATGATTTGTCCCGCCCGAATTCTCACCAAATAATTGGTACTCGAAAAATGACTCTTGAAGCACTTCTTGCAATAATGGAGATGTGCTTCTCTTGGCACTCTTAAGCGATGACGCCTCGATGTCTTTACAAAATGTCGAACGAGGACTTGATGTTGTTCTTGGTTTCCCGAGGTGAACATCTGAGCCAAAAGATGCTTTTGAGATTGTAATGCAGCATCTCTTCTTTGGGATTTTAAACCATGATGTTTTCGAACCATACGTTCAACTCAGGACAATACACGGAGAATATCTTTGGTGATGTCATCGATGTCCCTATGCCCATCAATCCTAAAGAAAATCCCTTTTTCTTCGTAGAATCTTGCTAAAGGCGAGGTTTGTTGGTGATATGTTTCTAATCTTGAACGGACGACATCTTCGTTGTCGTCACTTCGGCGATGTTCTTCGAATGCTCCACAAGAGCAGCCTTCGACGGGCACAGGTTGGAAGGAATCGTGATACACCGTCCCACAATGACCACAGGTATACCTGCCACAAATTCGTTCAACGATGGCATTATCTGGCACCTCGATAGCAATGACATGCGTAATGGGAGTGATGCTGGCTAAGGCCTCTGCTTGAGGGACAGTTCGAGGAAATCCATCAAACATCACACCATGGAGGGCATCATCCTGTTGAAGTCGGTCTGCGATTAACGCAATGATGACACCGTCCGGTACCAAAGCACCTTGTTCCATGTATTCTTTTGCTTGGAGGCCTACTTGTGTTCTGGCTGCTACAGCAGCTCGAAGCATATCTCCCGTTGAAATTTGAGGCAAACCCGTTTGCGTTGTAATTCGTTGGGCTTGCGTACCTTTACCGGCTCCAGGGGGGCCAAACAAAACAATACTGCTCATGGATGGGCTATGACATTCTCTTTTTGAATACTGGTGTTAATTTTGTCTTTCGAGCCATTGGTCACCGTAATGAATCCATTGTTCCATCGTCCAACCTGCAGGAAGACCTCCTGGTGGAAGTGGTGGCCCTGCCTTTGCTTGTGACAATTGAGGAGTTGGAATCTGAGGGATTCCCTTTCCTGCCGGAGGAGGCATACCGCCAGGTAATGCTGCTGGAGGCATTCCTGCTGGTGGGAGACCTTTCGGCACTTGGAAGGCAGGTGGAGGCATAGAAGCGGGAAGCGAAGCCATGCCAGGCGGGAGATTTTTGGGCACGCTCGATGGAACAACGGGAGTATCCATTGATTGGAGAATTGCTTGAGCAATTTCGTCTTTACTTACCTCTGCACTTGCTGTTTTGTTGATTGCATGGTCAATGTCAAGTGCTTCCTCTCGTCGTGTATCGAGATGGTCGGGGTGTCCGTGCATGTCCGGTAACCCAAGAGCCGAATCATCTGAAGTCAATTCTCCAGATTGCTTCATTCTACGGGCCAAGATAACAACGACGCCAAGGAAAATTACAGCGATAGGAACGCTCACATACACTGGTAAATCTTGGAAGAATCCGCTATCACCACCGGCTCCATCTGTGGTCAATTCGAGAGTCAATGTCATTATTTCATTCGATTGAGTTGTGAGATTGATGAGCAAATATCCTTTGGCGATAGACGCACCCTGCTTTGGAGAAACTGTCAATTCAAATTCTAATTCTTGTCCAATTGCTAAATTTTCGACTGAAGATTCTGATAATGATACAGTCCAATCCGTCCTTACCTCGTCATCTTTATCTACAACCACGAGTGATAAGTCTCCGAATAAAGGAACATTACCATCATTGCGTAGAATAATTTTTGTTGACTCTGAGTCATCTGCATTCATGAGTTGGAACGGTTTATTTTCAGGTTGTTCTAAAGACAAATTCCCATACATCGAACTCAATACACCAACAGTTGTGTTCACGGAACTCATGGTTGTACGACCCAAACTTGTTCCTGTGACAAAGACTTGCAAATTGAATGATTCATCGCCGATACTTGCTCCGGCTGGTGGCGAAATCCCAATTCTAACGGTACCAGAATCCCTTGGTTCCAAGTAATTTATTGGGTTTGAAAAACCGATTGTCCAGCCATCCGGCGCGACGTTATTTGACCATTCCAAATTCAGAGGTGTATTTCCAATATTCTTGACAGTGTACTCTCCAAATGTGTAACCGTCAGAAATTTTCGTCATGATTTTTCCACTTGTTGGGCCGTTTAAATCTAAGGCAAGTTCATCTTTGACGACCAGTTTCGTCGAATTGCTTCGGTAATTTGATGACGATTTCTCAGTTCGTATAGTGAAGGTGTTTTCATCACCTTCGTCAGCGGCCTCAGGAACGCCAAAAAGGAGCTGGACTACTTTTGTTTCGCCCGCTGCAATGTTGAGCGATAATTGTCGGGTATCAACTCGATCATTTTCCGACAACTGGGCAATCCATGATTCAAATGCAGAAATAACCCTGACGGTGAGAGCAATATCGCGGTTGCCCAAATTTTCAACTGTCAAATTCATGTAAATAAATTGACCAGAATCAACGGCGATATCATCTTCTAAGGTCGAAGGGCCGAAGTATCCATCATCATCGCTTAACCTCACTTTGTAATCGTCGAATGGGTCAACAGTGACCTGAACAACTTCAGTGTGATTCATTGAAGCATCAGTCAGTGAAGTAACATAGCATGTCACGCTGTCAATGAATCCAGCGGTTGGCAACCCATTTGCTACCGGGGGGACGACGATACGAATTGCCATTGGTAAGAACTCATGGAGGTCGAGAGGTTCGAAATCAAGCCGGGAAGAATTTGAATTTCCGAGCATAATCTGCCAACGGTTTTCTGATTCGCATAGAACTGAATACTGTGCTGGTGAATTCCCGATATTTTTTACTGAAACTGAAAACATGACAGAATTTCCTGGTACTGCTCGAAGGTCACTTGTTCCCGCTGAGGCGATAAGCACATCGTGGAATGTAGGCACTTCAAGCACTACCCGTTGAGTATGTGCTACTGTTGGTTGGAATTCGTATCGCACAGAAATGTCAATGACATATGTTCCTGCACGGATGTATCTTGGCGACTCAGGGTCTGTAAAATCAGCATCTACATCAAGGAGTTCAAGATCGACAAAATAGGTGTCATTCTCAGTACCTTGTGCAGACATCAAAACATTATCTCCTTTCGAAAATGTTCGTTGCCACGCATCGATTGACGGCTCGAGCAAATCAGGACGTTCAGCATTTGGCATTTGAACCATTGAAGCCGATATGTCAACGGATTGATTTCCAGTCCCCTCGTGTAAGACGACAAGTGGCAAGGTCACCACAGCTCCATCAGTAACATCGACAGTTATTTTGGAATTATTTTCTCGTTCACTTTGGGTCTGAGGAATTGTTCCATCATCATTTGCAATCAGCACACGAACGCCAAGGGCCATCACCTCAACATCGACATCGAAAACATTGTTGTTTGTGCCATTTGATTCATCATTGATTTCGTCCACCTGACCCATAAGATCAACCGATAAGCGAAGAGAATGAACACCAGTTGTCGAAAACGAATGGTAAATCGTCATCGAATCAAGTCCACCAGGAGATAGAGAGGACCTGTTTGCCTGTAACAATGTTTGACCAGTTGTGAGGTCTTCGAATTTAATCATGTGCGTACCTGTTTCTGCCGTACCTTGATTACTATACGCAACTGTGATGGATATGACATCGTTTCGAAGTGGATTTGTCGAAGACAGAACAACACTTCCGTCATATGTCACGAGGTCGGCGATGGCGATGGGCGATGCAATTGCACTCATCACAAGAGAGAATTTTTGTGTCATTCCACCCTTGTGTTCGACACGTAGTACCCAGTTATCTTGACCTGAAAGAACGCCGGGCTTAATTTTGATTCGTTCAACGTTGTTGAGTGAGTCAGCGGAGCCACCTGTTGTTGATACACCATTTTGGAACACGTTGCCAAGATAAACTTGCCCAGAAGGTCCTTCGAGAATTAAATCAAGGTCGTTGACAAGTCGTGATTGCGTTTGTGCAGTGTTCGAACTACCCGCCTCATCAGACCATGCTAAGGTGATGTCAATCCCTTCATTCATATCAATAATGAATGGATACGAAAGGGAAAAACCGGGACGAATCGTCTGTTTATCATCATAATATTGGTCAAGAATTGTTGAGCCGGAAGTAGGCATGATGGATTGTTCGAGATTAATTTGTCCCCAGCCTTCGTTTTCGTTAGGAATATCCTGCGTTCCCAAATCTGTTGCCCCATTGATGAGCACAGCCTTCACCAATGAACCAGAAGGTGTGAAAATGCTTTGTTGTTCTCGGAGATATTCGCGAACCAATGCACCAACACCTGATGCAACAGCAGTTGCTTGAGAGGTTCCCGACAATGTCATGTAAAGTGGAGCCCCATTCGAATGGAATCCAGTTCCACAAGAAGTACCTGAAACGATGCTCGATTCCTCTGGCCGACCGGAGCAAATATTCACTCCTGGGGCAACCAAATCAGGTTTGATGCGCCCGTCCAAGGTTGGGCCTTCACTCGAGAATGAAGCAACATCGCCCTCAGCAGCACTTCCGCCAGCACCGGTTGTAGAGGCACCAATAGAAATTACATTTTTGGCAGTGCCCGGTGATGTCACCTGTGAGGCTCCCTGACCACCACGATCTCCAACTGAGAAAAAGGGAATCATTTCAGGATAATCGTTCATGAAAAGGTCAACACTACGGGCGTCAGCGGTGTACTGTCCGTAATTTCCATTGATTCCCCATGCGTTGACTGCAACTCTTGCTGTTGCCGTTTCTGCATCTTTGAGCATGTCGTAAATTGAACCTAATCGGCCGAAAACACCTGTGGGGTCATGCTCTAAGGCGTACATCACAAGTTGTGCTCCAGGGGCGACGCCCTTGACCGAGGAATCGTTGGTCCCGTCACCAAGCACCGTGAGAGCGATATGTGTACCATGGCCTGTGTTTTTATCGGCGGGCGAAGAATCAAGACCAAATTGAGTGTATATAGCAACCACACGCCCATCGATGTCAGGATGGTCACGGTCGAGTCCGGTGTCTGTGATTGCAATTGTTTCACCAGTCCCATCTAAGGTAAACGTGGCGTTGTTTATGACGCCTTGAACACCTGCTATGCTTACTGCATTGGCATTATGAACTTCGAGGTTGAAACCCGGCTCCGTCCATATAATTCGTCCATCGTATGCAATTCTCTTCAGCACTTGGTGATAGGAGGTTGTCTCGGTTGAAAGTGTACAAAATGTGGTCCCGCACATGACTGCTGTAGCACCACTCGAAAGAATGTCAACGACCAGCCCATTCATTCCCGCATCTGAAACATCAGGTGCAGGAATAAAATTGAGGACCTCGAGAGAGGACGATTGAGTATCCAAAACATCTGGATGGAGCCTCCATTCTGGTTGCATTGAGCCAATCCACCGAACATTTTCATCGCTTGAAATGTCATCGACAAAGGTTGTCGACCCTTGTGGTGCTCGAATTAGCCAAACTTCATTTGATATGAATTCTAGAGGTGTAAATTCATGCGTAACCTGCAATCGTTCAAGAATCTCACCATTTCGTTGATTGAGTTGAAGAAGATACATGCCCGTGATTTCTCCGTCATTTATTCTTGAAAATGTTGTCGCCGTTGGTTCGATTTGATGCATTGGGTCAAATTGAACGGAAGCCAACGAAATTAATCCATTCGGCTCAATGAAGGTAGTTTTCCCCTCAATTGGTTCTTGAAACAAGGTCCAAGGCTTCGCATCTTCGATCGAACGAGGAGCATTGTAAACATCGACTTCTTGTGAAATCTCTTCCGGATGTTCAAAAGAAATAGAAGCGTATGGCTGGAGGAGAAACAAAATCGAGAAGAACAACACTACGCCTCTCAAACGATGCATATGCATACCGAATTTGAATCGACTTTTGAAAACAACCCTAAGTTGAATCGAATATGATGAAAATTAATCGTTAAATTCCATTATATCTCGAAATTGCAGCATCTGTTTTTTCGACTGATGTTTTCCAATCTGCCTCAATCCCCATGAGTGCTCTAATGGCGTCGACGTTTTCAGGTATGACATCAGATTCTTGGTGAATGGCCTGGAAATAGTACAATGTATTTCCTGTTAATTTCACACCATCTGTCCATACAAAAATCTCATGCAAATCACCCCATTTCCGACCAATGTCTCGTGCAAATTCCATCACTTCAGCGGTGGACGTAATGCCGGTGTCCGCTCCACTCATGAGAATGATTCTTGGTTGAGATGCCCACAGATCAATGACTGATTCTGTTGTTAATCCATGTCCTTCAGGTAACGTGACCACAATCGAGTGGCAATGCATGATGGTAGTTGGAACGGCAACGGCCATCGAATTAATCTCAATTTCAGGACGAACTGTCATCACATCAGGACCGTGATGACTTGGGACTTTGAGCACAGGAGTAATCGCATTTATTGGTCCCTTTTTGGAATCCCCTGGGTCTGCAGCCCTTCGAATCATTGTGCATTCTACTTTTAGCGATTGGCATTGGTTATACAACGGAACGAGTGTTCTCGATAACCCTGTTGTGTTACATGATACAACTCTAGTGCCTTCGATGTTCAAATTTTCAGCGTGATTTGCCGAGGAAGTGTACGACATTTCAGTCATAGCATGTTTTTCTCCGCCTTGGAAAATCCATTTGACCCCCGCATGTTGATACAGTGCTTTGTTGGCCTCACCGACTTTCCCGGGCGAACAGTCGATAACGATGTCTGCAACAGAAAGCAAGTCGCCAAGGCCTCCATGACAAGTGTACCCTGCTTTTGAAAAGGCTTCAATCTTATCATTATCATCATATGTGCAATACAACGGATACCCTTTCCTGACGGCCAAGTCGCATCCAAATGAGGGTCGAGTCTTGGTTACACCGATGATTTCCATGTCATCTTGAGCATCCACTGCATCTGCAACTCGCTTTCCAATTGTACCGTATCCATTGATTGCCACTTTAACGACCATCGTTGCTTCCCGATGTAAAGGCCTTGCGTGATGTCAATAAACAATTCCCTACGGAAAGATTGTATCTTCTCATAAATTTTACACGATTATTGATAAATTGAAGGAGAGTATTTGACTAAGATGTGCGAGGGATTTGTATGGCGGATGTATCAGATGTGGTGCAACGTTCGATGAGTATCAACGAAAAATTGCATCCTCGACTTGCTACTGCTGCCGAACAGAATGCTATTCTCCGCATAGGCTGGACCAACGCTGGCGACCCAGTTCCAAAAAACGGCGAGTTGGGTCTTTGTCCAGGATTGCCAGAAGGTGCACGAATTAGAGCACTCGGCAAACTTGGTTCATGGATTGCTACCTTTGGTAAAGGTGGAAGTTTTACAATTCAAGGCAGTGCTGAGAACTTTCTCGGAGCAGGGAATCGTGGGTGTGCAATAACCTGTGAACAGTTCGCTGGAAACTATGCCGGATTTATGATGTTCGATGGCGTCATCAAAATTTTGGAAGGCGTTGGTGATGACGCAGGAAGCTCAATGCATGGAGGCACACTATTCATCCGAGGTTCTGCAGGGAAGCGTCTCGGAGGTGGAATGAGTGACGGCCTTATCGTTGTGCATGGCGATGTCGGTGATGAACCGGGTCTCGGAATGACCGGCGGTCAAATCATCATCAATGGACGATGCCCTCAACCACCTGAGGGTGTTGTTCTGCGTCCACTCACTGACAAGGAAATAAAGGCCATCAACAAAAAACTTGATGATGATATGGAAATTCCTGTAGACGCAGTTTGTTTGGAGGTCGAAGGAGATTTTCGACAACATTCACATCAAATTTATTCAGCATCGGGAGATTTGAGCACCGTTGGACTGGTTCCAGCAGACCATCCTCCACTTGAACCGTATGCATCTGTTGACACGGTCGCTTTACTCGGCGATCAAGAAGGCGTTGAAGCAATAGTTTTGCCGCTACCAATACTGCCAATGATTCAATCCGGAAATACCATGAAACCGAGCAATGATTTACCAATGCAACTCAAACACTTGCTCAACAGTCAACCTGCAATTGTTTGTGAACAACCTCGTGCAATTGACCTCGCATATGTCTGCAAAGATACGATGGCTAATATGACGGAATTATTGGCCAATGTTTCTGGATTTGTCATTGACTTTGATTCATTCCCAAGTATGACCGCTGAGGAAATTGACGGTCTTCTCGTTGCACTCAAGGGACTTTCAAAAACAAACATCCCTGTCATTTCAATTCAATCGTTATCATTTGTACAATCTCAGCATCAACGTAGTGTGAGCCACGATATCCATCTTGCATTGAGTCGATTGGAAGATGGAAGTGGCTCGCCATATGTCGCAGCACTGCCAATGATTGGCAGGTCATCGAAATCCAACTTATCATCATCCTCACACTTGCCAGGAGCGTGCAGCGAACTTGCCCTTCACGGCCACGACCTTGCAGTTCTGATTGCAAGTGGCATGCCGATATCATCATGCACATGCCCTGTCGAACAATCAGAAGATATTGCAGTTTGGCTTCACGACATACAATCCGACCTCGCAAATAATTTGAGAAGAATAGGTGTTTCAACAATTGATGCCCTGTCTCGAGCGCACCTTCGTGCCCTCGATTATGAAACGGCTGCACTCAGTGGGTTGCGATTAGCAGGATATGAACGCCCACTTCCGCATTGGTTCTCGAGTTGATAGTATGCCAACCATTACCGTCCAACAGACACTTCTGAAACAGTTCCTTGAGGCACAAGGCATTCAACTAGAACATCAACAAATCATTGATGAATTGCCTCTATTGGGCACGGATGTCGATCGCTGCGATGATGATGAATTGGTTGTTGAAATTTTTCCAGACCGCCCGGATTTGCTCTCGGGTGAAACCCTATCCTATGCTCTCGGTCCATTTTTATGCAACAAGCAAGCAAATCCGTCTCTCGATATACGAGAGTCTGATGTGTCGATGACCGCTGACCCTTCGCTTGAACATGTGCGGCCACTGGTTTACGGTGCGATCGTTCGAGATGTACATGTCGACGAATCACAAGCCGACGATTTCATCAAACTCTTGATGGACCATCAAGAAAAATTGCATTTTGCCATCGGAAGAGGTCGTCGAAGAGCATCCATTGGCGTTCATGATTACGACACACTCAAGCCCCCCTTCCACGTGACAACCGTGAACAGAGACTACAAATTTACGCCACTCGGACACGATCAAGATATGACTATTGAGCAAATTCTCGACACACATCCAAAGGGTATTGAATATGCTCATTTACTAAAAGACAACGAAATGGTTCCAATTATACTTGATGATGAGAACAGGGTTCTTTCGTTTCCACCTGTCATCAACGGCAGCCATACAACCGTGACAAAAAACACGAAGAATTTCTTCATTGATGTCACTGGTTGGGATGCAAAAGCATGTGAATGCTCGGTGTTGCTCATAGCATTGCAACTACAGGCGTGGGGTGGCACAATCGAAAGCATTCGATTGACGGATATTAGTGGCAATGAGAGGATGTTTCCAATACACACACCCGAACGTCATACAATCAAACGCACATTGGTTCAATCCTTCCTCGGCCGAGACTTTACAGATGATGAATTATCTTTCGCCCTCAACCGAATGGGTGGCAGATACATTGCTTCGGACAAAGACGATTCAATTGTTGTCGATATGCCGCGATGGAGGTATGACTTACTCCATCCAGTGGATATTGTTGAGGACATTGCCATTGGCCATGGCTATGAAGACTTAGGCGTCCAACAACCCACAATAGCGATGACCGGAGAGCCACGAAAAGATGCACATCTCCGAAGAAGAATCCGTAATTCAATGCAAGGGATGGGCTTCATGCAAGTGCAATCATTGACCCTGTCAAACGAAGATGACCAATTCATGAAAATGCGTTGGCAGCAGACTCACGATGTCACATCGATCGCCAACCCTATCACCACTGAACATACAATGCTCAGGCAATTTATCCTTCCCAGTTTGATGAAACTTCTATCATCAAACAAGCATCACGACTTGCCTCAGCAAGTCTATGAACTTGGAACCGTTGTACGAAACCACAAAAATTCCACGAGGTTATCTTTCCTTTCCGCTGAAAGGAGCGGCGGATTTGCTTCGTTACGTGGAAGAATTCAAGCCTTCTGTAGGGACCTCGGTATTACAGAATGGCATCTTGAACCTCTCGAAGCAGGCGATGGTCCTTTTCTTGCTGGACGAAGCGCAAAGTTGTTGGTCCGAGGGACATGGGTCGGTTGTGTTGGTGAACTTGACCCACAAGTTTCGATGTCTTTTGATTTGAGAGTCCCAATTTCAGGGGCTGATATCGATATCGATGAACTTGAATCACTCATTGAAGACCCCGTTGGATGATTGAGAATGTGCGGGCGTTTTGCACTGGCAAATCAATTAAGCAGTCTTGCAGATATAATCGAGGACCAACCTTCGACAGAATTCATTGATTCCATTGAACCATCATGGAACATCGCTCCCAAGCAAAATGTTCCAACAGTGATGTTTGATTCAACTTCAAATCAAGTCACCATTGGCCTTGCTTCGTGGGGTTTTCGACCTTCATGGTCCAGTCCATCAAAAATTGAACCGATCAATGCTCAAATAGAAACCGCAGCATCAAAACCAATGTTTCGACAAGCCTGGGCAACCAAACGTTGTGCCCTTCCATTCGATGGGTGGTATGAATGGAAATCGACACCTCTAGGGAAGCAGCCATTCTTTCTTCATGTTCAATCAAAAGAACCAGTGTACTTTGCAGGTCTTTGGGATACCTGGCATGGCGAAACGCAAAACGATGTGATCACATCAACCGTAATTTTGACAACCGAAGCTGTTCTATCTTTACAGGGTATTCATCACAGAATGCCTGTCTTGATAAGCAAATCTCACCTTGATTCATGGCTCAAGTTTGGACAGGTTGAGCATGATGATTCCATCGCCTTCAAATTTCATGCAGTATCAAAAAAAGTGAATTCGGTACAAAACAATGGATTTGACCTCGTTGAGCGAATTGCAAGTTTAACAGATTACTGGTAAGGTTTGTAGGAACCATCGGGATTTTTCACATATGGTGTCGATTCATAGCCACCGCCTACTTTTTCTTTGTAGTGATAACCATCGGTGTGGTGCAGATATTTTGCTTCAATTTGGGGTGGAGGAGTCGGTTCGGGTTCGGGGGAGGCTTCGGGTACAACAATGTCAACCTGTTCTGGTTCGGCCGGCTTTCCCATGGCATTGACAACACCCTCGTAATGATCGCTTTGGTTTTCGGAGGCGACAACTTCGGTCGTACCACCACCAAAAAGTGCGAGGGCATCTTTGTATGCTTGGTCATCCACTCGATGCTTTGAATCTCGTGCAAACGGGTCTTCTCCTTTGCTGTACACGACCTTCTGAGGTTGTTCTTCAGGTAGTCGGTCAATAGTTTCCTTGGACTTCTTGAACGGCCAAATTGGTGCCATGCTCCTTTGGAGAGATAAGGATTACATCAAATCTCCCCAAGCATGCGAACATCCATAGGCATGGTTCAAAATCTAAATGTTTGTCGCAAACTCATGCGGTGTAGAATTATTTTTGTTTTCATCGCCATTCTATCCTGCACAATTCCAATCCAAAACAATGTATTTGTCGAAGGTGAAAGCATTGATTTTTCATTACTGGGCCCGAATTCAATGG
>Ga0255776_10004020_pt1 | contig 15613 bp, 13 predicted proteins | sample 071ome_19_FD_179974 | JGI IMG/M metagenome (GOLD analysis project Ga0255776, IMG submission 179974) | Coastal salt marsh microbial communities from the Groves Creek Marsh, Skidaway Island, Georgia - 071413AT metaG (version 2) | ecosystem: Environmental > Aquatic > Marine > Intertidal zone >... | reverse complement strand
AGTCTTCGATCTCCTTGATAATCGTTAAGTGCATAATGCCAGACGCTTCTGTTATCCCAAAAAACGACAGAGCCATCCTCCCATCGAAATCTGTATGTATTTTCTGGCTTAGTCGCTTCATCATAAAGAAATTTGAGGAGCGGTTTACTCTCTTCTTCGCTCCATCCATCAAATCGAACGGTATAGGTCGGGTTAATATATAAAACCTCTCTACCTGTTTCCGGGTGTCGGATAACTGCCGGGTGTTTACTAAACTCCTCCGCCGCACTTCCAATAGATTGAAGCTCTGTCTCATTCAATTGCCGATCTAAAGATAGGTTTTTGGGGTCCAATGCATTTTTTTTTGCGTGCACCGCATTTAAAGATCTAAGTGTCTCCTGCATGCCCCACGATAGCTTCTCAAAAGCGCATGACATGTTAGTAAACAGGGTATCACCACCAATTTTTGGTAATTCGCGAGCAACCAAAATTGAACCCAAGGGGGGCTCGGAAGCGAAGCTGTGGTCGGAGTGCCAGTTTCCTCCGATATTCCGCTTTTGCTGAGGCTCTTTCCTGACCTCCGCTATCAAAGGATGACCTTTTACTTTTGTGATTGTCTTACTAACGTGCAATTCACCAAAATACCTGCCTAACCTGACATGATCCTCAGGCGTGAGATTCTGTTTCTTAAAAAACAAAACTCCCCATTCACATAGGGAATTGCGTATTTTCTTATAGATGGACTCAGTTAGGGGGCTCGCAAGATTTACTCCTAAAACCTCGGCACCTATAGAACTCGAGGCCGGAACTAGCTCTAATTCTGGGTTTCGTAACTGAGCCATCGATGTATCCGCTCTCCTACCGAGAAAAATTTACTCTACTTCTTGACGATTATACATTGATATCTTTTAAGCATGATTTGTTTTGAGCGATAAACTAAAAAACTACCCGCCTTCACCTTTTCCCCATTGAATTTTAAGTATTCATGGCAAAGACTATTCCAAACCAGACTAATAAACTCAGCAAATATAACTCTTTGGGTGGAGAAATTTAGTAATGAAAAGGATCGGGATTATCGGCCTGGGGCAATGGGGCAAAAACATTGTAAGTCAGGTCCAGGGCAAGAGTAACAAGATCCAAATCATGGCAGCCTGGAGCCGGTCATCAGAGAAAATTTCCGAATTTTGCGCTAATCATCAAATAGAAGTGAGAAATGATTTCGATAATATTCTCGATGATAACAGTATCGATGCGGTGATTATTGCCGGCCCTGGACACCTCCATGCGGAGACAGCAAAGGCGGCTCTATCTGCAAACAAGCATACCATGGTAATAAAACCGATCGCTTTGAATAAAAAAGATGCTGATCAAATAAAAAATTTAGCGTTATCCAAAGGGCTTACATTAGCTCTCGGTTTCGACAGATGTTTTCTTCCTTCAGTAGATGAACTTCGCAAACACGTCAGGGCTGGAGATTTAGGCAAGATTATTCATGCGGAAGGAAACTTTTGTGTTCCACGTTTTTTCAACCTAATCGAAGGTGATTGGAAGGCAGGCAACCGATTCAATCCTCCGGGAAGCCTTGCTGATCACATGCTATATCTAATGATTGAATTAATCGGGCCAGTAAAAGCACTTTCGGTCCAAGGACGCAGGAATGCGGCATCCGTGGAGATTGCAGATACCGTATCCATAAGCCTAAAATTTGAAGATGAAGCCCTTGGCACCCTTACTGCCATCGGGGTCACACCGAGTTTTGAGCGGCTTCATTTTTTTGGAACCAAGGGGTGGGCCGAGATAAGGGATCGGTCCCACTTCGAATTTAAATCGATAGATGGCAAGTCGAGCTCCTTGCAACTTGAGGTCGATCAGCTGCTTCTTCGTCAATTAGATGCCTTTGCAGATGCAATCGAAGAAAAGAGGCCTTTTCCTGTCCCATTAGATGTAGCGGTCAACAGCGCCGCCTGTTTTGACGCCATGCAAAGATCTTATGCTAATGCCCAATGGGAGAACCTCTGATATGCCCAAAGCTACATGGAATGGCGTTACAGTTGTTGAGAGCGATGACATCGCGCACGTTGAGGGTAATGCGTATTTTAAAATAGCGGACGTGAATTCAGACATATTAACTGAGAGTTCGGTAGCCAAACCTACATATTGTCATTGGAAGGGTATGGCCTATTACTTTGATCTGAAAGTCCGCGGTAAAATTAATATCGGTGCCGCTTGGCATTATCCTGCTCCCTACCCACAGGCAAACATTATCAGCAATAGAATTGCCTTTTGGAAAGGAGTGGAGGTCCAAGACCTACCCGAAGGCCGCGGCTTAGTTGAAGGTGAACCATGTCTTGGTGATAAAGAGGGCTGGGAAGCTTTGTGCTGGCTTATCAAATTTTCAGATAAAAAGATAATTCCTATGGAAGAAGTTACGAAAATCACCAAAATTAAGGCAGATGAAATCGAGTCATTTTGGAACAATTACGACGTAAAACGATATGCAGCCCGCTATGGGCGTCTCCTTTCAGGAGATCCCCAAAAAGGCTGGTCTTTGATTGCAGACAAATAGTTCAAAAAAATAACTCAGCATGATGTGATTATAAAAAAAACCTGTGAGAGGAAGTGGGGTTAAAGATGGCAACGATAGCAAAAGATTTATCAATTCGAACTATTGAAAAAAAATTCCATGAGGCAGCTGCAGAAATTCCTCCCCTTCTGATCTCATCGGACTCGCACGTGGACGAGCCCGCAGATCTTTGGAAATCTTTACCACAGACTTTCAGCGATGATCTTCCGATTATTCCTGATTGGCCGGCCGACAAGAGACCCCAAGGTGGCAAAGACCCAAAGGTTAGAATTGAACACATGGACCTTGACGGCGTTGCAGCAGAAATCCTCTATCCTACAGCTCTCCTTCGGGCGTTTCGTGCCCCCCAAAAAGCGCAGGAGGCCGCTTTCCGATTGTACAATGACTGGGTTGCAGAATATTGCAGCACCTCTCCGGAGAGGCTTTTCGCTGTACCTTGCCTTTGCACTTATGATATCGACTATGCCATAGCGGAAATGCATCGGTGTCATGATCTTGGCCTATTGGGAGGATTAGTCTGGCAAGTGCCTGATCCTGCGTTGCCATTCACCTCGGATCACTATGATAAACTTTGGGCTGCAGCAGGGGAATTAGGTTACCCGATCAACCTTCATATACTTAGTGGTCACAGCTACAATGTTGACCAGCTGAAAGGGCCGGATATCGTGCGAGCTTCCGTCAACACGAAAACTGCTGACACGGTCACAACACTTTTTGACTTCATATGGTCAGGAGTTTTTGATCGTTTTCCAAAATTTAAAATGGAGTTAGTTGAAAGCGAGATAGGATGGATGCCATTCACCCTTCAACAATGGGATTACTACTACCAACGATTTAGCAAAAATGATGATCCGCGAGGAAAATTTCCGATAAATAGACTCCCAAGCGAAATTTTCTATGAACACGTTTACGCAACCTTCATGGATGATTACTGCGGTTCTCACATGCTTAAAATTTGGGGTCACGATAATTGCATGTGGTCAAGTGACTACCCCCACGGCAATATGACTTGGCCAGAGTCGAGAGCCTTTATTGCAAAACAAATTGGCAATCTAGATTACGAAACCCAGGAGAAATTAACCTCCAAAAACGTAAAGAATCTCTACAAACTAAAAATCTAATCCGCTTACGCCAGAAATCTTATGATCAATCACTTATCGTTTGCATCCATTTAGCATATTGGCCCAGTTTAAAATCGCTATGCTGCTGCCCGAGGAGCTGCAGTCCCATCGGTAACCCCCTGTCCTCTAATAACGGCAGGTTCCAGGCAGGAGCCCCAAGTGCTGATGCCGGATCACCAAAAATGGAATCTCCAGTCCCCATCCCAAGCGGTGGGAGAGAGGGTGCCGAAAGGGTAAGATATCCATCTACAGATTTGGCGGTCGCCTGAAACTTAGCTTTCAAATCCTCCAAACTAATGAGCGCCGTGCGATAATCTTCAAGAGTTATTTTTTCTCCTTCTCCAAAACGCGCGAGAAGTTCATTTGTGATAAAACTAGAACCAACATCGCGCGCCATTAGAGCTGGGTACTTAACTTCCCAAGCCGCGATCACTGGTCGATAATTAGGAAATAATGAAAGCGCTTTTTCAAGTTTTTCAATATCTCGACTATCATTCCGAGAGATTAATTCGACACCATTTGCGCTAAGTTTTTCACCAAATTTTAAAATTTTTACTTTGTATGTTTCATCGGCTCCTTTCCATCCCGCGGTCTCTAGAAGAGCTATACGAGAGGGCTTTGAACCTGGACCTAGCTGGTCTGCACCATATAGACCTGGATGTCCGGGATCTCCCCCAACGGTGTCTGCAATGCATCTCGCAACGGCCCAGCAATCGTCTAGCGAAGCAGAATGGATACCCATCACGCTGTAGGAGGGTGAGCGCCAGATAAGACCTCCAGAATGAAGCGCCCCAAAAGTTGGCTTTAGCGCCCAATTCCCACAAAAACTTGCTGGTCGAATGATAGAGCCTCTGCCTTGACTCCCTGTTGCCACAGGAAGCATTCCGGCTCCCACAAGGGCGGCGCTTCCACTCGAAGACCCCCCAGGAGATCTCGATAGATCATATGGATTACGGGTTAGTGGTGGATATCCTGAACCCAGTTCTGGCAAAGTAGTTTTGCCAACCAAAATCGCACCAGATCTTTTAAGTGCATAAATGTGCGCACTGTCTTGCCAATCCCTGTGCCCTCTAAAAAATTCACTCCCCACCTCAGTTGGAAATTCTGCAGATTTGAAAATATCCTTTGCCCCGAAGGGCATTCCATCTAGGGCGGACAATACGCGTCCCGATCGATATCGCTCGCTTGAGGCATCTGCAGCCTTTTGTGCGGATTCGAAATCATGGCAGACAAAAGCTTTTACTTCAGCCTCTCGGTTAGAGATAACCTCTAGACATCTCTCTAAATATTTTCGTGGCGTATCCGCTCCAGCTTCGAACAATGGAAGAGCTGATAGCCAGCTCCGTAAGTCATTTTTCAGGGGGGAATAGGTCAGGATCGCCTCCTACATATCACACCGACAACTCAGAAATCACTGAGGATTCAACATAGGCACAAAGTCCTTCTGCCATGTTGGCCTCACTAGAGAAAACATTACGGTAGGCTATAAATTATTGATAAGCTAGTTTGCAAAAATCAAAATTGCATAACAGGTCGAAAGAGAAACAAAATGGTCGGAATAGCACCCCAGGAAGTCGATGCTAAAACCACCAAGCGGTGGCGAGAGGACGGAGTAGTGCTCATAAAAAAAGCTTTTGGTCCCAGCTGGCTTGATATTATCGCAAAAGGCATAGAGGAGGCCATGGAAAATCCAAGCTCTATGTGTAGAGACTATGTTGGCAAAAACGGGGGTCGTTTTTTCACAGACCATCATATGTGCAAACGAATAGAGGCGTTCAAAAACTTTCAAGAAAATAGCAATGTCACCGAATTGGCGGCTAAGATTATGGGAACCGACAAACTTAATTACGTAGACGAACATTTACTCGTGAAAGAGCCCGGAACCGAAAACGCCACGCATTGGCATCAGGATCTACCTTATTACGAGATAGGAGGACCCGATTTCGGATCTTTCTGGATAACACTAGACCAGGTCGACGAACACTCTGGCGCTGTGAGGTTTGTCAAAGGTTCACATAGATGGGGTAAAGTTTATCAGCCAATCAGAATAGCTGAAGGAGTGCTAGTTGACGAGGCTAATCACTATGATGGCCCTGCGCCCGAAATAGATAAAAACCTTGATAAATACCAAGTTTTATCTTTCGATATGGAACCTGGTGACGCTTTATTCTTCCATGCGGGTGTCCTCCACGGCGCTTATGCTAATAAGACTCGAGATCGTCGCAGAAGGGCGTTATCAGCGAGATATGCGGGAGCTAACTCTTTCTGGCAACCACGCCCCTATATTCCATCAAGACCTGAAACACCAAACCTCAAAGAGGGAGGCCCCCTAGACTCCGCAGAATACCCAGTGGTTTGGAAAGCGTAATGATTCATCTTATCAAATGCATTCCAATGCCTTATTAAAAGAAAGCAAATATGCGACTTTCTATACTCTGCCTCGGTAGCGCATCCGATTTGGTAAATGGATCCACGAAGGCTGTATGCGGGGTGAACCTTGCAACACCATCCTCTTTAGAGTCGTAGGATTTGATAAGCATTACCTCATCGAATTGCATAAAAGGAAAATAAACCCAGCTATGGCTCGGGTTATGAGCAAGCCGGAAGGTATAGCCTGTCCGATCAACCGCCCGCCTTTCCGCAGTTATTAGATCAGCCTCAACGACGCTTCGAGCGTCACAAATTGCGAGGGGCATGGTCTCGACAGACCCTTTAGTGGAACGCCAAATATTGATGATTGAAAATCGCTTGGACAAAAGCGTCTCAGCCTCCGAGCCCATGAGGTCCCTTACGCGTTGCGGCCCGGACTCTGTGGTATAGTCATTATGCGCCCCTTGAACTGGTTCCCTTACCGATCGTTTCTTCCGCTCAACTGGATCGTCGTATCTTTTCGTATGATCAAAAACTACCGCTCTAGAACAACCAGTTGCTTCCTTGACCATGTTTTCACACTCTTGATTATATATCGTGAGAATTTGATCTTCGTCATAAAAGTCGGACACCGCCGTCCTTTGGGTTTTGATTTCGAACCCCTGAATGTCAAGCGAGAGAGAACCGATCAGTGATCGTCCATTTGCGATACTAACTTTCTTTTTCTCAAATTGACCGTCGCGCGTACCGCTCTGGCCACCTGGTTCAGAAGGACGCAGAATGATCCTATTCCCTTCGCTGGCTACGGCGTAGTCAAGCTCCACTTCAACATCTTCTCGGCATAACGGCTTTTGGCTAGTCTCGGCCATTATTGATCTCCTAATTCTCTTTGCCAAAACTTAAGCCTAATAGACTAATGGAGCAATCGCGCTATGCTGTCCTGAAAAATTCTTGAACTGAGCTTAAATTAACGACACAGGAGGCAAAAATGTTGCACCCAGCACCAGACGAAAACACCCCATCCCGCGCTCGAATGGCAGGGAAAGTAATAATCGCTTCCGGAGCGGGATCCGTCGGTGATGGTTGGGGTAATGGTAAGGCGGCAGCCTTCGTATACGGAAAAGAGGGCGGGAAAGTATTGTGCGTGGACTATAGGCTTGAAGCTGCTGAAGAAACCGCAAAATTGATAAAGCAGGCTGGCGGCGACGCATCGGCTATACAATGTGACGTCACAAACGAGAGTGAGGTGGTTTCAATGGTAGCCGCCGGCATAGAGAGATACGGCCAGATCGATGTGCTCCATAATAACGTTGGCGGACAAGGAACTGGGAGAGCCCTTAACACGATAACTGTCGAGGACTGGAATGCAACATTTTCACGCAACATTACTTCGGCAATGCTGACCTCAAGAGAAGTAGCCAAACATATGGAATCTCAAGGCAGCGGAGCCATTGTAAATGTTGCTTCCATTGCTGGAATCCGGCATCTCAATGTTCCGACGGCCGTTTACTCGGCTACAAAAGGAGCGATGATAGAATTTAGCAGGAACATCGCGATACAACTGGCACCAAAAGGCATCAGATCTAATTGTGTCTTGCCAGGTTATATCGACACACCTTTCATTAAGCGGATGGTAAACGGGAAAAGGTCATACGAATACAAAGGTTATTCCTCTGCTGAAGAATATTGTGCTGCAAGAGATGCGATAATACCAACGGGCAGGATGGGTACTGGCTTTGATGTCGCTTATGCTGCTCTGTTCCTTGCATCGGATGAGGCAACGCACATCACGGCTACAGAAATTATTGTCGACGGCGGAGTAACCCAGACTTGCCCTGGGGTATAAAGAAGGGCCTCAAGAGAGGCCCTTTCATAAAAATCCGACATCGGAGAAGATCAGGCAGCCTTGGCCTTCTTGTAGGGGACCCGTGTTACATGATCAAGGTTTTCCCCCTCGATCCTTATCAGTCTAGTCGTATCCGCTCGAGAAGGTGAGTGCAAATCTTCTTCATTATAAACATGCGCATCACCCGGGTTGAGAGGATAATCACGAACCTTTTCTACCAAACCAGGCTTTCCATCAGAAGCGGGCTGCACACATTGCCAATCTGTCATGACTGTCTGTCCAACCGCCTGTCCATATATTGCCCAACTGCCCCCGTGACCATGCGGTGACGACTCCTTAGCACCTTCATAAAAGTGAGCACATATGCAAAATTTTAAATCTGGGTCTTCGTAGAGTATTGTGCGGGGTGGCGCATCGTTATCACTAAGGTGCTTATCTCTAAAATCCTCATCAAGGCAAGCCCTGGAGACATAAGTCCTAACTTCTTCTCTGCCTGCAGGACCCGGATCCTTTAGCAGCGCAGCCTTGCAATCACTTGCAAATTCTTCGAGCGTGTATGTCATGATGAGTTCCTCCTTTTCAAAGCCAGATTTAAAATCACTGACCTTTATATTAAAACCCGTCTCGCTAAGAAACTTTTGAGTATCTTATTAAAGCGTTCGGGATTTTCCAAATAAAACATATGACCGACACCTGGGATAGTATGTTTTTCTATCCCAGGCATTTGGTCTGCAATCTCATCGATCATAGATTTTTGTGAGGTACTATCCTCCTCACCACCAACAATCATGGCCGGAACCCTCGGCCGAAATGTCCACTCATAGATATTCGCATGCCTTAAAGACCTGAATTGAGTTAGATATCCGTCTATTCTCATGGTTTTAGTAACTTCGATTGCACGATCAATTACTCGTTGCTCTGCATGGGGAGAACAAGACCTTGGAGCATGAAGTTTGGCATAACCCTCGGTGCCTAGTTCCCGGACCTCCCTCTCTCTCGCAGCTATTACTTTGTTTCTATCCTTTAACGGGTCAACGCCTCCACCAACAACGGGCTGCGCGAGAGTTAAAGAGAGGACACGCTCACGAAAAGATCTGTAAAAAGCGGTAACGATTACACCTCCATAGGAGTGCCCTACCAAATGTGCCGCAGTTACTCCCAGAATATCTAAAAAATCGGAAATCAGCAGAGCATAATCTCCCGTCGAGGGGGTATCATGGTCCCAGTCGTCAGATGAACCATAACCTGGAGCATCCCAAGCTATGACCCTAAACTTATCGGAGAAGAATTGGAACTGGCTCTCCCAGTTGATAGAATTGCCGCCCATTCCATGAATAAAAAGTAGTGCCGGTCCTTCGCCCAATTCTCTGTAGGATAACCGGTAGTCACCCACTTGAATAATTTTCAGTTCTGGTAGGTCAGGTGCTGCCAATCCCAATCATCCTCTTAAAACGTTGCCAGAGGCTTAAGCGGAAAGGAACGGCTTTACCCTCTATTTGATTAACAAGCCGTTCAAAAAACTGACTGACGACTATTTTGGCCGCCCCTTCAAGCATTCTTCCTCCAATCGACGCCACCTTGCCCGTAATCACAATTTCGTAATTGTACTCTACCCTTGTACCGGAGGACTCAGCCGTAAGTTTTACATCACCTGAGCCAGTTGATGCACCCAAAGGACCTGATAGGCCTCCGCTGAGATGAGCAGTTTCGGGGGCGATTAGATTTGAAAGAGCAACCTCTGCCACAAACCTCCCTCGGACCGGTCCAGCCCCAAGACTTACTTCTGCTCGGTATGCATTTTCTCCTACACTCACAAGCTCATGGCAGCCAGGAATGACAGCCGCTAATTTGCTGGGGTCTAGCAAAGTATCCCAGACAGTCGAGGGCGAACTCGGCACAAAAGTGCTTCCAGAACCAATTAATGCATGACCTTTCCCACTAACTTTCTCACCTTGTTCCAAACCCGCAGCTGGCTCGCGTTCGTCACCGTAAAGAAATTGGCTGATTTTCGCCGGCGTTAATGGAGGCAATATATCATCGACTCCAAGGGCATCACATACAGCATTAGCAATGCAGACTGGCGTCGACATGCAATTTCCTTCAGCCGCTCCCTTCGCCCCCAATGGGGTAAAGGGCGATGGGTTTTCGACATGCAGAATTTCTGGCTCTGGAACCTCAGTAGCGGTTGGCACGAGGTAATCTGCAAAAGTTCCTGTTAGGAAGCTACCGTCACCGGCATAGGAAAATTCTTCATATAAGGCGGCTCCAATTGCTTGGCCAAAAGAGCCATAAACCTGTCCCTCTACGATCATGGGGTTCATCATTTTGCCAGGATCGTGCATGGTAACATATCGATCAATTTTGACCTCGGCCGTATCTTCATCAATCTCGACTCCGCAAAAATCGAAGACAAAACCGTAAGTTAAAGAGGTATTTATCCGATCATCTTCATCTGGTGCCTTAAGTTGAGATGGCGCCCAAGTCGCGGTCTCTCTCAATCCTCCCTCGACATCATCGGGAAGTAGACCAGGCGACCAGTGGGTACCTCCGGCAACACGCCTAAAACTAAGGGCATTGTCCGCATTATCTCGGTCAAATATTTTTCCTTCAGAGAACTCAATTTTATCCGACGTAACATTAAGAAGCGGCGCCGCAATTCTTGTGAGCTTTTGTCTTATTTTTTGAGCTGCCAAGTGCGCTGCAACGGCAGTGCCCGGTGAAAACCGACATGAGTAAGTACCGGCGGCAATCGACCAGGGATCTTTCAGGGTATCGTGATCGGTAGAGACCTTAATATCGGTGGGCCTCAATCCCAGTTGATCAGCCACAATCTGCGCAATGACAGTTCCATGCCCCTGGCCCTGCGGCGTGGTGTCACTCGTCACAGACACTGAGCCCAGCGGGTCGACATTTACTGTGGCCATCGATATTGCGCCGTCTTGGCCACCTCGCTTAGCCCGCTCTTGAGCGGGAACAATCGTGGATAAATAGCCCATATTTGACATACCAGGCTCAACAACCGCCGCATAACCAATGCCGTATTTTTTCCCTTTTGCTCTGACCTCATCGCGTCGTTTTAAAAGATCTTTAAGGCCACCATCTTTTACCGCTTTCTCCACGGTTGCAGGGTAATCACCTGAGTCATAAAGCGCCCCTGCCGGGGTTTGATATGGAAACACCCCAGTTTCCAAGAGATTTCGCTTAATTACCGAGAGTGGATCTTCGCCTAACTCCACTGCCACTTTATGGATCAACCTCTCAAGCGCAAAATAAAGCTGAGGCCCTCCGAAACCTCTCACCAACCCGGCGGGAGTTTTATTCGTCATGACTAGTTTATTAATGCAAGAGACATTTTTAACTTTGTAGGCACCCGTTATAGCGCCGTGCATTCTGTAGAGAGGGCCCGGCATCGGTGACCGAAGATAAGCGCCGTAATCGTCGAGTTGCTCCATCCGAAGACCCGTGATTTCACCATCGCTTTTTACTGCCGCCGAGATATTTACTATCCGATTTGGGGCACTCGAAGCAGCTGTCAAATGCTCAAGCCTATCTTCCACCCATTTTACGGGACGCCCCGTGATTTTTGAACACAAGCCCATTAAAACGATGTATGGAAGGACGGCCTGCTTAACGCCGAAACTGCCACCAGAGTTAGATGGGGTTCTAAGCCTCACGTTGGGCTCGGGAACTCGGAGAGCACGAGCAATTATAGGGTGTCCAGTGTAGGGTCCCTGAAAATTAGAAAAAACGTCGTAACTATCTTCATCGGGGAGATACTCAACTAAAGCCACAAATCCCTCAATTGGCGTTAACGAATTTCGCGGATAATGGATCTTTAGATCGACAACCCGATCTGCTTCTGCGAATGCTTGATCCGGATTTCCGTAAATAAATTCCCGATCAGAGATAAGATTTGTGCCCGCATCCGGATGTACGCAGGAAGAGCCCTTAGCAGACGCTTCCTCCGGATCCAAAGCGGGGGCCAATATCTCATATTCTATTTTCACATGCTCAAGCGCATCCTCAGCCTGGTAACGGTCTCGAGCAATCACGACTGCCACCGCTTCTCCAACAAACCTCACTCTATCTACAGCCAATGCCCACTCATGGAGTGGTTCTTTCACGATCAGCAGATAAGGGTCAGAAATTTCTTGGATTTGTTTTCCCGTGATCACCGCTGCAACCCCGACACATTTCTCTGCATGAGATGTATCAATGGATTTAATTAATGCACTGGCGTGAGGCGACCGAAGAATGGCGGCATATTGTGTGCCAGCAGGCACAGGATAGTGATCTGCAAACCGAGCACGCCCAGTTAAAAGTCGCTGATCCTCGAGTCTTTCTATGGATTCTCCAACAAATTTACGAACTGCGGTCATAAAATCTCTTTTCTCAGTATTCCAACCCGATTTGATCCAAAAATTTAAACATAGAGTCCCTGCACTCAGCAGGCTTCTGTATCTGCAAGAGGTGCCCAGTCTCTGGGATTGACTCATATTCATAACCCATATCTTCGGCAAGCGCTTTGTTGGCAAATGCCGGTCCAGGGGCTCCCCTTGCGTCAGGGTCACAGGCAATCAATTTGAAAGGACCGCCGATCCTGTTTTTAGACGGCCATAAATTGAGTGTCATAGCCTGTTTATAAATAGAAGCCTCATACTCCCTGGGACAACTTAAGGTCCAGGTTTCATCTCCATCCGACTGACGAAGAACTGCTCCCGCCATCAATTCGTGAGCTCCCTGGACCCAGCTTGAGTGAGCTCTATTAGCTTTATATTGTTCAGCCAGCTCCGAAGGATCACTAAACTGAAAGGGTCTTTGCAGCGCCCAATCACTCAAGCGCTGCTCAAAGACATCCATACGGTCGTATTCTCTGTGACCCTTTGGAGGCACATTGGGCGGATCGAATAATATCAGTGCATCCCAAACAAAACCAATTTCACAGGCATGTTTCATGGCTGTCCGACCAGACATTGAATGAAAAATACCAATACTAGTCTTTTTCCCTAGTCGATCTGTAACCTCTCTAAACACAGTATTCAGATCCAATGTCATTTGAGCATAGCTGTGCCCAGGCAATCCCGAGTCAGCAGCTGGGTTTTTGCCGTGATTACGAAAATCAAAGGCTGCAATTTCAAAACGATCACACAGGGGTCCCCAAAAAGGCAAATACCCATCAATCGCGAAGCCATTCCCATTAGCTATAAAAATCCGTGACCCTTTTGGGTTGCCATGGAGTCTAACCTTAATTTTCGCCCCATCACCCATTTCTAAGTCCAGAACTGTGTTGGGCTTAGGAACTGAAAATGCCATTTTAAATACCTTCCATTGGAGCTAAACTAGAGTACGTGACTTAGAACATCAGTGTTTAAAAATCATCCCTTAAGTCTCGTTTTGTAGAGTATATAAACCCTTTTAGAAAATATGTCTTTCCCAAGCCTTGTCTTCGTCAGCTGCCTAACGTTGGTACTCAACACCATGGCGTTTATGACCATCACTCCGGTGCTGCCCACCTTATTAGTGGAGTGGAGTTTGACAGAGACAGAAGCTGGCCTGTTGGGAGGCGCGTTTTTTATTGGCTATGTCGCAGCTGTCCCAATTCTTGTGCCGCTAACAGACCACATACTTCCAAAAAAAGTTTATTTTGTATCCGGAGTTATAGGAACAATTTCTTGTTTTGGCTTCGCCTTTTTAGCAGAGGGTTTGTCGAGCGGGATTTTTTTCCGGATTCTAACCGGCATAGGTGTCGCTGGCACTTATATGCCAGCCTTGAAAGCAATGGCAGATGATTTGGAGGAGCCATATAGAACGCGAGCTGCAAGCTACTATACATCCGTTTACGCCGTCGGGACCGCTGCATCAATTTTAGCCGGGGGACTTTTTGCAGATTGGTTAGATTGGCGCTGGTCTTTTATTGGCGCTGGTATAGGAATATTTCTGGGGTTGGTAATTGGTAGTTTGGCATTACCCAATGGGAAAATCTCATCGAACCCAGTCAGTCAAGGTGCCGCATTTCGGAGGGCGTTGAAAAACCGCGCTGCCATGGCAAATATCAGCGCTTATTTTGGTCATCTTTGGGAAGTTTTCTCGAACCGCGTCTGGATAGTCGCCTTTTTGGTTATGGCGGAGGCCAACCGAGGGGAAAATTTTACCCTAACCGCTGCGGGCTTAGCAACTTTAGTGGCTCTGGCTGGAGTACCCGCAAGTATGTGGTGCGGAGAAGCGCTTCAGCGATTTAACAGGAATAAGGTGCTCAACCTCATTATGCTGAGTTCTCTCCTGGTCGGGATCATTGTTGCTTTGACGACGGCTGCTCCGCTCTGGATTGTCGGCAGTTTGGCTGTTTTATATGGGATCGTCTCCTATGCAGATACGGGGCCCCTCAACTCTACGACGGTTTCATTAGCCGAGCCAGATGTCCGAGGGGCCACAATGGCAATACATGCATGTGTGGGGTTCGGAGGTGGTATACTTGGAGCTCTTGCTATCGGTGCAACACTTCAGCTTACCGGAGGTATTAACTCCCCTGAGGCATGGCGTTTCGGTTTTCTGGTAATGGCGTCTGGGTCAGCTTTTGGGTTATTTGTGAGGTGGAGAGCAAGAAAGGGATCTTGACTAAAGAACAGACCACGAAGAACCCCACTTATCTAAAAAGACTACATCTTCAAGGGGTGCACGTCTTGTGGGGCCAAATTTTCCCATGGGCCATCCAATGGGAATGATGGCGTAGGGATGATAACCATCAGGCAGTATGTTCTACCTCTTTCTCATACGCGAGGTGGCGTGCGGTTAGGGTTGCTCCCAAACCGAGAGCCCTGCAAGCTAACAACATATTTTGAACCGCGGGATATATCGAGCCTGGAGCCGATCGCGTTGGTGTTTTGCCATCATTCAGACACGCCGCAATCCACACCGGGGCTTCATGATAATGGTCAGTCAGGTATTTAATCGCCTTAAGTTCTCGTGCATGCTTCTCTCGAGCCGGTCCTTCTGGGGGCTCGTGCTCGGCGTGGCGGGGTACAACAATTTCTTCAAAACCCTTCTTATACCATATCTGCACTCTCCTCTTGATCTCCAGATCTTTAATGACCAAGAACCTCCAACGCTGAGAGTTCCCTCCATTAGGGGCCGCGATACCCGCCTCTAACACTTTTTTAACTAGATGATCAGGGACAGGATCTGGTTTCAACCGGCGCATCGCCCTCATGGTATGCATTATGTGGAAAATGTCTGTGTTTTGATCCAATCGCCTCTCCCTAAATGACCGTCTTGTATCCGAGCCCGCACTTTTCTAATGGGCCAAAATATGGACTTAAGAAATGCGCAGGTAGAAGCAAAGTGCCTGTGCCCGAAATTCGTTCTAATAATTTAGCACGCGTTCGAGCTGAATTCTCAGGATCCTCACAAAATGCAGAGGACCAATCCGGTCGCCGAACCTGCACAGGGTGATGAACAACATCACCACAAAACACAGCAGCCGCACCTTCACTCTCTGCATTTAAAATTACCGCTCCCGGTGTATGCCCTGGGGCGGGTTCAAAATTTAATCCTGCTTCGATTTGGTGATCGGCTTTTACTAAAGTTGCTTGTCCCGATTTAATTACGGGCAAAACACTATCAGCATGCGATCCATGTAAAATTGGATCTTCGTCTTTTGACTGCTGATCCAACCAAAACTCGTACTCTGTCTCCGCAAAAAGGTATTGGGCATTT
>Ga0255776_10004004_pt1 | contig 15650 bp, 12 predicted proteins | sample 071ome_19_FD_179974 | JGI IMG/M metagenome (GOLD analysis project Ga0255776, IMG submission 179974) | Coastal salt marsh microbial communities from the Groves Creek Marsh, Skidaway Island, Georgia - 071413AT metaG (version 2) | ecosystem: Environmental > Aquatic > Marine > Intertidal zone >... | reverse complement strand
TGACCAGAGGTGTTTTCTGCTTGATCGACTAAAGCGTGCATGGGGCGGTTTCGCTATTAATGGATTCTTTTTGCTCTATGGCGCGTGAGGGCAAAATGCCATTTTTGATGGCAGTGATTTCAGCGAGAATCGACAGGGCTATTTCTGGGGGTGATTTGCTGCCTATGTTTAATCCTACCGGCCCGTGTAAGCGGTCCACTTGAGCTTGTGTGAACGCGAAGTGTTCCATTAAACGTTGACGCCGTTGCTGGTTGTTGGCTTTTGAGCCCAGCGCACCAATATAAAATGCATTGCTGTGCAAGGCGGATAATAAGGCCATGTCATCCACTTTAGGGTCATGAGCGACAGTGACGATGGCTGTGCGTCGATCTATGATCATGGCGTCGAGTAAATCGTCCGGAAATCCTTCCAGTAAAGGCACGTTCTGCACTGGCCAATTTTTTCGGTAATCGGGTCTGGGGTCGCTGACCAGAACTTCAAATCCTAATCCTTGCGCGAACTCCGCTAAATAACGCCCCGTTTCTCCTGCGCCAACGATAAACAAGCGCCATGTTGGCCCAAACACATTGACCCAATGATCTTGAGTTAATGCTGCATCCTGTTGCTGCCATGAGCTTAGAGTCACGTGTCCGGTGTTGAGTGAAACAGTGCGCACCTGGGTGCGACGATGTTCGATCTCGTCGATCAATTCAGCGATCGGTGTTATTTGAGTGAGGGGTTCAGCAACTAACTCAAGTGCGCCGCCGCAGGGCAGGCCAAAGCGATGCCGCTGAGCTTCCGTTTCACCGTACTTTAGCCGTGTTACTGTTTTAATGGGGTGCTGGGTGAGTTGCTGAATCAAATCTTCTTCGACACAGCCGCCGCTGACGCTGCCATAAAAGCGCCCAGAGCTACTCACCGCCAAGAGTGAGCCAATGGGTCGAGGGGAGGTCCCCCAGGTGTTTGCCACGCTCACCAGCGTGACCTGCTCGCCTTGTTGAAGGCATTGCAGGCAGCCTTTTAATACTTCCAACTGTGAACCTTGCATAACGAACCTTGCTAGCTGATTTTTAGCGGCAGACTGCGTAAACGTTTTCCTGTGGCGGCGTAAATGGCATTGGCAACCGCGCCAGCGATGGGCGGAAGTCCGGGTTCGCCCACACCGCTGGGGGCCTCTTGGCTGTCGATGATGACCACGTCAATCTCTGGGGATTCATGCATGCGCAGCATAGGGTAATCGTGAAAATTACTTTGCACTACAGCCCCGTCTTTGAGTGTGATTTCGCCGTAGAGTGCGGCCGTTAATCCAAAGATGATGCCGCTTTCCATTTGCACGCGAACGATGTCTGGGTTTATCGCCATGCCGCAATCCACCGCGCAGGTCACTTTATGCACTTTGATTTGGTTGTTTTCCACTGATACTTCGGCGACTTGTGCAACGTAACTAAAGAACGAGTGGTGAATGGCAACGCCATGAAAATGCCCTTTAGGAAGCGGTTTCCCCCAGCCTGCTTTTTTCGCCGCTGTGCTTAAGGCGTTGGCTAATCGAGGGTTGTTTTTTAGATGCCTTAACCGATATTCAACCGGATCTTGGTTTTGAATGATGGCCACTTCGTCCATCATGCTTTCTTTAAAGAAACCACTAAAAGAGTGGCCGACAGAGCGCCAAAAGCCGACAGCTAAGCCGGGGTCGACGGTCACATGGTCAGCCGATTTATTGGGCGCATCGTAATCTTCGAATAGACCCTCCACACTAGAAGGGTCAACGGTTATGCCATCAAATAGACCGTAACCCGCTTTACTGATCCAATCCACCATGCCGTTGGGTAAAAAACTTGGCAACATGGCATCGGCTACTTGATCGATGGTGTAAGGCATGATGTTTGGGCCAGCTCGTTTTACGTTCCAGCTTTCTATGTTGCCTTCTGCGTTTAGCCCTATTTCAAATTTGGCAAGAGAGGCTGGGCGATAATAGTCGTGTTGAGTGTCGTCTTCGCGGCTCCAAATAAGTTGAACCGCTAGGCCCGATGCTTTCGCGATGGACACCGCTTCTGCTACGAAGTCCACTACCGCGCGTCGACCGAAACCTCCACCCAAATAATAACTGTGCACGGTGACATCGTCTTTCGATACATCGCCATAAAATGCAGCCAGATTTTTGGCCACGTCTGGGCTTTGGCAGCCGGTCCAAATTTCTAATTTGTCGCCGTTGAACTTGGCGGTGCAGTTCATGGGTTCCATGGTGGCGTGGGCTAAGTAAGGGGCCCAATATTCCGCTTTGATGAGCGTCTTCGCGTTTGCCAAGGCTTCGCGACCGTCACCTTCTTCGTGGGCATTATCCGAATCGTCACTGTCTAATGCATTTTTAAAAAGGCTCATGCCATTGTTGGGGTCTATCGAGTCGGACGAAAAACCGGGCAAGGTTTCTGGTAAGTCCCATTCGACACTTAAAAAAGGCAATGCGGCTTTGGCTTGGTAATAATGGTCGGCGACCACAGCCACACCGTTAAATATGGGGACAACGGCTTTGATACCAGGGCGGGTTTTGACCTGGCTGTCGTCAAATGATTTTACGCTGCCACCAAAAACAGGGCATCGCTTTAAAGCGGCGCGATGCAAACCATCAAATTCTACGTCCATACCAAATGCGGCGGTGCCAGTGCTTTTGGCAATGGCATCCAATCGGCCGTTGTGTTTGCCGATGTATTTGAAATCTTGTTTTGATTTGAGTGGCGCGTCATCGGGTAAAGACAGTTGTGAAGCAATTTCGACAAATTCACCGTAGGGCAACGCTTTGCCTTGCACAAGAATGCGCCCGTTGTCGGTACTGATGTCGGATAGGGGTACTTGCAACACGCGCGAGGCCGCTTGGAGAATTACAAGACGGACGCTGGCGGCCATTTGCCTTAGTGGCACGAAGTGGCTGCGAATGGAATTACTGCCGCCGGTGACTTGCATGCCGAACTCTGGGTTGGCGTATTCTTCGTGGGCACCGGTATGGTGTACTTGGATGCGTTTCGGTGTGACATCCAGTTCTTCTGCAATGATGGTGGTGAGACCTGTGTACACCCCTTGGCCCATCTCGGCGCGCGGAAGATAAAAATGCATTTGGTTGTCGTTGGTGATTTGCAAAAAGGCGTTTGGTTGTAGATCGCCTTCCATGGGGTTTGGTAAGTTTGCCGTGGCGCAGGCGGTGAGGGGCAGGCCAACCACCAAGCCACCACCGGCCATGCCCATGTTTTTTAAAAATTGTCGGCGCGATGCATTTTGAATATGTCTTGGACCGCTTTGTTCGCTGATCAAAGTAGGCTGTGTACGCGTGTCTGTTTGAGTCATGTTTAAGCCTCCTGTCCGTGTTTTGCCAATGGATCGAACACGCCCACTGCAGAATCTGAATGTGGGATGCGTGAGGCTTGCAGTTGGCCGCCATTTTTTAATTGTTTGGCCGCGGTTTTGATCGCGCTTTTGATGTTGGGGTAGGTGCCACAACGGCAGATGTTTCCGCTCATGGCGTTGTCGATATCGCGATCACTGGGATTGGGGTTTTGTTTGAGTAGGGCGGTTGCGCTGATGATTTGGCCCGATTGGCAATAGCCGCACTGGGGTACGCCAGCGTCAATCCACGCCTGTTGCAAAACCGATAGCTGTTCAGGGTTGCCTAGGCCTTCTATGGTGGTGACCTGTTTATTGGCAATGGCTTGAATGGGAAGAATGCAGGTGCGGGTGCTGACGCCATCGACCAGCATGCTGCACGCGCCACATAGCCCCATACCGCAACCAAACTTAGTGCCTTTCAATTTTACGTGTTCACGTACCGCCCACAATAATGGGGTGTCGGCGGGGACATCGAGTTCAATGGGTTGTCCGTTTAAGTGAAAGCGAATCACATGGGCCTCCAAGCGTCATCCAAACTTTCGCGTTAGAGTATCCACTCTAATTTGGAATCGCAACGAATGACCCTGGAAATTCAGTGTTGCGTGTGAAGGTTTAATCAAAAATGGCTGGCCCTGTCGAGTACAGCGAGTGATCAGAAGTGAGGCCGCTTAAAGGGGAGGATCAATTTTCTAACAAGGGCTGCAAGCGACTCAGCGCATAGTCGGTGATGTCGTCCAGAGCGCCACCGATGGAAAACAAACCTTCTTCCGTGAGTTTGGCGAGTCCGTGCATGGTGGCCCATAGTAGTTGTGCCAACCTTAGTGGTTCATCTTCGTGGCTGAGGTGGCCCGAATCTTTGAGTTGTTCGAATAGCCGGACGTAGAGTCGAAAGCAGTCTTTTGCCTGTCTCTGGAAGTCATCCATCTCTGGGTTACCCCATAATTTTCGGCCGAACATTAAGTCGTATTGCGTTGAATGGTCGACGGCAAATTGAAGGTATTGTTTTACCGCGTGGCGAAGCTGCTCTTGGATGGGGAGCTGATCGTCAAAAACCTTGGTTAACAGGGTGGTGAGATGTTCAAAGCCATGTAAAGCTACTGCCGCTAATAATGCATTTTTGTCCTTGAAGTGATGGTATGGGGCCATTCGAGAGACCCCCAATTGTTCTGCCAGTTTGCGCAGCGACAAGCCTTCGATGCCGTCTTTTTGAATGATGGCAATGCTGGTGTCGATGAGGGCTTCTCTCAGGTTGCCGTGGTGGTACTGATCTTTGGTTTTATGTTTGGGTTTTTGTGTCATAGGCGCAGTGTAGGTGCGGGATGTGTATGGCGCAAGCAAAAGTTGACGCTGTAAAGATGCGGGTGTAGTGTGGCAACTTTACAGTGTCAAGTTTGGAGCGTATATGACCCAGTTACCCGATGTGTTAACCGAATCCACCTGTTTTGAAATCAGCATTGCTGAGCAGGTGGCTCACGTGCAAATGAAGCGCCCAGACGCCATGAACTCAATGAATATCGCGTTTTGGCAGGAGCTTCCAGAGGTGGTGAAAACCATTGATGATCAGGCCCTTGCCAGAGTCATTGTCATTTCATCCACTGGAAAACATTTTTCTGCCGGTATGGACCTAGCAGTATTCAGCAACCCAAAACTGGTGCCCATGACCGGTGATCCGGGTCGGATGGGTGAAAACCTCAGAAGAGTCGTACTGCAACTGCAAGACAGCTTGAGCGCGTTAGAACAATCTCGTATACCGGTACTGGCCGCCATTCAGGGGGGATGTATCGGTGGCGCGTTGGATTTGGTGTGCGCAGCCGATTGTCGCTATGCCACAGAAGATGCGTTTTTCACTATCAAGGAAACGGAATTAGGCATGACGGCCGATGTGGGTACGTTGCAACGTTTTCCGAAATTAGTGCCCGAGGGCATTGTGCGTGAATTAGCTTACACAGGGCGTAAATTTTCAGCGCAAGAAGCCAAAGACATGGGGTTGGTCAACGCGGTGTATGCCGATCAGGCCAGTATGCTGGATGGCGTTATGACCTTGGCGCAGCAGATGGCGAAAAATTCACCGCTGGCGGTGGCAGGGTGTAAAGAAATGATTAATTACAGTCGTGATCATTCTGTTGCCGATAGTTTGAAATACATGGCCACGTGGCAGTCGGGTATGTTTAGACCCAATGACATGATGAAAACGTTTGCTGCAAAAGCGCAAAAAACGCAGGCGCAGTTTGATGATATTTGGCCCGCTAAGCCGTTATTTGTTCAGGATTGATGTCTTGATGTGATCGCCCGTGGGAATGACGATGGAGCCTTTGTAGGTCGGACTTTAGTCCGACAAGTCCATGTTGAACGGGTGTGAGTCCTAAACGGTGTCATTCCCGCGCAGGTGGGTATCCATCTATTGCAAGCCGTTATAGCTACACATTGGATTAAAGTTGCCTTCGGCGCTCTTGAACTTTTGTGCTTCGCGCGTCGGGGATGACGACGGCATCCACCTATCTTGGATCTTCCATAGGTCGAAAATCAACCATCGAACGCTTAATCCCATGCTTGGCATTGTCATGGGATTGGTTCATCATGCGGGCCTGCATTGGATCTAATCAAGGAAAGGTTATGTCGGACGCGTCAACCTCCAAATTATTATCAGGTCGTTGCCTATGCGGCAATGTAACCCTTGGCGCAAAGTCTGTGTCGCCGAATGTGGGTGCATGTCATTGTAGTATGTGTGTTACTTGGACGGGTGGGCCATTACTGGCAGTGGATTGCCATCAAGATGTCAGCCTTGACGGTGACTCGGTTGCGGTGTTTGAATCTTCAGCTTGGGCGGAACGGGGTTTTTGTTCTCGATGTGGCACGCATCTGTTTTATAAGATCAAGCAAAGCGGACAATACATTGTGCCAGTAGGGCTGTTTAAGGATGATGGTGATTTTGTGTTTGATCATCAGATTTTTGTCGACGAAAAGCCACAGTATTACGCCTTTGCCAATGCAACTAAAAACATGACAGGGGCAGAGGTCTTTGCCCAGTTTACGGCCGAGTCCGGCCCCGAATAAAGCAGCGCCCTAGGGCGCTGTTTTGTTTTTATGAAACCAAAATCTCAGTGACATCGTCTGAAAGAATGTTATGACGCCTGCAATTAATTTAGCTAAGAAACTCAAAATTCCATTTACTGTACATGAATACCAGCACGATGCGGCTGCTGCCTCTTACGGTGAGGAAGCGGCTGAAAAGATGGGAGTATCCAGTGATCGTGTGTTTAAAACCCTTGTGGTTAGCGTCGATGGAGCAAACTTGCATGTGGCCATTGTGCCGGTGAGTCATCAGCTTAGTTTAAAAAAGGTCGCAAAAGCAGCGGGCTTAAAAAAAGTGTCTATGGCGGACAAACAAAGAGTCGAAAAAACCACGGGCTATGTTTTGGGTGGGGTGAGCCCGCTGGGACAAAAACGGTTGTTGCCCACGGTGTTAGATGAAACCGCCATGGCATTCGATACGATCTTTGTGAGTGCTGGTAAGCGTGGCCTTGAAATTGAATTGTCGCCGCACGATTTGTTGAACGCACTCAAGGCGATCAGTGCGGATATTCGAGATAATTAAGTTAAGCGAACAAACCTAGAAAGGGGATGGGTATGTACACCTTATACGTAGGTAATAAAAATTATTCTTCATGGTCTTTACGTCCATGGTTGGTGATTAAACATTTAAATGTGCCCTTTGAAGAGGTGGTGACGCCGTTTAGTGAGGGCTCAAACTGGGACGACTTTCGTCGTTTTAGCCCAACTGGGTTGGTGCCCTGCTTGGTGGACGGCGAGCAAGTGGTTTGGGATTCACTGGGTATTACGGAATACTTGGCTGATCGCCATGACGGTGTGTGGCCTAGCGATGCAAAAGCAAAAGCTTGGGCCCGTTGTGCCACAGCCGAAATGCATGCAGGATTTAACGCGTTGCGTGATATTTGCTCCATGAACATCGGTGTAAGAATTAAACTGAATGAGGTGCCTGCGCGCTTGCAAAAAGACATTGACCGTATTGATGAACTTTGGCAACAGGGGCTAAAAGAATTTTCTGGGCCCTTTTTGGCAGGCGATGCGTTTACTGCAGTCGATGCCTTTTTTGCTCCTGTGGTGTATCGCATTCGCACGTTTGGTTTGAAACTCAGTGACGACGTTATGGCTTATGTTGATAGAATGCTAAATCACCCACTTATGCTGGAATGGGAAAAGGCGGGTCTGGCAGAATCATGGCGTGAGCCGGGTCATGAAGAAGATGCGTTGAAATACGGAGTGCTCATATCTGACGAACGTCACGGCTAGCATTGAACGTGGTTATGCATTCCTCTGTTGTGCAAGGCAATAGAGGCGTGCGGTATCACAGTAAGTTCGGTTCTGATGTTTAACGGCCTTCAGCATACTCCGCCAGTCAAAAACAATTGACACATTTTGGCCTTCAAAATGTCATGTGGTTACTTCATATTGCCTTTGCCGAATTTGGCGAAACTCCCTATGTGAATAATAAAAACAAGAGAGCAATATGAAAAATCTACATTCAATCCTACTACAGGCCAGTGCTGCTATGGCTTTGTCCTTAACGGTTAACGCGGCTGATTTTGCAAAATTAGATGAGGCGCTGCCCACTAACGGTGTCATTAACCATTTAGAGCCGGTATTTGATTTTGACGGTGATGGCTGCTTGCCAAGTGCCGGTATTAGCCGGACTGGGGCTAAAAACCCAGGGTTAAAAACTTCTGGCAAGATCACTGGTGATTGTCGTTCGGGCAATTTTTTGCTGACGTCGAATACGTTGCACCGTTATGTCTGTAAAGCCAGTGGCGGTGATACCTATTGCGGCCATTTTTATGCGCTGTACTTTGAAAAAGATCAATTATTTAATTATTTTGGCGGAGGCCATCGTCACGATTGGGAACATGCAGCGGTGTGGACGAAGAATGGCGTGGTGACCCATGGCAGTTATAGTGCCCATGGTGATTTGTACACCAAGGTGGCCAGTGAGTTGCCCTTTGAAAATGGCCACTTGAAAATTGTGTATCACAAAGACGGCGTCACCACCCACGCCTTACGCTTCGCGAAATCTAATGAAGTGGCTGAAAACCCTTACGGTTCTTTTTTAACCCCAACCATTATTAGCTGGTATCAGGTCACGGGTGATGGCTTGAGCAATTCAGAGATGCGCAGTCGCTTGAACAGTTATGATTATGGTTCGGCTAGTATTCCGATGAAAGACAGCAATTTTCTAAACAACATCAATACAGGTAAACCCAGTGGCTATCCCACGTTTACCGCTACTGACGTGGCGAATTCGAAGTAATTTAGTGGAAAGAAAACCCGATGCCAACCGGGCGTAAGCTTGGCATCGGGTATGATGGCCGCTCGAATAGGATTTGAGCGGTTATCATTTCTTGACGTTACATTCGTCAGCTGATTTATGGGCGCTGCTGAATGTAAATTACGCCGTAGATGAGGGTAAGAATAAATTGGGTGGCGATACCTTGTTGCTTTTTCGCAATGCGCTGCCGAAAAACAAAAAACTCAACCAAATGTGCAATTAATAGCAAAGCGCCTGTTACGGCAAAGATGCCATTCATATTTGCGGGCAAAGCCACAAATAACGAGACGATGATGGCTACCCAAACTAGGGTTAGGCCTAGACTCCAAATGTTCCACTTCATTTTTTATACTCCGTTAATTTCTGCGTTACCTTAGTGCCACTGATTGTGTGAATCCAATGAAAGCTATGCATTGGATAATATGAATGGGTTTTATGGACGAAGAGGAAATGGTTACCTGCCTGCGCAGGTACGACGGTGTTGCCTTTTAATAATTACGCCATATCTGATGATTGTCGCCCGCAGGCGGCCTCGTACAGAGCGTGCCATGCCGGCGCGGACAGTCTTCTATAGAGAACGACTTCTTTGACGGTACTCTTTGGTGTTGGTCTATAGAGATATGAAAAAGCCTACCCGGATGGGTAGGCTTTGTCATGGTTTGAACGTACTGCTGTCTAAACCAAGATAAAACGCTTAACGATCTTCGTACCGCTGGTGACGGAAGAATACGCCGCCATCACCAAAACTTGAGGTGACCATGGGTGACGTTAAGCGGATTTCACCGATTTTGACGGCGCTGTTGCGGCGATCCTTTGCGTACTTGTTATTAAAGTACGGGAAGATGGAGGTGCGGATGTCTTTATCGGTACCGTAAACATCATACAAAACGGTGCCAGCTTGCAACGTGATTAAGTCGTCGCGGAAGTCATGGGCCGAGCTGCTGAATCGATTTTTAACATCGGCCCGTGGCACGAAGTAAATTTGTGTTGGGGCTTTCGCTGAGGTTTCAACTTGACCGTCCGCGGTGACTTTTGCCATTTTGTCTGTCATGAGTCGTGTTGGCTTTGTACTCACAAGAGAGAAAAGGGCGGTCGTGCCGAGGGTTTCATTGGCTTCGGTAGAAACGTACTGCGACAGCTCGTTTGCGAAGAAGTTGTGGTTGTCACCTTGGCCTGAGAGTGTATATAGGGCTGATACGTTGCGAGAATGTTTGCCGTCAACAAATACCTTCCAAGCCAATCCTGGTGCGAACCCTCGATCCGCAGGATCGCCGGTTACAGACAGACGTAGCAGGCCGCATTCGTTGCCTTTGAAAACACCCGTGAAGGGTTGGTTCGGCACGGCGTCAAATGCCACGGTGGCCATGGCACCGTAAGGGTGTATGGGTTTTTCATAACCCAGTGGTGCCACATCGTCTTTGCGCTGTACCTTAGTCCACAGAATGGTGTCGATAAGACCGCCAATGTCGACGGGTTTGAGTGCTGGGCGTTCGCCTTCGTCGTATTGCGTGCGTAACGCGCCGTTTACCCATAGGTGTTGTTGTTTGTCACAGGCAGCCCATTGTTTGTAGTCGTCGGTGATTTTTAGATCCCAAGGTTTAAACGCGTTGTCTATGCCCACTAAACTGGTGTTCAAAGTAGGGAAGTGGCGTTTAAGTACATCCACCATGGTGTTGTTTTCAACCCAATCGATACCTTCTTGTGTGTAGGTTTCTGCGGTGTAGTCTTTTGTGTAAAAACGGTCGGTCATAAGTCGGCGTGACGCGTTTAAGATAAAAATTTGAAACGCCGTTTCACCAAATGCAAAGCCTTCAGGGCGCACTGTTTCAGCCAATTGGCCAACAAGGGCATCAATTTGCTCGATGTCGTTGTTGTAGATGCGTTTTAGGTTGGCCAATAGCGTGGCGTCGGAGGTGAGGTCTTCAAATTTTTCGATGGGGTTTAGGCCAATTTGACGACGAAATTCGTTGTAGCGTGGAATGCCCCGTTCACGGTCTCGCAGTACGTCGATGGTCGCAAGGTCAATGTTGCCCACCAATGGAATGTCGAGGTTACGCAAAAAATTAGGGTAGTTGTTGAGCGTGAGTGAGCCCGGATGGGTAATGCCAAAGCTGTACCAAAGGCGATCACCTTGTTCGTCATCCAAAATGGTTTCGGCGTCTCCATTTCGGGTGTCTTCTAGATTGATGACGTTGGATACGAGATTGGAGCCAATGTCGTATACCTCGATGTTGTCACGCAAAAGTGGATGCATGCGATACACCTCAACAAACTCTTCTGTGAGCGTATAGGGGGTGCCCGCATTGTAAGGTTCGTGGGCTCCCACCAAACCACCAAAGGCGTGCTCTAAAACCGGCTCATCAAAAATTTTGCTCAGTTCAGGATTTAATCCGATGGCGGTCGTGATCAGGGCGTCTTTGTTTTCAACCATTTCTATGAGCTTGTCATAGCCTTCTTGAAATTCGTCTCGGTCTTCACGGTTACCATTGATGCCCCACCAATTGGTGTACATGGCTTTTTCCGTTACCGGGTTCGCGATAATAGCGGGTGTCCACTCTACCGTATGAATCTTGGCCATCAGGGCGGCATTAATTAACCGTGCTTTATCGTAATACCATTGGTCTGTGTTGCCTGGGTGGCGCTCAATCAGCATGTCGGCGATGGCATTGTGTTCTTTGGTGAAGAGCTGATGCAGCATACTTAGGCCGACCCACCAGTTGTCATCAAAGCCAGTGACAGGAATGCCGGTGAAATAGTCGGTAGGCAGTGTGCCGTCGCCTTCTATTTTTAATTTGCCGTCCACAAATGCTCGGACTTTATCGTTTTGTGCCTTGGAAGAACCGTAGATTTGCGAGCCGTCCCACCAATGGGTGTTGATGTTTCGATAGGCTGCTGGTCGGTTGCTGTCACCGTCGTGGCTGTGATCATCAGCGGTCGTGCGTTGTACATACAGTGAGCCGCTGCCAAGAGGATCGCCCTCAGGAAGGGGCACTTCGATGGGATCGCTCTCGCTGTTTGGACCGTGAGATACCCAGTCGTGCACCATGAATTGTATCCACGCTGCGGCGATAAAGTTAACGCTGGTGGCCGGTTTAAATTCGTGGCGGGCCATAAGAACGTTACTGACTTCCCGAGGGTTTGGAGTGAGTAGGGTGTCTGAATCTAATTCTGCCTGAACAACATCTGGATTCACGTTGCGACCGAAGCGCATGTGAACAGACCCCTCGGCAGGGTTTTCTAAGATGTTACAGGTGCCGTCTTCTGTTCGAGCGCTTAAACTTCGCTCGTCACATTGAATGTTGGCGTTATGTTCTTCGTAATTTTCCCAGTCGAAGAGGTTGTTATTGAGTAGTTTTTCTCGCTCGATGCCAATGACTAATACACCAAGAATGGTGCCGATGGTTCCGAGCTTAGTGAGGGCGGGCCAGGTGACCCAGATGGATCCGCTCATGGAAAGCTCCTTAAGAGTGCCTTTGTTATTTTTGTTTTAACTGGTACAGATTTTCCAGTGTGCGCAGGGTAATCAGGCAAGTGTTTGATTCCTACCCTACGGGAGGAGGGGGTGATAAAAGCCAATCGGTACTAACGAACCTATAACATGAATATTGTAAGATAAGCCTTGCATTTAGGCTGAAAGTGTTAAAAATGCAAAAAACAAGATGACGTATTAATGTTTCGCTACATAAAAATTGCCACATAATAATAACTATGGCTTATTCAATTTATAGACAGTCCTTGGTGGATCTGTTGCAGGATTCTCAACGTGTCGTGCTCACGTTGTTGGTGGGGCCTGCCGGATCGGGCAAGAGTACTTTAATCGATCAATGGGAGCAGGCGCACCCCCATTCCCTTATCGTCCGTACGAATTTGACGTCACGGCATCAGTCCATCTTCGAGCCCGCTAAACATATTTTGGATGAGCTCCGTAAACGAGTCGATCTCTACCAAGCTCCGATATTTAATTTGTTCTCTGATCAAAACTATCTTGATGCGGATTTCTTCGTGGAGTCGGTAAGAGATGTTTTGAATAGTATCGATGTACCAGTCTTTATCGTGTTGGATGATTATCAGTTTGTTGATGATGAACTGTCCACCATGATGTTTTCAAAGTTGTTAAACCATTGCCCTGAGCATGTTCATTTTATTTTGTGTGCTAGGCGCCTGCCAAAGCTTAATATAGGAAAATTAAAACTAGACGAACAGGTGCTGAATATTGGTCAGGAGCAATTGGAGCTCACACGATCTGAAGTGCAAATGCTCTGTAAAAGCATGTGTGGAACGGAGTTGTCAGTAGTGCAAATGGATCATCTCATGCATTACACGGAAGGTTGGTTGGCTGGTGTGAAGTTGGCTTTGTTGGCGGCTCGCGAGCATGGTTTGCAGGCTATTGAGCAATTTAATGGCCAGCAACCGGATGTGATTGAGTATTTTGCCTCTGAGGTTTACACAGGTCTAAGCGAGTCTGCTAAAAGCATCTATAAGCAGCTGTCTCTGTTTGAGCGATTTAATGATCAGGTGTGCAGTAAGGTGCTTGGGTTAAGTGTGAGTGGCGCTCAGCTTAAGTCTTTGATGGAGCAAACGACGGCCTTTATCATTGAATGTTCAGGGCGGACGGGTTGGTATCGTTATCATTCATTAATGCGTGATTACTTGAGTCGCATGATGGTGCAGAGCGAATCGCCGGAGCAAATCGAGTATTGGCACCAGAAGGCGGCGTCGGTGTTTTTTGAGTTAAAGGAATTTAATCAAAGTGCAGTCCATGCATCAAAATGCAAAGATCGAGAATTTTCCTATCGTCACCTCGGGCAGTGCTGCCAAGTCTGGTTGAAGCAAGGGCGATTTCAACATATTTTGACGTTCTTAAATGAAATCGATGAGCCAGAGTTGATTGCTCAAGACGATTTGTCGTTGTGTTATGTCTATTCGCTTATTTTTACCCGTCGGTTTAATCAAGCTCACTATTTTTTAGACTTGCTTCAAGAGCAGTGTCAGAGAAAAAAAGATGAAGAATTGTCGAGTAAAGTGACATTCTTTCGCCTGAGTTTAAATTTATTACAGCGAGATGTTGGGGCGTTTTCATGGGATACCATTCGACAATTGGTCGAAGAGGGTGGGCGCAGCGACAGTCAGACGTTTTCGCTCATTGCGGCTGCCTATTATGAACTGCAGGTGGGGGAGTTGGCCAAGGCGCTCAAGCTGGCTCACAAGGCCAAGGCGATTCTATCTCAGCAAGGATATGTTTTTTTAGAAAGCTATGCGGATTTGCTCATCGCTCTATGTGATCGCTACATGGGTCGTGGTATCGAGGCCGTGAGTTATATTTCGTCGTTGTATAACACTCGTCATTACGAATATGGTGGTTTGCCTTGGGTAAGTTTGAGCACGGGTATGGTGGTGGTGCATTACGAGCAAAACCAACTCAAAGAAGCAGAGCGCCTTTGTGAGCAGCTGCTACCGAATTTGAATCACACGTGCATGACAGAGGTGATTAGTACGGTCTATTTGAGTTACTCCCGATTAAGTCACCTGAACGGTGAAACAAGGCGTGCGCATCGTTTGCTAGACCAGCTTGGTCGAATATTGATTTTGGGGAAATACGATCGGTTTATGTCGCAGGCGTTGTTTGAATCGTGCCGTCAGGCTTATGTGTCTCAGGATTACAGTATGATGAAGCGGCTTCAGGAGCAACATGATTGGGGTGCTTATGATTTAAATGGTATTTGTGTCAATGGTCGTTTCGATGAGTCTATTGAAAGAAAGGCGTTAGGTTATCAGCTGTTGTTGCGCTTTCAGGGGGATGTGGATTCGGCTAAGTCGCTACTGAATCGTATGATTCATTCGTTAAACGAGTTGAAGTTGGTGAGTCGCAGTATTATTGCCCAGGCAAACCTATTGGTGTGCGAGTTTGAAAGCGGTAAGGAACAGATGGCCATCAGTGGTTTGAAGCAGCTGATTGCAGAGATGGGCTTCAATCGAATTTCTCGTAATACTTTTGACGAGGCTCCGGGCTTGAACCGTTTATTGTCGTTGGCGGAAGCGTGTTACGGTGTGGAAGTGCCAGACTTGTTTAAGATTGTGTATGGGGATTTGTTTGAAGAGGTGAAACCGCCTTCGGATCAAAAAGCCATGATGAGTTTGACGGAAAAAGAATGGGATATTTTCCATTTGCTTAAGCAAGGTTTGACTAACGGAGAAATGGCTGACCAATTGGGGATTGCGTTAAGTACCACCAAATGGCACTTAAAAAATATCTATCAAAAGTTGGGAGTGGCCAATCGCACAGAAGCCATTGCCAAACACGGGCATAAGGTCAAAACTCAGTCGCCGAAGGTGAGCGAATAAATTCACTGGCTGTCATTCTATGATAGGTCACGTTCGAGTAGGGTAATATGACGGGGTCTGGGTCAACCACGTCAACGGGAATCTGTTTGTGCATGGCCACGTCCATTGCCATGTTGGTAATGTTGACAGAAAAGGACGTACCCATGAATACCATTCTGTCGGCATTCCACATGCGCTCTTGAGCCTCGCCTATTCGGTAGAGGTCGGTATAAAATTCATCAAATAATAATACAAACGGTTTGTAGGATTTATTCAGTTCTGGTGATGCTTCGATGTTGAAAATTTCGTAAAGCGAAGACACTAAATGGTCTTCTTTTACGTCTTCCCAAGGCGTGCTTACGATCTCTACCAGTTCCCCTTGCTCATGAAACAAGGTCATTTGATCGAGTCTTCCATGAATGGCAATGTAGTCTTGGTTACCCGCCTTTCCATCTAGGCCATCTATGTTCTGAGTGATGAGATTTTTATCGGCAAGCCAGTGGTGTACATCATTGGGGCCGTGGTGGCGATAAGTGGCAAATCTATGGTAATACCAAGCAAGAAATTCTTCTGGGCGTTGCTGATACATGGCACGTGTGGCCATTTCCATTGGGGTATAATTACGACTGCCTAT
>Ga0255776_10004001_pt1 | contig 15663 bp, 14 predicted proteins | sample 071ome_19_FD_179974 | JGI IMG/M metagenome (GOLD analysis project Ga0255776, IMG submission 179974) | Coastal salt marsh microbial communities from the Groves Creek Marsh, Skidaway Island, Georgia - 071413AT metaG (version 2) | ecosystem: Environmental > Aquatic > Marine > Intertidal zone >... | reverse complement strand
TTGGGATACGCTTGTAGCAGACGGTGAGTTTGCTCCCCCACCGCTGTTCTTTAGCATGGTAGAAGAGGGTCTCATCGACGTGGTCCAACACGATTTCCGCATGAGTAGCCTAACCTGGTGGCGCTCAAAGGCAGCCCACCTCGAACAGTGGGATGTGCTGTGCGCACCCCACACGTGGGGAAGCTATATTGAACGATATCACCACGCCCACTTCGCGGCTTCCATTCCCAACTATGCACTACTCGAGGCGGCCCCTGCCCACATGCCTGGCGTCATTGAAGACGGGTGGAGCTTTATAGATGGCAAGCTGATCGTTCCAGACACGCCGGGCGCAGGCATAGCAATCGAAGAAAAAATCTTCGCCCAGGGCATAGAAGATCGAGACGGATTTTCCCTCCACCTTTAACGGCTATATTCTCAGGCGCTTTACCACTAGCGATCCAACCAACTCGGCAGCCACATTCCGTCGGATTTACGCCAGGCGGTAAGAAAGAGAGACGCATTAAATTGAACCGAAGCTCGAGCCCGTTCAAAACTTAGAGTTCGCATCCCCTCATCGGTCACGTCGTCCCATTTTTCGCCGACTTCGTACACCGCAGGTACGCGGGCGTGACTTGCATTTAATTGCTCTATGATCCCGGCAATTAAAGAATCGTGTACCGCCAGTTCGTGATCTTTTGCCAGAGATTCTGGCCGCATCCCCAAGCGCTCCACGGCCGAATCGACGTTCTCGTGAATACCTTTACCGACAACGGTGCCGTCGTCTCTTTTAATCCCGTTGTAGTGAATCGTCGTGTGCAGAGGCTGCATCAAATCCTGTGCATAGTGAGACACAAATCCCGCGTATAGGAGACACTTTGCCCGTATCGCCTCATTATCGGGCCACTTGCGATGTTCGGCAAACGCCACTGCGAGCCTGCCCGTCCACTCGGCAACGGCATAGGGACCCAGTCCGATGCGCGTCGGATCGACGTCTAATTCCGAACACAACTCGATAAACTCATAGCGCAGCGCCGGCAGCGGAGCTCCCTCCAACATCTCGAGATCGATAAAGTGTTCGGGGCTTTCCGTCTTATACGTGTTGGGCACGGCGCGGTTCTTGTGCAGATCAGCATCTATGGAAGCGGCGGCAATAACGTCTCCCCCCTCTCGAAAAAAAGCCGGCATTTCCTCTGGGAGTGCGAGCGTTGCAGCCTTTGAGAGCACAACGTGTCCGCTGCCCCACCAGCCCATAGCCGGTGTAGCAAACAAGCAAAGCACGATAAAAGATATTCCGTTGAAGTTCATACTTTTTCCAAAAAAAATGAGGTTGTATTTGGCAACGAAAAGAAATAGTTTCTCTAGATTGAAAGAATAAACACTACTAAACCATTAGCCAACGAGAGAATGACAATATGACGCTGCGCCTTGGAGATGAAGCCCCCAACTTTACAGCCGAGAGCACCGAGGGAGAAATTGACTTCCATCAGTGGCTCGGCACCGCATGGGGTATCCTTTTTTCACACCCCGCCGACTACACGCCCGTTTGCACAACTGAATTGGGCACCGTTGCCAAGCTCAAAGACGAGTTTGCCAAGCGTGATGTAAAGGTGGCGGCCTTAAGCGTCGATACACTTGAAGATCACAGAGGATGGGTCGCAGATATAAATGAGACGCAGGGCACTCAGGTCGACTATCCCCTCATCGCAGATCCGGACCGCACGGTCGCCAACCTGTACGACATGATACACCCCAACGCCTTAGACAATATGACCGTGCGTTCGGTTTTCATTATTAGCCCGGATAAGAGAGTTAAGCTGATGCTAACCTATCCGGCCTCCACTGGACGGAATTTTGCCGAGCTACTCAGGGTGATAGACTCGCTTCAACTGACGGCCAACTATGCCGTTGCTACGCCCGCCAACTGGCAAGACGGCGAAGACTGTATTATAACACCAGCCGTGTCTAACGAGCAGGCCGAAGCAAAATTCCCCAAGGGATTCACGGAAGTCAAACCCTACTTACGCATTACGCCGCAGCCGAACAGATAAACGCAAACCACGAAAAATAAGAAATGCCGATCGAGGTTTTTACATGCCCCGATCGGCATTTCTCGTTCTAAACGAGAACGATACGTTAGTCTCGCAACACACTTCTGCAGAAAATACGCAGTGCGAAGCTCGACCCTCAGGGGTTCCGTGCCTCGCACCGCGTCATACAAAGAGGCGCATGCTCATTTACAGCTCGTCAAAGACCGCATTGATGTCGACGCTAGCCTTCCACTTTTCAAACGCTTTCTCCATCTTGGCAGACCAACTCCGATCGACCTCTCCAGGCGTATAGAGCCCATCGGCAATGCTCTTTTTGCCCCAGTAGTCACGCAGGCGGACATTTTCCGAACTCTCTACAACCTCTTTGGCATACTGCGGGGGGATAAAAACGATGCCGGATTCCTTTGCGAGAATAATGTCGCCGGGCATACACGTCGCGTTCCCGATCCGCACAGGCCCGTTCATTTCGGCCATCGTCACCTCCCCAATAGCCGTTGGATGCGTTCCCCGACACAGCACGTTAAACGGCAGCTCGCGCACGCGCTCATCATCGCGAATACTGCCATCAATTACGACCCCAGTCCCGCCCGTATTAACGCTAATCGCCGTGCCGAGATTGTCCCCAATAAACGTTCCCTTAACAATTTTTCCGAAGAGTTCTACAACCAGCACATCATCCTTTACAAGCGAATCAATCACCCAGCTATTTTGACCGCCAATGCACTTTTTCTTCTTTCCATCTGCCTCGACGATATCGTTTAAGTCGGGACGATGAGGGACGTAGCGGCACGTAACGGCTCTCCCCACAACCACGCGATCGGGATGGAGGTTGAGCCAGTTCCCTTCGAACTGAAAATGATGCCCTTTACCTGCGAGGACGCCCCACGCTTCCTCAACGGTTACCTTCTTCATTCGCTTGAGGATGTTGTCGTTGACTTTCGGACGACCATCCTTAAAACGCGCACCGCGATATCCCGGCGTTAAGTCCTTAAATTTGCCTTTGGCATTGAGTTCGAACGCCATATTACCCTCCCAGTTGGCATAAAAAAGTCACGCTCCCAAAGTTGGAAGCGTGACCAATCTAATACGCCCTACGGCGTTGGGTCAAGATAGACGCAGTCTTAAAAGGGCAGGGCTTCTTCTGTAGTAAAGCGATCAGCGCTGCGCGATACAGCGCTATCATTCGCACCGCCCCCGTAGGACATATCGAGGTCAGCAGGCCCTCCGCTCTGACTATCGAGCATTTCTAAGGTTTGCGCGATGATTTCTGTCGCATAGTGCTTTTGTCCCTTCGCATCGTCCCAGGTCCTCGTCTGCAGCTTCCCCTCTACATACACCTTGCTACCCTTTTTGAGGTATTGGCCAGCAATCTCTGCCAGGCGTCTCCACAGCACGATCCGATGCCACTCTGTGCGCTCTTGGCGCTCCCCCTTCTTGTCCTGCCAGTACTCACTTGTTGCCAAACGGAGATTAGCCACCTGCGCTCCCCCCGCCGTAAAACGGACTTCGGGATCGGCACCTAGATTACCAATCAACACGACTTTATTTATGCTTCCACGCGACATAACGCTCTCCCCTTCCGTATCGAATAATTCCAATCCTTTTGCACTTTTCCCAACCTAAATCAGTTCAGCGCAGATGCTTCCCTTAGCGCGCTTTCCAAGCGGCTCTTCTCTTTTGCTGACGGGCCCGAGGTGTTTCTATCCCGTAGCGCCTGCACAGACGGCCAAAACTGCCGGGGGCAATGCCCAAAGCCAAACCGGCGTCTGAATTACTAGCGTAGATGCGCGCAGCTCTTTCTATACGCTCTCTGTCTATAGATGCTGACATGCCCCACCTTCTTCACGCCATAAGATGCAGGGCTGGATGCGCCATTAGCACAATGATCCACAGCCTGCATTGGACAAGTATAGACTCCATATTTCGCCGTATCGACGTATGCCCGTTCATAACGTATTTCCTTTTAAGAAGAAACAGCCGAACCCTGACTTGGCTCGTTGCTGTTGCCAAGATGAACAATCCTATATCTGAACAAAAATATACTGTTCGTATGTATAGCACGCAAGCAACTTTTTACCAGGCCAGCAGTTCGAACAGGATAAAGTCTAATATAAACAGCAATTTACAAATATAGTATAAAATTACCAGATTAATAAAATTCTATTAATCTGGTAGGAAAGCTATCTGCAGACAGGATTTCTATTCAGTTAAAGTTAGGTAGGAAACGCTTCGGAAAAAGGCGGACTGACCGCTTACTGCTCGCCTTCTTTGTGGAACATCGTCTTGATGCTAGATAAGAAATCGACCCACTCGCCGCTGGTAAATACCACCTCTACACCCCTATCCCACAGGCGGAGATGAAAAAAATTCTCACTTTTCCACACCCCAATGGTATCGTCGTCATACACATCTGATAAATTTTCAGGCATCGATTATCCCGTTCTCTTTTCTATGGAGAGAGCAAGCCGCACGTCTTCCTATTATCGGATTTTTTTTTTCGACCTTTGAAAAGGAGCAAAAATAGGACGTCCCGCACGGTTTAATCGATAGAAAAGCGGGGCGACACCGCGGCGCCGCCCCCTCTATCCATGCCCAATATCCCGGCTAATCTAGAACAATCTCGGCGCCTGTTTCCTGACTTTTGTAAATCCCATCGAGAATCTGAACAACTTGGAGCGATTCTTCTGCTGGCACGGGTGAAGCCTCGCCGCGCGCAACGGCCCGCGCGAAAGCAATACACTCCTCGGCGTGTGATCCAATCCCATCATCATGCAGTTTAAGCGTGTGATTGTAGTGCTGTCTCGTCTCGTAGTTGCTGCGGAAAAATTCACACGACGGCCAATGTCCACCACCGTCTTTGCCGTAGAGCCACACCCCGTTTTCAGACCCCCCGTGGTGTAACATCCAGCTCATCTCCAACACGAGCGTAGCCCCATTGGCAAAGCGAACAAAACCAGCGGCAAAATCCTCGACGTCATATTCCGGGGGTATGGGAGCACGCCCCCACTCAGAAAAAGCGCCCTCCTGATGCGCAAGAGGGGCAATCGCCACGCCGTTGACCGATACCGGCTTCGGGTTGCCCATCAGCCAAAGCGCTAAATCTAACATGTGCACACCAATATCAATGCACGGCCCTCCGCCGCTGTGCTCTTTCTGTATGAAGCCCGGACGCACAGGGACGCCCGCCCGACGCAGCGCCCAGCAGCGCGCATGGTAGACTTCGCCCAGCGCTCCGGCATCCACTTCATCTTTAAAAGCGCGGGCATTGCCGGTAAACCGAACGCTCTGCGCGGTCATCAAAAGCTTGCCGGAGCGATCGCGCGCGGCGATCATCTGGCGCACTTCGTCCGGCGTCGGCGCCAGCGGCTTCTCGCAGAGCACGTGCTTTCCCGCCTCAAGCGCTGCGATGCCCAGCGGGGCGTGATACATATTCGGCGTGCATATATCAACAATATCGATCTCATCATCCTGCCAGAGATCTTCGACGCTGCTGTAGAGTTTATCCACCCCGTGCTCGGCACCCCACTTGGCCAGCGCCTCGCCGTTGACGTCACAACCAGCCGCAAGTTCGGCGTCTTCTGAGGCTTTCCATCCGGGCATGTGCGCGCCCGCAATTCCTCCGACGCCCACCACGGCAACTTTCAGTTTTTCCATTTATTTCCCTCTCTGAGTAGAGAACCGCCCGCCGTGCAATCTCCCTTCAGTAGGATGAACGGATGCACGGTTCGCGATCTTGCGGTTCGTATTGAGCCGGGGAAAAGCTAAGTAATCCACGTGCTCTGCTCAATTAGCTTGTCTCATGTCTTGACGACTCAGATCTGCCGTTTTACCATTCCCCTCTGAATTTGCACACACACTTCTTTAGTGAGGGAACTATGCCCACCAAAAAAACAAATCTCATTCTGTTTGGCATTGATAGCCTGCGCGCAGACCACATGAGCTGCTACGGCTATCACCGCCAAACAACGCCCCACATCGATAAATTTGCCGAGGGCGGTACGCTCTTTGAACAGAACTATTCTCCACATATCCCGACGACTTCGGCCTACGCTTCTATGCTCACAGGTTTGGACTGCTTTTCGACCTCGGTCGTCGCTCTGCGCCACAAGGGAGGCTTACCTAAGAAGGTCCGCACTCTTCCGGAAATCCTCAAGAAAAATGGCTACAACACTTCATGCGTCGGCTTTACCGGCAACCCTAGTTCGCGCGGCTTTGATCGCTACTTTGACTACCCCGCCTGGGGATCATGGGCAGCCGGACGCAGCCCCAAGGCTGAAGATTTAAACAACGTCGCCATTCCCGAGCTCGAGCGCCTTTCCAAGTCAAAAAAGCCCTTCTTTCTTTTTATGCGACACATGGACCCACACGCGCCCTATCTTCCGCCTGCACCCTTTGAGCGCATGTTTTACAGCGGAAATGAATTTGATCCAAAAAACAAATCCATGGAGCCCGTCTTCAACTTCAAGCCCTTTTGCGACTTTTTTGCCGATTGGATGCCGCCAGGCGTCACAGATCGCCACTACGTCGATGCACAGTACGACGGAGCCATCGCCTACATGGATGCCTGCATTCAGCGCATTATAACCCGCGTGTCTGAACTCGGACTTGAAGACGATACGCTGATCGTCATTAACGGCGACCACGGCGAAACGCTCTACGAGCACGACTGTTGGTATGACCACCACGGCATGTATGACAACACGCTCTACGTCCCCCTGATCATTCGCCTTCCGGGTAAAGTTCCTGCAGGTCAGCGAGTAAAGGGAACGAGCCTGCATCAAGACCTAGTTCCAACCGTCCTGCAGTTGCTCAACCTAAAGAGCGACATCCCTTTTGACGGCCAATCGCTGCTTCCGCTTATATCCGGCAAGCGCGCAACAAACTACTCCGAGTTCTATATCACCGAGTGCACTTGGATGCGCAAGCACGGCTGGCGCACTCCGGAGTGGAAGCTGATGATCGCCCTCGAGCCAGACTTTCACTTTAAGCCGCGCGTCGAGCTGTACAACTTGATAAAGGACCCGCTCGAATTAAAAAATGTGGCCTCAAAAGAAAAGGCCGTCGTCGCAATGTTAGAAGAGCGCATGATGGCCCATATCGCCACCCGCGAAAAGGCCACCGGCGCCCCTAACCCGATGTATACCAACCTCAACTGGCACGGGTCGGCGTCACACGAAGGTCCTTTCGAAACGTCGCAGCAGGCCTATGACTCGCTGCATATAGGCTCGGTAGGAGCGGCGAACCGCCTGCAGTCTGGGAATAAGAAGAAAGCGGCCGCGAAAGCTAAAAAGCGATAAGCCTCTCTCCGATCGCCGACAACCCTCATTTCGCCCCGTTCTACCCCCGTGTAGAACGGGGCGTTTTCGCATCCGATCACTCAGTTCCCCACCACAATACCCCTAAACTCTTCGCTCTCTCGGTCGATATAATTAATATCACTTAGTATTAAGTATATTTCGGAGCATACGAGCGCATGGCCGTTACCCCACGCCAGGTAAAGACCCTTTCGGATAGAGAACTTGAGTGGCTCACCGAGCAGTTAAAGACTCTTGACCGGGATGTCTACGTCCGCTACGACGGCAGCAGTACCCTAGAAATTATTCTGCCCGTAGACCCTGAGAAGCGCGCCTTTGTCCACGAGGCACTCTATCGCCGCGCCCGCAGTGAATACATCCAGAGCGGATGGCACGTCGAGACCAGAGGACACCCCTCCACAGGTCGGCTGCTCCGGCTCAGCGAGATTGACAAGAACACCCACCGGGAGTCGAATGTTTCAGCGGAAGAGCCATTATCCTCGGTTAGAGAGACGCTCCTACCCACGGCAGAATCGGGCGTTGTGGACTCTATCGATGCTGCCAATGAGCCGACAGAGAACCATACGCTTAAGAGAAAAGCCGCAAATAGAGCCATTCTCGTTGAAGAAGAAGTGGAAACGCTGTGGGGCACGGGAGAAGAAGACGAAGAGGAGGAGCTTCTGTCTCCGATCTCTGCGTACTCTCACGGATTAGCCGTCGATAGGATAGAAGCAAGTTTTAACGGTTTGGCCCACCGTACTCAAGAGTGGAGTGCGCGTTTTTACCAGCGGCTCTTGGAAGATTACCCCGAAGTCGCACCGCTCTTTGCCGGGGCTGATATCCAAACGCTACAAGAACACGCCGCCCATACATTGGTTTTAATCATTGACAGTCTGCGCACCCCCGACAGCCTCGACGCGTCTCTGGCTGCGCTTGGGCAACGCTATAGACTCTACGGCGTCACAGAGGAGCACTACGTAATGGCGGGCGCTACCCTGCTCTGCGTCATGGAGGAATTTTCTGGCGATCAATGGACTCAAGCCGCCCAGGACGCATGGGAAGGAGCGATCGATTATATCAGCGAAACCATGGTGAATGGCGCACGGCCCAACCCCGCCTAAGCCATACTGCCTCGATAGGAGAAAGGCACCGACTCCGCTGGTGAGACGATGCCCTTCTATGCGTGCGGCCCCGTCAACTACCCAGCTCTTTGAATCTCACTCCAGGCCCAGTCCAACCAGGGAAGTAGCGCCTCAATATCGCTGCGCTCAACCGTCGACCCACCCCAAATACGCAGTCCAGGAGGCGCATCGCGATACGATCCAATATCGTAGGCAACGCCCTCCTCTTCCAGCAATCCAACCAAGGCATTCTCCTTGGCCCGCTGCGCGTCTGCTGGAAGCGATTCGTACCAGGGATCGACAAATTTGAGGCAAATAGACGTGCTAGACCGAGTGGCCTCGTCCTCGGCCAGAAAAGACGCCCACGTGCTTGATTCTACCCACGCGCTCAGACACTCTAGGTTGACCTGAGAACGGCGAACAAGCTCGGCTAAGCCACCAATCGATTCGGCCCATCGGAGTCCATCTATAGCGTCCTCCACGCACAGCATAGAGGGCGTATTAATCGTGCTTCCCCTAAAGAGCGCCTCATCAATCTGACCGCCTTTTGTCATGCGAAAAAGCTTCGGCAATGGCCAAGGCGGGGTATATGATTCGAGGCGCTGGACGGCCCGCGGGCTGAGCACCAGCATGCCGTGTGCTCCCTCCCCTCCCATAGCTTTTTGCCAAGAATAGGTGACGACGTCGAGCTTCTCCCAGGGCAGTTCCATCGCAAAAACACCGGACGTAGCGTCACAGATCGTGAGGCCCTGCCTATCGTCGGCAATCCACCCTCCATCCGGCACTCTAACGCCGGAAGTAGTGCCGTTCCAGGTGAACACGATATCGCGATCCCCGTCGAGCTGGGCTAGGTCGGGTAACTCACCATACTCCGCCGTAAAAACGCGCACGTCCTCGAGCTTGAGCTGGTTTACTGCGTCGGTAATCCACCCCTTTCCAAAACTCTCCCATCCGGTGATATCAACGCCCCGAGCACCGAGCATAGACCACATACACATCTCAACTGCACCGGTATCCGAAGCCGGGACAATGCCGATGCGATAGTCTGCGGGGATCTGTAAAATGTCACGCGTTCGTTCAATCACTTCTGCCAACCGTGCCTTACCCAGGGTTCCCCTATGGGATCGCCCAAGCGGAGCCGCTCCCAGGGCCTCTAAATTCCAGCCGGGCCGCTTTGCGCAGGGTCCCGAGGAAAAGCACGGATTTAGCGGTCTGTGTGTAGGTCTCATTCTATTCGCCTCGCCTTGAGCTGACATGATCTCCTTTCTCTCATTTATTCGGTGCGAGCCAGCATGCCGCCATCGACTGTCAGCGATGTGCCGGTGATATACGAAGCCTCGTCTGAGGACAGGAAAAGCACCGCGCGCGCGATGTCTTCCGGAGCCCCTAATCGCTTGGCCGGCACCATATCGGCGCAGCGCTTGCGAACCTGCTTTGTAGTGCCATCCCAGGCCGGGGTCAAAATCGCGCCGGGCAAGACGGCATTCACGCGAATATCCGGCCCAAAGTCGATAGCCATGGTTCGCGTAATTGCCAGCACTCCGCCCTTGGCTGCATCGTAGGCGGTGAACCCTGCAAAACCGACAAGAGAATGCACCGAGCCCGTATTGACGATGGCGCCCCCTCCACTTTCTCGCATGGCCGGAACGGCGTATTTAACCCCCAAGTAGACTGATTTAAGGGTCACTTCTAGCGTGCGATCCCACGCTTTCTCATCGAGCTCCGTAGCCGGTGCATTCCGAGACCAAAAGGCGTTGTTGTGCAATATATCCAAGCGTCCCCAGGTTCTGAGCGTGCGTTCGATTACTCGCTCTACCTGTGATCCCTTACCAACGTCTGCACGCACGAAGAGGGCCTGTCCCCCCTCGGACTGAATACCTCCGACAACCTCTTTACCCGCCTCACTATCGATATCGACAACACAGACCGAAGCTCCTTCCGCGGCCAGTAAACGCGCGGTGGCTTCCCCGATTCCGGACGCAGCCCCGGTGACGATAGCCACCTTACCTTCGAGCCGGCCTCGCTCTCCTTTCGCCATTTCTCAGACGTGCCTTTCCAAATCAAACACCATTTCCATCTCGGCCCACCACTCCCCCTCGCGAGCCTGAGGAACCTGCTGTTGAAAAGTTCGCATGAGCGCATCCCACTCGGCCGCTTTCGGATTGCGCTCCACGTAGGTCGGAAAGTCGCGCTCTGCATCGAATTCGTCAGTAGACGTCATATACATGAACATCCGGGTCCCAAGCAGGAAGATCTTCATATCGGTTATACCGATTTCGCGCAGACCCTGTAGCGGTTCCGGCCAAGGGTCGGCGTGATGGGCTTTATACTCAGCGATTAGTTCGGGATCGTCTTTAAGGTCGATCGTCAATCCGTAGTGTTTCACAACGTTTCTCCTTCCCCTCGGTATGCAGCGGCCAATAGGGATATCGGATGAACAACGTCCACGTCCATCTCCTCGCGCTGCCCGCCGTGCTGAAGCTGAATAACGCAGCCCGGATTACCCGTTGCAACGACGCGCACGCCCGTATTGCGCACGTGCCCCATCTTTCGATCTAGCAGGCGCATGGAAGTCTCTGGCTGGGTTATATTGTAGATGCCGGCGCTGCCGCAGCACCAATCGGCTTCCGCTAATTCGACCAGATCGAGACCCGGGATAGCGCGCAAAATCTGGCGAGGGGCTTCCGAGACCTGCTGACCGTGCTTTAGATGGCAGGACTCGTGATAGGTTACCTGATCGAAGCCGCATCCTGCTTTAGGAGCACGGAAATTGATTTCGGCAAGAAATTCGTGGATATCTTTTACCTTCTCGCTCCACGTCTTCGCGCGCGCAGCGTATTTCGGATCGTCGGCTAGGAGGTGATCATAGTGCTTCATATGCGAACCGCAACCGCCTGCATTCACAATAATCGCGTCGACGGTATCTGGCGCGAAGGCGTCGATGTTGCGCCTGGCTAAATCTCGGGCCATCTCTCCATCGCCGTTGTGCGCGTGCAGCGATCCGCAGCAGGCCTGATCCTCTGGGAGCCGCACTGCGCATCCGTTCTGACGCAGTGCATACATCGTATCGGCGTTTGTATCGGCAAAGGCAATATCCTGCACACACCCGCTGAGCAGAGCAACCCGATAGCGCGGAGAGGGTGGATCGGTCGAGCGCGCGTGAAGAGAGGCCGTAAACCGACGGCTGATACGAGGCGTGAGAGGCTCAAGTTCTCTAAGCGAAGCTGGCAACAGACGAAGCAAACCGGACGCTCGGACGAGCCGCTCCAGTCCGCTGCGCTGGTAAAGGCGCAGTAAACGCCCTAGCAGATGCAAGCGAGTGCGTTCGACAAAGAGCCAGCGCAGCGTCCAGCTGCGTATCCGCTTGCGCTTGGGCGTATCGAGCAGCCCCTGCCGTTCTACCTCTGCGCGCGCATTTTCAAAGAGCTCGCTGTAGTTAACTCCGGCCGGACAGGCCGTTTGGCAAGCTAAGCACCCCAGGCAGAAATACATCTCTTCGGCAAAGGATCGGCTCAGTTCACGCCGTCCGTCGGCAATGGCGCGCATCATGGCAATCCGCCCGCGTGGGGAAGAGCGTTCGCGCAGAGTGGTTGCATAGGTCGGGCAGCTCGGCAGACACATACCGCAGTGCATACACTGCTGCACAACGGAGTAGTCCAAATCACGCAGGAGATTCAGTTCGCCGTCGCTCAATCAAACACCTTACCCGGGTTCAGAATGCCCTGCGGATCAAAGCTATCTTTCAGCCGCCGCAGCATAGCGATCCCGACCTCGCCCAGTTGCGCGGGAAGAAATGGCTTCTTGGCCAAGCCTACGCCGTGCTCTCCCGTGATGGTCCCCCCTAATTCAATCGCTCCGTCAAATACCTCCTGCAGCGCTGCCTCAACGCGGTGCATCTCTTCCTCATCGCGTTCATCGCACAGAAAGGTCGGATGCAGGTTGCCGTCTCCCATATGACCAAACGTGCCGACCTTCACACCGTGCCGCCTGCCAACGTCCTCAATCAGAGCCACCATCCGCGCCAGTTCGCTCCGCGGCACGGTGACGTCTTCCAACACGACCGTTGGAGCCAAGCGCGCAAGGGCTGAAAATGCCGTGCGCCGTGCCGAGGCCAGTCGGAGGGCCTCATCGGCCGACTGAGCCAACCTGACTTCGCGCGCTCCGCCCTCCTTTGCCAGGGCAAGGATCTGTTCGGCCTGTTCGTCAACTTCAGCTGCATGCCCGTCAACCTCCATCAAGAGCAGCGCCTCGCAGTCTGTTGGCAGACCAATCTGAGCGTACCCCTCGACGCACTCCACCGTCACTCGGTCGAGAAATTCCAGCGTGCAGGGAATAATCTTGCTCTCTATGATTGCCGATACCGTACCCGCTGCCGCCGTCATGCTATCAAACAGGGCCAGCATAGTTTTCTTGGAAGCCGGCTGAGGTATGAGTTTGAGGGTGACTTTCGTAATTACACCGAGACACCCTTCAGAACCGATAAACAAATCGCGCAGAGAAAAACCGGCCACGTCTTTGACGCATTTGCTGCCCGTATGCAGAACCTGACCGTCCGCCAAAACAACCTCCAACGCCATGATATAATCTCGAGTGACGCCGTATTTCAAACCGCGCAGACCACCCGAGTTATTGGCTACGTTGCCCCCGATCGTGGAGATCTTGATGGAGCCGGGGTCGGGAGGATAGAACAGGCCCGCCGCACTAGCGGTGTCGGCAATCGTCCCCGTGAGCACCCCTGGCTCGACGACCATAACTAAGTTTTTGGCATCGAGCTCTACGATCTTGTCCAGACGCACCAAACACAGGACGATACACCCATCAACTGGAACAGAACCTCCGGCCAGACCCGTTCCAGACCCGCGGGTCACCACCGGTACGTTTTCTGCGTTGGCCAAGGCCAAGATCCGCGACACCTCAGCGGCCGTTTCGGGCAGCGTAATGCACCGGGGCTTCTGATGCAGCATAGCCGTGCCGTCAAAAGAGTAGACATCCAAATCTTCGTCGGCCGTTAGGATTTGTTCATCCCGCAAAAAGGCTCGTAGCCCGTCTATTATCTCGTCATTCATACGCGTGTGAATATATGCCAATGGAGGCACTTGTATAGAGGCTTCACTTGACAGCAATGACCCACTCCATATACTTCTCGCCAAAAGGCGTGGGCGGACATGAAAATTACAGTACGCAAGGGAGAAATTCAAAAACAGCGCGCCGATGCGCTCGTCGTCAACCTCTTTGCGGGTGCAACTCCGAGCGGGGCTACGGCAGCCGTAGACGGGGCGGTAGACGGGCAGATCAGCGCGGCGATCCGCCTAGGTGACTTTTCCGGGGCCAGCGGTGAGACGCTTTTACTCTACGCAAAAGATTCCATCGCGTCTCCGCGCGTCTTAGTGGTGGGCTTGGGACCGCGCGAATCCTTTGACTCCGAGGCGGCCCGTCGAGCCGCCGCACAATCGGTCAACACCCTCGAAGGAACGGGCTGCACGCGCATTGCTTCCATTCTACACGGCGGTGGAGCCGGTGGGCTCGAAGTCGAAGCGGCAGCACAGGCCTTAGTTGAGGCGAGCCTCCTAGCGCAATACCGCTTTGAATACTATCGATCTCAACCTAAGTCTACGTCCCTAAAACAGCTCACTCTAGTCGAGAGCGATCCGTCTAAGCTACCCGCACTCCGCGCGGGCGCAAAGAGCGGGCAAGCGCTCGCCTCAGCCACGGCCTTTGCCCGCGATCTAATCAACCACCCAGGTCATACCGCAACGCCCGTATACCTCGCGACCCAGGCCCGTCGCCTCGCAAAAGCGCACGGCATCAAAACGCGCATATTGGACGAGAAGGCCATGGCTAAAATGGGTATGGGCGCCCTAGTGGCCGTGGGAAAGGGCAGCGCCAACCCGCCTCGTTTTATCTGCATGGAATACAATGGCCACAAACGCGAGCAACCTCTGGTCTTTGTCGGCAAGGGCATAACCTTTGACAGCGGCGGCCTATCGCTCAAGAGCGTCAGCGGCATCGTCTCGATGAAAAAAGATATGTCAGGTGCAGCAGCAGTTTTCGGAGCCATGCAGGCGGTAGCCGAACTGGGCCTGCCCCGACGCATCATCGGACTTGTAGCCGCAGCAGAGAACATGCCGGACGGAAACGCCTTTCGCCCCGGCGACGTCCTGCAAACGCTGAGCAGTAAAACCATAGAAATCCTCAGCACGGATGCCGAGGGCCGGCTGGTCTTGGCCGATGCGCTCACCTACGCACAGCGCTTTAAACCGGCAGCCGTCATCGACTTGGCGACCCTAACGGGGGCATGCGTGACGGCCTTGGGACATCATGCAGCCGGCCTCTTCAGTAATGACGACGCCCTGTGCGAGCGACTCATCCTCGCCGGCCAGCAAACCCATGAACGGCTATGGCGCCTCCCTCTTTGGCCCGAATATCGTCAGCAAATTGAGGGAGATATAGCCGATATGAAAAACTCTGGTGGCCCGCCTGGAGGAGCGAGTACGGCTGCCGCACTCCTCTCCGAGTTTGCCCAAGACTATCCTTGGGCCCACCTGGACATCGCCGGCACCGCATCCAGCGATGCCCATCGCCACTACCTCCGCAAAGGCGGGGTCGGATTTGGCGTGCGCCTCCTGACTCAGCTCGCACGCACTTGGTAAATGCCCGACCCCAAACCCAAAAACCGAGCATCCCATGATCCTATCTGACCTAACGCTTAAGTCCATGCTGACAAGCGGCGAGCTCGTCGTCGACCCACTCACAGATGGGCAAATTCAACCCGCCTCTATAGACGTCCGATTGGGCGACCATTTTCTCAAAGTCGACGAGAATCGTCAAGACGTGCTCCGCCTCGACAAGGAAGTCCGCTATGAGGAGATCACCCAGAGCGAGATTATCATTCCACCGAATTCCTTTCTGCTGGCCACCACGCGCGAATATATTCGCCTTCCCGACGACGTAACGGCCTTTGTCGAAGGCCGGTCTTCTATTGGTCGTATCGGCCTATTTATACAAAATGCGGGCTGGGTGGATCCGGGGTTTGAAGGGACAATTACGCTTGAACTATTCAATGCGAACCGGCTGCCCATCCGCCTCCAGGCCGACCGCCGTATCTGCCAGCTGGTATTCGCTCGTATGGATCGCGCCACGCCCAATCCCTATCGAGGCAAGTACCAGGGACAGCGCGATGCAACGGGCAGCCGCATCGCCCTAGACCGCGAGAGTCAA
>Ga0255776_10003997_pt1 | contig 15681 bp, 16 predicted proteins | sample 071ome_19_FD_179974 | JGI IMG/M metagenome (GOLD analysis project Ga0255776, IMG submission 179974) | Coastal salt marsh microbial communities from the Groves Creek Marsh, Skidaway Island, Georgia - 071413AT metaG (version 2) | ecosystem: Environmental > Aquatic > Marine > Intertidal zone >... | reverse complement strand
CAGTTCTGGCAACAGAGTGGGGGTTCGATTCCCCCCTCAGGTACAAGGTTTCGAGCAGCGTTCGCGCTGCCGAAAAAAGCAAAGAAAACCCACCTCGAGTTCACTCGAAGGTGGGTTTTCTGCTTTTTGCGCACTGCTGAAGGCAGTGGCCGAAACCAGTATACCATTCCAATCAATGCCAACTTAAAATAATTGGCCGCAGCTTACCTACGCTTCGACCCGAATGTTCTAAATTCACGGATTCAAGATGGACGAAGCACAACGCAAGCAAAGAAAGTACGACGAAGCCTACCTACGCATGGCAGAAGAGTGGGCGCAACTCAGTCATTGCACCCGCAAAAAAGTGGGCGCGTTGATTGTGAAGGGCCGAATGATTATTTCGGACGGATTTAATGGAACGCCCACGGGTTTTGAGAATCCCTGTGAAGACGAGGAAAATTACACCAAGTGGTATGTACTCCACGCGGAGGCCAATGCCATATTAAAGGTGGCCTCGAGCACTGCTTCTGCAGAGGGAGCGACGCTGTATTTGACCTTGAGTCCGTGTAAGGAGTGCAGTAAATTGGTCCATCAAGCTGGAATAAAACGCCTAGTATTCCGTACTAAATACAAGGACGAAAGTGGCCTTCGCTTTTTAGAAAAAGCAGGAGTGCGTATAGAACAATTGGACCCTCAGTGAAACCCCAACGCATAGTATTTTGGATAATGGCCTTCTTCATTGGAGGTATTTTTATTGGATTGAACTTCCGAGAATCTTTTTCTTATGAAAAGGGCTCTTCCATGGACCGATTCTTCCAATACCTCCAAGACGAATATGTTGATACCCTGGATATCACGGCGCTTCAGCAAGAGGCGATGGATTACATCTTGTCGGGTCTTGATCCGCACAGCGTACTCATACCTGCCGAGGATGAACAGCAAATTGCTGAAAGCATGCAGGGTTCCTTCTCAGGAGTAGGCGTGGAGTTTACAATTCATGAGGATACTTTGGTCTTTGTACACATTATGGAGGGTGGTCCGGCAGAATCTTATGGCTTAATGGCTGGAGACCGAATCTATGCCATTGACGGAGATACAATTGTAGGGCCAGGCATTAGCAATGACAAGGTGGTCAAAAAAATAAAAGGACCAGTTGGGACTTATGTCACTTTTGATATCATCCGAAATGGACTTCATATTACGGCCGCCGTTCAGCGTGATTTCATTCCACTCAAGAGCGTGAGTGGCACTCGCATGTACGGTCCGATGGGCTACACCAAGATTGAGCGATTCGCCGAATCGACTACAGAAGAATTGGAAAGTGCTTTGTCTGAACTTAGCAATCAGAATATACGCGGTCTCATCATAGACTTGAGAGATAATCCTGGGGGCTACTTGCATGAGGCGGTAGATATCGCCGACCTGTTTCTGGACGAAGGGAAAATCATAGTAAGCACGAAATATAAGGATGGTCGAACCCATGTCTCAGAAGCCAGCCGCGGTGATGGATATGAAGATCTGCCCATTCATATCATCCTCAACGGACAAAGTGCATCGGCATCAGAGGTGCTTTCGGGAGCCTTACAAGATCACGATCGCGCGACTATTTATGGTTCAACTTCCTTCGGAAAGGGCTTGGTCCAAGAGGATAAATTGTTGCCGGACGGAAGTAAGGTGAGATTGACCGTGGCGTATTACTATACTCCTTCAGGCCGTTCGATTCAAAAACCATATGAAGGAGCGGATTTGCCAGGAGAGATGGAAGGATTAGTGTTCCAGAGCGATAGTGGAAAGGTATTGCGCTCTACCGGAGGAATTGAACCGGATGTAGAGGTGATTAATGATACAACGCGTTCCTACTTTTGGGGTTTTTCTTTTGGTACTATTGATGATTTCGCCTTTCAATGGGTCGACAATCGAAGAGATTCTATAGCTACATGGGAATATGAAGCATACTTTGATATGGACATTATTAACGATGGGCTAATCAATGATTTTTTGGATTATGGTGGCTATGGAATGATGTCAGAAGATTTGCCAGCTTATCAGCGAGCAGATCTGGAGCTTTTGTTAAAGGCGGCCATTGCTAAAAACATTTGGGGCTTCGATGCTTATACTGCAATGCTGTTGGATGAAGACCCTGTACTGAAGGAAGTAGTCAAAATTTCTACGGGGACCTTAGAGTAAAAAAGAAACCCCGGGCGTGGCCCAGGGTTTACTTTATGAAGTTTTGCGAGATCTTAGTGCTCGTGACCTTCGTGAGATTCTTCAGCAGCTTCAGCTTCGCCTTCTGCGCCTGCTTCAGCTTCGCCTTCTGCCCCTGCATCAGCCTCACCTTCTGCCCCTGCATCAGCTTCACCCTCTGCACTTGTGTCAGCTTCACCCTCTGCACTTGTATCAGCTTCGTCACTTGCTGGAGCTTCTACTTCAGTAGTTTCAGAATCAGTTGTGGCATCAGCTTCTTCTGCAGATCCGCCACATGCAGTTAAAGCTACTGCTACTGCCACGGCTGCAAACCATTGTAATTTTTTCATAACGCGTTTAATGAATAGATTAATAACAGTGGAAAAATAATTGAAAATCAAAACACTACACAAGTTTTAGTGCTAAAGTTTTGCAAGTTGTGTACTTAAGGCCACTTTCTCGTTGACCAAGGCCGGCAATTCACCCACAGGAATACGAATTTGTTCCATAGTATCGCGGAATCGCACAGTGACTGTTTGGTCTTCCAGGCTCTGGTGGTCAACGGTCACACAAAGTGGAGTTCCTGCTGCATCTTGACGACGGTAGCGCTTACCAATAGCGTCTTTTTCATCATACTGCACCAAGTGGTCGAACTTCAGTAGATTCAATATTTCTCTAGCCTTTTCCGGCAGACCGTCCTTCTTCAATAATGGAAGAACTGCAACTTTATAAGGTGCTAAGAATGCTGGGAGGTTCAATACCGTACGGGTAGATCCATCTTCTAAAGTTTCCTCCTGAAGGCTTGTGCTTAATACCGCCAAGAACATGCGGTCCAATCCTATAGAAGTTTCGACTACATAAGGCACATAATTCTCACCCAATTCTGGATCGAAGTATTGTAATTTCTTGCCGCTGAATTTCTCGTGCTGGCTTAAATCAAAGTCTGTTCGACTATGAATGCCCTCTAATTCTTTGAATCCAAATGGGAATTCGAATTCGATATCCGCAGCGGCGTTGGCATAATGTGCTAATTTTTCATGGTCGTGGAATCTGTATTTAGCAACATCAAAACCGAGGCTCTTGTGCCATTCTAATCGGCGCTCTTTCCAAGTATCATACCACTCCATTTCTGTACCAGGGCGCACGAAGAATTGCATTTCCATTTGTTCGAACTCGCGCATCCGGAAGATGAACTGGCGTGCCACGATTTCATTTCTAAATGCCTTGCCTATTTGCGCAATACCGAATGGAATTTTCATGCGGCCGGTTTTCTGCACGTTGAGGTAGTTCAAGAAAATCCCTTGAGCCGTTTCCGGGCGCAAGTACAATGTAGTCGCATCCTCGGCAACAGAACCTAGTTGTGTGCCGAACATAAGGTTGAATTGGCGTACATCGGTCCAATTCATAGATCCGCTTACTGGACACTTGATTTCCTCGTCTTCGATCAGTTGCTTCACATCTGCAAGATCTTCGGCCTCCATCGCTTTCACGAATCTGTTCATGATGGCCGTGATCTTGTCTTGGTAGCCCATCACGCGTGGGTTGGTGCTCAAATATTGTTCCTTATCGAAACTCTCGCCAAATCGTTTTTCAGCTTTTTTAAGTTCCTTCTCTATTTTTTGACGAATCTTCTCGACGTGGTCTTCGATCAACACATCGGCACGATAGCGCTTCTTGCTGTCCTTGTTGTCGATCAGCGGATCGTTAAAAGCGTCTACGTGACCAGAGGCTTTCCAAGTTGTTGGATGCATGAAAATCGCCGAATCAATACCGACAATATTTTCGTGCATTTGCACCATGGCACCCCACCAGTAGGCCTTGATGTTGTTCTTTAATAAAGCGCCATTTTGGCCATAATCGTACACTGCACTCAATCCATCATAGATTTCACTACTCTGAAATATGTAGCCGTATTCTTTGGCGTGGGATATGACGTTTTTAAACTGGTCGTCTGACATGTTATAAGGCTTTGTTAAGCGTTTATTAGAGGAATGAGATTGGTGAAAAACAGTTTCACTGCAATGGCGAGCAAGATAATACCGAAAACTTTGCGCAGAATACTTAAACCGCCAGAGCCTAAAATGCGTTCAAGGCGTTCCGTATTTTTCAAAACTGCATAAACGACAATCATGTTTGCCACAATCGCAATGAGAATATTGATAATCTCGAATTCCGCGCGAATGGAGACTAATGATGTCATTGTTCCTGCTCCAGCAATTAATGGGAAAGCTATAGGTACAATACTAGCGGTATTCGGAGTTTCTTCTTTATAGAGAGTGATTCCTAGTATCATTTCTAAGGCCAAGAAGAAAATCACCAAGCTACCTGCGATGGCAAAGCTCTCCACATCTACACCTAACAAATGTAAAATGCGCTCACCGACAAAAAGGAAGACAATCATGATAGCTCCCGCAACAATGGTTGCTTTTTCACTTTGTACATGTCCTACTTTCTTTCGTAAACTCACGATAATCGGGATACTTCCAAAAATATCGATTACCGCGAATAAGATTAAAAAAGCACTGAGTGCATCGTTGTAGTTGAATCCCATAGCTGTTTAAATAGTGGTGCAAAATTAGGTTCTTTGGTTGAGCTGCGCACCTAAAACCGATATTAGCTTTGTATTATGATTGAATTGGACGGAAAACTGCTCTCTGCAGATATTTTTAAAAAGGAATTTGTCTGCAACCTAGGCGCATGTAAAGGTGCTTGTTGTGTGGAAGGTAATGCCGGCGCACCATTAGAAGTAGACGAGGCCAAGTTGCTGGACCAATTATATCCTACATTCGAAAGCTACCTTACGGAAGCTGGACGAAAAGCCGTTAAGATTCAAGGGAAAAGTGTTCAAGGCTTGGGGGAGTTAGAGACGCCTCTCATCGACGGAAAAGAATGCGCATACACGGTCTTTGAGAAGGATGGCACAGCCTCCTGTGGTATCGAAAAGGCGTACCTCGATGGTAAGATTGATTGGAAAAAACCTATAAGTTGTCATTTATACCCCATCAGAGTGGTGAAATACAATGACTTCGAAGCGTTGAATTACGATCGGTGGAGTATTTGTAGTGCTGCTTGTGCACTTGGTGAAGAACTAAAAGTGCCCGTTTACCAGTTCTTGAAAGAGCCTTTAATCCGAAAATATGGGTCCGATTTCTATGGCGAATTAGAAAAAGTGGCGAGAGATTTGGCTGCTGAATAAGGCTGAGATTTCGTGTTTCAATCGACATATTTGGACCATCGTAGGGTAGGACTACGGAGTCTCATTTCTGGCACAAAATTCCGTTGTTAATAACTGTGGGAAAAACCCGGTATTGCCAACTTGATATTACTTAAAATGATGGCCATGTTTGTATACGCCGTTCGCCACGCTTCGTGGACGCTTCGGACAAGGCCGCCTAATACCAAAACACTTAAATAACTGATTATCAGCTGTTTAATATTATTTTAAGTGGCTTAAAGACTATTAATTTTTTGTACGATGCAGCAAGAACCCATACTTCAGGAAAACAAAAACCGTTTTGTAATTTTTCCAATCCAGCACGATGATATCTGGCAATGGTATAAGAAACAAGAGGCGTCTTTTTGGACAGCTGAAGAGATCGATTTGCACCAAGATGTGGTAGACTGGAAAAAATTGAACGACGATGAGCGTTACTTCCTAAAACACATCTTAGCATTTTTTGCGGCGTCGGATGGTATCGTGAATGAGAATTTGGCTGAAAATTTTGTGAATGAGGTACAATACTCTGAGGCGAAATTCTTCTACGGCTTCCAAATCATGATGGAGAATATTCATAGTGAAATGTACTCTCTTCTAATTGATACATTGGTTGATAGCGATTCTGAAAAAGATGAATTGTTCAACGCCATTGAGCGTTTTCCAGCCATTAAGAAAAAGGCGGATTGGGCGTTGCGTTGGATTGAAAGTGAATCGTTCGCGGAGCGATTGATTGCATTTGCAGCAGTGGAAGGTATTTTCTTCTCCGGCGCGTTCTGTTCCATCTTCTGGATGAAAAAACGCGGTTTGTTGCCAGGTTTGGCGACTTCAAATGAATTCATCTCTCGTGATGAGGGTCTACACCGTGACTTCGCTTGTCACCTTCACAATACCCACTTAGTGAATAAGGTGCCGGTAGAACGCATCACACAAATCATCGTTGAGGCATTGGATATTGAGCGTGAATTCATAACTGAATCTTTGCCGGTGAATTTGATAGGTATGAATGCAAAACTCATGGCGGAATACCTTGAATTCGTGACAGACCACTTACTTGAAACATTAAATTGTCCTAAAGTCTACAATACTGCAAATCCATTTGATTTCATGGATATGATCTCACTAGAAGGGAAGACAAACTTCTTTGAGAAACGTGTTTCTGAGTATAAAAAAGCTGGTGTTGGTGAAGAACAGAGTAGCCATAACATCGATGATGCTTTTGCAGATTTGAATTTCTAAGATAACAACACACACATTTTTCCGTAACCGTATAAACTCCGAGAACAACCATGATGCGCGTATTAAAAAGGGATGGCCGTAAAGAAGCGGTCAAATTTGATAAGATCACTGCACGAATTGAAAAGCTATGTTACGGACTTAGCGAATATGTTGATCCTGTATCTGTAGCGAAACGTGTTATTGACGGTGTCTATGATGGAGTGACTACTGCTGAGTTAGATAACTTGGCGGCTGAGACCGCCGCGTCTATGACAATCAAACACCCTGATTATGCAAATCTTGCGGCTCGTATCGCGGTAAGCAACTTGCACAAAAGCACGAAGAAAAGTTTCTCGGAAACTGTTACTGATTTGTTTGAATACATCAACCCTGAGACGGGTAAACCAGCGCCACTTATCGCGGACGATGTATACGAGATTATCCAGAAAAATGCGGAGTTTTTGGATTCTCAGTTGATTTATGATAGAGATTTCAGTTACGATTACTTTGGTTTCAAAACGCTAGAGCGCTCTTACTTGTTGCGCATGCATGGAAAGATTGTAGAGCGTCCTCAGCACATGCTCATGCGTGTGAGTATCGGTATCCATAAAGAAGATCTTGAAAGTGCTATTGAGACCTATGAGCTCATGAGCAAGAAGTACATGACACATGCTACCCCTACGTTGTTCAATGCGGGAACGCCGAAGCCTCAAATGTCTTCTTGTTTCTTATTGACAATGAAGGAGGATAGTATTGATGGTATTTACGATACCCTGAAGCAGACTGCCAAGATCTCTCAAAGTGCCGGCGGAATTGGATTGAGCATCCACAATATCCGCGCTACGGGCTCATACATTGGCGGTACAAACGGTACTTCAAACGGTATTGTTCCTATGCTTCGAGTGTATAATGATACGGCTCGTTATGTAGATCAAGGTGGTGGTAAGCGCAAAGGGTCTTTCGCCATTTACGTCGAGCCATGGCACGCTGATATCTTCGAATTCCTCGACTTGAAGAAGAACCATGGTAAAGAAGAAATGCGTGCGCGCGATTTGTTCTATGCCATGTGGATTCCGGACTTGTTCATGGAGCGTGTTGAGACAAACGAAGATTGGACGTTGATGTGTCCAAACGAATGTCCTGGTCTTTTCGATTGCCACGGTGATGAGTTTGTGAAACTCTACACGAAGTACGAAAAAGAGGGCCGTGGACGTCGCACTGTAAAAGCTCGTGAGGTGTGGGCTAAAATCATGGAGAGCCAGATCGAGACGGGTACGCCATACATGCTGTACAAGGATGCTGCTAACCTGAAATCGAACCAACAAAACTTGGGAACCATCCGTTCTTCAAACTTGTGTACGGAAATCCTCGAATACACTTCTCCGGATGAGGTAGCAGTTTGTAACCTTGCATCCATCGCATTACCGATGTTCGTTACAGAGCAAGGCGAGTTTGATCACCAAAAACTATTTGACGTGACCTATAAGGTGACAAAGAACTTGAACAAGGTGATCGATCGCAACTACTACCCAGTGGTAGAAGCAAGAAACTCAAACATGCGCCACCGTCCTGTAGGTCTTGGTGTTCAAGGACTCGCAGATGCCTTTATTAAAATGCGTTTGGCCTTCGATTCTGAAGAAGCTAAAGCCTTGAACAAGGAGATCTTCGAAACGATGTATTACGCTGCAGTGACTTCTTCAAAGGATCAGGCCATTGCGGATGGACCATATGAAACATACAAGGGCTCACCTATTTCGAAAGGCAAATTCCAGCACAACCTTTGGGGTGTAAAGGACGATGAATTGAGTGGACGCTGGGATTGGGAAACGCTACGTGATGAAATTAAAAAGCACGGTGTTCGCAATTCATTATTGATGGCTCCGATGCCAACAGCATCAACCTCACAGATTCTAGGGAACAACGAGTGTTTCGAGCCTTATACCTCAAACGTGTACACGCGTCGCGTGCTTTCAGGAGAGTTCATTGTAGTGAACAAGCACTTATTGCATGATTTGATTGAGCTTGGATTGTGGAATGAGGACATGAAGAATGCCCTAATGGCTTCAAACGGATCTGTGGCAAACATCGAAGGTGTTCCAGAAAACCTAAAAGCCATCTACAAGACTGTTTGGGAGATTTCAATGCGTGATATTCTGGACATGGCAGCAGATCGTGGTTTGTTCATAGATCAAAGCCAGAGCTTGAATCTCTTTATGGAAGCTCCAAACATGGGTAAATTGACATCTATGCACTTCTATGCATGGAAGAAAGGATTGAAGACAGGTATGTATTACTTGCGTTCTAAGCCTGCGACTTCCGCGATTAAGTTTACCGTGAAGAAAAATGCACAAACCAATGTAACGCCTGGTGTAAGTGAAGGTGCCACTGCTGACAAAGTAGATAAAGCCCCTGCCGCCTCCCCTGTAGCAGAAGCGGAAATAGAAGCTAGAGTGAAAGCTCAAAAGGCTGCTATGGCTAGTATGAACGACACTCCTTCTGATATCGAAAAAATCGCCTGTTCGATAGATAATCCTGACGAATGCATTGCATGCGGATCATAAAACTTGCTCAAAGTTTTTTAGACCCCGGGTTTTCTCGGGGTTTTTTTATGCCTTTAAGTTGTTCATTACGTGAGAGTTAAAATTATATTCAGTTTTGAAATGCATGAATCTTTTTGTATTTTCACTCAGAACAAAACCTTTACGTTATGCCAACTAATACCACAGTAGGTAGAAGAGGCAATGCACCCAAAATGACCAAAGGCCAGTTGTATGGTCAAATAGCTTTGGTAATTGCGATCATCGCAGGCATTGTGACCTTCACTGTAATTGTCGTCTAAGAAAGTTCATTTCTGGACAATGTAATAGTAACGTAGACTATCTTTGGTCTACGAATGAAACGCCTATTTCAAATTTTTGGGGGTGGCCTCGGCTGGAGTTTAGGTGGGCCTATCGGAGCATTACTAGGAGTCGCCCTTGGAAATATGGTCCATGACCTAGTGCAAGGAGAAGATGATCGACCTACTTCACGAAATGCAGGAGGATCTCCAAGCGATTTTCATATTTCACTACTGGTTCTAGCCGCTCGGGTGATTAAAGCGGATGGTAAGGTACAGCAAAGTGAATTAGATTTTGTTCGTCAGCAGTTTGTGGTTATGTTCGGAAAGGAACGAGCAAACGAGAGCTTCAAAGCTTTTAGAAATATCGTTAACCAACCAATCCCTCTAACCAAAGTCTGCGCGCAAATCAATAGGTATACGACGCATGCCACTCGACTTCAACTCATTCATTTTTTGTTTAAACTCGGTTTAGCTGACGGTCATTTGCACGACCAAGAATTGACTGAAATTAAACGTATCGCACGAAGCCTCCGAATTAATTCTTACGACTTTGCTTCTATAGCAGCAATGTTCAAAGAAAACCAAGATGCCGATTGGGCGTTTAAAGTATTAGAGATTACGAATACTGCGACCGAAGTAGAGGTAAAGAAGGCTTATCGCAAAAAAGCTATGAAGTTCCATCCAGACCGTCTTACTGAGGCAGGCGTTGATGCTCAAAATGCGGCGAAAGAAAGCTTTTTAAAGGTACAAAAAGCTTACGACCACATTTGCAAACAAAAAGGTTGGAATTAATGGGAACCCTAGAATCAATAAAGAGGCCAATTAAGCAAGAAATGTCGACGTTTGACGATCGATTCCGAACACATTTAAGTTCAAACGTTCCCCTTGTGGATCGGGTGATGCGATACATGGTCAAACGTAAAGGAAAACAACTCCGACCTATTCTAGTTTTTCTTAGTGCAAAAATCCAAGGATCAGTTACGGATTCAACTTATGTCGGTGCATCTCTTGTCGAAATAATGCATACAGCAACACTTGTTCACGATGATGTGGTTGATGATGCAGATCAGCGAAGAGGATTTTTTTCGATTAATGCACTATGGAAGAACAAAATTGCCGTGCTTATCGGAGATTACCTTCTCTCGAAGGTATTGCTTGTAGCTGTTGAAACTAAAGAATACAAATTACTTGAACATGTTAGCGGCGCGGTGAAGGCGATGTCCGAAGGTGAATTACTACAAATAGAGAAGGCCCGGAAGCTAGATATTACTGAAGAAGTATATTTCGAAATCATTCAGCAAAAAACAGCATCCTTATTAGAGACATGCTGTGTAGTTGGGGCGGCTAGCGCCGGAGGTTCGGAACAGGAAATTGAGAAATTCAGAATGCTAGGTAGGCACCTTGGATTGGCTTACCAAATCAAGGATGACCTCTTTGATTTTGAGCGTGTGAATTTTACAGGTAAACCAGCGGGTATTGATATCAAGGAACAAAAAATGACCTTGCCACTGATAAAAGCATTACAGGAAGCTGATCCAAAGCAGCGTCAACACATCATTAAAACAATAAAAAAATATCACGATCGTCCGAAGAAAGTACAAGAGGTGGTAGATTTTGTAAGGCAATCGGGAGGATTAGCCTATGCAAGAGCCAAGATGATTGACCACATTGAAGAGGCTAAGAAGATTCTATCTACATTACCAAAAACAGAGGCGAGTGATGCGTTTGACCTTGTTCTGGATTACACAATGCAAAGAAAAAAATAGTTACGGAAGAAATTTTCGGTACTCCACCAGAAAGTATTCAGCAGAATATATTGGACTGGTTCAAGCATTTCCTCGTCGCATTACTCATCTTTTGGTTGGGTATGCGTATTGTCAAGCTTATTGTTCGTGGAATAAATAAAGCAATGACTGCGCGTGAAGTTGATCCTTCCCTTTCAACTTTTCTCGAATCCTTGGTTAAAATCTTTCTACAGGCGATTGTAATTATTCCGACCATCAATCAGCTGGGCGTTGCCACGACTTCAATTGTTGCTGTTCTTGCCTCGGCGGGATTGGCTATTGGCATGGCTTTGAGTGGAACATTGCAAAACTTTGCAGGAGGTGCAATGATTCTCACGTTTAAACCCTTCAAGGTTGGAGAATTATAGAGGCACAAGGCTATTCTGGTACAGTACAAAGCATCCAAATCGTTGTTACTACACTGACTACTCCCGACAATAAACAAGTAGTAATTCCCAATGGTGGTTTGAGTAATGGAAGCTTAATTAACTATAGTGCACAGCCAACGCGTCGCCAGGAGTGGACCTTCGGCATTGACTATGGATCAAATTTAGATGAGGCAAAGCAGATCATTCATGGTCTATTAGAAAAAGATGAACGGGTACATGTCGAACCAGCTCCGTTAGTGGAGCTAGCGGCACTAGCAGATTCAAGTGTTAATATAATTGTGGGGGCTTGGGTGAATTCTGAAAACTACTGGCCGGTGTATTATGATATGAATACCGACGTCTACAAGATTTTTACGGATCGAGGTATTAGTATTCCTTTCCCACAATTAAATGTACATTTACAGAAATAAGTAACCTTTTAATCAGCTTGCTTGGCCACCCCAAAAGGGTGGCTTTTTTGTGTTTAGAATGTATCTTGCAATGCTATGGCCAGAATTCCGAAAGAAACTATTGAACAGATTTTTGCGACCGCTCGTATTGAGGAGGTGATTGGTGAATTCGTTCAATTGAAGAAATCTGGGAGTAATCTCAAGGGTTTAAGTCCGTTCAATAACGAGAAGACCCCAAGTTTTATGGTTAGCCCTGTCAAGCAAATTTTCAAAGACTTTAGTTCGAATAAAGGTGGTTCGGTAGTGACGTTCCTCATGGAATTGGAACAGATGACCTATCCTGAGGCGCTTCGATGGTTGGCCAATAAATACAATATTGAAGTGCCCGAAGAGCGCCCTCAAACGGCAGAGGAAATTGAAGCGGTCAATCACCGTGAAGCGGTGTATCTTATTTCAGATGTCGCCAACAAATGGTTTCAAGAGCAGCTGCATCAGACCGATGAAGGTCGTGCGGTTGGCTTGAGCTATTTCAAGGAGCGCGGGTTTACGGATGAGACTATTGCTAACTTCCAGCTGGGCTATAGTCCAGAGAAATCGGACGCCTTTGCACAATATGCGATAGAATCTAAATACAATGAGAAGGCCCTTGAGGATAGTGGGATTTCCATGAATGGTGACCGCGGTTGGTACGATAGGTTCCGAGGACGTGTTATGTTCCCTATTCACAGTATTTCTGGGCGTGTCCTTGGATTTGGAGGACGGATTCTTAAGAACAATGTTAAAGCGGCGAAATACCTGAATTCTCCTGAGAACCCTATCTACCACAAGAGTAAGGTCCTATATGGATTATTTCAGGCCAAGCAAGAAATCCGGAAGAAAGACGAAGCGTTCTTGGTAGAAGGATATACAGATGTCTTAAGCTTTCATCAAAATGGGGTACATAACGTTGTATCCAGTTCCGGTACGTCTTTAACGGAAGGGCAAATAATTATGCTCAAGCGCTATTCGTCAAACATTACGTTGTTGTACGACGGGGATGCAGCGGGGATTCGTGCGAGTTTCCGAGGATTGGACATGATGCTGGAAGCCGGGATCAACGTTCGTGTGGTTCCTTTCCCTGATGGCGAGGATCCGGATAGCTTCGCCCAAAAGCACAGCACTGAGGAATTGGAACAATTCTTAGCTAAGCAGCGCAAGGATTTCATCTCGTACAAGACGAGCGTATTGCTCGAAGAGGTAGGTAATGACCCGTTGAAGCGTGCAGAGATGGTTCGCGATGTGGTGGGCAGTATTTCTAAGGTGCCGGATGCCATTGGGCAGGAAGTGTTCATCAAAGAAGCTGCGAAGATTTTGGACATTGATCCTCGTGCCCTTTATGAGGAATTGGCCCGATTACTTGATGCACAAAATCGTCAAGCAAGACGCAAACAAGCGGACGAAACTCCTATGGAGGTCTTGGCTCCCACGGAAAAGGTAACTACCCCTTTTGGTCACCACCAAGAGGAAAAAGTCATTCACCTTATAGTCGCCCGCGGCGTGGAGGATATGCTGGAAGAAGACCTAGATCCTGAGGAAGTAGTGCCTATTAGCATTACAGAATGGGCTGTAGAAAATATTGAGAAGGATAATATTCCGTTTGAAACGCCAGTCTTCCAACGAATGTATGATTTAGTCAAAGCTGAACTTGACGCAGGTCATGTACCTGATAGTCGATGGTGGATTATGCAAGCGGACCCCGAAGTGATCAAAGTAGCTACATCGGCTTTAACAGAGCCTTATGCGTTGAGCGATTGGAAGCGAAAAGATATTTACTTGCCAATAGAGCGCAATACGATTAAGGATTTGGTACAAGAAACCGTACTGCGATTTAAATCGATTTGGGTGGAGCGTAAGTTGAATGAGCTCAAGGCCCAATTCAATTCCGAAAACGTTGATTTGGACTATTACATGACTGCCTTTGACAAATGGAACAAAGTCCGTCAGCAGATTAATGAAGAATTGAATAGGATTGTTTAAGCTTCTAATCCTTTGATAATACGGAGGGCCTCATATAATCGGTCCTCGAAAACGGGCTCTTGCAAAATGAGGTAAGGCCGGCCCAATTCCTCCAACAAATCCACAAACTTTTGGTGCAACTCCTGGCGACGATGGCCATCTGCGCGGTATTCATCCGCATTGTAGGCATTGGTCGGTGCACACAGTAGATAAAAGGAAGGACCGCCAGGTGCCAACCATTGAGCATCTGAAATGCCAAATTTATCCATACCCCAAATGGCAAGTGTTAGGCCGTCGGTATCAAAAATCTGTTGTCCCTCTTGGTAATAACCGTTTTTTTCCTGAGCAAGTAATTGGCCATGTGCTATGGCCTTGAAGTTCTCCTCCGGAAATGGATTCATAGAAGGTTTAAGGTCCAATTCGTCCAAATACTCTCGGGCAAATTCCCTACAAACCTCGCGGGATAGTGCCTCACCAACGGCTTTCGCTAATGCGCTTTTGAAGGTGCTTTCGACCCCAGTGAAAATCAAATGCATCATTATAAATCCAGTTTCATCATGACCATTTGCTGCCCTTGCCAACGCTTCAAATCTTCGGCATTCATCCTTTGGCCTGCTGCAAAGTCCTCAATGGGTTGTTCGCTGTAGCGTTCAAAGTCCAATTTTTCCAAAACACGTGCGCTGGCAGGATTACCGGTCAAGGTCCGCCCAATTAATCGGGGCAGCCCCATTTCTCGTGCCCAATTCACAGTTGCCTCAGCACATTCCGTGGCCACACCTTGGCCCCAGAATTTCCTAAAGAATCGGTAGCCAAGGTCTATGCCCCAAGGATTCTTCTTCAGACCGCACCATCCGAGTGCCTCTCCGGAATGCGTATCCTCCACCATCCAACGGCCATAACCGTCGCGCTGGTAGTTCAGGTAGGTAGCGATTAACCCGTGGGCCGCCTCTATGGAAGCAAATCCGGCATCTCCTGTAAAATGCACCACTTCTGGATCCTGATTGAGTTCATACAACCAAGGAGCGTCGCTGAGGTTCCATTCACGAAGTGTGAATCGCTCCGTTTTAATGGGGGCCATCGGCCTGCGGTGCGTGGCAAGGCAGATGTAGGTGCCCTCATGATAGCGGCCTTGAACCAAACATGCCTTGGCCACCTCACGATCATGGGTGGGATAAATCCACGCTATCCCTATCCATCCACTGTCGTCCGATGTTCTTTCAAGCGTGGTGATGTGAAGGTGTTCTCGGAAGCCTACGCCGCCCTCACCATAGAGCTTGAACAAACTTTCTTTAATCCCCCAGATCAGCTGTAAGGCCTGCTGCTTACCAAGGTCTTCCATGAAATGCTGCTCATCCGCACGGACAAATTTGGGAGCAATTTTCGTGAGCTGTGAACGCTCGACCTCTACGTCCACGCCAACTGCCAAGGTAGGGGAGTGGGCTGCGACAGCTCCTGTTTTACAATGTGATAAAGAAATGGGCCCCTTGGGGTGCTCCGGCTTGCTCCCCACAAAACGCATCTGCTGTAGGTCTTGCCCCAAAATATCTTGAAGTGCGCTACGACTGGCGGACATTTCGTTGCGTTTAGCCTCGGAGTGAATGCGTTGCCATTTTGCTTGGTCTTCCGCGCACCATAAATCCGAGCATTGCCCATGGGCGGGAGTGGGGTGCCAACGGACTTGGACCTCCTC
>Ga0255776_10003995_pt1 | contig 15682 bp, 15 predicted proteins | sample 071ome_19_FD_179974 | JGI IMG/M metagenome (GOLD analysis project Ga0255776, IMG submission 179974) | Coastal salt marsh microbial communities from the Groves Creek Marsh, Skidaway Island, Georgia - 071413AT metaG (version 2) | ecosystem: Environmental > Aquatic > Marine > Intertidal zone >... | reverse complement strand
TCTGAATAAAGTGGAATCAATGCCCAGAGTGCCGACTGTTACGGGTCAGGAGGCGCACTTGATGTTTGCTCTGGACGCTACTGCCAGTCGTCAATATACCTGGGACCAAGCTACTAGCCTTCAGGCGGAGATGTTTATAAGTGCCCAGGGTCTAGGCGGTCTTCGGGTTCAGCTGTGTTACTTTCGAGGCACCGGCGAGTTTTACAATAGCGAATGGCATGCGAATCCCGATAAACTATTGCAGCAAATGTCCGGATTGCAGTGTCAGGCTGGTATGACCCAGATAAGCAGATTGTTACGGCATGCCATTGAGCAGAACAGTCAGCAAAAACTGCGCGGCATCATTTTTATCGGCGATGCGATGGAAGAAAATGTCGATATATTATGCCAGCTCGCCGGTAACCTCGGGATCTTAAACGTCCCCCTGTTTATATTTCAGGAGCGGCAGGATCCCGTGGCGCGACAGGCATTTGTGGAGATGGCGCGCCTGTCGGGTGGCGCGTATTGTCAATTCGACAGTGCCAGCGCTGATCAACTCAAGGATCTCCTAAAGGCAGTGGCAGTCTATGCGGCCGGGGGTACTCAGGCGCTGGCGGACTTTAGCAAAAAAGCACATGATTCGGTCAAACTGCTGGGACAACAACTTAAATAGGCGCCTCGGGATCGGGCATCTATGATTTTTAGATTCTTTGTATTACTTGCTGCCGTGATATTGGTCTGGTGGGGGATGAGTGCGGTAGCACGACGGTATTCTCTCAACAGAAACCAGAGTCGTTGGCTGCTGATTTTTAGTATGGGGCTGACCGCGATCGTCACCCTCATCGCTATGGGGCGTTTGCCGGTACAATTTATTCTTGCACCTATCGGTGTCGGATTGACCTTCCTTTTGCGTTTGTTGCCGACATTGCTGCGCTTGTTGCCTATGTGGCAGATGCTTAAAAACAGCAGTACATTTCGAGGCAGACGCAGCCATGCTAGTGTGAATCAAAAGTCGACGATAAGGACCGAATTTGTGGAGATGGTGCTTGCGCACAGCACCGGAGACATGGATGGTGAGGTGATCAAGGGCCACTTTGCTGGCAGAAAGCTTTCTGGCATGAATCTGCAAGAGATATTGCAGTTTGGAGTTGAGTGCAGGATCGATCAGGATTCTATGCAGGTGCTGGAAGCATACCTGGACAGAATGCACGCTGGATGGCGCGACAATAATACCTGGCAGGAAGGGCCGGCAGGATCCGCTGAAGAGCCTGCGATGAGTTATCAGCTTGCATTGGAGGTTTTGGGCCTGACTGAAGGCGTGACCAGGGACGAGGTGGTCAAGGCGCATCGAAAGTTAATGCAAAAAATGCATCCCGACCGGGGCGGGACCGAATACCTTGCTAAAAAAATCAACGCGGCGCGGGACTATCTGGTCGACTATCTCTAAACGCAAGCGGCTAGCCCCTTTTGCGGTTAAAGAATGCCTGAACGATGGCCTGGGCCTCCGGGGTTTTTACCAGCTTTCCAAATTCTTGCATTTCCAGTTCAATAGTGCCAGGTAAAACATTTTCAAAGCCTCTTTTCATCAGGCGTTTGGTTACCTGTAGTGCCCCGTTTGGCAGGTTCGCCAATTCCGTGGCTTTTTCTGTGGCGAAAGTCAGGTATTGGTCCTGAGGCAGAACGGCATTTACAAGCCCGTATTCCCGGGCGGTGTCCGCGCTGAATCTACTCCCCAGCATCAATAATTCCGAGGCTCGCTGGTGGCCCATGAAGTAGGGTAGCAGAAGGCTGGAACCTAGTTCAGGACAGACTCCGAGGCGAGAGAATGGTAGCTGGAGAAAACACTGTTCAGACGCATAGACCAGGTCGCAATGCAATAACATGGTGGTGCCAATGCCTATCGCCATTCCACTGATCGCAGCAACTACAGGTTTCCGAGTCTGGCTAATGGCTCTCATAAAAACCAGGGAAGGGCGGTCTCCGCTCTCCTCTGTGCCAGTCACGAACCCTGCGACGTCGTTGCCGCTGGTAAAACAGTCTTCGGTTCCGCGAATCATAATCACATTGACGGAGTCGTCAGCATCAGCCGCCCTTAATCCGTCACCCAGCGCCTGATACATGCTGGGCGTGAGGGCATTTTTCTTTTCAGGTCGATTGATCTTGATTATGAATAGTGCGCCCAGGGTGGCGTACTCAATGTTTGGGTCGCTCGAAGAGTTCATTATGGATGCTCGGATTTATGCCATGAAATGGGGCTGTAAGGTTGAGCACCATTGAACCCAAAAATTCTTGCAGAGGCAAGGGTAACCGGAGATGAGGACAACACGCTCTGGTGAAGATGTGAACTCACGCCATCGGTTGATCTGAATCAGGGGGGTAGCTAATAACTTTCACTGCTTGCTAGTCGCCAGTATTTTGTCGGATTGTTGAACGAGGCTCAGTTTCGGCGGTTTCTGCGACCGGTATCACCGGATCGCGCTGATTTTGTGCTCTACCGAGGGCAATGCAGAGTACAGCCCAGATGGCAGCCAGAGGAACTACGGCACCAGCCACCCCTGAAATGCCCATACCCGCTGCCCTTAGAGCTCCCTCAATTGACGCCCCGGCGACGTCGCCGCCGCGATACAAAAAGACATCAATTAATGGTTTTGCTTTATATTTCTCGGCCGGAGGAACAACGCTGAAGAGGGTTTCCCGCGCCGGGCGTGAGATTGCATATCGGGCTGCTCTGTGGAGGGCGGCAAAGATAGCCATGATTCCGTACAGAGGCCAGATCGCGAGAATTGCAAAGCCTGCAAGCGTTATCAGCGGCATAATTGTGAGTGTCAGTCCAATGCCAAGTCGTTTGATAATTCGAGTAGTAATAAAAATTTGCGTCAACAGGGTCACGAACTGGGTCAACATATCGAAGAAAGCAAAACTCCCCACTCGCTGACTGAACGTATCCGTGTTTTCCAGGATGATGCTGGCCTGTGTGAAATAGACGAAAGTATTGGCTATAGCCATAAGGACGATATAAATCGCAATTCCAAGTAAATAAGGGGATCTCACGATAGCGGTGATACCATCCCAGTACGTGCCTCCAATGAGACCAGGTTTTTGAGAACTATGTGACTTTGCGGGTCCGGAAGAGGATAAAGTCAATTGTGAGTGTTCAGATGACAATGCCAAGCGATCCAGGCGCAGCATTACCAGGATCGCCACGCCGAAAAACGAGGCGCCAATTAACATCAGTGCTGGAGGTAAATAAACGGACTCTGTCAGGGAACTGATAATATTTGTCGCGCTACCGCCCGCCAGAGCGCCCAGCGTGCCTCCTATACCGATAAAGGCAAACATTCGTTTGCCCTGGTCAACATTGAAAATATCTACCATGAATGCCCAGAACAGCGCGTTCACAAAAAGATTAATGACGCTTAGCCAAATATAGAAAGAGTAACCGACCAGAGTCGCTAACGTTGTACTTGAATCTGTGCCGATAAGACCACCACCGGCTCCGGCATCGATAATGAGTAATGCCGAGAATCCCATCAAGCAGATGATAACGAAAAGGTAGCCGACAGGTATAAATCGGCGGCGGTCGAATCGACTGACTACGCCCCCAAATAGCAACACAAGCACGAGAGAGGCCAAAGACGTGCCTACGAATAACCATCTTAGATCGTCCATGCCTCGGGATACACCCATCGCTTCTCGCACCGGGCGCAAAAAGAAATAGCCGCACAGGACGCAAAACATGAACACTGCCGACAATGCGGCCAGAGGGAATTCCCCTTCCCTGAAGTTGAGGAGTTGCGATATTTTTCCGGACACGGACTTCTACCTGACTAGCTTGTTGTTTTCATAAAGGAATATTGGTTCAGGCACCGGGTAGTATAGCTTGCTGGTAAAGGAAGAGGCTATGGAATTTGCTCAACGCTAATGGTCATTATTGAGTGCTCTATGATTGCCATGAAAATAAGTGAAGACTGGTAACCGTGCTAAAATCCCAATCAGGCCTGTTAAAAATTTTCCCAAGGAATCGATTATGACTGTTATTAGGCAGGAAGATCTGGTGCAGAGTGTTGCAGATGCCCTTCAATACATCTCGTACTATCATCCGCTCGATTTCATCAAGGCGGTACATGAAGCCTACCTGAAAGAAGAATCGCCTGCGGCCAGGGATGCCATGGCGCAAATATTGATCAACTCGCGCATGTGTGCCGAAGGAAAACGGCCTATTTGCCAGGATACCGGGATTGTTACGGTATTCCTGAAAATAGGGATGGACGTCCGCTGGAATGCGCGAATGAGTGTCAGCGAAATGGTTAATGAGGGTGTCAGGCGAGCTTACCTGAATCCTGACAATGTACTGCGGGCATCGATTCTGCAGGATCCTGCGGGCGCGCGGAAGAACACTCGGGACAACACACCTGCGGTTATCCATATGGAGTTGGTTCCGGGCGATAGCGTTGAAGTTAAACTGGCTGCCAAGGGAGGCGGATCGGAAAATAAAGCCAAATTGGTGATGCTTAACCCGAGCGACAGTATTGTGGAATGGGTGAAAGGCATATTACCCACCATGGGGGCCGGCTGGTGCCCCCCGGGCATGTTGGGCATCGGCATTGGCGGCACAGCAGAGAAGGCGGCTTTACTGGCCAAAGAATCCTTGATGGATCCGATCGACATTCACGAGTTACGAGCGCGCGGCCCGAAAAGTCGGGTAGAGGAACTGCGGCTGGAAATAATGGATTCTGCCAATTCTCTTGGAATTGGTGCTCAGGGACTGGGTGGTTTGACCACAGTGCTGGATGTCAAGATTCTGGATTATCCGACCCATGCTGCTTCACTACCTGTAGCGATGATACCCAATTGCGCCGCTACGCGACATGCTCACTTTACTCTGACGGGCGAGGGTCCGGTGGAACTGCAACCACCCGGTTTGTCTGATTGGCCTGAAATAACCTGGGACGCAGGACCAAGGGCGAGGCGGGTTGATCTGAATACAGTCACTCGCGAGGAGATTGCCAATTGGGAGCCAGGTGACACACTTTTATTGTCGGGCAAAATGTTGACAGGACGGGATGCTGCTCACAAAAGGATTCTGGAGCTGCTAAAGAATGGCAGCCCGCTGCCTGACGGCGTTGATCTAAAGGATCGGTTTATTTACTACGTTGGGCCGGTTGACCCGGTACGGGACGAGGTAATCGGTCCTGCTGGACCAACCACGGCAACCCGCATGGATAAGTTTACCGAACCGTTGCTACAGGCGACCGGTCTCATGGGGATGATAGGTAAGGCTGAACGAGGCCCTACTGCGATAGAGGCTATTAGAAAGCATAAGGCGGTTTACCTCATGGCAGTTGGAGGCGCGGCATACCTGGTGTCTAAAGCCATTCGCAAGGCTCGGATTGTGGCCTTTGAAGATTTGGGCATGGAGGCGATTCATGAATTCGAAGTGGAGGATATGCCTGTGACTGTCGCGGTTGATGTCAATGGAACATCCGTGCATCAAACCGGACCTGCCCAATGGAAAAAAAATATCGAAGACCGGAAAATTGAAGTTCCTTAACTGGCGCCGGCCGTATCGTTTTTTACCGTTCAGCAGAAGTCGGGGTAGTTGTTGGCAACTTCCAGACTTATGCTCTGCTGCAAGCCGGTGATTTTAGTATTTTGTCTGGATATATCGACATCATTTTGCTCGAGTACATTTTCTCCAAACTGGTAGATCGCATCGTAGTGCCCTGCACAGGCCTTTTCATCGTATGCGTAAATCTTCTCCAGAGTTTTTTCGTGGCGTTGCAGATACTCCGCCATGGCCTGCTTTCCGTGCTTTCTGGTTAACATGGTGTGGGCACATTTCGGTGAAAGCACCGAAGCGGTGGCGTTATTTCCCCCAAACCCCTTGGCATTGATAATGACGGCTTCCATGGCGTCGGGTTCCACTTCCCGATGTTGCAATAATATGTCCAGTCCTTCGGTGTAAACATCATCAGCCAGATTTTCAATGGTAGTGATTCCAGGAATTATGCCGCGCTGCCAGACTCCCAGACTGGTCACCAGCTGGTCCCCCGCCGCTGTGGCAATGGTATGTCCCAAATAGGCTTTGATGGCAGTGACAGGCCAGCCATTGATGCCATAAGCCTGGGCGACCTGGCTGATAATATGTGATTCCGAAGTCCGATTCTGCGGAGTTCCTGTTCCGTGAGCCTGAACGAAGGTTCTGTGCCCTATGTCCTTGTCGCCAATAATATTGGCGGTTGCTGCCATTGCCTTGGCCATGGTCAGGTAGTTGCCTACTCCAGGACCAGCTATTGATTTTTTATAGCCATCCGCACTTACGAAGACTTCATTGACGGCACCATGAATGCTGGCTCCCAACTGCAGCGCCAGTTCATCGTCAAACAGCACCACATACTGGGCGGATTCGGCCATGGTAAAGCCTGCATTGTCACCAAAGGGCCGGCAAGCCCTCGTATGCGCTGGAGGTTCGCTTTCCGAAAGGCCGTCCAGCTCCCTCAATTTAGCGTCGCTGGCAAGAGCCCCCATGCTGACGAAACCATCGAATAATTCGGGAGCAAGAGGTGCTTCACTGGTGCCAACAATTACAACCCGATGAGTACCCGACTGGATGTCCCTGATGCCCTGACGCAGGTTATAGAGAAAGGTTGCACACGCTGCCACACTAGGCCCATTTCCGCCGAGGTTGCCCATGACATAGGCATTGATGAAATCCGCTGGCATTTGCGCCAGACCGAGCGGCAATTGTTTAGATGTCGGTTTTTTACCCAGTAGACGAGACTGGAATAATCCTCCATAGCCGTTGAAGTCCATCTGTCCGAAACAGCTTGCGGCGTAAACGGCAATCTGGTCGGCAGGAACCGTGTCGCGAATGGATTGCCAATCGATACCGAGAGAGTTGATAGCATCAGATGCGCCAAATACCGTTAGCTGCAATGTCCGTGGATGATTCCGGGAAGGATAGTAATCTCCGGGATCAAATCCGCTGGGCAGCTGACCGGCGCTATTGACTTCGGAGTCTCGATGGCAATTGAGAAATACATCCAGATTGTCATTGACCAGAACATGGATTTTGTCATCGCTAGCGGATTGCCTGGTAATCGTCCAGCCAGAGGGGAGTGGATCGGGAAGCTGTTTCCTGCTAACAAAAAATTCAAGCGGCTGGTTATTTACTCCGGATAGTGCGACGCGTTTATTGAAGGGAATCTGTTGCGGATCGAAAAGGTTGTTTTCCAGCTTTCGTATCAGAGTTCCTGCTAGAATCCTGTCATTGATCGCGTCAAGATAGGCCCCCGGTTCAACAGTGTTTCCATCACTATCCTGCCAGCCATCGTGACCTTGCTTTAGGAGGCCCATCAGCGTAGCCAGACCAAGCCGGGTGGAGCTGCTTTCCTTGCGGGACAGCCTGTCAATGACCAGACGCCGGTAGCCGTGGTGCAGGGAGCTGCGACCTGCCGGGTTGATGCCGCCAAAACCAACAATTACGGGTAGTCTGGCCATCGAGAAAGTCTCCAGTGCGGTCAGTTATGGCGGTTAACTATAATTGGGCGACCGCGTGTCATATATGGTAAATCAGACAGTTATTATGCCATATTAGCCAGTATAGAGGGGGGCTTCGCTTGCCCGACCGACTTGCGCTGCCAGTTGACTGTCATGGCGCTTGCTCGTTGTCCGCAGACTGGTTACCTGCATCAATTGTGGTACTCTAGTTTTATTACCTATTTTCGCAATTAACGCGGCTTGAGGAGGATCAATGATTAAAAAACAACGACTGTTAACTGCAGGGTTCATTGTAGGGATATTGCTGGCGAGTAACGTTGGCCTGGCACAGGACGACCGCTTTGCCAATGTCACGATTGAAACGGTACCCGTAGCTGGAAATATTTCTATGCTGGTTGGATCAGGGGGCAACATAGGTGTCTCTGCCGGAGCAGACGGCATACTAATAATCGATGATCAGTATGCTCCGCTAGCCGATCGTATCCGGGCAGCACTGGCCGATTTGGGTTCTGACACGCCGAAATTTATTCTGAATACCCATTTTCACGGCGATCACACCGGCGGTAATGCGAATTTTGGCGCCAGCGGTATTATCGTTGCTCATGAGAACGTGCGGGTCAGGCTTCAGGAGTTGAATTCAGAGCCGGTTACTCTGCCGGCTGTCACCTTCGATGACGATGTCACGATCCATTTCAATGGTGAGGATATCACCCTGATCCACATGCCGGCAGGACACACAGATACTGACAGTGTGGTAATGTTCTCCGGCTCCAATGTCATCCATATGGGTGATCATTTCTTCAAAAACGCGTTTCCGTTCATCGATCTGGCCAGCGGAGGTTCGGTTCAGGGTTACCTTTCCAATCTGGAAAGGGCGTTGTCCTGGATTGCTGACGATACTCAGGTTATTCCGGGCCATGGGGCCCTGGCAAGCAAGGCCGACCTGCTCGCTTTCTATGAGGTCATCAAGGATACGTCGACGGATATACGAGTCAAAAAGTCTCTGGGCATGAGCAAGGAAGAAATTGTGTCTGAAGGGCTTGATCCTGGCCTCGAATCATGGGGGGCTGGTTTTATCAATGCGCAGCGTTGGATAGAGACGGTTTACGACAGTTATCCCCGCTGACCCGAAGTTTGACGGGTATGACAATCGAAACACAAAATGTCGAGCCCGAGTATCTGGCTCGACTGCGTGCGTCGCACAGGGTGCTGGGAATTCCAGAAAACTTTCTGGACACTTCTCGGCTCCCTCTCTGCATCGAGCCCGAAGACCTGGTGGACACCGAACCAGACTATTATTGTCGCCCGCAGAAACTTACCCCCGCGGCCAATCTCGCCTGGCGGGCGATGCGAGATGCCGCCGCCGGGGACGGGGTGGTCTTGCACCTGATTTCCGCTTTCCGGAGTATTGAATATCAGGTGCAGTTGATTCGTAAAAAGCTGCAAAACGGCAACTCGATAGAGGAAATTCTCAGCGTGGTGGCAGCCCCCGGATTTAGCGAACATCACACTGGCAGGGCGATTGATTTAAATACCGAAAATTGCGCCGTACTCGAAGAAAGTTTCGAAAAAACTAAGGCATTTCAATGGCTTAATGTTAATGCAAACAACTTCGGGTTTGTCTTGAGTTATCCACGGGACAATAACCTGGGTATTGCTTATGAGCCCTGGCACTGGTGTTACCAACCGCTTTTTAATGACTCCCACAATTTTTAGACAAAGCTGCGATAAGTCGGTATCTTTGAAGTGCACGGTCTATCCGCGGCACCTTACTCAATTCACCTTGATCCATCTCAAGTTACCTATGCGCCAGGGGAGGATAATAAAAAACGAAGCACATGGAAGAATAGCCATTATCACGACTTAACGGAGAAAATTTTTATGACCAATGAGTTTCAAGTTGTTTTTCATAATATCGACCAATCTGATGCCGTTATCGACGCAGTCAATAAAAGAATAAGTAAATTGGAACGCTATTGTGACCAGATCATTGCCGGTCGCGTAGTACTGGACTCACCTCACAATAATCATTACAAAGGCAAGGTTTATTCAGTTGGACTTGAAATTCATACTCCCCAACGAGAAGTCAGGGTTAATCAGGATCAGCATGACAATCATGCTCACGAAGATCTCTATGTTGCTATCCGCGATGCATTTAACGCAGCAGAACGGCAGTTAAAATCTGTAGACAAGAAACATCGCGCCGATCCACTGGAATTCGCAGACACCGAAATGGTTGCCGACGGGATACACGATGACCATGCGCTTGGAATCAGCCTCTGAGGCTCGAGTAAATTGAAAAACCTGACCGAACAGCAAAAAATCGAACTTGAGGCTGCGACCTTTCGTCGTCTGCTTCAACACCTTGACGATCATAAGGAGGTTCAGAATATCGATCTCATGAACCTGGCCAGTTTTTGCAGAAACTGCCTGTCAAAATGGTTCGCAGCAGAGGCAGATGTCCGCGGTCTCTCGGTCGATTATGATCAGGCCAGGCAGCTCGTTTACGGGATGCCTTACGACGAATGGAAATCCAGATATCAGAAAGACGCCACCAGTGCGCAGCTTTCAAAATTCGAGGAACTCAATCCTTAACTTTGAATAGCTTGCTGCGAACCAGCGAGCGGTATTCACTCGGAGTCACCCCGGTGTCCTGCCTGAAGAGACTGCCGAAATGACTGGTATCCGTGTACCCAACTGTGAATGCTATTTCAGCGATGGTCAGGTTACTTTGTTTCAATAGTTGCCTGGAATGATCGATTCGGGTTTCTCGCAGGTATTGAACCGGAGTTGTGCGGGTCGCGGCCTTGAAGCGACGATTCAGAGACCTGACACTGATCTTAAATCGCGAGGCCAGTTCATCGATCTGGACGGCATGCTGGTAGTTTCCCTGAATCCATTCCTGGATTTTGATAATTAACTCGTCATGGTGAGTTTCCCGTTGCTGGTAGCCAAGCAGCATGGATTCGTAAGAGCGTTTGATCTCGTGGGTAAAATGCTTGGCGATGTCGCTGGCGATAACGGTACCAAAGATTTCCTCGACCAGGTGCAGGGTTACGTCTCTGGCAGCGTTGACACTTCCGGTGCAGTAAAGATTGTTGTCCAGCGTGATGAAGCGCTTTCTTTCCAGCCTGACGCGTGGGTAGCGAGATTCGAAATCGTCAAAGTAGTACCAATGTGTGGTGGCGTCGCGGCCATCCAGCAATCCGGCTTCGGCCAGGAAGTAGCTACCGGTCACCAGGCTACAGAGTATGCTCCCTTCGCCATGAAGCTTTACCAGCCATTCCAGCAGTGTTCCCGATGTTCGCAAAGTTTTTACGGGGGATCCCCACAAGCCCGGCACGAAAATAAGATCACTCTGATCTATGCTCTCAATTGCGGTAGCGGGAGCGATCATCAATTCACCAGCCATGCTGGAGATTCCGGGTTCGATCCCTGCCACCAGCAGTTCCAGATTGGCATTTGGGCCGCCATTGACTCGACTGATTGTTCTGGCTGCATGCAGCATTTCCAGAGGAATAGTAATGCTGCTGGCCAGGGCTCTTTCTAAAGCGACAAAGACTACTCTCATGGCAAATCGTAATCGATGGAAACCAGAAAATAACTGCGCCGCCCGGAGGGAGTGTCCAGGCTGATTTCACTGTCTACCTGTTTGCCCAGTAACGCCCTGCCCATCGGCGAATCGATGCTGATAGTTCCGGTTTTCGGGTCGATTTCATCGGCACCGAGCAATCGATAAACCGTTAGATGTCCGTCCTCATCTTCCAGTCCAACTGTCGCACCGAAATAAACTTTGGATTTGTCATCGGGAGTGTTTCTGACGACGATGGCTTCATCGAGTCGCTTGCTCAGGTAACGAACACGACGGTCAATTTCTCGCAGCCGCTTTTTACCATAGATGTACTCGGCATTTTCAGATCGGTCTCCGAGAGCGGCGGCTTCCGAGACTGACTGCGTTACCCTGGGCCGCTCGACTTTCCACAGGTATTGCAGTTCTTCTTTGAGCCGCTGCTCGCCGGCGGTGCTTAAGTAATTTGAGCTGGGAGCCGGGGGTGGACGGTAGCGGCTCATGCTAGCGCTCCTCGAATAGCGCCAGTTGTGGTGCCGAAGCAGTATTTTTCGGAGTGGCGCTGTTTTTGACTTCGCTGCTTTCGGTCATTCCCTCATGGACTGGACTGAGTCTCGCCCCGATGCCAAGAAGTCTGACCGGGCGTAGCCCTCGTTGGTACCCTTCTTCAAGAAGCTCTCTGTATTTTTGCAATTCCGTGGTCGGAGAGAGGGTTTCGACAGTGGTCGATATGAAATCGTGGAACTTGATTTTAACTACCTGCTTGGAGATCCGGTATTTGTCGCGTAGTTTTTCGATTCGCTCAAGCAATTGTTCGTGCAGGCCAGGTAGCTCTGCCAGGCAGGCATCCAGGCCAGGCAGGTCAGTAGCAAAGGTGTTTTCCACGCTTATCGATTTGCGAATGCGGGTCGGCTGGACCGCTCTGTCGTCAACACCTCTGCAAAGATCATACAAGCGTTTACCAAAACTGCCGAAATGACTGTCCAGTTGATCGCGATCAAAATCCCGCAGGTCGCCGCATGACTGGACACCGAGTTTTTCCATTTTTGCCGCCGTGACTTTTCCAACACCAAATAACTTTCTGACAGGAAGTTGGCGGACGAAACTGTCGATCATAAGGGGTTCCACAACGAATTGGCCATCGGGTTTGTTCCAGTCACTGGCAACCTTGGCGAGGAATTTATTGGGTGCTATTCCCGCGGAGACCGTAATGTTGACCTCCTCTGCAATCCGCGCACGGATCTCAGAGACGATGAGAGATGCACTACCACGGTGGTGTCGACATGAACTCAGATCAAGAAAAGCCTCATCAAGTGACAAGGGTTCGATAATATCGGTATAGTCCCGAAAAATATCTGTAATCTGCGCGGATGCCGCCCGATACCTTGCCATTTCCGGTTTGATAATTACCAGCCCCGGGCATATGCGTCTCGCAGTTGCTGAAGCCATGGCAGAGCGGACACCAAATTCCCTGGCCAGGTAGTTGCAGGTAGCCACCACGCCACGTCGCTCGGGCGAACCGCCGACGGCTATTGGCAGTCCGGCGAGCGAGGGATTGTCGCGTATTTCGATCGAGGCGTAGAAGCTGTCACAATCGATATGGGCTATTTTGCGAACTGCTGACATAACGCAACTTGGAAACGGGCGGTTCTTGCATTGCTTTTCGGTCAATTTACAGCAAGCAATGAAGCAAGTAAATCAAGCTACAGCACCAGAGTTTTCGGCATAACGGAGCAATCCGATGTCGCTTTTACCCAAAGCAACTAACTGGACTAAAAATCCAGTTTTTGAACCTCGGCAGATTGATTTAACGAGTCCGGCTCAGATGCAATCGCTACCGCATCAGGTCCCTGAGCGTTCAAATTCCCGCATGAAATCCACCAATGCCTGGCAGCCTTCCACCGGCATGGCATTGTAGATGGACGCTCTGGCACCACCGACGGCACGATGCCCCTTCAGGGCGTAAAGCTTGTGTTCTAATGCTTCGTCGACGAACCTGTCGAGTAGACTTTCGTCTGCCAGATTGAAGGTTACGTTCATGATTGATCTATGATTGGGATGTGCCGTACCGCGATAGAAATCGCTGCCGTCGATCGCATCATAGATCAATTGCGCTTTTGCCTCGTTGCGGGCTTCCATGACAGAGACTCCGCCCTCGTCCTTGAGCCACTCGAGTACCAGCGACATCATGTAGATGGCAAAGGTGTTGGTAGTATTGGCCAGCGAGTGATTGTCGGCATACACCTTGTAATCCAGCAGAGAGGGAGTGAAGGGAAGGGCATGTCCTAACAGATCTTCACGGATTATGACTATCGCCAGTCCAGCAGGGCCGAGGTTTTTCTGCAGGCCGGCAAAAATAATGCCGAATTTTGAAATATCAAGTTCCCGAGACAGAAATTCCGAAGTCATGTCTGCCACCAGGGGGATATCACCGGTGTCCGGGAACTGGTGCCATCGGGTACCGTACAAGGTATTGTTGCTGGTTATGTAGGCATAGGAGTTGTCCGCTTCCAGACTCGCAGGATCAAAGTCCGGAATGCGGTCAAAATTGCTTGCTTCACTGCTCGCACCGGTGATGGCATTGCCATAACCGGCAGCTTCTTTGCGAGCCTTTACTGCCCAGTTGCCGGTTTCGATGTACGTGGCTTTTCTGGATTCATTGCGGCCAATGAGATTCAGAGGGACTGCTGAAAACTGCATTTGTGCCCCACCGTGAACGTAAAGAATTTTGTAGTTTTCTGGAATGCCGGCCAGTTCGGCAAGCATGGTGTCGCAGCTATCAATGATCTGGTCGAACTCCTTTGAGCGGTGGCTTATTTCAATAACGCCGGCTCCCATATTGTGGTAATCCAGAAACTCTGCCTGCGCCTTTTCCATGACTGGAATGGGCAGCATGGCAGGACCAGCGCCAAAATTATAAATACGTGTCATGAGAGGTTCCCTGTAACAATCAGATCAGTAGTTTTTTAAAGCAGCGTAAGCTTGACAACATCCTCAATGCCGGAGATCGCGTTGAGCGCGTCTTGCGACGGCGCAGACTCCAGATCAATCAGGTTATACGCAATTTCACCTCGGCTTTTATTCAGCATGTCAATGACATTGATGTTCTGATCGGCCAGCACTGAGGTGATTTGTCCCAGCATTTTGGGAACATTCTTGTTGGTAATTGCCAGTCTTGTGCTCCGGGCCGCACCTGATGCGCGGTCCAGCGATAGGGAAGGGAAGTTTACCGAGTTCCGAATGTTACCGTTCTCAAGGAAATCCATAAGTTGATCTGCAGCCATCACTGCGCAGTTCTCTTCCGCTTCGCGGGTACTGGCGCCTATGTGCGGCATGGAAATGACATTTTCGCGCCCCATCAGCTCAGGGCGTGGAAAATCACTGATGTAACTGGCGATTTGACCGCTGTCGAGGGCTGTCAACAGGGCATCGGTGTCTACGATTTCGTCGCGAGAAAAATTCAGCAGGCAGGTGCCCGGACGCATGGCGCCAAAGATGTCCCTGTTGATCAGTCCGCGTGTCGCGTCAAGTACCGGAAGATGCAGCGTCACAAAGTCGGAGTTACCGACCAGCGCGGCGACGTTTTCAATGCGCTGTACCTGACTTGGAAGACGCCATGCTGCCTCCACGGATAACGCGGGGTCATATCCGCGCACTGTCATTCCCAGCCTGATGGCCATATCAGCGACCAGTGAGCCGATCGCCCCCAGTCCAATGACCCCAAGAGTCTTGCCGGCTATTTCGCTGCCCTTGAATCGTTTCTTTTCACTTTCCAGTAATTTGGACATGGACTGGTAGTCATCAACATCGGTTAGCGAATTGACAAAGTCGATGCCTGGCAGAATTCCTCGCGAGCCCAGTAGCAAGCCGCAGAGGACCAGCTCTTTGACCGCATTGGCGTTAGCGCCCGGGGTATTGAATACGACCACGCCGGCTGCGGTGCACTCGCTGACGGGCACGTTATTTACGCCAGCGCCTGCCCGGGCGACCGCTTTAAGATTGGGCGTGATAATATCCGCGGTAAGTTTCTCGCTGCGCAACATGATGGCATCAGCGCCTTCTATTTCGGGTGATACGTTGTAGCCATCGCTGGTGAATCGATTAAGACCTTTTTCGGCAATGTTGTTGTAAGTTCGGACTGTAAACATGAGGTATTTCCGGGCTATTGCTGATGGGCGAAAAGAGAAAGATGCGGTGGTAATCTGGCCCTGTTTTCAGGGCGGCATTTATATCGCGAAACGGCATTAAAAACCAGTCGAAATTCATCGACTGAGTGAAGCAGAGAGTGTGAATTAGAATAATTGGAAAAGGCGGGTGCAATGACCAGATTTAACGTTGGAGAGCCTGTCCAGGTAGCTGGCTCGGCAGTCAGGGTTAGGCGGCTTCTGGCCCCGAATGCCGGACCCATGACGGGCCCGGGAACCAATACTTACCTGATAGGTGATAAGGTCCTGGCGCTCGTAGATCCCGGCCCTGATGACCCGTCACACCTGAAAAGTATCATCGAGATGATAGCGGGCAATCCACTTCGTTGGATACTTGTAACCCACACTCATGCCGATCATTCACCGGCTGCTGCGAAAGTTGCAGAATTGACAGGCGCGGAGTTGGTGGGCATGCCTGTCCCGGCTGGTG
>Ga0255776_10003974_pt1 | contig 15723 bp, 13 predicted proteins | sample 071ome_19_FD_179974 | JGI IMG/M metagenome (GOLD analysis project Ga0255776, IMG submission 179974) | Coastal salt marsh microbial communities from the Groves Creek Marsh, Skidaway Island, Georgia - 071413AT metaG (version 2) | ecosystem: Environmental > Aquatic > Marine > Intertidal zone >... | reverse complement strand
TAAAGTACCCATACCCACCAGCAAGGCGGTGATGTTCTGTCTGATGGACGTATCTGGGTCGATGACTCAGGATGTTAAAGACATCGCTAAACGCTTTTACCTTCTTCTCTATCTGTTTTTAGAACGCAATTACGAGCAGATCGAAATCGTATTTATCCGCCACCATACCAGTGCGAAGGAAGTCGATGAGCAGGAGTTTTTCTACTCACGCGAAACCGGGGGCACCATTGTCTCCAGCGCACTGAAATTGATGAATGAAATCGTTCAGGCGCGTTACGATGAAAACGAATGGAATATATACGCAGCTCAGGCCTCTGACGGCGACAACTGGGACGATGACTCCCCTGTCTGCGCCAAGCTGCTGACCGAAGACATCCTGCCCTGCGTGCAGTATTTCTCTTACATCGAAATTACTCCAAACGATCACCAGGCACTGTGGGAGGCCTACAAGCAGGTCGGAACCAGTTTTAAAGACCGCTTTGCCATGGCACAGATCCGCGGACAGGAAGATATCTTCCCGGTATTCCGTGAGCTGTTCTCGAAGGAGCAGTATAAGGAGGCAATATGAGTGACTATATCTCTACCGGTTCAGACTGGAGCTTCGAGTTACTCGAAGCGTACGACAGAGAACTGGCACGCGTTGCAGCCCACTATGGTCTGGATACCTATCCTAACCAGATTGAAGTAATCAGCGCCGAACAGATGATGGATGCCTACTCATCTGTCGGCATGCCGATTGGTTACAACCACTGGTCTTACGGCAAACAGTTTCTTTCGACACAGAAGAGTTATCAACGCGGTCAGATGGGGTTGGCGTACGAGATCGTGATCAACTCCGACCCGTGTATCGCGTATCTGATGGAAGAAAATACCATGACCATGCAGGCACTGGTTATCGCCCATGCCTGCTACGGTCATAACTCGTTTTTTAAAAATAACTATCTTTTCCGTACCTGGACAGATGCCAGCTCAATTATTGATTATCTGGTATTTGCAAAAAACTACGTACGCAAGTGCGAAGAACGTTACGGTCAGGAAGAGGTAGAGACCGTACTTGACGCCTGTCACGCGCTGCAGAACTATGGCGTCGACCGTTACCGCCGGCCTAAGCCGATTTCAGCCGCAGAAGAACGTATGCGTCAGGAAGAGCGTGAAGAAATCCGCCAACAACAGATCAATGACCTGTGGCGCACTCTACCAGCGAAAAAGCAGGAAAGTGCACCACGTAAAAAACGTCAGTTCCCGCAGGAACCCCAGGAAAACCTGCTCTATTTTATTGAGAAAAATGCCCCCCTGCTGCAACCATGGCAACGGGAGCTGGTACGTATCGTTCGTAAAATCTCGCAGTATTTTTATCCACAACGCCAGACTCAGGTAATGAATGAAGGCTGGGCCACGTTCTGGCACTACACCTTACTGAATCACCTTTACGACGAGGGTAAGGTCACCGATGGATTTATGATGGAGTTTTTAACTTCTCATACCAGCGTGATTTATCAGCCAGGATACGATCACCCCTATTACAGTGGTATCAACCCTTACGCTCTGGGCTTTAATATGTTCCAGGACATCAAGCGTATCTGTGAAAACCCAACCGATGAAGATCGCGAGTGGTTCCCGGATATTGCTGGCAAAGACTGGTTAGATACATTGCATTTTGCTATGCGCGACTTTAAAGACGAAAGCTTTATCCAGCAGTACCTGTCACCTAACCTGATGCGTCAGTTCCATCTGTTCTCAATCTACGATGACGAAGCGTCCGACCACTACCGCGTCGATGCCATTCATGATCCGACCGGCTACCGCCGCTTGAGAGAAACGCTCGCACGCCAGTACGATCTTTCAATGCGTGAACCGAACATCCAGATCACCAATGTGGATGTTGAAGGCGACCGGTCAATTACACTCCGCCACACTCAACAGGACGGCATGCCATTAACGTCAGACACCTTTGAGGTACTGAAGCATCTGCATCTGCTGTGGGGCTTTGATGTTCACCTGGAGAGCTGGGACGGCGATAAAATGCTGAAGCGCATGAGCTGTCCGTCGGTATCGGTCAGCCTCTAGATTCCAGATAACGGTTAAACCAATAAAACAAAAAGCCCGGTGTAAGAAATTACACCGGGCTCTTATATGGTTCTTGCTGTGCCCCTGCTGTAGCTTCACTCGGTGACACGCCGTAAATACGTCCATGTAGGCTCGGATGCCGCATCCCTGCGGCATACGGTCACCGAGCGTAGCTCCAGCAGGCTTCTGTCTGGCGAACACCGAAGGTACCTGCCAGCTTAATTCGAACAAAATGAGCCGTACCTATAGCACGAAACACGCAGAGTAAAATGTGCTTCACTTACCGACACCTACCAGGCAATCACCATATCATCACGCTGAATCGCCAGGCGCTCTGCCGGGCCACTGAGATCTGCCACAATAAACTGTGGCTGTACCTGACGCACAACCGCTTCTGCAGCCATATCTGCAAGTTCGGTGCGAGGTTCGAGATCCAGATTGTAGAAGGTCCCTGTGCGATACACTTTCAGTTTATCCCCCGGACGAATCCCGGCACCAGCACCCGCCTCAATATGCAAACGTTTGCCACGAGCCTGAACAATGCGAGCCATAAACGGCTGACAACGCAGCATTTCACCAACATCTTCAGAGGCGTCAGCGAGCACATCGGCGACATTATTACCGTAACCCGTATCCCAGAACTCTGGCGAGCCAAAACCAGTACGCGCATTACGAGCGACATTCCATTCGCCCTCTGTACGATAGGTACGCTGGAAAATCATCGCACCACTGAGACCGTCATGGATAAAAACATCTACAGCAAATTCACGTTGTGGCTTATCAGCCATCCCAGCCAGTGTAGTAAAAAGGCCTGCTTTCTTTTGTGGGTGCTCGCCTAACTCACGCACAACACCAGAAACCACATACTGAGCGCCCAGTTGAGTCGCGAGCGCTACAGAAGTAGTCAGGCGCTGCTGAGCAGTTTCTGCGGAAGGAGCGCGACGTGGGTCCTGGTATAAGCTGATCCGGGTTGCATCCAGTGCATGCACACCACCACTGGCATTCAGTTCAGACACTAACCAGCGAGGCAATTCCTGCTCAATATTCTCAAGCCGCCCGAGGGTTGCCTGCTGCGGGCGGGCAAGACCAAAGCCAGCCACCGCCACCGCCTTGCGGTAACTCTGAGAACTGGCCGGACACATAGCTGCATCATCAACATCAGCACGGATACTGATTTCGTACATACCATCGACAATGTTTTCACTGATAACTTCAACGTTACGCACCAGCGAACGCGTCTGAATACTCAGCGTTTCGTCGGTTAACATACCGTCTTCCATCAACTGAGTACCACGAACCTGAGCCCCTGCCTGAAGGCTGGCCTGATGCATTGCATCTTCAAGGGCTTGTTCGCGGGCATAAGAAGGCGCGCCACTGACAACCGCCCTGCCAGTCACCTGCACGAGATCTGCCTGAACCTGCAGACAACCAAGTGTCGCAACAGAAAGTAGAAAACCTTTAGTTATCGCTGCAGCACGCATCATGATCTCTCCATATGTCCGTTAATAGCCAACCAGTTCCGCAAGGCCATTACTCAATGTCGTTACTCAATAAAGTAGAAACCGTTATCCGGAACGGGCGCTTCATTCTGCACCCGGGTACGCTGGCTGGCAGCAAACTGCTGCGCTTCACGTCCACCTAACGGCACACGACAATCCACGTTAAAGCGCTGGTTATCCATAGTCTGAAGACAGTTACGGAAGCCCTGATCAATGATCATCTCAAGTACCGTTTCAGCACTACCGTCCGGCATTACATCCGTGGACACGACGCGGGCTCCATGCATGTAGGTTTCTACATAGCTGCGGAAGCGGTCATTCTGAACAACCATGTCCCGTACAGTTGTGCTGCCCTGAACAGAGGTACCATACACACGCTCTGCCATAGCCCGGTACGCATCCATCTTGGACGCGCGAATTGCCATCAGGCGTTTCTGAACCGAAGTCTGTTTTGCACCTTCGTCGATAGCGCCATAACCAACGACACGCAGAACCATAGGTGCGACCGGGTCAATTTCCTGCTCAACAGGCTTAAAGAATTCTTCTGGCGGCGAACTGGCATCGGCGTCATCCAGCACCGGACCAGCGCAGGCGGTAAGAAAAACCGCTGACAGCAAGGCGCTGCCAGCAGAGAATTTTTTCAGCTTCATATCTGACTCCATACAGACAGGGTTGTGCTCTGTCTTTGGTTATCGGCGGTTTCACTGAAAATTTAAGACGATTGGCGTAATGTTTTTTGTACGATCTTTGTAACCGTTTTACGCAACCAATAATCCGGCCCCCGGTGCCACTGATATAAAGCCAGCGCAAAGAGCAGAATCGCGGCACCTGTGATGGTCTCCGCCTGCAAACGCTCACCACGTAACAGAAAACCCCATGTCATTGCCAGCACCGGAGCCATCAGGGTGATTAACGTCACCCGTGAGGTCGGTAAGTGACGCAGAATGTAGAAATACAGAACAAACGCCAGCAACGAACCAAACAGAATCAGGTATCCCAGTGCGGAAAAAGCCACCATCGACCATTCCTCAGGTACATGGATACCAAAGAAAGGTACCGTCAGAAGATAGAGTAAAGAGGATACCCACAGCGTTCCGCTGGTCTGAACCATTGGATGAACTCCAGCGTTTACCTGCTTTACCCAGACAGCACTGACCGCAAAGCAAAGCACAGAAACAAGACTACCGATGATACCGCGCCAGGCCAGCACATCGAGTTCAATGCGTGCCGCAACGACTATTGCCAGGCCGCTAATCGCCATGACCAGAGCCAGAACCCTTACAGGGGTCAGCTCCCGCTCTTTCAACCAGAGAAATGCCAGAGCACCGGTAAGCATTGGCGAGAAACCGTAAATCACAGAAATCAGACCTGACGGAATATACATAGCCCCCCAGTACACCGACATCATGGCACCGTAAATGCCCAGGCTTCCGGCCAGATAGCTCTGTAACGCCGCCGAAGTCAGGGCAAGGCGCTGGCGCATAATCCACACCAGAGGTAGCGACAGCAGCGCACTGATCCACATTCTGAGACTCACCGCCGTGAAGAAATCCAGCCCGGTCTGACTGAACTGAATAGCGATAGGCGTCGATGACCAGATGATCACCACCGCGATATACGCAAGAATAATTTTCATAACGTCCTTACCTTAAATATCCCTGGACGCTTCCTGCACGGCCTGAAAACAAAAAAGGCCGCACAAGTGCGACCTTTTTATAAATCAGAAAACTATCAACTCTGATTCTCAGGCCGCAGATATCCCCAACGGACACACACAGGGGCTCGCATCGCTGGCGCAATGGCAGCAATGTTGGCGCGAATGTATGACATTTGTGAGTATTTCATTAGCGACTGATCTTCAGAAAATTGATAATGCGCAAAAAAGACTACGCTGAGTTACGAGCTTTTACAACCAAAGTTCACACAAGCGCTACACTGAGTCTGAATTACTTTTTCCGAGGACAAAACCATGCTGAAACGCACGCTGTTGGGCTCTGCCATTCTGCTCGCCGGAACACCGGCTCTTGCAACACCTTATATGCCGATGGATGCACGCGGCCTGGCAATGGGCAACACCGGCGTTGCCAGTGCGCGCCTTGCTCACGCTCCAGCATACAACCCGTCTCTGCTTTCGCACCGCCGTGATGGAGACAACTTTGCCCTGCTCTTCCCTCAGATTGGTATTAACCTGGCCGATGAAGAGGAAGTAATTGATAAAGGTGAAGAAATTGGCGACGACATCATGCCCCGCTTTGCCGATCTTTTTGACGATTCAGTACCCGGCAACCTGCCAGATGCGGTAACCAATCTGGGTACCGCTGCAGACGACCTGGCCACGGCTATCGAAAACAATGGTGATGTTGCTGGCGCAAGTGCCGATTTTGCCGCCGCCATCAGCGAAACACAGAGCGTGGTCAGCGATCTGAACAGCGCCTCGAGCGACCTGACTGATTCACTGGATGCCATTTCAGGTAGCCCATTACGCGGCCGCTTAGGTGTCAGCGCAGCAATGGCGATTCCGAATGACCTGATCGCGATTGCGGTTTCAGCCCGCGCCGACGCTAACTTCTCAGCGCGAAGCATTTTTACCGACCAGGACCAGAACAATATTCTCGCCTATGGTCAGGCGACCAGTGAATATCTGGAAGCCGCAGCCACTGCCAATACCCTGGTAGCTGCTCTGGATGAAAACAGCACCCAGGCAGAAGCCGAAGCAGCCGCCGCCGCACTGGACAACCTGGTTAACTTTGAGTCTGTATCCAGCGTGACTGACAACAGCGGCTCAAGCCCTGTATTTGAAAACGGTGATATTTCCACCGCCGCTGAAGACCCAAGCTTCAACTCAAAAGTCGAGATCGCTGCTATCGCCGTGGCGGAAGTCGGCCTGACACTGTCGAAAGCACTTGAAGTCGAAGGGCGTAAATTTGCCCTGGGCGTCACCCCTAAAATTCAGGCAGTATCGACTTACCACTACGTTGGCCAGATGGATGAAGACGACAACCCTCAAGAGGTTGAACTGGAAGACTCTGAACGCAGCGAAAACCACCTGAACCTGGATATCGGTACTGCATTTTATGTAGATGATATGCACAAGATCCGTGTCGGTGTGGTGATTCAGGATCTGATTTCTAAAGACTTTGAACTGGCCGATGTTCCAGTTGATGGCAACGGTAATGGTGAAGTCGCCGAAGGCGGTAAAGTATCCATCAAGCCGAAAGTGCGTGCCGGTGTCGCCTACGAAGGTGGCTGGTATAACGTCGCTGCCGATCTGGATATTACCGAGAACGAGCCTCTGGCCTACGAAGATGCGACGCAATATCTGTCGATTGGTGGCGAGCTGGATGCCTTTGGTTGGGCGCAGCTGCGAGCCGGTTACCGTACAAACCTAGCGGGCGATAACAATGTTGTATCCCTAGGCGCGGGCGTGTCACCGTTTGGTGTTCACCTCGACCTCGCACTGATGGCCGACATTGCTAAACCTGAAAAAGAGTTTGGTGCAGCCATGGAATTCGGCTTCTACTTCTAAGACGTAAATAGTCCCGGTAGACTTAAAGGCCATCAGTTTTTGATGGCCTTTTTTGTTTTAAAGAGCGCGTTATGCAGACTTACCTTGTGGGCGGAGCCGTCCGTGACAGATTACTAAACCGACCGGTTAAGGATCACGACTGGGTCGTTGTTGGTGCTACGCCCGAAGAAATGCTGTCGTTGGGTTATCAGCAGGTAGGCGCTGATTTTCCGGTGTTTCTGCATCCTGATACACACGAAGAATATGCACTCGCACGGACGGAGAGAAAAAGCGGAAAAGGCTACCAGGGATTTGTCTGTGACTTCTCATCTGAAGTGACACTGGAAGAAGACCTGCTTCGCCGCGACCTGACCATCAATGCAATGGCCGCCACCGACGACGGACATATTGTCGACCCTTACAATGGCCAGCAGGACCTTGAGCAACGTAAGCTTCGCCATGTATCAGACGCATTTGCCGAAGACCCCTTACGGGTGCTCAGGGTTGCCCGTTTTGCAGCAAGATTTGCGGGGCTTGGTTTTACTGTTGCGGATGAAACAATGACGCTGATGAAAACCATGGTCGCCGATGGCGAACTCGAGCATCTGGTGGCAGAAAGAGTCTGGACTGAAACCCAGCGAGCACTGGGTGAAGAGCACGCTGACGTCTATTTCCAGGTACTGCGAGAGTGTGGTGCATTGGCCGTCTGGTTTCCGGAGCTGGACGCTCTGTTCGGTGTTCCGCAGCCGGAAAAATACCACCCTGAAGTCGATACCGGCGTACATGCCCTGATGTGCCTTCAGGCTGCAGTCAGACTCTCGGATAACATCGCCGTCCGTTGGGCAGCGTTAATTCATGATCTGGGCAAAGCCCTGACACCAGAATCAGAATGGCCACGTCATTTTGGCCATGAAAAACGTGGTATTAAACCCGTTAAAAAATTGTGCGAGCGCTTAAAAGCGCCAAACGATGCAAAAACTCTCGCTCTGCTCGCCAGCGAATTTCACACCCATATTCATCGCGCCTTTGAATTACGGGGTGAAACTATGCTGAAAGTATTTGACCAACTTGATGTGTGGCGCCGCCCTGAACGTTTCGAGGATTTTTTACTCGTCTGTATCTCTGATGCTCGTGGGCGAACAGGCTTTGAAGAGAGTGATTATCCTCAGGCGGATTATTGCCGGGAGGCACTCAAAGAAGCATTGAGCATCACGCCGAAGGAGATCATGGCAGAAGGTACCCAGGGGGCAGAAATTCGCCCGGCACTCGCAGCTAAACGCGCTGAACACCTGCAACAGTGGAAGAAAGCAAAACAGGCTTCAGCGCCTCAAGCGCACTGATTTCTGTTTCTTTTAAGGGTTGATCAGCGACCGCTGGCCAGAACTCACGTAGTGTCTGGCCTGTCGCCGGACACTCGGCATCCGGCCAGAGATCCAGCAGTGGACGCAAGACAAAAGCAAAACGCTGCACATCAGTACGCGGTAACTGGATGCCGTCAATATCACCGCTAAGGTCGTCGTACAGCAGAATATCGATATCCAGTGCGCGGGAAGAATATTTCACCGCGTCAGGTGTGCGACCAAATTCTGTCTCAATCAATTTCAACAATTGATTTAATTCAGCAACACTGGCGTCAGTTGTAATCTGCACCACCAGATTAATAAAATCCGGGCCATCAAAACCTACCGCTGGCGATAAATACGCAGGAGATATTGAAGCAATAGCAACATCATCAGCAAGACGACGAATACCATTCACTATATTCTGTTCTGGATTCAGGTTAGCCCCGACACCAAGAAACACGCGAGCCATCAGATGCCGCCCCGCTCGATGCATAAACCTACTGCACGGGCCTGAGGAACAACCGCTGGCTTCTCGACACTGATTTTCAGCCACGGCATACCGAATTCTTTCAACAAAGACTCAGCAAGACGGTCGAGCAAAGATTCAAGCAACTGAAAATGCTGCTCACGGACAAAGCGCTCAATAGATTCAGACACGGCCTGATAATCGAGGGCATGCATCAGGTCATCCGTCTGAGCGGCGACGCGAATATCCCAGGCCATTTCCAGATCAAACACCAGCGGTTGACGCACCTGTTTTTCCCAGTCGTAAACGCCGATCACAGCATCCACTTTTAACTCGCGAATAAACACCTTATCCATCGATATTATCCCTCAAGATGCACCGGGGTGAGCTCAGTCATCGGCCAGCGAGGTACGCAACTGACAGCTAACGGCGCATCTTCACCGGCCAGCAAGCGTTGTGCACCCGCATAGGCAATCATGGCACCATTATCAGTACAAAGTTCTGGGCGCGGGTAAAACACCCGGCCTTTTAACTCTTCCGCGGTTTTACGCAGCTGCTCGCGCAATAATTTATTGGCACCTACACCACCGGCAATAATCAGGCGGTTTACACCGGTCTGTTTCATCGCGCGCTTGCATTTAATTGCCAGCGTATCGACCACTGCGGCCTGAAAACCCGCCGCGATGTCATTCTTATCCTGCTCCGCTAGTACGCCATCTACCGCACAATCAAGAATGGTGGTACGGGTAAAGGTTTTCAGACCACTGAAGCTGAAATCGAGTCCCGGACGATCGGTCATAGGACGGGGGAAACTGAAACGTTTGGCATCCCCCTGATCGGCAATGCGACTCAGCTCCGGGCCACCCGGATACGGCAGGCCCATCATCTTGGCGGCTTTATCGAAGGCTTCACCGGCGGCATCGTCCAGAGATTCGCCCAGCAGTTCATACTCCCCGATAGCGGTCACTTTCACCAACTGGGTATGTCCACCGGAGACCAGCAAAGCAATGAACGGGAAATCCGGAGATTCCTCTTCGAGCATAGGCGCCAGCAGATGGCCTTCCATATGGTGCACCCCTACAGCCGGAATGCCGAGCGACCAGGCCAGAGATTGCCCCATGCAGGCGCCGACTAATAGCGCACCGACAAGACCCGGACCTCGGGTATACGCAATACCTTCAAGGTCCTGCAGGCTGAGGCCTGCTTCTGCCATAACTTCTCGAATCAGGGGCAGGCCCTTACGGATATGATCCCGCGACGCCAGCTCAGGCACCACACCACCGTATTCTGCATGAACGGCAATCTGCGAATACACCCGATGCGCCAACAGCCCTCGCTCTGTGTCGTACAGTGCAATTCCTGTTTCGTCGCAGGATGTTTCTAACCCCAGTACCAGCATACACAACCTCTACTGCCCGATTTCGGTGCCCGCTGAATACACGACTGGCAGGCACACTATGTAGTGCGCGCATAATACTGCCATGAGGCCACACGTTCCAGCGCTGTAGTCTTATGCCAGAACCATCCGCAGCCCGCTCAAACCCGCGTCGCGCCTGAGGATTACAGACCCCAGGCGCGGCAGAATGACCTCATACAAAAGGACCTTTGCATTCTGACAATAAAGCCTATAGAATGCCCGCCCTCTGACTGGGGCTGTGATTCCCCACTAGACCGAATAGACAAACATGTAGGTGATTGGATGCCAGCTGTAAAAGTAAAAGAAAACGAACCGTTTGACGTTGCTCTGCGTCGTTTCAAGCGTTCTTGTGAAAAAGCAGGCGTACTGTCTGAAGTACGTCGTCGTGAACACTACGAAAAGCCAACATGGGTTCGCAAGCGTAAAGCTGCTGCCGCTGTTAAGCGTCACCTGAAAAAGGTACAGCGCGAACAGCGTAAGATGACCCGTCTGTACTGATCCTGCATCTGTTACGGGGATTTTTGAATGAGCCTGACCGCCACCATTAAAAGCGCCGTCAAGGATGCTATGCGTGCGAAAGACAAAGAACGCCTCGGTGCTCTTCGTCTGGTTACTGCTGAATTCAAAAAGGTAGAAGTAGACGAGCGTATCGAAGTCGATGACGCCCGCGCTCTTCAGATCCTCGATAAAATGTGTAAGCAGCGCCGCGACTCCATCCAGCAGTATACGGATGCGGGACGTGAAGATCTGGCCGCCGTAGAACAGGCTGAAATTGCTGTAATCAGCGAATTCATGCCTGAGGCGATCAGCGAGGAAGAGCTCACCAAAATGGTGGCTGAAGCGATTGCACAGTCCGGTGCCGCCGGCATGCAGGACATGGGTAAAGTGATGGGCATCCTAAAACCACAAGTGCAGGGTCGTGCCGATATGGCACAGGTCAGCCAGATGGTGAAATCACAGCTCTGATCTTCGCTGCCCAGACAGGCAGACAAACATAAGCGCCAATGACTCACGTTATTGGCGCTTTTGTTGTTTATGGATGGTTTACGTTGATAATAGTCTCCGACCTTTAAACAAGAGCTTCCATGGCCGGCCGAATCCCCCAGAATTTCATTGATGAACTACTTGCCCGTGTCGACGTCGTCGATGTGGTGGATAGCCGCGTCAAGCTGAAAAAGACCGGCAAGAACTACTCTGCCTGCTGCCCCTTTCATAACGAAAACACACCATCGTTTACCGTAAGCCCAGATAAACAGTTTTATTACTGCTTTGGATGCGGCGCGTCTGGTACCGCTCTGCGCTTTGTTATGGAGTTTGACGGCCTGAGTTTTCCAGATGCCGTAGAGAAGCTCGCCGATCAGATGAACATGGCTGTTCCTAAAGAAGCGGCCAGCCAGAAAGAAATACAGCAGGAGCAGGAACACCAGAGCCTGTTCCGACGAATGGAAGCCTCCTGTCAGTTTTTTGAGCAACAGCTGCGAACGCACGATCAGCGTGACAAAGCGGTTCAGTATCTTAAGAACCGGGGGCTGTCAGGAAAGGCAGCAAAATTCTTCGGCATTGGTTACGCGCCCCCCGGCTGGGACGGCCTTCAGGCTGCCCTGGGTACTGACAAACAGGCAATCAAAGAGCTTATTTCCTGTGGCATGCTGATCGAAAAAGAAGACGGCCGCACCTACGACCGCTTTCGCGATCGGATTATGTTTCCGATCCGCGATGCGCGAGGTCGCTACATTGCCTTTGGTGGCCGCGTGCTTGGCGATGAAAAGCCCAAATACCTCAATTCGCCAGAAACACCGATATTCCAGAAAAGCCGCGAGCTCTACGGCCTCTATGAAGCACGGAAAATCCGCCAGAAACTAACTCGATTCGTCATCGTTGAAGGTTACATGGACGTTGTCGCACTGGCTGAATTTGGCATTCACTACGCCGTAGCGACACTAGGCACAGCAACCAGTGAACACCACCTGCGCCGGTTATTTAAAATAGTGCCTGAAGTTATTTTCTGCTTCGATGGCGATGATGCCGGGCGCACTGCTGCATCGCGGGCGATGGAAACCGTACTCCCTGTTCTTAATGATGGCGTACAGGCTCGCTTCCTTTTCCTGCCCGAAGGCGAAGACCCGGATTCTCTGGTACGCAAAGACGGTAAAGAAGGCTTTGAGCATCGACTGAATACTTCGTTGCACCTGCCCGAATTCCTTTTCGAACACCTGAAGCAACAGGTCGACTTCGACACGCTGGACGGCAAGGCTCGCCTCGACCGTATGGCCGCACCTCTCATTGGCCGCCTACCGGCAGGCACATTACGCAACCTGATGGCCAAACGCCTGGAAGAACTGATAGGTACCCGCAGTATGGCCATGGCCGACCTGAAAGAACAGGCCGATGACACACCGCCGCCTGAAGACGACATACCGGGTTACATAGATATTCCTGTCGAGCCTCTGCCACCGGCACATGAAACCAGTGACGATGACCACCTCGCTCCTCTGGTTTACCGGGCCATGGGCTATCTGGTTCGCTGCCCATCACTGGCTCAGGAGCTGGCGATACCGGATACGGAAGCAGAGAGCGATACCGAACGTCTCTTGCTGGAGGTGCTGCGCAAGCTCCACCAAAGTCCGCAACAGGACAGCGTAGGTCTGCTGATTCAGTGGATTGGCACTCCTTATCAGGCAGAGCTGCAACGCCTGGCAGACAACCCCGACAGCGACAATATCCGCCCGGTTGCTTCAGATATCCGCTCTGTTCTTGATCGGATGGCAGCCCGAAAAGACGACCGCAAACTCGATGCAATCGAAGCCAAGCTCCGTAACGGTGAAAAGCTCTCTACGGAAGAGCGCGAGCAACTACGGGAACTCAAGCGCCAGCGCCATGAACGTAATAAAAAACGTACATCTATTTATTCGCGTCACTGACCTGACTACCGCCTTGAAAACCAAAAGATATGACCCAATCTAATAAAGGCTGCTAACCAGCACCCGAAATCGACCAACCTGTCCTCTCATCAGGGGAACAATCGCTCAGAGCTCTGGCCTAAGCACCGGTTAACAGATATACTTCGCGGTTTTATTCCGCCTTAAAAATTCGGAACGTAGGGCTTCTATGTCGACCAGCGCGCAACAATCACGTTTAAAAGAACTTATCGCTAAAGGGAAAGAGCAGGGCTACCTCACCTACGCTCAGGTGAACGACCACCTTCCTGATGATATTGCTAACCCTGATCAGGTAGAAGACATCATCCGTATGATTAACGATATCGGTATTCCGGTATCTGAAGTCGCTCCGGATGGCGAGTCACTGTTCATGTCTGAAGCTGCAGATGATGCTGCTGCTGAAGAAGCTGCTGCAGCACTGGCGTCAGTTGAATCTGATGTTGGCCGCACAACGGACCCGGTTCGTATGTACATGCGCGAAATGGGTACGGTTGAACTGCTGACCCGTGAAGGCGAAATCGTCATCGCCAAGCGTATTGAAGAAGGCATCCGCGAAGTGATGTCCGCCCTGGCCTATTACCCAGGTGCAGTTCAGCGCATCATGACTGCGTTCCAGGAAGCAGAAGAAGATCCGAACCGCGTTGGTGATATCTTCAGTGGTTTTATTGACCCGACTGCTGACAACGAAATCACCCCTCCAGCAAGCAGTGCACCTGCAGCAGCGGCTGACGATACTGATGAATCTGACGACGATTCTGACAGTGATGATGACGATGACGATTCAAGTGACAACGAAGACAGCGGCATTGATATGGCCGAGGTTGTGCGTCGTTTCACCGAAATCGATACTGCCAACATTGCCGTAGGCAAAGCCATCGACAAAAATGGCCGTGCCAGCAAGCAGGCTGAAAAAGCTATCGAAGAACTGGCTGCCCTGTTCGCTCCGATTAAGCTGACGCCTAAGTATTTCGACAGTCTGGTATCCGACGCCCGTGATGCACTCGATGCAATCCGTGCTCAGGAACGCCAGATTATGGTTCTGATGACCCGCAAGTGCGGCATGAACCGCAAAGACTTCATCTCTACCTTCCCGGGTAATGAAGTTAACAACGCTTGGGTCGAAGAACTGATTGCTGCTGGTAAGCCGTACTCAGATAAACTCGACACCTATAAGTTTGAAATTTTCCGCTGCCAGAAGAAGATCAAAGCTGTTGAAGACAACGTTGGCCTGAGCATTCCGGAAATTAAAGAAGTTAACCGTCGCGTTTCTATCGGTGAAGCCCGCGCACGTCGCGCTAAGAAAGAAATGGTCGAGGCCAACCTGCGTCTGGTTATCTCTATTGCGAAAAAGTACACCAACCGTGGTCTGCAGTTCCTGGATCTGATTCAGGAAGGCAACATCGGTCTGATGAAAGCGGTAGACAAGTTCGAATACCGTCGCGGTTACAAGTTCTCCACCTATGCAACCTGGTGGATTCGTCAGGCAATCACCCGTTCGATTGCTGACCAGGCACGTACCATCCGTATTCCGGTTCACATGATAGAGACTATCAACAAGCTGAACCGTATCTCTCGTCAGATGCTTCAGGAAATGGGCCGCGAAGCCACTCCAGAAGAACTGGCAGAGCGCATGGAAATGCCAGAAGACAAAATCCGTAAGGTTCTGAAGATTGCTAAAGAGCCTATCTCAATGGAAACCCCAATCGGTGATGACGAAGATTCACATCTGGGTGACTTCATTGAAGATACTCAGTCGGATTCTCCGCTGGATACGGCGACCAATGATGGTCTGACTGAAGCAACCCGCTCAGTACTCGCTGGCCTGACTGCTCGCGAAGCGAAAGTACTGCGTATGCGTTTCGGTATCGACATGAACACTGACCACACTCTGGAAGAGGTAGGTAAGCAGTTCGACGTAACCCGTGAGCGTATCCGTCAGATTGAAGCGAAAGCACTGCGTAAGCTGCGTCACCCAACGCGCTCTGAGCACCTGCGTAGCTTTATCGACGAATAAACGCCGATACCACAGATACTGCAGCACCCTGATAACCCGGCTATATGCCGGGTTATTTTTTGCCCAAAAACAGAGAAAAATCAAAGAGGTGGCACTTCACTGAGATGCTGCTTATAATGCTGCGCAGTTCGGATATTCATCCGAAACCAATATGGAATGGGCCTGTAGCTCAGTTGGTTAGAGCACACGACTCATAATCGTTAGGTCCTCGGTTCAAGTCCGAGCAGGCCCACCATTCTTAACACCAATACCCCGATTACTTTGCAATAATCTCGTCCTCGCCGGGGCGCCGGCCGGAACAAGTCCGAGCAGGCCCATCATTCTTAAAACCAATTTTATCCCTGCATCATCGACCGGTATTCTCCCGGTGTCTGGTCCGTCCAGCTTTTAAATGATCGGTAGAAGACTCCCACGTCTTTAAAGCCGAGCAGGAAGGTAATATCTTCTAGGCTGTATTCCGCCTGCTTCAGGTA
>Ga0255776_10003957_pt1 | contig 15773 bp, 13 predicted proteins | sample 071ome_19_FD_179974 | JGI IMG/M metagenome (GOLD analysis project Ga0255776, IMG submission 179974) | Coastal salt marsh microbial communities from the Groves Creek Marsh, Skidaway Island, Georgia - 071413AT metaG (version 2) | ecosystem: Environmental > Aquatic > Marine > Intertidal zone >... | reverse complement strand
ACGACATCGCTGAATTATAAAGACGCTGAAATCGTCGGCGTGTCTTTTTGTACAGAAGCGGGAAAAGCCGCTTACGTGCCCCTCGCCCATGACTACGCAGGTGCGCCTGAACAACTCGATCGCGATGCCGTGCTCGCTCAATTCAAGCCGCTTTTAGAAGATAAACATCTGAAAAAAGTCGGCCAGCACATGAAATACGATGCGCACGTTCTGGCGAACTACGACATTCAATTAAAAGGCGTGGAATTCGATACCATGCTTGAATCCTACGTGCTGGACTCGGTCGCGACCAAGCACGACATGGATAGCTTGTCGCTCAAATACCTCGGCCACAAAACCGTTAAGTACGAAGACATCGCTGGCAAAGGCGCCAAGCAGCTTACCTTTAACCAGATCGGCATTGAAGAAGCAGGCCCCTACGCCGCGGAAGACGCCGACATTACCCTGCGCCTGCACCAGATGCTGTGGCCACAACTGGCTGCCCGTAAAGCGCAATCTAAGGTCTTCAAAGACATCGAAATGCCGGTCATGCCGGTACTGTTCGAGATGGAAGAAAACGGCGCGCTTATCGACGCCGAGAAACTTCACGAACAGAGCGCTCAGATTGAACAGCGTTTACAAGAATTAGAGCGTGCCGCCCATGACAGCGCCGGTCAGGTATTTAACCTTGGTTCGCCAAAACAGTTAGCCGAAATCCTGTTTGAAAAGCAGGGTTTACCCATCATCAAAAAGACACCGAAAGGCGCACCATCGACGGCGGAAGAAGTACTGCAGGAACTGGCCGAAGAATATGAGCTGCCACGTCTGATTTTAGAAAACCGTGGTCTGGCAAAACTAAAAAGTACCTACACCGATAAGCTGCCATTAATGATGAACAGCAAAACCGGTCGCGTACATACCTCATACCATCAGGCAGTGGCAGCGACTGGTCGTTTATCCTCGACCGATCCGAATTTGCAGAATATTCCGATCCGCTCAGAAGAAGGCCGCAAGATCCGTCAGGCGTTTATTGCCCCAGAGGGCTACAAACTGGTCGCGGCGGACTACAGCCAGATTGAACTAAGAATCATGGCGCACTTATCAGGTGACCAAGGCTTAGTCTGCGCCTTTGCGGAAGACCGCGACGTTCACCGTGCGACTGCTGCCGAAGTCTTTGGCGAGAAAGAAGACGACGTCACCGACAACCAGCGCCGCAGCGCCAAGGCCATTAACTTCGGTCTGATTTACGGCATGTCGGCCTTCGGTTTAGCCAAGCAGCTCGGCATTGCCCGTGGCGAAGCCCAGGATTATGTGAATAAATACTTCGAGCGTTATCCGGGCGTGCGCGAATACATGGATAACACCCGCGAACAGGCCAAAGAACAGGGCTACGTTGAAACCCTCTACGGCCGCCGCCTGTATCTGCCGGATATCCGTTCATCCAACGGCCAGCGCAGACAACATGCCGAACGCACCGCAATCAACGCACCGATGCAAGGCACCGCTGCCGACATCATTAAACGGGCCATGATTCGTGTGCACGAATGGCTGCCAGCCTCAGGCTACGACGCCAAACTGCTGATGCAGGTACACGATGAACTGATTCTTGAAGTACGCGAAGATCAGGCCGAAACCTTTGCGGTAGAACTGAAAACCCAGATGCAATGTGCAGCCGCGTTAGACGTGCCTCTCATTGTCGATGTGGGTATTGGGGATAACTGGGAACAGGCGCATTAAGCGCCTGTTTCTTCATCCAATCAGCTAAGCGTTAACAGGTAACCTGACATTCACTGTACTGCGCGATCGAACGAACTAAGTGTGCCGAATTATTTGCTGAACGCAGCAGATGTACTGTTTCCATCAGGCTGTTGTAGGCATGGTGGGACATCACCACAACATCGCCTCCACCAGAGCCATTGATGACGATGGGCTCTGCGCCATTAACAACTTGATCGAGTACGTTATTAAGATTTTCCCGCGCTTCGGTGAACGAGATTGTTTTTATAGGCCCTCCGCAAACGCTACGCCGATAGCCCTCACGTATATTATCAACCGCGGGATACATCAGCGGTGCTTCCGTTAACTCCAGAAAGCGCTGCTTAAGTTTGTCGCGATACTGCTCTGACTGTTCAATGCCAAACTGTTCCATGCCGTAGAGCGCAATATTGATCAGGTCGCGTTCGGCTGCCGGCGCGAGCCTTAACTCAGCCTTTCTTCGTGATGTGCTTGGCGTTGTATTCTTCTTTGGCGACTTCCCATATTTCATCTAATGATTTCCCGCTGTGTCCCTGCGTTTTTACGCTCTCTTCTCCTTCTATGAGACGCGCCCGAATCCACTCAACTTCCCGTTGGGATTCCTGCTCTCTGAGTTGACGCTCACGAATCAACTCGCGCAGCACTTCGCTTTCGTTGCCGTAATGCCCGGCGCTGATCTGGGCTTTAAGCCAGGCATCCTGCTGATCGGTGACCGTAATACTCTTTTTAACCATGGCCATGAAAAGGTTACTCCAATACTCTTTTATACTACTTAGTAGGATAATAGCGGCGACTTGATCAGCGGGTCAATTGGCTGCAAACTAACCAAATCGAACGATTCGCATGGTTTGAACGATATGAACAAGATGACCGCCAATCAGGCAAAAACGCATTTCGGTGAGCTGCTACTCCAGACTCAGCGGGAGCCGGTGCAGATCACTAAGAATGGCAAACCAGCGGCAGTGGTGCTTTCGGCGGAAGATTACGCCTCCAATGAAGAACTGAAACTGCAGCTACTGCAATTGAGAGCGGTACAGGCAGAAAATGACGTAGCGTCTGGCCTGGCGACCGATGGCGATGCCTTTCTGAGTAAGTTAACGCAACAGGACTAACCCCCACTCCCTCAGAAACGCTATGGCTCATTATTCTCTTACGCCGGCTGCTCAGGCTGACTTACGCCAACTCAAGGCTTACTCAGATGACCGCTGGGGAGTGCGCCATACCCGCGAATATCTGATAGCGTTACGCACCAGTTTACAGACGCTCGCTGACAACCCCGGTATAGGCAAACACCGCCCGGAGGTCAGTGCATCAAGCTACAGTTTTCCGTTTCGTAGCCATTTGATTTATTACCTCAACGCGGATACTGGGATCACGATATTTGCGGTGTTGCACAAACGGATGGTGCCCGAAAAACACCTGAGATCCGAGGTCTGAGGCCTGAGGCCTGAGAAATCTACGAGAGGCCTTGCGAATTGGGCGCCCCTCAAGAGAAGCGCCCAATATTGGTCAGCTGATCTGCGGAATAATCTCTTCCATCATGCGCTCGGCATTGGCGGCAATGGTCAGCGCTGGGTTGGCCGAGCCGCTGGAGCCAGGAATCGCCGCACCGTCGACCACGTACAAACCTTCGACGCCGTAGACTTTACCGCTAAGGTCACAGGCGCTGCCCATGGCCACGCCACCGAGGGGGTGCCAGGTGCCGAACCAACCGGCTTCGTTCAGCTTACCACCGCCGGTCTGCACCATTTTTTCCATGGTGTGAACGAGGGCGTTGTGGGAGTTCTCGTTAGCGTCACGATCCCAGTTGAGTTTGATCTTGTCAGTCCAGCGGTTGTAGGTCACGCGGGAGCTTTCGTCTGATACCACCATGCCCATCTGCAACTGCGTGAACTCACCCACGGCCGAGGTCGGCGAGTGCATAAAGCCAGTTAGCTTATATGGGTTTTCGGTATCAAACGCGGCAATGGATGGTGGTCCACCCTGAATCGGCGCGGTCGAGGTGTTAATGTCGTTGCGACCCATCAATTCGTCGCCGTTGGTGCCCCACTCTGCACCGACCTGATCGTTCAGGCCAGGAATATGGCCGCGCTCTTTTGCCCGCAGCAGCAGACGTGTGGTGTGCAGTGAACCTGCGCCCATAAAGAGGTAATCACATTCGATGACGTGCTTGCCGGTGATTTTGCCTTTTTCATCCAGCATGTCGCAGGTCACGCGGTAACCGCCGCCGCTGTTGGCGTGAATGTCGGTAACCAGGTGCTGTGGATTAATGGTGACGTTGCCGGTGGCTTCGGCGTCGGCCAGATAGTTACGGTCGAGGGTGTTTTTCGCGCCGCTGTTGCAGCCGAAGACGTATTCACCGACGGAGGCATACTGGGGCTTGGTGCCGTTCAGTTCTTCGCGGATGACGTCCCAGTCGAAGCTGACATGGCTGCGTACCACTTCCAGCCCCGCGTCTTCTGCACTCTTAATAAATTCACGCTTAGCGGTGTAGTTCGGGTGATTCAGTACGTCGTCTGGGATCGGGCCACCACTGATACGGTCGAGTACGCGCGGGTAATAGACCTGATCCATATCGGTGTAAGAGAGCATTGGCAGCGCATCTTCGAAGGCTTCGCGCTTTGGCTGCAGCAGTACACCACCGTATACGACAGAGCCTCCGCCTAGGCAGGCACCGCAACCCACGGCAATGGATGAATCGACAAAGTATTCCACCATGCCCATGGAGCCCGGCAGCAATGAGCTTGGGTTCGTCCAGAGGACGGTGTCGTTAATCTTCAGTGTGGAACCGGTTTCGGCCAGCGTTGGGTAGCTGCCTTCACCTTCATATTTCCAATGTTTGCCACGCTCCAGCAGCATGGTCTGAATGCCCGCTTCGGCCAGACGCAGTGTCGCGACAGAGCCACCAAAGCCTGAACCGATGACCAGCGCTTTGGTTTGCGAACGCGTGGTTTTGGTAAACCAACCGGCATTAGCAGCAGGAGAGGCGGCAGCCGCGACGCCAGCAGCCGCGGAGCTTTTTATGAAGTTACGACGGTTTAACTTAGCCATAAGTCACCTGTTTTTTATTATACAAAGTGGGACGATTTTGAAGAGACAGGCTTCTCTCGGTCAAGCGGCGGCGATACAGCGGCCCATGAAGTCCTGTTTCAGGCCAGTTTTGAAAGAATGCGCAACAGTAGGCAATAAAAAGCGGTTTGATAAATTACAGACAAAAAAAGACCCGATAGCCATTGGGGGAAACTATCGGGTCAACTTCGGATCATTGGGGGAAGTACCGAAGGAAAAAGAACTACCATTCGAAGAAAAAACGCCCTCACAACGTTGTTTCCCCTAGGGGTATTTTTACTATAGACCGGGTTTTCAGTTTTGCTGGGGATTCAGTCACGTTTTTAGATAAATTGGCTCTGAAAACCAAAATCCAAATAACTGCCGCCCAAGTTGGCCAGATTTAACCGACCATTGACCACTCCAAACCGAGCACCAGATAAAACCGAATTTTCTGTCCCGTAAAGTCAAAGACACCTGTGTAATAAAGTGTGAGACTCAGGTCACACATCAATAAAAATAACCAAGGTGTCCTGTTATGAATCTGCCATTGAAGGCCGCTCTCGCGGTCGCTGTCTCTGGAATGTTTGTGCTGGCGAACGCTGGCGAGCAATGTAACCCAACCTCAACGGCGACCTGCGCCCTGCCGTTCCCGTCCACTTACTGGATGGTCGACGATGGCATGAGCCCGACCGGTAAAACCATTCAGGTCAGCAATGATCTAGTACGCCCGGAAATCATCGCGCAACTGCCAGTAGAAGAAGGTTTCTCCCCAGAGGGCTTGTTTAACGGTGACAGTGGCTTCTCGGCCGCCAGCGCCGCGGTATTTGAATTCAGCACGGCACCCGCAGCCGATTCACTGCCAGAAGATGGCGGCTCTGCAGTCATTGCCATCGACCTGACGACCGGTGAAGAAATTGCGATCCGCACCTTAATCAGCGAATACGCACAATCGGATAAGGTCAACGGTACCGCCCATGTCATTGAGGTCTACCCTCAGGCGCGCTGGGAATACGGCCATGAAATTCTGATTGCTGTCACCAACGACCTGGTACTGGAAAGCGAAGAGGCCGGCTTACTAAGTCACACTGGCATGGGTTCGGCAGCGCAGCAGGATTACACCGACAATCTGATTAACACACTGACCGCGAATGGCATCAGCCCGGATCAGGTACGTAACGCCACTCGCTTTGTTGTGCGCGATCGCCACGAAGTGATCGGCCCGGTATTCGAAGCGGTCGCAGACGTACGTGAGCGCGAGCACCCGGTTCGCAACCTCGATGTAACCTACAACTACACGCAACGCGACGTCGCTGCTCGTGTCACAGGTGAAGTACTGATCTACAACTACCGCACCAATAACGGCACCAGCAATGTCGACTACGACGCAGAGCCGATGGAACAGTGGGTTGAGTTCCGTCTGACCTTGCCTGCGGCCGCACGTGATGGTGCCGTTCCGGTTGCCTTGTACGCACACGGTCTGGGTGCCAACAAAGAATCCGACGGCACGGTTTCTAACATGAACGCCGAAATCGGTGTCGCCACCTACTCCATCGGCTTCCCGAACCACGGCGCTCGTGGCGATGCCGACGGTGGTTATGTTCTGGCTAATGTCAGTACCGACAAGCTGGGTATCCCGGTCGGTATGATCAACCAGAATGCGATTGACTTCGCCTCGGCGCATCGTGCACTGGAAACCACACTGGCGGACATCGACGTGGTAGGTCAGAAGAGCTGGCGCAGCTGGTACGGCAACAAGCCCGATGGCGTTGCTGATATCGACGCGACTCAAGTCATGATGCAAGGCACGTCACTGGGTGGTGTACTGGGCTCAACCTACGGTGCCGTTGGCCCAACCATTAAAGGCGGTGTCTATCACGTGACCGGTGTAGGTGTGACCAGTATTCTGGCGAACTCCATCCTGTGGGTGCCTATGTTCTCTAATCTGGTGCCTTCGGAAGCTAACGGCGCGGAAGCGATTATGCTGCGTGGCGCGATTCAGCAAGCGCTGGATCATGGCGATTCCATCAACTACATCGATATGTTCCGCCACCCAGAGCTGGGTAACGAAGCACGTCCTCTGATGCTGACCAACGGCGCCGGTGACACCATTGTGCCGAACGCCAGCAGTGTGGCGGCAGCAAACATCGCCGACCTGCCCATCGTAGGTGAGCCACTGTTTGATATGCCGGGCGTTCGCGTTGAAGCGGACTTCGATCCGGAAGGTTACGGCATTCGCCACTACGAGCCTGTCGCGGGCACCGTGCCTCTGATCTGGGACGGTGAGTTTGCGGAAGCGGCCTCAGATGCCTCTGCGCACCTGATCTTCATGCGCGCTTCTGATCGCCCGGATCAGCAAGACTTCATGCAGCGTTTCATCTTTAACGACTAAGGGTTTAACGACTAGGGGATTTGCTGCCCATAAAAAAGGAGGCCTCGGCCTCCTTTTTTGGTTAGTCACTTTGGGCGTTTAACTGCCCGGCTTTGTGATCGCCGTTGTAGTGACCTTTTATTCGCCGTCGTCAAATGGCGCGGTGAACCACGAGGTCAGTTGTTTCTCGAGGTCTTTGATGCCGTCGCCGGAGAGGCTGGAGAAGGTCTGAACCGTCACCAGATCGCCCAGATCTGCCACCGCCTTGCGCACCTTAAGCAAGGTAGACTGCGCCGGACCGCGCTTGAGCTTATCGGCTTTGGTCAACAACACATGCACCGGCATGTTGGCCTCGGCGGCCCAGTCCAGCATGGCGTTATCGAATTCCTTCAGTGGATGACGAATGTCCATCAGCAGCACCAGTCCGCACAACGCCTGACGGCGATTGAGGTAGGTTTCCAATTCGCGCTGCCATTCGTTTTTCTTATCAACCGGCACCTTTGCGAAGCCATACCCCGGCAAATCGACCAGTGCCAGCTTGCTCTCTCCCAGACGGAAAAAGTTAATCAACTGCGTTCGACCCGGCGTTTTACTGGTACGGGCGAGCTTTTTCTGCGCCGTCAGGCGGTTCAATGCACTGGACTTACCTGCATTCGATCGACCTGCAAAAGCGACCTCCCGAATAATATCTGTCGGGCACTGGCTCAATTTGGCCGCACTCTTATCGAAAGCCGCCGTGGCGTAAATCACTGGTTCATGGTCTGACATAAGGTATCGGTAATGACCGTCCGAAAAATAATGGTATAAAAGGAGAACCCTTTAATAAGCGCTCTAGTCTACCATAGAGGGAACACAATGAAGGGGGCTCTTGGTGTTAACATCAAGTCCAACCTGGAGAGAGAATCATAATTATGAAAAAACTGACTTTGCTTGCAGTCATGGCGGTATCCGTCAGCCTCAACGTCAATGCATTTGATGTCGAGCGGAAATACGCCCAGACCTGCGCGGCATGCCACGCGATGGGTGTTGCCGGCGCTCCTAAATCTTTTGATGTCGACGCTTGGCAGCCACGAATGGCCGAAGGCATGGATAAGATGGTGGAAAGCGTGGCCAACGGTATGAATGCCATGCCGCCACGTGGCTTGTGTATGGATTGCACGACTGAACAATATGAAGCGTTAATCGAATACATGGCTGCGCCTAAGTAACTCAGAGACGGAAAGCTACCGTTATCAGAGGTCCGGATCGCCAGCCGATGTTAGTGATACTTCAATGCGCAGAGATCAGACGGCTTTTTTGTGATCCACAGCCGCATACTGACAGAGCTTTGCATACCTGAGGTGTGCCCAAGGCGTCGGGTATGCAAGAATGCCCTCAAACTACAGCAAATCAGGGAGCGCCCATGCTTTCTCACGTTAAAGGTTGGATAACCGCCGCACTGTTAAGCGTCAGTGCCCTCGTGACCGCCGGTGAATACGAAGCCGGAAAACACTACACCGTTCTGGAAGAGCCTGTTTCTGTCATGCAGGATGGGCAGATTCATGTGGAAGAAGCCTTCTGGTATGGCTGCCCACACTGCTTTGAATTAGAAGCCAAAATCACACCGTGGAAAGAAAACCTCGCGAAAGATGTGACTTTCTCTCGTGTTCCAGCCATGTTCAGCCGCGCTTGGATCATTCATGCTCAGCTGTACTATACGGCCGATGCCCTGGGTGTACTGGAAGACGTTCATGATGACATCTTCAGCGCCATCCACCTGCAGAAACAGCGCCTGCTGACACCGGAAGATCAGCGTGACTTCCTTAACGTGAAAGCCGGTGTGAGTGCCGAAGACTTTGATAAGGCCTACGAGTCGTTCACTGTTCGTTCACGCATGACCCGTGGCGATAAGCGTATCCGCTCCTTCCGCATTGGTGGCGTACCGGCGCTGATTGTTAACGGTAAGTATGTGATTGATGCGTCTTCGGCCGGCAGTCAGGAAGAAATGCTGAACGTCGCCGACTACCTGATCGAGCAAGAACGCGGTAACTAGGTTCCGCGTTTCAGCTCCGCGAATTAACGCATGAGCTCGCTCACCCCACTGCAGGCGTTTGCACACCTTCCTCCGTGCCCCCAACGCCTGCGGTTACTGACCTTCAATATTCAGGTCGGTATTCAAAGCCAGGGCTTTCATCATTACCTGCTGCGTAGCTGGCAACATCTTCTGCCCAGTCAGGCACGCCAAGCCAGCCTCGAAAGCATTGCAGAACTGATTCAATCCTTTGACCTCGTGGCCCTACAAGAAGCCGACGGCGGCAGCTGGCGCAGCGGTCACCAGAATCAGATTGAACACCTGGCGTCTCTCGCTGAGTTTCCACACTGGTTTCATCAGGTAAACCGCAACCTTGGGCGCGTCGCCCAACATGCCAATGGCGTGCTGAGCCGGACTCACCCCTTCCGGGTAGAGCGTCACCCGCTACCGGGCCTGCCCGGCAGAGGCATGATGGTGCTCTATCTGGGAGACCCCAGCGATCCACTGGTCATTGTCGTGACGCATCTGGCGCTCAACAAACAGACTCAGTTTGCGCAGATCCGTTATCTGGTGGATACCCTCGCCGATGCGCGCCGGGTCGTCATCATGGGCGACCTCAATCAAGAGGGCGAATGGTTGCTCAACCAAAGTCCCCTCAAACATCTTGGCCTGCACCCCATTGCCGACGACATGCCCACTTACCCAAGCTGGCAACCCCGTCGCGGCATTGACCATATTCTGATCAGTGATTGCATTCCTTTGCACCGCATCGCAGTGATTGACCACCCCTTATCCGATCACTTACCCGTCGCCGCAGAAATTGGCCTGACCTGACAAAAACCCACAAAGCAGCGTGTGGATTCTTTCCTATACTCAGAGGACACGGACCACAGACCTCTGCAGGATTTTCAATGGCAGCCAGTAAACAAGCCACTCCTGAACAACAATGGCGCGATAAATATCTGGCGCTGAACGAAAAGCACGAGCAGATGCGCCAGCAGATTGGTGATCGCAATGAGCAGTTACGCCGCGCGTTGGTGATGGTCTCATTATTGGCCGAGGGCAACTCCGCCCCGCTGGATGAAAAGCTGCATGACGTGCGCGAAGGCATGCGCAGCTCAACGCTGGGCTTCACCAGCAAAGTCAGTGACCTGGAAAGCGCCATTCGCCTGTACGAAAAGCAGTTCGAGCACAACAGCGAAGGGCTGGCCAAGCAACTGGTCGCGGCCGCCGATGCCTTGCTGAAATGCGACCTGCCCAAAGAACTCATCAGCCAGATCAAACAGCTACGCAAAGACGCACCGAAAGCACTGAGCCACTGGCAGGGCTATGCCAGCCAGCTGCAAGGCTGGTCTGATGTGCTGAGTACGTTGGCGGATTATGGGCAAGGTGACGACGGCCCGAGCTGGCTACAGAAGCTGTTCAAACGCAGTGATGACAATACTAACGTTCAGGCTGACACTCCAACAGGTGTTCAGTCTAAGCCAACCGACGAGCCAGCACTCAACAGCGCAGAGAGTCAGGCCAGCCAGATTCACTCACCAGCAACCGCATCACCAACCGCACCGACGCAAACGCCTGCGAACTATAGTGGCTCGAACGCTGGGCAAGGTGAACCAGAGCCCGGCTTTTCACGCATTGCCGGTGATGTTGCCGAAACTCTGATAGGTTTAATGGAGCGACTGGTGATTCCAGAACGTCTGGAGTCCCGTTCAGAGCAACTCCAGCAACGCATGAACGCTGGCTTGCACTGGTACGAATTCGTCGACGTGTTGGAAGATACCTCACAGTTCCTGCTGGACTGTCTGGGCTCAGGTCAGGAAGAGTTCGAACGCTTCCTACAAAGTCTGGATAAACGCCTGCAAGCGATCCAGCTGATGGTGACTGACGCCAATAGCAGTCAGGCCAATCGTGAACAAGCCCGTGAAGACCTTGAAACCATGGTCCGTGATCAGATTGCGGACATCCGCTCTGTGGTCAATGGCTTGGGGGATCTTGGCGAACTGGGCTCCAGCATTCGTGATCATCTGACCACCATCGTCAAAGCCATGGAGCACTATCAGGAGTTAGAGAGCCAGCGTGAAGAACGTCTGGCAGAACAGCTTCAGGTGTTACAAGCGCGACTGGGAGAAATGGAGGCCGAGGCCTCGCAGGCACGTCAGATCATCGAAGACCAGAAAACACGCGCCACTCAGGATCACCTGACCGGCCTGCCCAACCGCGCCGCCTACGACGTGCGCCTGAGTGAAGAATTACTCAAACGCAGCCGCGGTGGCCGCTCCCTTGCGCTCATCATCGGTGACGTTGATCACTTCAAACGCATCAATGACACCTACGGCCACATGGCTGGCGACAAAGTCCTGCAGTTAATCTCTGCGACACTGCGCAAGCACCTGCGCAAGGACGACTTCATTGCCCGCTTCGGCGGTGAAGAATTTGTGGTGTTGCTGCCAGCAACAGATTCTGACGGCGCCATGAAAGTCGCCGATCATCTGCGTGCCAGCATCGAAGCCTGTCCGTTTAACTTCCGTGGCGAACGGGTCAGCATCACCATGTCGTTTGGGGTCAGTGAGTTTCGCGCGCTAGAAGCCCCCGAAACCGTCTTTGAACGCGCCGACCAGGCCTTGTATCAATCCAAAGAAACCGGCCGCAATCGCTGCACCTGTGGCTAGGCCTGAAGCTAAGCCTATAGATAAGCGAAAACAACGCATCAGGCTGAGGCTGTTCTTTAAACTAAGTTTCGATTACAGTAGCGCAAAACTTACGAATCGAAACTTATGCCTCGCGCTTCTACCCTCGACCGCCGTACCCATATTCTGCGCCAGCTGTCTCGTGACGGCCGCGTGCAGGTCGAGGAATTAGCGACCACTCACCAGACCTCTCAGGTCACGATTCGCAAGGATCTCAGTGAGCTCGAAGCCAAGGGCCATCTGATCCGTCGTCATGGGGGCGCCATCGCCGCCAACCTGACACAGACGCCTCCCGAAAAAGTTTCGAACCAAAAGAAAGCTATCGGTGCCGCTGCCGCACAACGCATTCGCAATCACAGCCGTGTTCTGATTGATTTTGGCAGCACCACCAGCGCCATGATTCCTTTTCTTGCGGAAAAGACCGGGCTGGTGATCATGACTAATTCATTGAAAACAGCTCAGGCCGTACTGGCGCTGAATCCGCCTCCGACGCTGCTGATGACGGGCGGAACCTGGGACATCCGCACCGAATCTCTGCAAGGACAAATCGCCGAACAGGTACTCAGTTCCTATGACTTTGATCAGCTGGTGATTGGCTGCGATGGCATTGATCCCACCCGAGGCACCACCACCTTTAATGAGCTGACCGGATTAAGTCAGCACATGGCCGCCGCCGCTCGTGAAGTCATTGTGGTGGCAACCTCAGACAAAATTGGCCGGCGCATCCCGACACTGGAACTGAGCTGGCAAAGTATTGACCAATTGATCACTGACGACGCATTGGACAGTCGTGTGCGTCAGGACATCGAACAACAGGGCGTTGAAGTGATTCTCGCCCACTCAGAAGGAGAGCACTGACTATGTGTGGCATTGTGGGCGCAGTCGCCCAGCGAGACGTCGCTGACATTTTGATTGAGGGGCTTCGTCGCCTGGAATACCGTGGCTATGACTCGGCGGGCGTCGCCATCATCAGCAATGAGCAAACCCTGCAACGCGTGCGTCGCCTGGGTAAGGTTCAGTCGTTAGCCGATGCCCTGACGGATGCCCCCGCAAAAGGCGGCACCGGCATCGCCCACACCCGCTGGGCAACCCATGGCGCCCCCTCAGAAGACAACGCCCACCCGCACACCTCGGGCGATATTGCCGTGGTACATAACGGCATCATTGAGAATCACGAGAAGCTGCGCGCAGAATTGCAGGAGCAAGGTTATGTCTTCTCCTCACAGACCGACACTGAGGTGATTGCACATCTGGTTGAGCGCGAACTGCGCGACGGTGGCGAACAAGCCTCGCTGCTGAATGCGGTGATGGCGGCCCGCTCCCAATTGGAAGGGGCTTACGGCATGGTGGTGATCAACCGCACTGATCCGGAACGTATGATCGTGGCTCGATCTGGTAGCCCACTGGTCATCGGTTACGGCATTGGCGAGCACTTTGTGGCGTCTGACCAGCTCGCTCTGTTACCTGTCACCCGCCGCTTTGCTTTTCTGGAAGAAGGTGATGTTGCCGAAGTCAGCCGCACCGGCGTCGCCGTATTTGATGCAGGCAATGCACCGGCGGAACGCGAGATCAAAGAAACCGACGTCGAACACGATGCCGGTGACAAAGGCGAATTCCGTCATTACATGATGAAAGAGATCTACGAACAGCCGCGCGCCATAGCCAACACGCTGGAAGGCCGCTTAAACGGCGGCAAACTCACGCTGGATGCACTGGGTGATTTGTCCGACATCGATCAGGTGCAGATCATTGCCTGTGGTACCAGCTACCACGCGGGCATGGCAGCACGCTATTGGATTGAAGAGCTGGCGGGCGTCGCCTGCAACATTGAGATTGCCTCCGAGTTTCGTTACCGCACCTCGGTCGTGCGCCCGAACAGCCTGCTGGTGACCATCTCGCAGAGTGGTGAAACCGCCGATACGCTGGCTGCTTTACGTCTGGCCAAAGAACTGGGCTTCGCCCGCAGTCTGACCATTTGTAACGTGCCGGGCTCATCGCTGGTACGCGAATCCGACATGGCACTGCTGACTCGTGCCGGCGCCGAAATTGGCGTGGCCTCGACCAAAGCATTTACCACCCAGTTAGTCGCACTCATGCTGTTAACCGTGGCACTGGGGCGCGGCCGTGGCCTCACCGCCGACAACGAAAAACGCATTGCCGATGCCCTGACTCACCTACCGGGCCTGATCGACAAAGCGCTGACCATGAACGATCAGATTGAAGCTCTCGCAGAACGTTTTGCCGAGAAGCACCATGCCCTGTTCCTGGGTCGCGGCGATCAATACCCGATCGCGATGGAAGGCGCCCTGAAGCTCAAAGAGATTTCCTACATCCATGCCGAAGCCTATGCCGCAGGCGAGCTGAAGCACGGCCCACTAGCGCTGATCGATGCTGAAATGCCGATTATCGTGGTGGCGCCCAACAACGATCTCGTTGAGAAACTGAAGTCCAACATCGAAGAAGTCCGTGCCCGTGGCGGCGAGCTGTATGTCTTTGCTGATGAAGCGGCGGAGATCGCACCCGCCGACAACATGACCGTGATGGCCGTGCCGCACTGCGACGAAATCGTTGCCCCGGTGCTGTACACCTTGCCGCTGCAACTGCTGAGCTATCATGTGGCCATTATTAAAGGCACCGACGTCGACCAGCCACGTAATCTGGCGAAGTCCGTGACGGTGGAATAACCAAGGAGCATGATCATGAATGCCTCACTCTTCAGCGTCCTGCGCACTAGCGCTCTGGCAACTATATTGGGCTGCACCAGCCTGATGGCCCATGCCGAACCTAGTCAGGACAAGGATAGGGACAAGAACGCGCCCCCCGCACTGACGTTCAGCAGCCTTAGCGGCTCCATCACACTGAATGACGGCAGTACTCCGGTGACTGAACTGTCGTTAGAGGTCATGAACGACCACGACGTCGACATTCAATCAACGCTGCATTTCAGTAATGGTGAGCAAGTCGCTCTGTCACTGGCCCCCGGCGCCACCGAGAACATCACCTTAACGCCAATGACACGCCACGCCGGTCAGGCGCAAGGCTTGCAGAAAGCGGAAATTGACCTGTCTCTGACCTTAGACGATGCACTCATTCCGGTAATCGCCAATGTCGATGTTGGCATTCGCATTCCAGCTGCAGCCTTTCCACTGGTGCGTTCCGAGCCACCGGCCATGGAACAGGGCAAAGCCTTTGAAATTCAGTATGAATACGTGGCCTTCGCGCAGCAGCTGCAGCCATTGAAATTCACTTACAACCCCGGCCCGACGAACTTGCAGGTACGCAAAACCGTCTACCCCATTCCAGTGGAAGCCGGCCCGGTGGAGATCAGTATCGAAGTGACTAATCACGGTGCCGAAGCGACGCAGGCTCTGACACTGCGCGACACACTTGAGGACGTTGATTTCAGCGCCACTGGGGACGCCTTCCGACGCTTTATTGAAGAAGGCGGCAGTGCCGACCTGATCTGGGAAACCACCATTGATGAACTGGCACCGGGCGAAAGCCGCCGCCTCAGCTATCAGGTCAACGCCCGTCATGCGGTGGGTGGGAAACAGCTGCCCGCCACCACCGTCATCATGAACGACGAGCTGACCGGCCTCAGCAACAAAGTCTGGCTACCTAAGTGGCATTAACAGAGGGTAGATTTTAGACCCTATCTTCTGACGACTGAACCACGAACGGCTGACCCGCGAACGACCAACAAGAGAAAAAGCCCCGCACTGCGGGGCTTTTTATGGATGCACTGATTGGGTTCAGGTGGCTCGCACATTCAGCCGACCGGCCCACTGATCAAACTAGGTGCACCAGAGCAGATGCATCAGAACAGGTTCATCAGGCTATCAAGGGTGTCCTGACCGCGCTGTTTGGACTCTTCAGGCGAGCTTTCTGTACGGCCTTCCCAGATGATGTCATCCGCGGG